>WBZO01000471.1_pt1 | contig 85974 bp, 87 predicted proteins | sample 5204261 | NCBI WGS metagenome assembly WBZO01 (sample SAMN12412400, study PRJNA552823) | activated sludge metagenome | isolation source: activated sludge from anammox sidestream of wastewater treatment plant... | place: USA: North Carolina | collected 2017-09 | reverse complement strand
AATAGTGCGATAGTGCGTGATGGTGCGATGGTGCAATAGTGCGATAGTGCGTGATGGTGCGATGGTGCAATAGTGCGATAGTGCGTGATGGTGCGATGGTGCAATAGTGCGATGGTAACTGCTAAACTACCGCACTACTGCACTACTAAACTACCGCACTACTGCACTACTAAACTACCGCACTACGACACTATCACACTACCACACGACTGCACTACTAAACTACCGCACTACGACACTATCACACTACCACACTAACTTTTATGGAACTCATTTCTGCCCAAAAACAACGCGTGTGGAAAGAACCCGCCGTCGTGAATTTTTCGATGGGCGGCATCGGCACGGGCTTTTATTTGCTCGCGCTACTCGTCAATTTGCCTGCTAATGGAGAATGGCTGCCAGCGTTTCTCGGCGGCAACGCGGATTGGTTTTCGATTGCGTTCGTCGCCGCCGTGTTCAAACTGCTCGGCGTTGGCTGCGCGGGCATCGGCTTTATCGCGTTGACATTCGAAGCGGGCCAACCGCAGCGCGGCATCAATCTCTTTCGGCATCTGCGCCGTTCGTGGATGTCGCGCGAAACGCTGGCGTTCTTTTTATTCGCCGCGTTCGCCGGACTCGATTGGCTATTTCCGCAGCCCATCCTGCGCGCGCTCGCCGCGTTCGCCGCGTTTTTCTTGATGATGGCGCAAGGATTCATTCCCTATCGCGCGCGCGGCGTGATTACGTGGAATACGCCCAGCATCATTTTTTATTTTCTCACCTGCGGCTTTATGACGGGCGCGGGTTTGATGCTCATTGTTTTCAACGTGATGCAATTTTTCGCGCCGACGCTGTACGCGTTTCCGTTCGCGTGGCTTGCCATTGTCGCCGCCGTTTTGAATCTCGCCGTGTGGTTCATGTATCTACACACTTCCGACGCGGCATTTCAAAAAGCGATTGCGGTATTGCGAACGCCGCGCGCCATGTGGCAAATCGTCGGCGCGGGCCATGTCCTGCCCTTGCTGCTGCTCATTCTCGCGACAACAATTTTTGTTTCCGCGCAGCCGTTTCTCGAAATTCTCGCGGGCGCGCTGCTTATTTTTGGCGGCGTGCGTCAAAAATACGGCATCGTTCTGGAAGCGGGCTATTTGCGCGCGATCATGTTGTCGTCGCCGAAATCGGGCGCGGAACGACTCGAAGCTATCCGCGCGCAATACCGCGCGCGGCATCCCGCGCGCACCGACTAGACCTGATACAGTACATCACATTTTTGGACCCAGATGCCGCAGATGCCGCAGATTTTTGCAACATCAAGCGTTGCAGTTCCTTTTTCTGTGTAAATCCGTGAAATCTGTGTCCCAAAGATAGAGCTTGATGTATCGTGACAGGTTTTTGCGCGAACCTTTTCTATGCAGCAACTTTATTCCACCTCTCCCGCCGATATTGAAACGCTTGAACTTGCCATGTATCGCGCGATGCTCCTTGCGCGTCGGCTCGACGAACGCATGTGGGCGTTGAATCGGCAGGGGCATGGTCATTTCGCCGTGTCGTGCGCGGGTCACGAAGCGACGGGCGCGGGGTTCGCGTTCGCGCTCGACACAACGCGCGATTATCTCGTGCCGCAGCATCGCGACCTGAGCGCGCTCTTGATCTGGGGTTTGACGCCGCGCGATGTCCTTTGCCATTATCTCGGCAAAGCGGCGGACCCCGCCGGCGCGGGACGACAAATGTACGCGCATTGGGGCAGTCGGCGGCTGCGAATTTATTCCTTGTCCAGCGTCATGTCGGGGCACGTTACGCACGCGGTCGGCATCGCGCTCGCCGCGAAATATCGGCGCGAAGATTACGTGACGTGGTGCGGTTTTGGCGATGGTTCTTCGAGCAAAGGCGATGTGCATGAAGCCATGAATTTCGCCGGCATTCACAAATTGCCCATCGTCTTTTGCTGCGAAAATAACGCGCTCGCGATTTCGGTGCCGCAATCCAAACAGATGGCGATTGAAAACGTCGCCGACCGCGCGGCGGGATATGGTTTCCCCGGCGTCGTGGTGGACGGCATGAATCCGCTCGCGGTGTACGAATGTGCGCGCGACGCGGTGGCGCGCGCGCGACGCGGCGAGGGACCCACTTTGATTGAAGCCAAAGTGTATCGCTACATGCCGCACACCTCGAACGACGACGACACGCGCTATCGCACGCGCGAGGAAGTGGAACGCGCGCGCGAACGCGATCCGCTCAAAACTTTTCGCGAACGGCTCCATGTCGAACAACTCTTGGACGAAAAAAGCGAAACGGAACTCGAAAATGAAATCCGCGCGGCGGTGGACGACGCGGCAGAATTCGCGCTCCACGCGCCCGAACTCGACGCGCCCGCGACATTCGCGCAGGTGTATGGGGAGTGAGGTGGTGCGATAGTGCAGTAGTGCGATAGTGCAGTAGTGCGATAGTGCGATGGTGCAGTAGTGCGATAGTGCGATAGTATGATAGTGAAATTTTGAACTTTGAATTTTGAACTTTGAACTTTGAATTTTGAATTTTGAACTTTGAACTTTGAATTTTGAACTTTGAATTTTGAACTTGGAATTTTTCTTGACGCGAAGGGATAGTGACTTGGCTTTGCCGACTACCCAAATAGCGACTGACAATTACCCTCTGATAGGTGGAATCCGCGCCCACGCGTTTTTATAATCGTCTAATATCGTCAACACGGCAGCATCTGAAACGTTCCGCTTGCATACGCCAATTTCGGCGCGTTAAAGCGAGCCGCTTTTTTCCCTCATGCAAAAATCCATTATCGAATCTATCCGCGACACCCTCCGCACGGAAATGGCGCGCGATGAGCGCATCTTTATCTTGGGCGAAGATGTCGGCGTTCTCGGCGGCGTCTTTCGCGTGACGGACGGTTTGTATAACGAATTTGGCGCAGAGCGCGTAATGGACGCGCCGATTTCGGAACTCGGCATCATCGGGATTGCGATTGGCGCGGCGGGCGTCGGTTTGCGCCCGGTGGCGGAAATCGAATTTGCGGATTTCATTCATCCCGCCTTTGACCAAATCGTGAACGAAGCGGCGAAACTGCGTTATCGCACCAACGGCGATTGGACTTGCCCGCTCGTCATTCGCACGCCCTACGGCGGCGGCGTTCACGGCGCGCTCTATCATTCGCAATCCATCGAAGCGACGTTCGCGCATTTTCCCGGTTTGAAAATCGTCGCGCCCGCGACGCCGTACGACGCCAAAGGTTTGCTGCGCGCCGCGCTCGCCGACCCCGACCCCGTTCTCTATCTCGAACACAAAAAGACGTATCGTTCCATCAAAGGCGATGTGCCGGACGACGATTACATCGTGCCGATTGGCAAAGCGCAAGTGAAACGGCAGGGCGACGACCTTGCGCTTTTTGCATACGGCATGATGCTGCATGAATCGCTCGCGGCGGCGGAAATTTTGGCGCGCGAAAATATCAGCGTCCAAGTGGTGGATTTGCGTTCGCTGCTGCCGATAGATTGGGAGACGATTTTTGAATCCGTTCGCAAAACGAATCGCGTTCTCATCGTTCACGAAGATACCTACACGATGGGCTTGGGCGCCGAAATCGGCGCGCGCATCGCCGAAGAATGTTTTCTCGACCTCGACGCGCCGATTGTGCGCGTGACGGGGCCCGATTTGCCCGGCGTGCCATTCAACGAAAGCGGCGAACAAACCTTTATGCCCAACGCGCAAAAAATCGCGGACGCCGCGCGCCGCCTCGCGCGGTTCTAAGAGACAAAAATTTTTTTCTCATATCGAAAACGCGCGTCTGGCGTACGACAAATTTCAAATTTGTCGTACGCGTTGAAAGGAGGAATTTATCATCCACCGAAAAGATTAACCCATCCCCATCTGCTTTCGCTCAACGTTCGGTTTCGAAAAGGAGGAGGAGAAGAAAATGAAGACACGAATCTTGGCAATGGCGCTTTTGATCGTCGCAGGTCTCATTCTCGCCGCTTGCGCGACGCCCACTGCCGCACCCACGACTGCGCCCCAACCCGCCGCGCCCACCACCGCGCCCACTGCCGCGCCTCAACCCGCCGCCGGCGAACCGTACAAAATCGGTTTCGTCACATCGGTCACGGGCCCCGCGTCATCGCTCGGCATCCCCGAACGCGACACCGCGCTCATGATTCAAGATCAGGTGAATAAAGCGGGCGGCATCAAAGGTCCCGATGGCGCGATGCACAAGGTCGAAATCATTGTCGAAGACGACGCCAGCGACGCCAGCAAAGCCACGCTCGCCGCGAAAAAATTGGTCGAGCAAGATAACGTCGCCGTGTTGATTGGTTCCAGCGGCAGCCCCGCGAGTTTGGCGATGGTTGAAACCGCGACCAAAAATTCGACGCCCATGATTTCGATGGCGTCCGCCAGCCAAATCGTAAATCCGATTGCCGAACGCTTTTGGATTTTCAAAACGCCGCAAGCGAATCAACCCGTGACCGCCGTGCAGCTCGATTGGCTCAAGGCGAACGGCATTACCAAAGTCGCGTCCATCGGCGTCAATAACGCATTCGGCAAAGATTCACGCGACGCCATGAACGAACAGTTCAAAGAAGCGGGTATCGAAATTCTCGCCGACGAAGTGTTTCAACCGGGCGATAAAGATTTCACCGCGCAGCTCACCAAAATCAAAGCGTTGAATCCCCAAGCCGTCATCGTCCACGCAACGCCCGGCGAAGGCGCGCCGCTCACCGTGCAGTATCACACGCTCGGCTTGACCGCGCCGCTTTTGCACAATCACGGCATCGGCAACAAAGATTTCATCAATCTCGCCAAAGACGCCGCCGAAGGCGTCATGTTCCCCATCGGCAAATTGCTCGTCGCCAATTCGCTGCCCGACAGCGACCCGCAAAAAGCGGTCCTGCTCAAATACATCGCGGATTATGGCGCGTTCACGAACGGCAAAGCGCCGAGTTCGTTTGGCGGACACGCTTGGGATGCCGTAGAAATTGCGCTGGCGGGTTTGCAAGCCGAAGGGCCCGACCGCGCGAAACTGCGCGATTACTTTGAGAACCAAGTAAAGAATTTCGTCGGCATTAGCGGCATATTCAATTGGTCTCCCACCGACCACGTAGGCATCGGCAAAGAATCGCTGGTGCTGGTCCGCATCAAAGACGGCGGTTGGGAATATGTCGCGCCCGATCAATACGCCATGAAAAAGTAAGCGGTAGAAAAGGATCAGGGAGACAGGTAAAAAAGTAGGCCGTAGAAAGCGACCGCCTGTCTCCCTATTTACTTGTTTCCCTACTTGGCTATTTTCCCGCCTACCTGTTTTCCATTCACGCCTTATGACTTTCGACCAGCTCTTGCAACTTTTCATCGCCGGCGTCACCATCGGCAGCATCTATGCGCTCATCGCGCTCGGCTTTGTCGTCATTCATAACGTTTCGGGCGTCATCAATCTCGCGCAGGGCGAATTTGCGATGCTCGGCGCGCTGATTGCGATTACGTTGACGAACGAGACCGCGCTTTTTAATCGCGCGTGGACGGTGAATTTCAATTTGCCGCTGTTTGTGGCGGTAATTCTCGCGACGCTCGCGGTGATGGGCGTCGGCGCGCTCGTGTATCTGCTCGTCATTCGCCTTTCGCACACCACTTCCGTCATTGTCCAAATCATTATCACGATTGGCATTGCGATCACGCTGCGCGGTTTTGCGCTGATTATTTGGGGTACCGACCCGTATCGGCTGCCCGAATTTACGCCGGGACCGCCCATTCCCATTGGCGGCGCCGTGTTGACGCGCCAAGACCTTTGGATTATCGGTTCCGCGTTCACGCTGATGGCGCTGTTGTATCTTTTTTTCCAACGCACCATGCTCGGCACAAGTTTGCGCGCGTGCGCGGTGAATCGCATGGCGGCGCGCTTGATGGGCATCAACGTTTCGCAAATGATGCTGCTTGCGTTTGTCTTGAGCGCGGGCATCGGCGCGCTGGCGGGCATTGTCATCGCGCCCAAAACGTTCATGGGCTATGATACGGGAACGTATTTGGGCCTCAAGGGCTTTGTCGCCGCGATTGTGCTGGGCGGCATGTCGGATGAGCGCGGCGCGATTATCGGCGGACTGCTGCTCGGCATTCTCGAAATTTTCGCGGCGGGTTTGCTTTCGTCGGGCTATAAAGACGCGATTGCATTCCTCGTCTTGTTTGTGGTGCTGCTCATCCAAACATCGGGCATCTTGCGCCGACGCCGCGGCGTACGCGAAGCGGCAGGCGTGTGATGCGCCCGTACGGCAAATTTCAAATTTGTCGCGCCGCCGCGCAACACGAGGCGCTCTTTCGCACGACCAAGCGCATGGAACCTATCGCCAAAATTTGTCTATGGAACGCGCCACCCTTTCTCCCATGACGGAACCTATCTCGCTTGACGCGCCGACGCGTCGCACTCAAATTTTCGCGCGTCACCCGAACCTCGCCGCGTTTGTCGTCCTCGCCGCCGTTCTCATCGCGCTGCCGCTCTTGCTGAGAAACAATTATCAAATCAGCATCCTCAATTTCATCGGTTTGAACACGATTCTCACCGTCGGGCTGGCGTTGTTGATGGGCTATGCGGGTCAGGTGTCGCTCGGTCACGCCGTCTTTTACGGGCTCGGCGGCTATGGCGCGGGCATTCTCGCGCAGCGCGCGGGCGTGCCGCCGTTTGTCGCCATTGTCGGCGCCGCAATCATCACCGGCTTGATTGCGCTCTTGATTGGCATTCCCCTTTTGCGTTTGCGCGGCTATTATCTCGCGGTGGCGACGCTGGGTTTGAACGTCATTTTTTTATTGATTGCGACGAACGAAACCGAACTCACCGGCGGACCCAATGGGCTTGCCATTCCGGGCGACCTCGCCATCGGCGGATTCACGTTTGACAGCGACTTGAAATTTTATTTTCTCATCTGGGGCGTCACGTTGGCGCTCATCGCCGTTTCGCTCAACATCGTGAACTCGCGCATCGGACGCGCGCTGCGCGCCATTGACAGCAGCGAAATCGCCGCCGAAACGTTGGGCGTCAATACCGCGCGGTTCAAATTGCAGACGTTGGTTTTGAGCGCGGTGTACGCGAGCATCGCCGGAAGTTTGTACGCATATTGGATTGGCATCGTGAGCCCCAGCGATTTCAGCATCAACTTTTCGATTGAATTGGTGGTGATGGTCGCCATCGGGGGTCTCGCCAGCGTGTGGGGCGCGATTTTTGGCGCAGCCGTCGTAACCCTGCTCATCGAACTGCTGCGCAATTTTTTGCCGCAAGTGTTGAGCGGCGCATCGGGCGAACACCAAATCGTCGCGTTCGGCGCCCTGCTCATCTTTATCATGATTTTGATGCCCGAAGGATTGACCGCCGGCAGCTTGAAACGCGTCCGCGCGTGGCGCGCGCGCATCGGCAAATGATCGGCGGTTGTCAGTTTCTAGTTTTTATTCTCTGCCTGAGGAGTTATTATGCCCAAGAAAAAAACCGCGCGCATCTGGAACCGCGAAATGGAAACCATGCCGCGCGCCAGATTGGAAAAATTGCAGCTCGAGCGTCTCAAGCAAACGTTAGAACGCGCCTACAACTGCGTTCCGTTTTATCGCAAAATGTTGGACGACGCGCGGCTCAAGCCCGCCACCTTCAAAGCGCTCGCGCAGCTGGAGAGTTTGAGTTTCACGAGCAAACAAGATTTGCGCGACCATTATCCGTTCGGCATGTTGACAGTGCCGCTGGAACAAGTGGTGCGGATTCACGCGTCCTCTGGCACAACGGGCAAACCCACCGTCGGCGCGTACAATAAAAACGACCTCGCCGTATGGGCGGAAGTGATGGCGCGCGTGTACACGGCGGCGGGCGTGACCAAAAAAGATCTGGTTCACAACGCTTACGGCTATGGCTTGTTCACCGGCGGCTTGGGTTTTCATCTCGGCGCGGAAAAAATTGGCGCCACCATCGTCCCCATTTCCGGCGGTTTGAGCAAACGCCAAATTACGTTGATGGAAGATTTCGGCGCGACCGTCTTGACCTGCACGCCGTCGTATGCGCTCGTGCTTGCCGAAACCGCGCGCGAATCGGGCGTAGATTTTCGCGCGCGCATGAAAGTGCGCGTCGGCATTTTTGGCGCCGAACCGTGGACCGAAGAGATGCGCCAAGAAGTCCAAGAACGCATGAATTTGGAAGCGTTCGACGTTTACGGCTTGACCGAAATCATCGGGCCCGGCGTTTCCATCGAATGTCCCGAACACAACGGCTTGCACATCCCGGAAGACCATTTTCTCGCGCAATTGGTGGACCCCGACACGGGCGAACCCTTGCCCGAAGGTAGTACCGGCGAATTGGTTCTCACCACGCTGACCAAACAAGCGATGCCGATGCTGCGCTATCGCACGCGCGACCGCGTGACGCTCACGCGCGAAAAATGCGCGTGCGGGCGCACAATGGCGCGCATGAGCAAAGTGCAAGGACGCACCGACGATATGCTCGTCGTGCGCGGCGTCAACGTCTTTCCGTCGCAAATCGAACAGGTCGTTCTCGGGTCCGAAGGCATCGCGCCGCACTATCTCATCGTCCTCGACCGCCCCAAGAACGAGCTCGACATTTTGGAAATCTGGACCGAAGCCACGCCCGAACTGTGGGGTCTGGGCGCCGAAACCGTTCAACACGTCGAAGCGCGCATCAAACGCGATTTGATGGAAACGCTGGGGCTCTCGGCGCACGTGAGCGTGCTGCGCCCCAACGCGATTCAACGCAGCGAAGGCAAAGCCAAACGCGTAATTGATAAACGCGAGCTCGTCAATTAAATTTTGTCATGTGGAAAAGCGCCAGCGCAAAGGACGCGGGCGACAGCGAGTCTATCGGAGACAGGTTACCAAGTCGCTTACGATGATGTGAAAAACGTTTCGGGGGTTAGAACGCGCAAGTCGTTAATGCGCGCAAAGTGGAGTTGATTCGTCGTCAATAGCGGTACATTTTGTTCCAGACAAATCGCCGCAATCAAAACATCCTTGACGCCAATTTCTTGATTGCGACGAATCAACTCATCGTGCAACACGGCAGCGCGGCGGGCGGCGGCGTCGTCAAACGGCAAGATTCGCATGACGCCAAGCAGCTCGGTTTCCCCAATTGTTTTTCGGGCGCGCGCCATGCCGAACAAGAGCTCATACACCGTAATCGTCGTGACCGCACAAGGCAAATCCGAGACCGCGCGCGTGACGGCTCCGGCGCTCGGTTCGCGTCCTTTTAAATAATTGATGAGAACGCTCGTGTCTAGGCAGAGTTCGGCAAAGTCCATTGCGTCCACATCTGTTCAAGTGAATTCATCGCGCGGTCAAATTCCAGGTCGTCGGCGAACGTGCCGCGTAACGCCAGGAATTGGTCAAGCCGCGCCAAGCGCAGCGATTGGCCTTCGACGATTGCTTTTACGGCGCTGCCTTCGCTCAAATTCAAAACGCGCATTAACCAGGCGGGCAAAAAAATGGCGTCCTCGTTTGTGGGTTTCACAACCATCGTCATATCACGCTCTCCTCTCGACAATTCGATTATAACATGAATCATGGCGCGCCGACGCGGTTAAAAAAGCAAATTTACCTCAAAACAAATTAAAACGTAATTATGTCGCTCCTCCAAGTCGAACAGCTTTCCAAAACGTTCGGCGGCATTCGCGCCGTCAGCGACGTTTCGTTTTCCGTCGCGGCGAACGAAATCGTCGCGATTATCGGGCCGAATGGCGCGGGCAAGACGACGCTGTTCAATTTAATCTCGGGCGTTCACGCGCCCACGCGCGGCGACGTGCGGCTCGACGGTCATTCGATTACGCGTCTAGCGTCGTATCAACGCGCCGCGCTCGGGCTGGCGCGCACGTTTCAAAATTTGCGCCTGTTTGAAAACATGACCGTGCTGGAAAATGTGATGGTCGGTTTCCACCAGCGCGCGCCGTACGGAATGTTTTCCGCCGCGTTCCGTTTGCCCAACGCGCGCCGCCTCGAACAAGCCGCGCGCGCCGACGCGCTGGAACGACTCGAATTGGTTGGATTGCGCGCGCGCGCCAAAGAACCGATTACGGCGCTGCCGTTTGGCAAACAGCGTCTGGTGCAAATCGCGCGCGCGTTGGCGGGCGCGCCGCGTTTGCTTTTGCTCGACGAACCGGCGGCGGGTTTGACGCGCGGCGAGATTGAGGCGCTCGACGAATTGATCCGCGAGCTGGGACGGCGCGGCATCACCATCCTGCTCGTCGAACATGACATGCGCCTGGTGATGAATCTCGCGCAGCGCGTGATTGTTTTAAATTTCGGGGAAAAATTGGTCGAAGGCGCGCCGAGCGAAATTCAACAAAACCCAAAGGTGATTGCGGCGTATCTCGGCGCGGCTTCCGAAACTCCGCGCGTCGCGCCGCCGGCCCCAAGCGTCGCGCCAACGCCGCAACCCAGCGCGCCGACGCCGGACGCTGCCCCGCTGCTCCAAATCGAAAATCTCACCACGTGCTATGGCTCGCTGCGCGCGCTCGACGACATTACGCTCCACGTCAATCCGTCCGAAATCGTCGCCATCGTCGGCGCCAACGGCGCGGGCAAGACCACGCTCGTCAATACGATTGCGGGGCTGCTCACGCCGCGCGACGGACACATTCGCTTTGACAACAAAGAATTCAAGTCCACCGAAAGCGGCATCGCGGCGGGCATTGTGCTGGTGCCAGAACGGCGTCAAATTTTTTCCACGCTGACCGTGCGCGAAAATCTAGCGCTCGGCGCGTTTTTGCATCGTCGCACGCCGGCAAAAAGCGCGGCGGATCTGGAATGGGTTCTTTCGCTCTTTCCGATTTTGAAACAACGTCTGCATCAACCCGGCGGCACTCTTTCGGGCGGCGAACAACAAATGCTCGCCATCGCGCGCGGTATGATGTCGCGCCCGCGGCTCTTGATGTTGGACGAACCTTCCGTCGGACTTGCGCCGCTGCTCGTCCAAGAAATTATGCGAATTCTCGGCGAATTGCGCGCGTGCGGCGTGACCGCGCTGCTCATCGAACAAAACGCGCAAGCCGCGCTGGGCATTGCGGACCGCGCGTACGTATTCGAGACCGGACGCATCGTCCTGCACGGCACGCCCGCGCAGCTCGCGCAAAATGAAAGCGTCCGACGCGCGTATCTCGGCGCGTTACAGTAATGTCACCGCGCGATTCATTTTCCAACTCGCCGTTAATTCTCACCAAATTGCAGCCGCCGCTCGTGCGCGCCAATACCGTTGCGCGCGAGCGCCTCGCCGCAAGCGTGCGCGCGGCGGCCCAACGCCGCGTGACGCTCTTGTGCGCGGGCCCCGGTTACGGCAAGACCACGCTCATCGCCTCTAGTTTGCGCGAACTCGGCGCGCCGCTTTTATGGTACGCCCTCTCGCGCAGCGACAATGACATTATCACGTTTTATACCTACCTCGTCGCCGCGGGCGAACGCCAATGGCGCGGCTTGGCGCGCGCGCTGCAGCCCGTCTTTGCGCCGCGCGCCAACCCACAAACTCTCACCGAAACCTTTGTCGCCGCGTATGTGAATCAACTCGCCAAACGCGCCAAGGAGGATTTTGTTTTTGTTCTCGACGATTTTCAGCTCGTGGAATATACGCCTGCGATTTGCGAAACGCTCGATTTGTTGATTCAGCACGCGCCGCCGCAGGCGCATTTTTGCATCGCCACGCGCGCCGCGCCCGCGTTCCGCTGTTTGCCGCGTTTGCGCGCGGAAGGACAGGCGCTCGAAATTGACGAGCGCGATTTGAAATTTACCGACGCGGAAGCCGCCGCGCTGTTTCAAGAATATCTGGAATTAGAGTTGGCGGAATCGGCGCGCGCCGCGCTCGTGGAACAAATCGAGGGCTGGGCGCTCGGCTTGATGATGGCGGGGCAAACTATCAAAGCGCGCGCCGCAAAATCAATCTCGGCGGCGCCGCTCGAACGCGCAAGCGCACCGAACGCGCTGTCCCTGCGCGCCGTCATGCCGTACGAAGACAAGCGCGTTTTGTTTGAATATCTGTCGGAAGAAGTGCTGCGGCAGCAGCCGCCCGCCGCCGCCGATTTCCTGACGAGTTCCGCCATTCTGTCGCGTTTGGAACCCGCGCTGTGCGATGCCGCGCTCGGACGTTCCGATTCGATGGAACAGCTGCGGCGGTTGGAAAAACGTTGCGTCTTTATTCTACGCACGCCCGATGGCTGGATGCGCTATCACCGGTTGTTCCGCGAATTTTTGCTGCATCAACTCGCGCGCGAACCCGAACGCCGCGAAACGCTGCATCGCCGCGCCGCGCATTATTTTCAAACGCAAGGCGATTGCGAGACGGCGATTTTTCATTGGACCGAAGCGGGCGCGCGGCGCGACGCGGCGCGCTTGATTGTCGCCCTCGCCGCTGATTTGTTTGACGCGCGTCGTTTTGAAACGCTGACCTTTTGGTTCGAGCAATTGAGCGCGCACGAGTTCGCCGAGTTTCCAACGCTATGGCTGTACTGGGGCAAAATTTGCGAGGCGCGGCATGAAGCGGAAAGCGCGTTGGATTATTATGAACGCGCGGCGGAAGGTTGTACCGCGCGCGGCGACTTGATTGGTTTGAGCGCGGCGCTGAATCAGCAAGCGCACATTCTCGATTGGCGCAACGGCGAGCATGTGGAAGCGGAGCGTTTGCAGCGGCAAGCGCTAAGTTTTGTCGGCGCGGAACATCATCGGCAGCGCGCCGCGCTCTTGGCAAATCTCGCGCGCAATCAACTTTCGGCGGGCAATACCGACGCGGCAGAGACGCTGTACCGCGAGGCGCTTGCGCTGTACGGCACGGACCGGCATGGTCAATTGGCGACGTTGCTCAATCCCGGTTCGTGGCTCTATCACAGCATGGGCGATTTTTTGCAAGCCGTCGCCGTTCTCCGCCGCGCCGAACAGTTGGCGGAAGAATTGAACGACGCGCGCGCCGTCGAAATCGCCAACAACATGTCGGTCAATTTGTATTATCTCGGACGCTATCCGGCGGCGCGCGAGTACGCGGTTCGGGCGCTCGCGCTCGCCCGCGCCCAAAACGACGCGCATCAAGAAGCGTACGCGTTAATGAATCAGGCAAACGCGCTCGAAATGACCTGCGGCGCAAGTTATACCGAACTTTATCAGCAATACGTGAACGCGCTGCACATCGAACAGCGGCTCGACAATCGGCGTTTTATCATCGCCACGCTTGTCTTTATGATGATTTTGACGCGTCACAACGGCGAGATGGCGGAAGCGGCGCAGCGCGGACAGCAAGCGCTCCGTTTGGCGCAGGAACGGGGCTTGCGCTGGCTCATGTGTTTCGTTTCGGTGCAATTGGGCGCGGCGCAGATTTGGCTCGACGCGGATGCGGCGCGCGCAACGTTGGAAAAAGCGCTGCAACTCGCGTGCGAATGTGGCGACTTGTACCAAACGATGGCGAGTCATTTTTGGCTGGCGGCGCTCTATTACACTACGAACGACGCGCGTCAGTTGGAGCAGCTGCGCGAATGTTTGCGTCTTGCCGTCGCGCAAAATTACGATTATTTTTTTCGCAGCGAAATGCAGGCGGCAATTCCGCTGTTGGCGGCGGCGTTGGAACATGATTTGTGGAGCGCGTACGTGACGCCGCTTTTGGCGAAAATGGGCGCGCGCGCGATAGATTCCCTTGCGCCACTGCTTGCCCATCCGCAGGAAGAGACGCGCCGCCGCGCGCAGCACGCGCTAAAACAATTGGGCGTAACCAATCCGCCGCGTCCAAACGCCGCATCCGTCCAATTGACAAAACTGCGCGCGCGCGTAACGCCGCTCACACTGCGCGCGTTCGGAAATTTTTCGGCGTGGCGCGGCGATGAATGTATCCAAGAACGCGCGTGGGGCAGGCGCAAATGCAAACGCTTGCTGAAATATCTCGCGCTCGCGCCGCGGCACACGCTGTCCAAAGACGCGGCGGTGGAATTATTGTCCGCCGACGCGGAACCGCACGCGGCGAACGCGAATTTTTATCGCACGCTGTACAATTTGCGCCGCGTCCTCGAACCGCTCGCGCCGGAATCGGGTTCCAACTATATTGCGTTACAAGGCGGACTCGTTTCGCTGACGATGGAAAATATCGCCGGGATTGACGTGGACGATTTTGCGCGGCGCATCGAAGCGGGGCGCGCGCAGCTGCGTCAAAAGAATTTCATTCAAGCGCGCCAAGAATTTTCCCGCGCGGTCGAGTTGTACGTGGACGACATTGGGACGGATGATTTGTTTGACGATTGGGTGCAGCCGCACCGCGAAAATTTTTTAAATTCGTATCGCGCCGCGCTGAATGAATTGGGCGAGCTGGCTGTCAGAGAGGGGCAATGGGAACGCGCCGCCGAGTATTTCGCGTGCGCGTTCAAAAAGGATTACAGTGATGAAATTGTTTGTCTCAAATTGATGGATTGTTTGACGCGCCTGGGACGGCGCGCGGACGCGCTGCAAGCGTTCGGCGCGTGCGTCCGCGCGCTGCGCGAACTTGGGCTGGAGCCGTCGAGCGAATTGCGCGCCGCGCTGGGGTTGAAATCAAGCCCGGCGTAAATTTGCAAGCGTCAGACGACGCGTGAGGGGAAAAACCAAACGCCGCCAAATTGCGCCAAATAGGAAACCGCCGCAAACTTTGCGGCGGTTTTGGTTATGATCAAGTTCAGGCGAAACCGCGCTCGGTACCGCGAGCGATTTCAGCGCGCAATCGCGCGACCTCGGCTTCCAACTCTCGCGCGCGCGTTTCTGCGGCTTGACGCGCGGATGCCTCTTGCGCGGCGCGCTTGCGTTCGGCTTCCGCGCCGGTGGGGAGCAATGCGCCCGCTTGGTCGTAATAGCGCAGCCAGAGCGCGGTCACACGTTCGTACTCGCCATCCCAGAGACCGAGCCACACGCCGAGCTCTTGACTCTAAAACCAACCGCGTTCGTCGGGAATGATTTCTTGATAATGCCGTTCATGTAAACGCCATCCGCGCAGCTCTTGCGTATCAGGGTCGTAGGCAAAATACTCGGGCGTGCGGAACGTGCGCTCGTACAATTGCCATTTGGCCGTCAAATCGTTTTCGGCGGTACTGGGCGAAAGCAATTCGACAATCAAATCGGGAAAGCGCCCGTCCTCTTCCCAAGTTTTCCAAACCTGCCGCTCATTTTTCGGTTCCACGTCTTTGACTAGAAAAAAGTCGGGACCGCGATAATCGCGGTTCAGAGCCTGGCGCGCGCTGTAATAGATAAACATATTCCCGCCCGCGAAAAAATCACTGCGGTCATTCCATAACTGGTTCGTCAAATCCACCAACAGATTGATTTGAATGCGATGCCAATTGGATTCCAATGGTTCACCGTCCTCGATGGGCAGATTATCCGGGAACGCGACGGGTTCAACCTTTGCGCGTGGGGGAATGGTTATTGTCATCCTTCACCTCGTCAACATTCTAACACAAGCCCCAAGTCCCCGCAATCAGTCAATCAGTCGTCCACGAGTGAGAACAATCTTGGGGCAGCTGAAAATAAATGCCCGACGGCGATACCGTCGGGCGTTGGGACAATGGAGGAAAATTGGGCAAGCCAAAGATCGCGCGCGTTCAAGCCATCCGGACTCGCGCGCCTGCGCGGTCACTCAACGCGGCGCACGCTTAATTTCCTCGCGCGCGTTTCTCTTTCAACAGCTCGTTCATCCACACTGCATCTTCTTGTCCAAAAGGGAACTTGGGCGGACGGCTGTAATCCACCAAATCTCCGTACGCGCCATTGCCGTAACATCGCTCGAACACCGCTTGCAGGTCCAACACTGCATCCGCGTCGGGCGGGGTGAGCGGAATCCCAATGCGCGGCAGCGGTTGACGCACGGAAATCGGATAAACCTCTCCCTCCTCCCGTTTCGCAGCGCGACTGACGCTGACCGCATAATGCCACGGTTCGAGCAAAATCATATAGTCGGCGGGCATTGCGATGGTGTGAATTCCTTCGCGTAATAAATCTATCTCGACCAAACTTGCAGGACTGGCTAACACGTCCTGCTGTTTGCGACGATATTGGTCGTTATCTTTGCCGGGCGTTTTGTCAGGGGAGCTGAGAACCTCGATGATGGTGACGACTTGGTCGCCGCGCGCCAAATCTACTATTTCCACAAAAATCTGACGCACCTCATCGGGCGGCAAACTGACGCGCACCGGAGTATCCGGCGCAAGAACTGCCGCGCCCGCGCTGCTTCCTCCACCGCGCGGGCGCTGTATCAGAAACACGTCAGGGTAGATGCCGCGCCCCGCCTGCACGACATAAAGCCGCTCGCCGATGCGCGCGTGATAGCGCGGACGAACCTCTGGCTGAAGCGCGTCGCGAATATATGTAATCAAACTCTGATGAAAATCTTGCCACGATGCGGGGTCTTCTAAATACGGGTCCATTCCCGGAAACGGACTGGGCATTTGACATTCCCTTTCTAAACTTGCCCAATCATACCACACTCATTCACCCGCCCGCAATGGGGGGCCACAACGCGACATTGTCGCCCTCGCGCAAAATATATTCGCCGTCACGCGCGATGCCGTTCACCAAAGCAATCGCGACGATTTGCGGCGGCAGTCCCAATTCCTCGAACAGGCGCGCGACGGTCAACGCTTGCGGCAGCGTACACGCAAAACTCGCGCCGAGTGGAACATCCGGTTTGTAGCGCCGCAGACCCGCGTAAAGCTTGACGTGAACGGTCAAGCCGTTACTCCCCACAAGTCCTCCAGCTCCAACTCGGCCAATTTCTCGCGCGTCGGCACGCCGCGTTCGTCCCAGCCGCGCAATTGATAGTACGTTTGCAAATGTTCCTGCAATTGCGCGCGACTCCCCGCGCGCGGTCCGCCCGGCGCCGGTTCGTACATTCTATCGGGTAGTTTGTCGTCGTCGGCGGTGAAACCCGCGCGCAAATTGAACAAACGCTCCAAATTCCAGATGCGGTCGCCCTGCGCGATGGATTTATCGAAAGTGAAATCAATGCCCGTCGCGGGCGCCATCATCGAAACGATTTCGCGGTGCGTGATGGCGAATTTGCTAAACAGACAGATGCCCGTCGAGTCCACGAACGCGGTCGAATTTTGAAACGGACGACGCACGAGTTCTTCTTTGCCTTCGAGCGTTTCGGGCGGCACGTATTTGGGAATGCCGTACAATTCCGCCGCGACGGTGTTGCCGCGCACGTGACACGCGCCGCGATTCGAGGTCGCGTAATGCAGCGCCATGCCTTGAAACACGCGCGGGCTGTACGCCGCCATTTCCAATTTTTTCACGCCCATAAAAAGTTCGGGATGCCCGTAACGTTCCGCGAGCCGATAACTGCCGTCCGCCAGCAGCGCGCCGAACTCGCCGTCGCGCTCGCCCATCCTGTACACCGCGCGCAGCATCGCGTCGTGGTCGCCGAAACGCAGCGGAAAACCGATGTCGCTTTCGGGAATGTACCCGCTCTCGAACAATTCCATCGCGCACGCGACGGTTGACCCCGCCGACATGGCATCGAGACCGTAATCGCCGCAGAGATAATGCGCTTTGGCAATCGCGTCGAGATTCGATACGCCGCACAGCGCGCCGAACGACCACGTCGTTTCGTATTCGGGTCCTTCGCCGCGCCCTTTGTACGGACCGCTCTTGACTTCGCTCACGCGCGTACACGCAATCGGACACGCAAAGCACGCGCGATTTTTCAACAAAATCTGTTCGCTAATCGCTTCGCCGCTCGTCGCCGCCGCGCCCTGAAACACTTCTTCCAAAAAATTGCGCGTCGGATACGCGCCCATTTCGTTGATGAGGTTGACGAGATTCGCCGTGCCGTACGCGCGAAAACTGCCGGACGAAACGGGGTCGTTGACGATTTTTTTCAAGACATCGAGCGCGGCGTACCAAAATCCTTCGGGGTCGGCGAGTTGAATCGCGCCCGTGCCGCGCACTGCGATGGCTTTTAAATTTTTTGAACCCATCACCGCGCCGACGCCGGACCGCGCGGCGAGACGCGCGCGGTCATTTACCACGCCGGACAGCAGCGACAATTTTTCGCCGCCGGGCCCAATGCACGCGACTTTGGCGTGCGCGCTCGTTTCCGCGCGCACCCGCGCGTCGGTTTCCTCCGGCGTCTTGCCCCACAAATGCGCGGCGGAGCGAAATTCAATCTGATTGTCGTGAATGTACAGATACGTCGGCGCGCTCGCTTGACCTTCGAGAATGATAATGTCGTACCCGGCGAATTTCATTTCGGGACCGAAAAAGCCGCCCGAATTGGAACACGCAATCGTGCCGGTGAGCGGCGCTTTGCATACGACGACGTAACGCGACGCGGCGACCGCGCCCGTTCCCGTCAGCGGACCCGTGCCGAACATCAATTTGTTTTCGGGGCTGAGCGCGTCGGTCGCGGGGTCCATTTCGCGGTACAACAAATACGAAGCGAGGCCGCGACCGCCGACATATTTTTCCGCGAGCGCCATATCCAACGGTTCGAATTGAATGCGCTGGCGCGTTAAATCAATGCGTAGAATCGTGCCGGTGTAGCCATAAGACATTGTTCACCTTTGTTCCGCATGTCTGCGTTGCTGAAAGAATTTAATCACGTTATAATTGTTTCGCGATTCGTTTGAATGGAGTGTCCTATGTTCAAGCCAAAAAGAATGACGTTTCAAGAATTAAGCGAACAGCTCAAATCGTACGAGCGCAAATTTGGTTACTCGACTATCGAGTTTTATCGCCGCTTTCAAAATGGCGAATTGGGCGACGATGACGAATTGATGATGTGGACGGGCGTGTATCGCCTCTATTTGGCTCGCGCTAATTCATTCCGCGCGAGCTAGCCGCGACATAGGAGAAAAAATGACTGTACAGATTCAAACCCAACCAGATTATGTCAGAGCCATCGCCGAGATTGCTTCGGCGATGCCCCTCGCGCGCATTATCCAGCTTTACGAGTTCGCGCTTTTTCTCAAATCCCATCCGCTTCCTGCCGAAGAGACCTTTGAAGAAATCATCGCGGATGAGGCGCTGTGGGACGCGCAATTCGCGGCGAGCGCTGACGACAAGCTGGCTGCGCTGGTGTCTGTCGTCGAAAAAGAAATCGCGGCGGGCGAAACGTTCCCTATGTTTGATGAACAAGGCAATTTTGTCGAACGCCAATGAACTCGCGAACAACCAAATCTTTTTGGAAGCGCTACTGGGCGCTACCTCCAGAAATTCGTCAAAGAGCTCGGCATACGTACAAACTGTGGCGCGACAATCCGGCGCAGCCGGGTCTTTTCTTCAAGCGTGTGAAACAGAGCCAGCCCCTTTATTCGGTTCGAATTGGCTTGACATATCGAGCCGTAGGATTGCTCAAAGGCGACACAATCACTTGGTTTTGGATTGGCATCCACGACGAGTACGATCGTCTAATCAAGTAATGAACGAACGCCGTTTCGTTCACGCTACCGGAACGTTGCGACAATCCCAATGAGAACGTTACAACGAACGTTCTCTACTTTAACCCCTCCTCCAAATACCCCACATTCGCTTCCGCGTTCTCTTTGATCAGCTGCATCATCTCTGCGCTCAACGGACGAAAACGAATCGCGCCCGTCGGGCAGTATTGTGCGCACGCGGGGGCGCCGTCGCACAAATCGCATTTGATGACCACGTTCTTGTCTTCCGAAAACGTAATGCCGCCGTACGGACACGCAGGCACGCACAACATACACGCGGTGCAATTTTCGTCCACCACGCGAATCGCGCCGCTCGCGCCGTCGGGAACGAGCGCGTCGAACATGCACGCGTTCATGCAATGCTGTTCGGGACAATGAATGCACGGAATCGGCGTAAAGTGATGGTCGTCAATGTAGGCGACTTGAATTCGCAGCTGCGTATTGCGCGCGAGATGATTGTGGTGAATCGAACACGCCATTTCGCACATGCGGCAGCCCGTGCAAACTTCGGGATGGATGAATAAAAGCGGGTCGCCAATGCCCTCTTCGATGTCTGTCTGCCGCGCGCTAATTTCAATGGGCGCGTCATGTCCATTCCCCGCGCGCTGGGTTGTCTCTGTCGCCAGCGCCGCTTCGAATGAACCCGTCGGCGTCCATTTTGTTTGCAGCCACGCGTCAAAACGATTGCGGCGGAACGCGGCGAACGCGTCCGGTTTTTCGCCCGACGCAAGCCATTCCGCCAGATAACGTCCCACAATCGGACCCAACGCGAAACCGTGTCCGCAAAAACCGGTGGCAGCTAAAACGTTTTCGTTCACATAGTCAATGATGGGAATGCCGTCGGGCGTCGAAGGGTCGAGTCCGCCCCATGTCCGCACCAAATTTACTTGCGCCAACGCGGGAATGAGATGCACGAGGTGTTCCGCCGCGAGCTGCAAATTTTTTTCGGTCGTCTCTTGACTTTCGGCGGGCTGCACCATGCCGCCGCCGAAATGCACGCTGCCGTGCCGCGTCTGGCGAAAAAACAAATCCGCCGCCGCGACGCCAAACATGTATGGAAACATCGGCGGCAGCGCTTCGGTGACGAGCGACTCGTAGCGCATGTTCGCCAACGGCAAATCCACGCCAAAATTCAAACACAGTGCGCGCGTCCCCGCGCCCGCCGCAATCAAAACGTTCCGCGCATGAAACGTTCCGCGCGTCGTTTCAATCTCCGCGCCCGCAATCTTTTCTGCGGACGCGCCATTTTGCCGAACGTTTTGCACCGCGCAATTCGTCACGATTTGCGCGCCGTATTTGCGCGCGCCCTGCGCGAACGCCGTCACGACTTTTAACGGATTCGCGTGGCCATCGGTCGGACAATAACTCGCGCCCAAAACGCTTTCGCGGCGCAGCGAAGGCACGAGTTCACACGTCTCGGCTTGACCAAGCCAACGCACGTCGAGTCCGTACGCTTGTTGACGCGTCACGTCCACCTGCATCGGGCGAATGTGGTCCGCGCTTTCGACGAGCCGCAAATTGCCGCGCTGAGTGTATTCAATGTCCGCGCCCAATTCGTCCGCGAGCGCTTGAAAGAGCGTGACCGTTTCATTGGCGAGCTGCAATTCCGCCGACGCGCGCGCCGACTGCCGCACGCCGCCGCCCGAACGCCCCGACGCGCCCGCGCCAATGCCCGCGCGTTCGAGCAGGATTACGCCTGCGCCCCGTTTTGCCAAATAATACGCCGCCGCGCACCCGACGATGCCGCCGCCGACGATGAGAACGTCTGTATCCATTTTTGATTTTTGATTTTTGATTTTGAATTTTCGATTTTCGATTTTCGATTTTGAATTTCCAACTTTGAACTTTCAACTTTGAACTTTCAACTTTGAACTTTCAACTTTGAACTTTGAACTTTTAACTTTTAACTTTGAACTTTTTACCGCACGACCGCCCGCCCGTATCCCACATGGTCTTCCATCGCCGCGCCGGTTGGATGCGGTTCCGCGATGGCGCCGACGACGCCGAGCGGCACGGGTTTGACGGGAATGCGCGCGGTGAAAACGCCAACCGTTTCGACGGGCGCGCCGATTTCTTGCGCGATGATTTGCGCGGCGATGGGTCCGCAGATGCGTCCTTGACAGCGCCCCATGCCGCAGCGATTCCACGTTTTCAACGCGTTGAGCTGCTGCGCGCCCGCACGCGCGGCGTTACGAATTTCACCCGCGCGAATTTCTTCGCAGCGGCAAACCAGAACGTCGTCGGGAACGTTTGCAAACAAACCGGGCTTGACCGCGAACATGCCGCTCACCGCGTCGAACGCGGCGCGCGCTTTTTGCCATTCTTTTACAAGTTCGTGTCGGTTTGTTTGCGGCGCGTAACCCAACTGCCGCGCCGCCGCCTCGCCCGCGATTTTTCCTTCCAACAGCGCAACCTCGACGCCGCCGATGCCGCGCACTTCGCCCGCCGCGAAAATGCCGCGCACGCTCGTTTCCAAATCGTCCGAATCGCTCGCGATTCGATTCGTCTTTGTCGCGAACGCGTCAAAATGCGAATCGAAAAATTGTTCGCAGCCCGCCAGCCGCGCGAGCTCGGTCGCGGGAATGAAACCGTAATTCATGCAAATTGTGTCCGCCGCAATCGTTTCCTCCGAACCGGCGACAAAACGTCCGCCGCCGTCCACTTTGGCAATCACCGCGCCCTCGATTTGCGAATCGCCCAGCGCGCGCGTCACCGCGCAGCCGAATTTAATCGGCACGCCCGCGTCAAGCAGCTGCTTTTGCTGCGCCATGCCTTGCCCCAACTTGCTCCATTGTCCGAAAAGTTTCAGTCCGCCGCCGAAAAATTCCGCGCGCGAATGTAATTCCACAATCCCTGCAATCTGCGCGCCCACGTCGAGCAATTGCGCGGCGGCAAGCGATAACAGCGGGCCCGTTCCGCACAACAAAATTTTTTGTCCGACGAGTAGCCCCTGCCCCTTTAGCGCCAATTGCGCCGCGCCGACGGTGGTCACGCCGGGCAGCGTCCAACCTTCAAACGGCACGAGCCGTTCATACGCGCCGCTCGCCAGGATAATGCGTTTCGCTTGCAAGCGACTGCCGCCTTCGGGCGTGTACAAATCCAGTGTTTGGTCGGGCGTAATATTCCAGACCAACGTGTTCGCGCAAAATGTAATTTTTGGATTGTTCAAACCCGCGATGAGTTCGCGGCCATGTTGGATATTTTCCGCGAGTAGGGAACGCTCGCCGGAGCGTTCCGCCGGTACGGAACGCTGGAGCCAGCGTTCCGTACATTGTTTGTAATACTGTCCGCCGGGGCGCGGATTTTCGTCAATGAGGGTCACGCGTGCGCCCGCTTCCGCCGCGCTCACCGCCGCCGCGATGCCCGCGGGGCCCGCGCCGATGACTGCGATTTCGGTTGTGTTCATGGTGCAATCATGCGATTGTGTGATTTGTGCGATAGTGCGGTAGTGCGATAGTGCGATAGTGCGATAGTGCGATGGTGCGATAGTGCGATAGTGCGATAGTGCGATAGTGCGATGGTGCGATGGGAGAATAGCGACACTGACGTTTCACGCGTCACTCACGCGCACGTCGCAACCCGCGCGCGCTTGGGTCATGCAGGCGCGTTGATTGGGGATGCCGTCTACGGTGACGAGACAATCGAAGCAGATGCCCATGCCGCAAAAAATTCCGCGCGGCGAATCGCTCGCGTCGGTTTTGCGGAACGCGCGGAAACCTGCCGCCGCGAGTACGGTCGCAATGCTCTCGTCCGGATACGCCGCGACGGGCTGCCCATTCACGGTGATGAAAAATGCTTCGCCGCGTTCAAGCGTCGTAATGCGCTGCGCCAAAGTTGTCATCGCGGTTTTACTCTAAAGATCAACCGCCAGAGATTCAATTGTTGAACCAAGCGCTGCCGCCAGCGCTGTGATTTGTTTCTGCGCGCGGGGCGATGGATGATTACGTATTTTTGCATGATGTGTGTGATAGTGCGATGGCGCGATAGTGTAGTGGGGCGATGGCGTGTATGGGTTGCGCTTTTATCCGAAAAAGCCAAACGCTTCGCCAAAGGTGTAATCGCTGCCCAAGAATGGGATGCCCGTCATGGCGCACGCTTCAAGCGACACCGAACGCAAATCTTCGCGTTCGAGATTGTGAACGTTGCTCTTGCCGCACGCTTTGGCGAGAATGACCGCTTCGTTCGTCAGCGCGGTGAGATAATTCGCCACGCGCAGCGCGTTGAGTTTGATATTAAAGCGCGCGCGCAGCTCGTCTTTTTGCGTGCCGATGCCGAATTCACATTCGCCCTTTTCGCATTGCAGACAAACGGTGCAGCCCATCGCCACCAACGCGCCGGTGCCGACGTACACCGCGTCTGCGCCGAGCGCGAGCGCTTTTGCCACGTCCGCGCCGTCACGAATGCCGCCCGCGATAATGAGCGACACTTCGTCTTTTAATCCCATATCTTCGAGTGCGCGCGTCGCCTGTACCACCGCCGCGAGCGTCGGCATGCCCAAATGATCAATCGCAATTTTGGGACCCGCGCCCGTGCCGCCTTGCATCCCGTCAATCACCACGCCATCCACGCCGACTTTAGCCGCAATCTTGACGTCTTCGTACACGCGCCCCGCGCCGACTTTGAGGAAAATCGGTTTTTCGTAATTGGTGATGGCGCGCAGCTCTTGGAGTTTCACCACCAAATCGTCCGCGCCAAAAATATCGCCGTGACGCGGATGCGAGGCGAGGTCAATGCCGGGCGGCAAACCGCGAAACGCCGCGACTTCGGCGGACATTTTTTCCGCCATCAAATGTCCCGACAAACCCGGTTTCGCGCCGATGCCAAAAACCAATTCCACCGCGTCCGCGAGTTCGAGATTACGCAGCGAAAAACCGAAACGGCTCGGCGTGACCTGCACGATTTGACGGTACGAATGTTCGCGCTCTTCGGGCAAGAGGCCGCCTTCGCCGTTGTTCATTGCCGTACCGACGCGGCGGCTGCCCATCGCCAGCGCGATTTTCGATTCTTTGCTAATCGCGCCGAACGACATGGGCGCAATCATAATCGGCGTTTCGATGACGAGCGGTTTTTTGGCAAAACGCGCGCCAAGCACCGTGCGCGTCACCGCGTCTTCGCGGTACGTGTCAACGGGCATCCGCGACAATCCCGCCGAAAGGAGAACGAGGTCGTCAAAGGTCGGGAGTTTGCGCGTGGTGCCGCAGCCGCGCACGATATGTTTGCCCGTGCGCGCTTTTTCTTGAATCTCGCGCACTGTCGAAGAATTCCAGCCGCCGCCGGTCAAACGCGCGCCGGTGGGTCCGCCGCCATTGCTGCCCGCGAGCGAGGTCGTGGCATTCTCGACTTCATTCGGATAGCGCAGGGCTTGGGTCGGGCAAATGGTGATGCACTTGTTACAATCGGTGCAGAGATTGGAATCGCAAATAACCATGAGGGAATTTTTGATTCATGATTTTAGATTCTAGATTTAACGCGCCGAGCGCCGCGCAAATCACAAATCATAAATCACAAATCATAAATCACATACGCTCCATCGCGCGTTCGTGCAATTCGAATTGCGGTTTAAAAATGTGAAACTTTTGTTTGCCGCCGCGCGGGACGAGAAAGCTGAATTCGTTTGGGTCGGCGGAAACGTTATTTTCGGCAAAAAGCCATTCGAGCGCTTCGATGTCGCTGGGTTCGGGCGGCCGCGTACGCACATTGCTGCCGACGCCTGCCGCCGCGCCGCGCCGATAACAAATGACGCCGCCGTACATGGATTCGCCCGTATGCGCGCCCACCTTGCCCAAAAGCACAATGCGTCCGCCGAGCATCTGTTGACCCGTCAACATGCCCACGTCGCCGCAAACCATGACCGTGCCGCCTTTGAGACCATAGCCGACGCGGCTGCCCGCTGCCCCGCGCACGATAACCGTTCCGCCAATCATCGAGGGCGCGAGATTGCTGCCCGCGTTTTTTTGCACGATGAGTTTGCCGCCGAGCATATTGTCCGCCGCGTACCAGCCGACGTTGCCCGTGACCAAAACGGTGGGCCCATTCATAAAACCGCAGCAGTAAAAACCCGCGCTGCCTTGCACCACAATGTCGAGCGCGCCGTGAACGTTGACCGCGATGTTGTGACGCGCATGCGTATTACGCAGCGCCACCTGTTCGCCGCTGTCAACGAAACTTTGCAGGCGCACATTCAGCGCGCGTTCGTCGAGTTGTTCGAGGTCTAGTTCTTGGACCATACGCGCACTTCTCCCGGCGCCATTTCCGCCGCATAAATGTCGGGGTCAACCGCTTCAAACGAAACTTGTTCCGAGCCGAGCAGCAAGAGCCCATTCTGTTGATAAAAGAGAATGGGCTTGATGCCGAGCCGGTCGCGCACCGCGCCGATTTGCGTATCCGTCGCCGCGAGAAAACTGAATACGCCGTCGAAATCGTCGAGCGACGCGGTGAGCGCCTCGTGAAACGTTTTATCTTCACGCGTCATTTTGTACGCGAGGTAATGCGCGATGATTTCGGAATCGTTGAACGTTTTGCAGCGCACGCCTTTGGCTTCGAGTTTGCGGCGCAGTTTGAAATAATTGGTGAGTTGGCCGTTGTGAACGACGGTGAGTTCGGGCATCAAATCGGCGCTGAACGGATGCGCGAAATTGAGATTGTCAATGCTTTCAGTGGCGAGCCGCGTGTGTCCGAGCGCGTGCTGTCCTTGCACGCGGCGCAAACCGCCAAATTCCGCGAGCGCGTCCGCCGTGCCGACATCTTTGATTACTTCCATGCGGTCGCTCAAACTGTGAACGCAGAGCGACGGCTGCGCGTTGATTGCGCGGTACAGCCGGGAAATATCGCGCGGTTCGCATTGCAGCGTCAAGCGCGCCATCGTGTACGGCGAATTGGTGCGGTACAAATCACATTCGCCCAACTCGGCGTACTCGTTCACGATGCGGCGCAGTGTCGGCAAATCTTCCGCCGAATTGAACAACGACACGCGCGCCGTGATGTAATCGCGCGGCGCACCCAGATACAATGCCGTGCCCGCCGCGTCGCAGCCGCGATGCCGAATTTCATACAGCATCTTGTACAGCGCGTCGCCTAAATTTATTTCGTCCTTGACCATTATTCCGGCTATACCGCACATGGGAAACCTCATGGATGGCGAATGGCAGATAGCGCGTGGCTGATGGTAGGGCTGTGTCAAGTCGCAGCTTTGCCCAAAACACTTGGAGTCTTTCGGACTTGTACAGCGCCCTATGGTTGACAGTGTTAGACATTGACTATTTGCTATCTGCCATCGGCTATCTGCCATCGGCTATCATTCCGCCGCTACGCCCGTATCGTGTCCGAAACGAACGTCCACCGGCTCTGCCGAATCCATCGCGCTCAAGTCGCGTCCGATTTGCGAAACGAGACCCGGTTTGGAAAAACGCAAGTACGCGATATACAACACGCCCGCGACAATCCACACTGCCGCGACATACGGCATCGTTTGCATCAATGGGTCGGGCTGCGGTTGCAGCGAACCGTACAGCGCCGCGCTGGCGCCAACGATAGCGATGAGCGGCACGACGAGGTGCTTGAGCAGGGAATAATCCTGTTTGAGTTCGCGGCGGAACCAAACGATGCCCGCGACGGAAACAAAGACGTAAATGACCTCGATAGAAATCGCGCCGATGCCAGCGAGATAACCGAACTGGACCGTATATGCGGCGGGCGCGCCTTCGGTCATCGGAAACGCAAACGCAAAGCCCAACGCGACGAGCAGCGCGATGCCCAAAACCACGCCGTTCGCAATGTGCGGCGTTTTGTACTGCGTATGCGTGCGCGAGAGAATTCGCGGTAACGCGCCGTCGCGCGCAATCGCGTACATGACGCGCGAGGACGCGGTGAGACAACCCATCGCGACGGCAAAGCCATCCACAATCGCGGCAAGGAACACGAGCGTCACCAGCCAATCGCCGCCATACATGCCTGCAATGCTGAACAAGGCGGGCGCGGCGGGGTCTTGCCACACCGCCACTTGTTCCGGCGTAAAACCAAAACCGATGGAATACGCATACGTGACAAAAGTGTAAAGAATCACCGCCGCGGCAACGGTCCCCACCAACGCAAAGGGCATCGAACGTTTGGGTTTGGCGGTTTCTTCCGCCAAGACGGCGGCGGATTCAAAACCGGTGTACATCAGAATTGCAAAAATCATGCCGAACGTGAGACCGGGGATTCCGCCCACCGCTTCAAACGTGAACGGGTAAAAACTTTGTCCCGTCGCGCCGCCGCGCAAAACTACGTACGCCGCAATCGCAATGACCAACGCTACTGAACCGAACACGAGCCACAACTGGGTACGCATCGAAATACGAACGTCGAAATAGGAAAGTAAAAAGAGGATGATGCACAACACGACGGCGACGCCGACCCAGAGGAATGGAATCGGCGCGGCTAAAATGCCAACCATCATCAGCCATTCGGTAATCCAACCCGAAACGCCCGCGATAATCGCGACCGTGAGCAGCAGCGTGGCAAAGAGATACGTCCAGCCGCCCATGAATCCGGTTTCCGGCCCGAACGCTTTGGCAGCGTAATTGTAAATCGCGCCCGCCGCGTGTACGCGCGTGGCGAATTGCGAAACGACATAGCCGAGCGCGACCATCGTCAAACCGCCGAGAAAGACCGCGAGCGGCGTGCCTGCGCCGGCGGCAATCGCGATATAGCCGGTGAGAAACGCCATGCTCATCACCGGACCCAAAAATGCCAGCGACTGCGAAATAACGTCCCACGTCGTGAGGACATTTTGCTTGAGCTGGTTATGATTTTCTGCGGACATGCCCTCCTCCTTTGACTGTCCTCATTCCGCCATTTCCTTTTTTCACTCTACACGGAAAAGTGTATGGTGAAAATTTACGCGAAATGGAAGAAATCGGAAATCACAAATCACAAATGAAACGCGTATTCGTTAAATTCCCAATCGGTGACATGGGCGCGAAAACGCTGCGCTTCGAGCCGTTTGACCGCGCCGAATGCTTGGACAAAAGAGGGGCCCAACATCTCGCACAGCGCGCGGTCGCGTTCCAATTCTTCGACGGCTTGATGAAGATACTGCGGCACAACGGGCGTGCGCTGCGGGTCGGCGTTGGAATAGGCGTCGCCTTCAAACGGCGCGCCGGGTTCGAGCTGTTTCTCGATGCCGTCCAAGCCCGCGGCGAGCGCCGCCGCAAACGCGAGATACGGATTCGCCACGCCGTCGGGCGTGCGGTTTTCGACGCGCGTGCCGCCCTTGCGTTCGGGCGGAATGCGGACATAGCAGGTGCGATTGTCATAGCCCCACACGACATAGTACGGCGCGAACGCGCCCGGCACATAACGTTTGTACGAATTCACCGTCGGCGCAAACACGACGGTCATGCCGCACGCGTGCGCGACTTGGCCCGCGATGAAATGCCGCGCGAGGTCAGATAATTCATGGTCGCCTTTGGGGTCGTAAAATATATTTTCGCGCGTCGTCGGGTCCGCGACGCTCAAATGCAAATGATAGCCGCTGCCGCCGAGGTCCGAACGCGGTTTCGCCATGAACGTCGCCATCAAACCGTTTTGGTACGCAATCTCTTTGACCGCTTGTTTGTAAAAAAAGGTGCGGTCTGCCATATCCACCGCTTCGCCGTGATCGAGATTGATTTCAAATTGCCCCGGAAAAAATTCGTGACTGACCGCGACGGCGCGATGCCCCATCTCTTCCACCGCGCTGCAAATTTTGCGCGTGATGCCGTCGGGGTCAATCGTCCCGTTCCACGTGTACACCATGCTCGGTTTGTCCGAATACGTTTGCCAACTGCCGTTGTCGCGTTTGAGCAGATAAAATTCCAATTCGCTGCCGACAATGGGGAGCAAATCGTGTTTTTCGTACTCGGCGACGATGCGTTTCAAAATGTTGCGCGGCGCAAATTCAATCGGCTCGCCTTGATAATAGAGGTCGGCAATGACGGCGGCGGTGTGCGGCTCCCACGGCAAAATGGTAAAAGTGGCGAGGTCGGGCATTGCGGTCATGTCCGCATAGCCGACTTCTTCGGCGGTGCCGGTGCCCGTCGCAGGATTGCCGCCGAGGTCGAGCGCAAAGGTGGGAAAAGCGAACTGGACGCCATGTTCGACGACGTGCGGAAATTGGCGCGCCGGCACGGCTTTGCAGCGCGCGACGCCGTGAAAATCGGCGAATTGAATTTTGACGGTGTGAATATGCGCCGCTTCGATTTGGCGCAGAATCGTTTCGACCATTGCAGAGTTTTTGACAGACATACGCTCACCTCGTACGGATTGAGAAAACGACGACCGGCGGCAAATTTGAAATTTGCCGTACCACTGCGTAACACGCATGAATTATAAAAAGCGCGTCTCCCAATTTTCTCCCACAAAAAATGGGCGGAGGATTGCGTGAATCCTCCGCCCATTCCTTTTTGCGAGACAACCACAAGGGCTGTGCCCGCTTACGTTCATCAAACCGCGTCTCAAATCGGCATGTGATTGCCATAGAATTTGTGATCTTCGTCGTAACCGCCTTGCCCCGCGCCGAGTTTGGTCAAATCAGCCACCACCTCGACAGCTTGAATCCATTTCACCATCTTGAAACCCAATTCGTTCTCGCAGCGCAGACGCAAAGGCGCGCCATGTTCAAAAGCGAGCTCCGCGCCGTTCATTTCGTACGCGAGGATGCTCAAGGCGTGGCGCATATTTTTGATGGTGTGAACGTTGTAATACAGCCCGCCGCCGTCCTCTTCCGCATAGGAATAAAAAACCACATAGCGCGCTTCCGGTTTGGGCTGGACGATATCGAGCAGATCGCGCACCGGAACGCCGCCCCATTCGGCGACGCCCGACCAACCTTGAATACAAAAATGCTGCGTGATTTGCTTTTGCTTGGGCATGCGCTTGAGCGCGGCAAACGAAAACGCTTGCGGTTTTTCTACCAAGCCATATACCGGCAATTGATAGTCGGCGAAATGATTCGCGCGCAGCGCGTCGTATTCGGCAAAGGTTGCAAATCTGCCGTTCACCCAAAAATAAGGCGAGATGTCTTTTTCCGTGTACTGCGTACTCGGCTGCCATATTTCAATCAAGGATTTGAGTCCGCCCAGTAACGCTTCGCCGATTTTTTGCACCGCGCGCGCATGTTTGAGAGTGAGCGGCGACGCTAACGCCCAACCGATGGCGACGACGATCATCGCCGCCATAAAAATCAGCAGCCCGGTCCAAGAATCGTCATTCGTGCCGGCGAACATGTGATTCAGGTTCACGCGCAAACCGGTGATAAAGACCAGCGTAACGTGGACGAAAATGAAAAAGAGAAACCAGCCCAGCACGAGAAAATGAACCGCTCGCGCGGCTTGGCGATTAAAAACTTTGGCGAACCAGCCCAACTTGTTGCCGAACGCGGGGCCCTGCATCAAGCCGGTGAGGATGGCGAGCGGCGCGGCAATGAACACGGTGGTGAAATACGCGAGCTGCTGCAAACCGTTAAACGCCGTCCACGTGTGTTCCACCGGAAATTGCAGCGAGAGATATTGAATCGCGGTCGAGAGCGCGTTGGGCAAAACCGTCCAATTGGCAGGGACCAATCTGTGCCATTGGTCGGTGGTAAAAAGCAAAATGTAAAACACAATGCCGACTAGAACCCACAAGAGATCAAAGACAAAATGCCACCAGCGCGCCAGACCGACGGTGTGGCGAATGCCCGGAATGCCGAGCCAGGTCGGGAGCGTGACCGAATCATCGGTCGAAGTCCAAATGCGGTCGCGCGGCACATCGCGTTGAAAGCGAAACCATTCCGTGCCGGGCGTACTGTCGCGGCGCCAATACAAACGCGGATGGTCGGCGAGAATTTGAATTCCCGCGCGAATGATAAACATGATAAAAAACAGATTGAGAAAATGCAGCAGCTGCAGCCACAACGGATAACCCGATAACACCGGCTGCGCGCCGGTATCGCCCGGATATTGCGCGATAAACGCTTGGACGGCGGGCAGCGTGCGCAGCCACTGCGCGACGGCAACCGCGGGCAGCGCCGCCGCCACTGCGAGCGGAAGCGCCCACAAGAGATTGATCCAGCGTTTGCCAATGCGGATCGCCGGCATCGTTCCGTTTTGCGGCTCTATCCAGTTCGATAGTTCAAGCTCGTTCGCCGCGGCGGTCAATTTTGGTTCGAGGGGCGTTGGGGGAACTTGCGAGGTTTTGGGGGTCGGCATAACTACTCCAATCTATCCTGATGCACAATTAACGCTTGCACGATTGCGGGGCAACCCAAGCCAAAGTAGGAATGTCCTTCTCAGCCAACCGCGCATCATTCAACCTATTCACGTTCAAATGGAAAATGCGCGAGGGAGGTCGAGCGCAATCAACCTAAATTATATCACACCCCTTAAATGCCAAACCCCCAAGCGTCAGGCGATGTAATCATCGCAACGTTTGGGGGCTTGCGCGATTTCTAATTCACGCTTTGCGTTTGTCCACCACGCGCGCCGCTTTGCCCGCAGGACGCTTATGCAAAACCTGCCGCCTAGTCATTCATATACGTCGTCGGCGCACCGCTCATCGTCTGGCGCAATCTGCGCCCTCTCTACTGTAATCAAACGTGACGTTTGATTTGACGCTTGCTAAACGATTGGCTCATTGGATGTGTATGGGTTCACCCCAGCGCTCAACAAACTTCCATTATTGTCCCATACCCGTTTAATGCGCGCCGATGAGCGAATGGAATTTGCCCTCTGAAAGGGTAAAATCGCGCGGCGCTAATGTGACGCGCGCGCGCCGCCAAATTGGCATGTCCTTGAAAGCGCACGTCTATTTTAGACGCGCTTCCACTTGCGCGCGCGTCGGCATATTTTCCGCGCCGACGCTGCTGATGGCGAGCGACGCGGCGGCGTTGGCAAAACGCGCGGCTTGTACAAGGTCTCGCGTTTCGTGATACCGGATGAGAAACGCGGTGGCGAATGTGTCGCCCGCGCCGGTGGGGTCAACGATTTGCGTCGGAAACGCCGGCACGTCCAGCGGGCGCTCGCGTTTGCGATAAATGGCGCAGCCGTGTTCGCCGCGCGTCAAGACCACTAGCGGCGCGAGCGCAACATACGACGAGAGCCGTTCGGCATAGCCGCTCAAATCTTCTTCGCTCAAAATCAAAACCTGCGTGCGCGGCAAAATGATTTGCGCCTCGCGCCACGCTTGCGCGCGCACGCGCCCCGTCTCGTCCCATTTACGCATCCAGCCCTGCGGCGAAACCGCGAGCATAGTTTCGTCGGAAAAAATATCGAGCATGGCGCGGTCCATTTCGCCGACGAGCGGACCGAGCAAAACAATTTTCGCGCGCCGCCATGCCAAAGGCACTGCCTCCGGCGGCAATGGCGCCGCGATATCGCGCACATATTGCGTGCGATGGCTGCCTTGATACCGATTGCGAAATGTGGTGGTGGTTGCAGAAGGGACGCGCACGATTTCGATATCGTGCAGCAAATGCGGTTCTGGAAAATCGTCCGCCGCGGCGGTGACGATGCCGACGCGATAGCCGAGATTGCGCGCCGCGATAGAGGCAAACGTTACCGCGCCGCCCAGCGTGTAGGCGCCGTCGAGTTGCTCGTCGCGCGTAAGATGACCAATGACGAGGAAATCGGGTGGCACAGCAAGTCCAAGCTAAAAGTTAAAAGCTAAAAGCGCTCCGCTCTAGGGTTCACTTTTAGCTTTTAACTTTTGACTTTTTATTTGGGCAAAATCATCACTCGCCGTCTATCGCCTTCGCCGATGCTCTGGGTTTTGACGCTGGGATGTTCTTTGAGCGTAACATGAATGATACGGCGTTCGTTCGGCGGCATCGCTTCGAGCGTAATCGGCTGCCGATTTTGTTTTACGCGGTCCGCCATGCGTTTCGCCAACGCGCGCAAGCTGAGTTCGCGGCGCATGCGGTATCCTTCCACATCCACCATGAAGCGTTCGGCGCTGTGCGTTTTGCTTGCCACAATCAAACGCGCGAGATATTCCAAATCGCGCAGCGTTTCGCCGCGGCGTCCGATGAGCACGCCCAAATCGGCGCCGACAATATCCAGAACAAAATCCGGTCCATCATTGTCGGGCGCGTCGCGGTGAATGACGACTTGACTGCGGATGCCCATGCCGTGCAGCAAAGTTTCCAAGACGCTCTTGGCGGTTTCATCCACCGTTTGCGGCGCGGTTTCGGTTGCCGGGGCGCCGGCGCTTGGCGCGGCTGTGTTGTCGGGCGCAAATTGATTTTCGATTTCTTCGCGGACGGTCAATTGAACCATGACGGGATGCGTCGAAGCGTTCGTACCGTTCAAGAGTTCAACTTCAACCTGATCGCGCGTCACTTGCAATTCCGCCAAGCCGTTTTGAATGGCTTGTTCGACGGTGTGTCCGCCGGATTTAACGCTTTTTGCCACTTTTCTTTTTTCCCTTGCTCTCGCCGGCGACGCTTTCTTGCGAAGATGCCGCGAGCTCGTTTTTATTTCCGTTCGCGCTGTCCGGGGGAGGCGCGACCAAAGTGGCGCTGCCCGCAGAGCGTTTGGTGCGTACCGGTTCCGGCGCGCGTTTGGGGAGCAGATTCGTCAAGCCGCTCCAGCCGCCCGTCAGACCTTGTTGGATGATGCCGATAACGCTGAACGTAATCCAGTATAACGACAAGCCGATGGGCGCGCTCCAGACGAAAAAGCCAAACATCAAGGGCATCATCAGCGTCATGGACTGGTTCATCTGCGCTTGCTGCGGGTCCAACGACGCGCCGGGCGTTTGCATCATTTTCGTTTGAATAAATTGCGTGCCGACCACAATCACAATTACGGTTCCGGCGATGAGCAGATTTTGAGTGTTGAGAATGGCGCCCAAGTCAAGCCCAAAAAAGTTAGAGTTCACCGGCAGGAGGGTTGCGACATTGAGAAAATTGGCGTACAGGTGACGCGGCAGCTGCATCATCTGTTCGGGACGGTCGCCCATGACGGCGGTAATGACTTGGTACATCCCGATAAAAATCGGAAACGGCAGCAGCGTCAAAAGACAACCCATGTTGAATGGGTTTGCCACGCCGTGTTCCTGATACAATTTCATTTGCTGTTTTTGCAGCTCTTGGGGATTGTCTTTGTATTTCTTTTTGATCTCGTCGAGCTTGGGTTTCAGCGCCGCCATTTTTTCCTGCTGCGCTTTCATGGACTGCTGCGACTTGATGCGAAACGGCATGGTCGCCACGCCAATAATGAGCGTAAAGACGATGATGGCGATGCCGTAATTCGGGATGAGCGAATAGAGATACATCATCGCGTTCAACATCGGATTATAAACAATCGCGTTGAACAGAGTACCGAGAATATCCATAGGGCTTAATTCCCACACGCTTGATGGTTGCTGCCGTCAAAGCACCACTTGCGCGAACCATCGGACGCATTGAGCGCGTACATATTATGTCCTTGTACGGGAATATACAAAATACCGTCGCGCAAATACGGCGTTGTATAGATCGGTCCCGCCAATGCCTTGTCAGCCGTTTTCCATTTCAATTGACCGTTCGACAACGTGATGGCATATACGTTTTGGTCGGACGCGCCGAAATAGCCCGTGTCGCCATCCACCACAAGCGCCGAACGAATTTCCGCCGCGCTGGCGAGCGGAAAAGTCCAACGGCGGTCGCCCGTCGCCGCGTCGAGCGCATACACATTGCCGGTCAACGAACCAAAATAGACCGTGCCATTAGCAACCGTCGGCTGCGCCCAAATCCATTCGTTTGGATTCGGGGATTTAAAGGTCCATTTGACGCTGCCCGTCGCCGCGTCCACCGCCAACAGCGTATTCAACGCGCCGACATAGACGACGCCGTCTTGAACGCGCGGACTGCCGGCAATCAAACCGCCCGCTTCCGTCTTCCATTTGAGCGCGCCGGTATCGGCGTCGAGCGCATACAAATTGTGGTCCAGCGAACCGAAATAGAGGGTCCCGTTATCATAGACCGCGCTGGACCAGATTTTATTTTGTGTGGGGAACTGCCATTTTTTGGCGCCGGTGGTCGCGTCCAACGCGTAAAAATTGTGCAGATTGTCGCCGTAATAGACCATGTTGTTGACGACCAACGCCGTCGGCACGATGGGCCCATAGACGGCTAAATTCGCTTCGGTGGGAAATTGCCAACGCTGTGTGCCGTTCGCCGCGATGGCGCGCATGACGCCATCATAGCCGCCGACGTAAATTGTGTCATTGGCGATGACCGGAGTGGCATAAATGGAGCTTAACGTTTTGTCGCTGGGGAATGACCAAGCAAAGGCGCCGGTGGCGGAATTGAGCGCCAAGACCCGCGCCTCATTGCCGCCGAAATATAACGTATCGGCATTGAGCGCCGCGCCCGACCAGCCGGTGGAAGCGGCAGAACCGCCGCACGCCGTCAAGACCGTCAAACCTGCCCATGCCAGAACGAATACAATAAACTTGTTGATGTGAGTACTCCTGCCCAAAAACCAAGACCTGACCGCGAATTGGCAATTCTGTCAGGTCTACCTGTTCAATCGCGGTACGGCACCGGGTCGAACCCCGACGCGTGAAACGGATGACAACGCAAAATGCGTTTCACCGCGAGCCAGCCGCCGCGCAGCAACCCAAAGCGGTCGAGCGCTTCAATGGCGTATTGCGAACACGACGGTTGAAAACGACACGCGGAAGGCAGTCCGCGCGAGATAAAGCGTTGATAGAAACGAATCGGAACGAGCGCAAGATATTTCATAATTTGAGCAGCTGGGCGCGCGTTAAAACGTGCTGCACCGCCGCCGTCAAGGCGGTAAAGGGTACGTCATTCGCGTTACCCCGCGCAATCAAGACCAAATCGAAACCGGGCGGCAAGCGTTGGAAATGTGGATAGAGCGCTTGCCGCAAACGGCGTTTGGCGCGGTTGCGCGCGACGGCATTACCCAATTTTTTTCCGGCGACAAAGGCGGCGCGTGACTGCGCCAGCCCATTGGCGCGCACGCGCAATATGACAAGCGGGTGGGCAAATGCGCGTCCCTCTTGCCACACCCGCTGTACGTCGGCTTGCTTTTTCAATCGCCACGCGCGTTTCACGCTGCCTATGGCATATAGCGGAACGAAACGGCGTTCGTTCGCTACGTGTTGGAACGAAACGGCGTTCGTTCGCTACGTGTTGGAACGAAACGGCGTTCGTTCGCTACGTGTTGGAACGAAACGGCGTTCGTTCGCTACGTGCTGGAACGAAACGGCGTTCGTTCGCTACGGTTTGCGAAATACTTTGGCGCGTTTGACGCCAACGGTCAGCCGCGCGCGGCCCTTGGCGCGGCGAGCTTTGATTACGTTGCGTCCGCCGGGGGAGCGCATTTTGCGGCGAAAGCCATGCAAACGCAGGCGATGCAAACGTTTCGGTTGATACGGTCGTTTCACGTCGAAAAACTCCGGTGTGCGAAGGGTTGCGCGTACGCGCCGCGTAACTTGTCCGCAGCAGAAATGTGCCAAAAAAATCGCGCGGTCAAACTTTCACCACGCGGGCGATGGAAGATTATACACGCGCGCGGGATAATTTCAAAATTGCGCCGGCGTCGTCGGCGCCGCTTGTGTCGCCGCCGCGCGCTCGATTCTGTACGCGCATTTGCGCGCGAGCGGACAGCTATCGCAGCGCGGCGCGCGTTTCGTGCAAATCAATTTGGCGTGCGTGTCCAGCAGCGCGTGAAATTCTTGGAACAGGTTCGCGTCGCGCGGCAAACGTTCCATCAACAGCGTTTGCAGCGCGTGATACGCAATCTCTTCGGGGATATAGCCCAACCGCGCGAAAATGCGCCGCGTGTACGCGTCAATCACAAAAATCGGCTGCTGCGCCGCATACAATAAAATCGCGTCCGCCGTTTCGGGGCCCACGCCGGGCAGCGCCAATAGCTGCGCGCGCTGTGCGTCCAAAACGCCGCCGCGCAAATTGGCGGGCTCGTCGGCGTACGCGCGCTCTAAAAATTCCGCGAGCGTTACGAGGCGCTGCGGTTTGCTCGACGTAAAACCGGCGGGACGAATCAATTCCGTCAGCCGCGCGCGCGGCAGGGCGCGGATGCGCGCGGGAGCGAGCGCGTCCGCGCGTTTCAAATTGGCGAGCGCTTGTTCCACGTTGCGCCACGCGGTGTTTTGCGTCAGGATGGCGCCGACCATGATTTCCCACAAGGTTTCGTGGGGCCACCAATTTTGGGGTCCATGCCGCGCGCGCAGACGCGTGAAAATTTCACGCAAGGCGGCGGGCGTAATTTTACGGGCTGCGGCGCGCATACGCTTATTGTATCACTTGGCAGTCGCGGCTTGCACGAGTATAATCGCGCGCATGAAGCTGTATTTTTTGCGGCACGGCGACGCGAGCTGGCAAGATTGGACCAAGCCGGATGACGAACGCCCGTTGACGAAAAAAGGGCGCAAACAAGTCGCGGCGGTTGCGAAAACGCTGCGGCGGCTCGAATTTCATCCGAATGTGATTTTGACCAGTCCGCTGCCGCGCGCGTGGGAAACGGCAAATCTCGTTTCGTCGGAATTGGGAATCGAATGTGAAACGACGCCCTTGCTCGCGCCGGGGTTCGACCTCAACGGTTTGCGTCAGTTGGTGAACGAACACATGGACCGCGATATTTTATTTGTCGGACACGAACCGGATTTTAGTTTGCTCATCGCGGCGTTGACCGGCGGCAAAGTGCGGATGGCAAAGGCGGGTTTGGCGCGCGTGAATTTGGAAGATGGCGCGACGCTGACAGGGCAGTTGGTATGGTTAGCGCCGCCTAAAATTCTCCAAGCTCTCTAGCGCAGCATCAACCAAGCTCTTGAAGCCAACGCGCAAAAATCGTTTAGGAATTACCTTCCTACGTCGAATCATGCAAAACAAGTTGGTTAATGATGCGCTAGCGCGTCGTTTGTCACAGTGAATGGAAAGACCGTCTACGCCGCGACGCGTAGCGCGTATTTCACAAAATCAATCATGTCAGAGATTATTGTCGGCTGCGCCTTGTCGGATGTAAATCGCGCGGATTTGCCGCGCAATCTGCGCGTGCCGGAGCGTTTGAACGATTATATCGAGCTCTATCAAGCGCGGCTCGCGGCGCCGTCCGTGTTGTTGGAAATTCAACCCGAAGATTTGTGGACCGTCCCCGCGACGTTTCCCGACCAATTCATTCCGCGCAAAAATAATCGTTGGTGGCGCACGGTGCAGGCGCAGCCGGATTTGCTGGCGAAATTGCGCGCGCCCAAAACGTTGGTCGGCGTGCATCAACCGGTTCTCCATCGCGACGCGCTCTCGTCCAATTTTTTTCACAAGTACGAAGCCATCGAGGCGACGAAACAGGCGATGGAGTTTGCCGAATACATTGACGCGGATTATTTTGTGTTTCATCTGGCGCAGGTGGACAAATGGAATTGGGATCGTCACGACCAGATGGAAAAGGCAATCAAAATTTTCAACGTCTTTGCCACGTACTATACCGCGCGCGAAATGAGTTTTACGCCGCTCATCGAAACGCTGGTCTATCCGAAATTCCCGGCGACGGGCGCGGAAGCGTTTTTGATGTTGAAAGAATGTCGCAAAGCGCTGCGGCATACCAAACTCGCGTTGAATATTGCGCATCTGTGGAGCTCGCGCAATCGCATGGTCAAAGCGGGAGTTTGGCCCGACGAACGCGTCTCGTTCGAAGCGTCGCTGGAATACGCGCTCGATACGTTGGCGGACGACGTGCAGCTGTTTGATTTGAGCGGCGGCTGGGAATCGGAAACGCACGCGGTGCCCGGCTTGCATCCGCAGCAAGACCCGTTCCGCTATCCGATGAAATTGCGCGAGAGCGCCAGCGTGTACGCGGAATCGGGCGAATTGGATTTGAACCGCGTGCTGGAATTGATGGTGACGGCGACGGTGCGGCGAGACAAGGATTTGCGCGTGGTCTTGCAAATTTTCGACCGCGATATTGAACAGATTCTCGAAGCCGCGCGTTTGATTCGTCACGATCTCGTCGCGCGCGCCAATGCGCCCGCGCTGGAATATCGCCCCATCGAAATTGCGACTGCGAAAAAGAAACGCGCGCCCGCGCGCCGCCGCACTGCCGCGCGTCGCGTGCCCGCCACGCGCGCAAACAAGAACGGTCATTCCGGCGCCAAGAAAAAAGCGAGCAAGAAAAAAACGAAAAGTTAGACTAAAAAATTCGCAAGCGCGTCGCTTGCGAATTTTTTGTTTATTCTTCCTTTAAGGTAATCTCGGCGCTTGACGCGCCCGTCAACGCGATGAGCGTCGAGAGCGCAATCGGAAAAACGGCGTGCGGCGTCCCCGCCGCCGCCCACACGGTTTCAAAACGCAAGAGCGAATCGTCCAGCAAAGCGGCGTACAGCCCGCCGCCGGTATGCGCGACGGGCGCGACGCCGCCGATGGCAAAGCCGGTGCGTTCGCGCACTTCGTTGGCGTTTGCAATGCGGACGGTGCTGGCGCGCGCGGCGCGCGCGATTTTGAACGGGTCGGCGCGGCGGTCGCCCGCCACCAACGCCAATGCCGTATCGCGTTCGTCCAGAATAAAAACGAGCGATTTGACGATTTGACCCAATTCGCAGCCGACGGCGTCCGCCGCCAATTGCGCGGTGCGCGTCGAATCGGGCAGTTCGCGGATTTCAATATCGAGATTGTTGGCGCGAAAAAAATCGCGCACGCGGTCAATAGATTTTGCCATATTGGGATGATTTTAGTTTTTTTGCGCGCGTCGGCGCGCGGGGTAGGGAAGCGCATTTCCAGTCCGCGCTATTATAGACGCGGACGCGCGGCGTGACAACAAAAAACTCGTTCGCGGGTTCTCGTTTTTTTGTTGATTCTATCGCGCGCGCCCGACAGTTCTATTATCGCGCAGTCGTTTGCCGCGTTTTGCGTTTTCGTGCCGCATAGCGCGTCCGCCGTTCTCGCGCGCGAAAACCGATTTCACGCGGCGCGGGTTCGGGTTCTTGCGTCAATTGTTCCAACGCTTCAAACACCTCCATAAATTGCGCGTCGTACTTGTTTTCCAGATCGTCCACCCGGCGCGCCATTTCCGCATAACTCGCCGCGCTGTGCCGCAAACGCACGAACGTTCGCATGATTTCGATATTCACCTGCACCGCGCGCTCGCTCCGCAAAACGCTCGAAAGCATCGCCACGCCCTGTTCGGTAAAGGCGTAGGGCGTCGCTCGCCGCATACCGCCCCAACTTGAAGTCACAATTTGTGACTTTAAGTTGACAAACTCGGCGCGCGTCAATTGAAACATGAAATCGGGCGGAAAGCGTTCCAGGTTGCGCTTGACTTGCTGTACCAAAACTTTGGGCGCGACGCCGTACAATTCCGCCAAATCCGGGCTCAACAATACGCGCTGCCCGCGAAGCAAATAGATGTTTTGAACAATGCGTTCGCCGAGAATAAGGAGGGATTTTGTTTTCATGGTAGCGCTGGCATGAATGGACAGCTTGTTCGTCTCAACGCGGTTTGTTTTGCAAAATCTCTTCGATGCGCTCCATGACGTCCGGCGTAAGCTTGGGGACGATTTCTTGCGCCGCGAGATTTTCTTGCAATTGTTCTACGCGCGACGCGCCGAGAATGACGCTGCTGAGATTTTGATTTTTCAAACACCACGCCAGCGCCAACTGCGCCATCGTCGCGCCCAGCTCGTTCGCCAACGGCGCGAGTTGTTTGACCTTTTCGATACGGTCGGCTTTGGTCACGGATTTTTGTAACCATTCATAGCCGGGCTGCATGGCGCGGGAATCTTGCGGGATGCCGTCGAGATATTTGCCGGACAGAAAACCGGAGGCGAGCGGACTCCACGTCACATCGCCGTAATGATGTTCTTGGAACAAACGCGCGTATTCTTTTTCCATGCGTTCGCGCGTGAACATGTTATAGTGCGATTGTTCGCTGACCGGTTTGTGCAGATGATGTTTCTCGGCGATGTAAATGGCAGAGACGATTTCGTAGGCGCTCCATTCCGAAGTGCCCCAATACAACGCTTTGCCGTCTTGGACGAGCTGGTGCATTGCCCACACCGTTTCTTCGAGCGGCGTATTGGGGTCGGCGCGATGCGCGAACACAATGTCCACATAATCGAGTTGAAAGCGCTTTAACGAGCCGTTGATGGCGTTGAGCAGATATTTGCGATTCAAAGTATCTTGTTGATTGACGCCTTCGCGCAAGCCCCAGAAAAATTTTGTGGAAACGACGAACGCTTCGCGCGCCCAGCCCGCGTTTTTGAAAACTTGGCCCATAATCGTTTCGGCTTGGCCCCCGCTGTACGATTCGGCATTGTCAAAAAAATTTACGCCCGCGTCGAACGCGGTTCGCATCAATTTTTCCGCGGCGGCGACGTCGAGCTGCTGCCCGAACGTGACCCACGCGCCAAACGATAATTCGCTTACTTGAAGCCCGGCAGAACCTAAACGGCGATACTTCATTGTTCGACTCCTGTATTTTTTCCTGATTATCAATACCTTCGCCAAACCGCCAAATCGCCCTTACAAACTTGCGAAATCGGGCGAACAGAGTTCGCCATGAGATATTCGAAAGTTGCAAAGATTGGCAAAGCTACTGGATTATACAACGTAAAAAAAAAGCGAGTTGCGCGCCGTCGTTTTTACGCGGTAAAGATTCGAGCTGCGCGGCGCTGAATTTTTTCGGCAAGCGCCTGCCAACGCGCGGTTTTATGAACTCGATTCCGTTTGCGACGGCTGCGGCGTAGATTGCATTGGCGTGTGGCGAACGAGCGCCAAGATGACGCCAAAAACGCCGAGCGCCAAAATTAACATGGCGAGCGAAAGCGCCAAGAGGAACCAGGGCCCAATGGATTCAAAATACTGACCGATGAGCCACGGCAAAATCATTCCGCCCAAACTCGCGCCGACAAAAAACCAGCCCGTGACCGCGCCCGTAATGACCATGTGCCGCCCCGCAAAATTGAGCAGCGTTGGAAAGGCAGAGGCGATCCCGATGCCAAATAAAATTGTGCCGAGCCACAATGTCCAAACGCTCGACGAAAACGCGAGCATGAGAAACAACCCCGCCAGCGCGAGCGCCAAATCCGCCAGCACAATCACGCGCGGCCGCACGCGCGCGGCAATCGGAATCGAGGCAATCCGCGCAAACATGAACGCGCCCCAAAATGTGGCGTTGAGATAGGCGGCAGTTGGTTCGTCCGCCAAATTGGCTTTGACCGCATAAGTAAAAATCCAGCCGCCGAAACTATTTTCGACGCCGGCTATGAGCAAAAAAACAATGACGAATAATCCCAACAGCAATAGTTTGGGACGCGCCGCCGCGTGTTCCGCGCGCGAAATAATGGGCGCGGGATTCGGCAAGGGGAACAAAGCCAGCGCGACGGGAATGAGCAAGAACGCGAGCAGCCAATAGCCCGCGCCGAAATTGCCCGTCAATAAAATCATTTGCGCGATCAACAGCGGCGACAGAAACGCGCCGACCGCGAAAAATAGATGCAGTCCGTTCATGTACGGCGCCACGCGTTCGCGGTGAACCCACACAATCAGCGTATTGCCGCCAACGTCAATCACTCCTTCGGCGAAACCGACGGCGAGCATCACGACGGTGAGCGCCCACAGCATTGGCGTCATCGGGACGAGCGCCAACGTTGCGGACGCGCCCAACAGCGCGACAGCTAGCGTGCGATTGCCCGGCAAGCGGTCGTACAAACGTCCGCCGACGAACGAGCCGCCGAGATAACCCACCGCGCGCGTGGTGAACAGGAAACTGATTTGGCTGAGCGCGCTGCCCGTTTGTTCCGCCAAACCCAACAGCGTCGGCCCGAGCGACGCCGCCGTCATGCCAAGCGCAATGAACGCGGCGTAATAGACGATAGTTTGTTTCGACGCGAGCGCGCCGCGCACGGCGCGCCCGCGCTGCCAAAAAGACAAGAGTGAATTCATAGCGCGACATCCAGCCGCAGCCAAAATCTAGCGGACGCGGACAAACGTCGCGGAACGCGGATTTTTTTCTTGCGAAAGTTCGCGTTCGGCCGCGTCCAAAAAATCTTTGCGGGCGTGATAGTTTTTTGCGGACAACCCTACAGCGTTGTCGCGAGAGAACGCGAGCATTAGGGTGTGCGTAAAGTTTTTGGATAGACGCGATTCCCAACGTGCGAAGGCACGTTTCGTGTTCTTGTTGGCGCGATTTCTAATCGCTTCTTTCCGTCCGCCCAAAAACTTTACGCACACCCCGAGCATTATACTCTGTTGCCGAATGTTTTTAACAATGTTAGAATCGTTAGGTCAATCCTAGAATCTACCGGAGTCTCTATGCGCGACGTTACCATTGCAATGGTTCAATTTCATCCCCAGCTCGGCGCGGTCAACGACAATCTTGACCGCATGGGCAAGATGATTCAACAAATCTGCACGACCCAGCGCGTCAATCTCATTGTCTTTCCCGAACTCGCGACGACGGGTTACGAGAACGGCGTAAATTTTACCGATTTGGCGGAACAGCTGCCCGGTTTGACGAGCAATTTTCTCGGCAAACTCGCGAGCGATTTTCATACTTGGATTGCGACGGGTATGGTCGTCAAGCACAAAATCGAAAGCGTCATTTATAATTCCGCGATTCTCATTGGCCCCGACGGCGAGGTCGCGGGCGAATATCGCAAAGTGCATCTCAAGGGCGAAGAAAAAATGGCGTTTCGTCCCGGTTTCAAATTTCCGGTCTTTGAAACCGATTTCGGCAATGTGGGAATGTTGCTCGGTTGGGATTTGGCGTTTCCCGAAGCGGCGCGTTCGCTCGCGCTCGACGGCGCGGAATTGCTCATCGTGCCGGCGAATTGGGAAGCGCCCAACGTGGACGAATGGAAAACGTATCTGCTCGCGCGCGCGTACGAGAACGCGGTCTTTGTCGGCGGCGCGAATCGCATCGGCAGCGAGTACACCTATTCCTTTTTCGGCGAGACGCTGGTGCTGGGTCCGCGCGGCGAATTGTACGGGCAGGCGCCGCGCGACGCAGAAAACGATTTGCCGCTGGAAGGTTGGGCGCTCGGCAAAATTGATTTGGACGCGGTAAAAAAATATCGCGAAGAATTACAGCTCTTTCAAGCGCGGCAGCCCGGCGCATATCGCGCCATCGTCAAACAGTATTGATGCCCCATGCTCACTTCGCCTCTGATTCCAATCATCGGCTTGGCGCTCATTATCGCCAACATCGTCCTCGCGGCGGCGCGCCCGTACTGGGCGCCGACGGCGATGGGGATACAACTTTTTATCGGCGGCATGACGACGATTTTGATTGCGGTGATTGATTTGATCAATCCGCTCGGCATTGCAGAATTTGAACGCGTGCTGTTGTTTGTTTCGGGCTGCCTCAATTGCGCGCTGGGCTATTACATGGCGCTGCTCGAAATGCGACGCGGCTAAAGGAGACCTGACGTGCTGACTACTTTAATGGGCGCGGGCGTTTTTTCCATCGGGTTCTTTATGTTGATTCTCGGCTTGATGGATTTGCTGCGCCTGGGCGGATTGAATTTCGGTTTTGGCGACCGCATCCTGCTGTATGTCGGCGGCTTGTTTTTATGTGTCTTGGGTTACATCATGGCGCGCCGTTTGCCGCGCGCGAACGCGGCGAGTCAAATCGCGAGTTTTCCGCAATCGGACGCGACCGCGTCGCCATCGGATGAACAATTATGACCGCTTTGCGCAAGAAATTCCGTTTCTGGAATAGCTCGGCGTGTTTGAGCTTGACGACTGCTTTGCTGCTTTTATTTTTTGGAAGCGCTCCTCATTCCGCCTCTGCCCATGTTCCCGCGCCGGCGTCGGAAACCAAACCGTTTATTTTGCCGTTCGCCGCGCCGCCCGGACCCGATACGTGGCTGCTCGGACAGTTGTACGGCAATACCACCGGCGCGTACAGCAATCGCCGCAATTTTTACGCGGCGGGGCAGGGCTTGCATTTTGGACTCGATTTATCTACGCCTTGCGGAACCGAAATTGTGGCGATTGGCGACGGCGTCGTCGTCGGCGCGGATGGACCGTGGGGCAGCGCGCCGCATAATTTGTTAATCAATCACGAAAACGGTTGGATGTCCATGTACGGGCATCTGCTCGAAACGCCGAAATTAAAAGCGGGCGACCGCGTGCGGCAAGGGCAGGTTGTGGCGTTGAGCGGCGACCCTGATTCGACGTGTCATTCGCGTCCGCATTTGCATCTGGAAATCCGCGACGCCAAAAACACCAAATTCGTCAATCCCGTCAATTTGATTGACGCGGATTGGGACACGCTCGCGTTGGTCGGGCAATTTGGACGCGGCTTTGAGCGCGATTTGGCGAATCCGCGTCAATGGCAAACGTTGTACGATCAACCCGACGGTGTGCGCGGCGGCGCGTTTTTGAACGAATACCAAAATCCATGGCCCCCCGCGTTTCCGCCGCGCTAAAAGCTTTTCGCGGAACGGTCTGACCGCGCGATAAAAAAAGGTTTCCTTGTTACAAGGAAACCTTTTCAACCCGCCGCCGGAAAACCTTTAATCGTTTATTCAGTGCGCGCTTTACGTCGCCAAAAATGAACCTTTGATTTTTGGCGGATGTGCCGCAACCCGTGTTTGCGATTGCGCCAGACCGTGATGACGTCCGCGCTGCTCGCGCTTCCGACGACAATGGCAGTGCCTTCCAGTCGAGCGTACTCGGACTGGTCTGCGCGTGGAATATCGCGTTTTCTCAAATAGCGAAATTCGACGCCGCCGCGAAATTCGCGGCAGCCGTGCGTCAACACATATTCCACATCGCGTTCCGATAGGTTACGCTGCGCCATCCGCTTGAGTGCATGTTGCGTTTGGAACATGGCGTTACAGGACACCTCCTTGTAATTTCAGCGGCGGGCAAGCGTTTGCACTATATCATACCGCTTGTGATGCGTCAATCCTTTTTTTTATTTTTCATCATTTTGTTCGCGACCGCGTGCGCCGCGCCGCCGCCGACGGTTTCCACGACGGCGCCGCCTCCCACCGCGTCAAGCGCGGCGAACCCAACCGCGCCCGCGTCAACGCGCGTCCCCCCTTCGCCCGCGCCCACCGTGACCGCCATGCCGACGAATACGCTCGCGCCGACGGATACGCCTACGCCAATTCCGACAGCGACGCGCGTCCCCGCTCAATTTATGCAATTGATGGACGGCGGCTGCTGCGTGAATCCCGCTTGGCTTCCGGATTCGGAAAACGTCGTTTTTATTGACAAACCGCGCGCCGATGCGCCGGTGGGCATGTATCGCGCGGCATTGTCCAAACCGAAAGCGAGCGAATTGTGGAGCGAACGCATCGCTTTTTACACGCCCGAATTTGATTACGCGCAGATTCCCGAACCGAACGGCACGCGTTTGATTCGCGTGCGCGACGGCAAAGAATGGCGCATCCAGAACGGCGGACGCCTTGCGCAAATCTCGCCCGACCGTACGCGTCTGGCGTGGACTGAAACGCGCGAAACGTTTCCCATCGAAAATCGCGTTTCGAATATCATGGTGGCAAATTTGGACGGCAGCGCGCCGCGGCGTATTCTCCAAACGCTGCGCGGCGGCGTGAACGGCTGGCTCGACGAAAATCGTTTGCTCGTCAGCGGCCGCGCGTCGCGCGACAGTTTTGATACGACAACGTTTGTGTATGATTTGCGCGACGCGTCGCAAACGGAAATCGTTCGCGCCGAACGCATTCGTCTCGCCGCGCCTTCGCCGGACGGCAAATGGCTTGTGTATGGCATCACCGACGACGCGAACGCGGAACGCAACGGTTTGTGGCTTGCGCGCACGGACGGCGCCGCGGCGCGCAAACTCGATTTTTTTGGACCGGTGCAGTGGCGCGACGCCGCGCATTTGATTTATGTGCCGTTCGAGCTGGACGCGCCGCACGCGTTTTTTGAATATGATATTGAAACGAATGAAACGCGCCGCCTCACGCCGCCCGACCAACCTTTCAAAATTGCGAGCGGCGATTGGAGCGTTTCGCCGGACGGTAAAAAAATTGTGTTGGTCAACGCCGCCGACAATAATTTGTGGTTCTGGCGTTTGCCCTAAAGCGCGCCGCCGCGTTCAATTAAAAAACGCCGCCGAATTATTCGGCGGCGTTTTTTGATAACCGTTACGATAACTGCGCCCGACGATTTATTGTTTTTTGCCTTTGAGCGCGAAACCGGCGACGGCGCTCACAATGAGCGCGCCGATGAATGCCGCAATGATGGACGTGCAATTGAAACCTGAGACGGCGGGCAGGATGTTGATGAAACTGCCGAGCCAGCCGACGAGCAAGCCGCCGATGACGCCGGCGACGATATTGCCCAACATGCCGCCTATCGGAACTTTGACAAAGAAACTCGCCAGCCAACCGCCGATGGCGCCGACCACAATCCACATGATGAGACTACCCAGGTCCATACTTGCCTCCTTTTGGATTTGACGGATGTTTTATCCGTGTAAAATAGAAACACCGAACGGATTTGATAGTTACGTGGAGAATGGGGGTACGCATGTCGGAAATTCTGGTCGCCGCGCTCGGCGCGCGCGTCGAAATCGAATTGCGGGCGCGCGATACAACGCGCGAACGACTCGCGTTTGTTTTGGTGAATGACGCCGCCGCCGATTTTGACAAGGGCTTGTTGAGCGTCAATACGCCGCTCGCGCAAACGATTCTCGGACACGCCGCCGGCGAAACGCTCGCGTACACACAGGGCGATATCGTCCAAATCAAAATTTTGGCGGTGCAAAACGCGCCCGCCGATTTTGCGCCGGACGCGGCGGAACAACGCGAAGAAGCGCTGCGCCGCGCGCGCGACAAGGCGGAACTCGCCAGCATGGTCAGTTTCGCGCTCACGTTCGATTCCAAGTGGGGCGATTATGACCCCGAACAAATCGTCAAACAATACGAGGACCAAGCCCAAGCGGATAAATCGCAAGGAGACGCGCCATGACGCTTGAATTTGATTTGTATCTGCAAGAACCCAAAGAGCTGTTTGTGTTTGATTCGCAGACCTATGACCCGTTTGACGAAAACGCGCTGGGCGAAGCGGGGTTCGATTATATCGTCGCGCGCATGATTGGTTTTTGGCTGCGCGCGCCGCGCGTCGCGACGCGTATTTTTTTGCCGCCCGACCGCGTTACGACGGACCTTCAGACCAAGATGCGCCGCGCCATGAATAGTTGGTGCGACGATTTATTGATTGCCAATCGCCGCGAGCGTGTCGAGTTTGTCATCAATAACGCGATTTTTTTCGCGGTCGCGCTCGCGGTTCTGGTCTTGAATTGGCTGTTGCAGCCCGTCATTGCCGACCCGACCCGCGTGCCGGACGCGAGTCTGCGTAGCTGGTTGGGGTACGGTCTAGATATTGTGTTATGGGTCGCGGTGTGGACGCCGTTGAGCGCGTTTTTATTGGAATGGTTTCCGTTGTATCGGCGTTATCAGGCGTATCGCGCGCTGCGAAATATGGAAATGCAAGTTTTGCCGCATGTCAAAGATTGATTTGGCGCGGGCGTTAAAATTGTACAAGAATTGCGGCGTTGGGCTTTTGGGGCGGAACTTTTGCGCGCCGCGCGGCGTCTGGATTATGAACGGCAAATGGATTGCCGAAAGAGGAGCGCCAACATGTTCAAATCAAACGCAATGCAATTTACGCCTACGGAAAACGGAAAACGCATACTCAAAGCGCTGGGGCTTTTGAGCGCATTTATTTTATTTGTCGCCGTTTCGGCGTTTTTGCTCAATAATGTCGTCGCCACGCCGGTTTCGCCGCGCGAGGCGCAGATTCGCGGTTGGGTCGGCGTATTGCAAGAGCAGGCGTTGACCAAAGAGCGCCAGAGCGCGCAGCAGAAATTAGAAGCCGCCGGCGAAGAAGCGGTCCCCGCGCTGTTGACCGCGTTACATTCCAACAACGCCGCGCTGCGCGGCAACGCCGCCGAAATGTTGGGCTATATCGCTTCGCCGCGCGCGACCGATGCGCTCGTGCAAAATCTGCAAAATGACGCCGTCGTCGCGGTGCGCGTGAACGCGGCGCACGCGCTCGGTTCGATTCAATCCGCGTCCGCCATTCCCGCGCTTGCCGCGAGTTCGGTTCTGGATACGAGTTCGCAGGTGCGTGACGCGTCGGCGGCGGCGCTGCAAAATACCTATGCGCGCATCGCGCAATCCGCCAATAAAAATAGCGCCGACGTGCAAGCGATTACGGTGGCGCCCGGACAGACGAACGTGGTGTATCTGGCGACGAAACGCGATTTGCTGGTGAGCCGCAACGGCGGCGCGCAGTGGGATACGTTGACGCAAACTTTGCCGTCGCTCGTTTCGACGCTCGACGTGAATCCGACGAATCCCGATATTTTGTACGCGGGACTCCATTCGCAAGGCATGTATCTCTCGACGGACGGCGGCAAGACCTGGCAAACGCTCACGCGCAATTTTAGCAATCAAGCGATTGGTTCCAGCACGGTCACGGCAATTACGGTTGACCCCGCGAATCCGCTGCGCGTGGTGATGGCGCACGGCATCCGCTTTGGCGACAGCAACGCTACGTTCATGCCGCTCGGCATCTTGAGCAGCAAAGACGGCGGCAAGAGCTGGCAAAATGTGATGGACTTGTACGAAGGTCAACTCGTCACCCGCCTCCAAGTGCGCGACGGTAAAGTGTACGCGCTGACGAACGATAAAGTGTTGATTGCGCCGCTGCCCAATTGAGCGCGCCGCAAGTTTGAAAAAATGAAATCGCCGTACTCGATTCGAGTACGGCGATTTTTTTGTTTAATGCGGCGGTCTTGGCAAGGCGGCTTGTGGACAACTCAAATAAATCTTGCATCAAGATTTGCGCAGTACATCACAATTCTGGGATGTGGGCGCGGATCAACGCGGAGGCACGCGGATTTTTCAACTTGATTTGGTTGTTTCCGCGTTTAGAGCAGATTTCTAATCGGTCTGGAGTGAAAAGACCCTTCGGGTTTTCGGAAACCCGAAGGGTCTGCCTTCAAATCGGGTCAAGCCAATCGCGTTTCACGCCTCTGTCAACGCGCCAAACTCTAACTCGTATTCTACGCTCTCTCCCGGCGCGAGCGTTTTCAATCTACCTTCCGCGCGCAATTGCGCGCGCGGCGTTTCCCAATAATTCGCCGGTTCGAGCGCGCACACATATTCGCCCGCCTGCATCAATTTCCACTGCCCCAGATACGGCAAATTTTCAATTTGCCATTTCACGTACGCGCCGAAATTCAGCGCGCGATTCACGATGCTGCCCTGCGCGTACCCGTGCGCGTCGGCGCGCGGTTTGTGGAAAAAAACTTGTTCGGGATAGTCCAAGACCGGATTTTCAAAACGCCGTTCTTGCCCCATGCCCTTTTCCGCGCGCGCGTCGCGCGGGCGCGTAGATTCCACGTCGAGCAAAATCTCGCTGTCGGGCGAAACGACGGGGAAACCAAAATTGCAGTGATACAAAAGCATGTGCGGCGTCGTGCGAAACCCTTCGTTCGTTATCGTATCGTGCAGCGTAAAAGAATTCGCGCCGAGTTTGGTCGTGACGCGGCGCGTCAAAACCAGATTCTCGCCAAAGATGGATGCTTGCCGCGCGCGCCCTTCCACTTGCAAAACGTATTCGTCGCCGCGCCATTCCGTCGTCACGCGCGCCTGTTCGGCGGGCGTGTGCGAAATGCGTCCGTGCAAACCGAGTTCTTGGCCGTTGTCGTTTTCCGGCTGTCCGAAAAAATCGAGACCGCACGTTGTTACCAATCCGCCGCCGAACGTTCGCGCCCAACCGGCTTGGCGCGGGTCGTAAAATTGCGGCGCGCCCAGCGCGGGATACGTCCACGCCAACGCGCGCCCGTTGTGTTCCGCCGCGCCAATGTCCAGCGCGCGGTCGAGCAAAATTTCAAACCGCAAACCGCTGCCGGTGTACACTTGCGCGACGCGCAAACCGCGCGTTTTGCCTTCTTGATATTCCACGAGCCGCACGCCCGCGAGCTGCGACAGGTCCGCGAATTGTTTCAGTTCGAGCGGCGTGTAGCGACGATTGTAAAGAAAAGGCATGGGAGGGGGAAAAGTAAAAAGCTAAAAGCTGAAAGCTAAAAGCTGAAAGCTGAAAGCTAAAAGCTGAAAGCTAAAAGCTGAAAGCTGAAAGCTGAAAGCTAAAAGCTGAAAGCTGAAAGCTAAAAGCTGAAAGCTAAAAGCTGAAAGCTGGAAACGGCGATTTTAGCTTTTTACTTTTGCCTTTTAGTTTTCGAGTTGTTCGAGTTGGTCAATAAAACCGCGAATGACGTCAAAGCCGCCTTGCCAAAATTCTGCCGACGTGATGTCAATCTCCGCTTCTTTGAGAATGTGCTGCGGCGACGCGGAACCGCCGTACGCCAAAATCTTGATGAATTTCGGTTTGAACGTTTCGCCCTCGGCGCGATAGCGTTGATACAACGCGAGCGTCAGCAATTGCCCAAAACTATAGGCGTACACATAAAACGGCGCCTGATAGATGTGCGGAATCGAAATCCATTCCCATTGGAAATACTCTTGGATTTCAATCGCGTCGCCGAACTGTGTCTTGAGATTCTGCATGTACATTTCGCACACTTGCTCGGTCGTCGCGCCGTTCGCCAGCGCGTCGTGCGCCTCTTTTTCAAAGAGGGCAAAGAACGCTTGACGCATTACCGTCGCGTACGCGTCGTCCACGACGCGCGATAAAATGTCGCGTTTCAGCGCGATGTCGTTCGTTTCGCCCAAGAGCCGTTCGTTCAAAATCATTTCCGAAAAGACCGACGCGGTTTCCGCCATCGGCAGCGCGGAATGAAACGTGAAAACGGAATGAGCTTGCGCCAAACGCGCATGGACGGCGTGTCCCAATTCGTGCGCGACGGTTGAGACATCGCGCGCTTTGCCGGAATAGTTGAGCATCACGTACGGCGGCAGTTCGGGCAGGATGCCCGCGCAGAACGCGCCGCCGCGTTTGCCGGGGCGAATTTCCGCGTCCACGTGCCCCACTTCAAACACGCTGCGCGCCGCGGCGGCAATTTGCGGCGAGAATTTTTCGAAACTGTCAAACACCATCCGCAGCGCTTCGTCCCACGCCACATTGGCTTCGGCGGGCGCGAGCGGCGCATAGACGTCGGAACGTTTCATGGGCGCGAGCCCCAGCCATTTTGCTTTGAGTTTGAAATAGCGTTGAAATACGCCCGCGTTTTGGCGCGCGACGTCGAGCAGCGTGTCCACCGCCGCGTCGGGAACGTCGTTCGCCAGATTGCGCGCCGAGATGGGCGTTTTGAAATGGCGCAGCTCGACCTGTTCCGCTTTCCAGTCGTTGACGCGGTTGGCGTAGATTTGCGCCAGAACCGCGCCGTCGTCGGCATACACGCGATACAGTTCCGCGTACGCCGCTTGGCGCACCGCCGCGTCGGGATGCCGCACGTAGGTCATGAGCTCGTCGCGCGTCATGGTCTTGGTTACGTTGTTGACCGTGAGGGTAAAGGCGTATTTGTTCGTCAGCATATCGTACACGGTCATCAAGCCGCCGATGCCGTTCACGTCTTTGAGGTTGATAATCTGTTCTTCGTTTTCCTTGAGCGTGTGCGGTTTGAACATGCGCTCGGATTCGAGAAAATAGGTATAGTCGCCCGCGTTCCGCATGAGGCGCGCGGCGTTAGCGTCGTCCAGTTCTTTCCACCACAAACTGAAAAACAAGACGCGATTGGAAACGCTTGCCGCGAGCTGGTCGGTTTTGTTTTTGAACGCGAGCGCTTCGGCGTTCTGGGTGTTTTCGGTGAACCACAAATCGGCGTACGCGGCGACTTTGCGGACGGCGCGATTGAGCTCTTCCAGTTCGTGAATGAGTTCGAGAAATTCATGTTCGACGATGTTGGGACGCAGATTCGGACGCAGCGCTTCAAATTGCGTGACGCGCGTTTCAATTTCTTGCAGCGCGCGCTTGAGCGGTTCGCCGCGCGGCGCAGCTAATAAGGCGCTCAAATTCCAGCGCGTTTGAGGAAAAGTTTTCATTGACACCAGGGCTCCTTGTTAAAGTGAGGGAATTATACAATGAGGAATGGACAATGCACAATGGACAATGAGGAATGGACAATGAGGAATGCACAATGCACAATGCACAATGGACAATGAGGAATGGGAAATAGGGCGGCGCATTGACACGCTGTAAATCGCTATGCTACAATCGCTTCCATGCTACGCGCCTTTGATAATATCGAACAATGTTTGCTGTCTGTTTTCGTAGTATCTCGATTCACAGGTTTGTAAATTTCTGAATTCGACGATGCGATTTATCAGAGCTTACGCCATTCGTACAGGATAGAATGGCATGAGATTGTTGAATGTGTAAAGCGCGCCGCCGCCGTGAATTGTAATTTAGTTTAGGGCGAGTTTTGGGCGAAGCGTAATTCGTTGCGAACAGAGTTCGCGGCAACGACAACACAAAACGTGCCTTTGCGTGTTCGGCTGCGATTGCGAATCTTGGCGATTCGCAGCCGACTTTGAAATTCATCGCCCGCGATATTGTAATCGCCTGTCAAGCTTCCAATGGAAAAAAGTAATGAAAACATCAAGACTGGAGGAGATGAATGGACTTTGAAACAGATTTTCAAGAATTAGATGAGATTGAATTGGAGGAAGAAAAAATAGCGGATGACGGAAGTGAGCAGTTGGCGCTTGAACAAAGACGTATCTTTACCGACAAGAGCGATCCACCTGTTAGTGGACTATATGAGAAATGGAAGTCGGGCGATCTTGACCTAAAACCTTATTTTCAAAGACGTCAGGTCTGGGATCGGGTTCGGCAAAGTCGTTTGGTTGAATCAGTGTTACTTGAAGTTCCGTTACCTGTATTTTACCTTGCCGAGACGCAAGAGGGGACGGAGGAGGTAATTGATGGGCAGCAACGTTTGACAGCGCTATTCTCATATCTTGACGCCGAGTACGAACTAAAAGGGTTGAAACAACTGAGCAAATTCAATGGTTTCTCCTTTAAACGGCTCGACAAAAATACTCAACGTCAAATTCGGAACTATTCTTTACGGACGGTCACATTCAAAAAAGAGTCGGACGACGAACTGCGATTTGAAATCTTTGAGCGCTTGAATACCGGCGCTATTCCGCTCAACGAACAGGAGTTACGTAACTGCATTTATCGCGGTCCATACAACGAGCTTTTGATTGAATTATCCTCTGATCTGGATTATATGCAGCTCATGGGCTTGAATAGCCCCGAAAAACGAATGCGTGATGTAGAATATGTCTTGCGTTTCGCCGCCTTTTATCACGCCACTTATTTGAAATACAAGCCATCTATGGCGCAATTCCTGAATGCCGATATGAAACAGTATCGGAATATTCAGGAAGAGGATAAATACAAACTGCGCCATGCCTTCAAGAATAGCGTCACACTGATTCGCTCTCTTTTGGACGAACACGCTTTCAAACGATTTTATCGCGGCGATAGCAAATCTCCGGATGGTCGGTGGGAGCGGAAAAAATTCAATGCTTCGCTCTATGATGTGCTAATGTATTCGTTTGCCGAGGCGGACAAAAATCGTGTTATGGCAAATCTGAATGCAATCCGCGAGGCGTTGATAGTCCTGATGACAGAGAACCAAGAATTCATCGAGGCAATTGAATTGTCAACCAGCGCTACGCGCATGGTGCAAAAACGGTTTGACCTTTGGCGGATGACGCTTGATGACATTCTTCGGCAATCGCCGCAACAACCGCGTCTTTTTACGCATGCATTCAAGATGCAGCTTTACAATACAAATTCTACTTGTGCCATTTGCGACAATCATATCGCTGACGCGGACGATGCTGCCGTAGCTCACGTTAAAATGTACTGGCTTGGTGGGAGAACTGATCCAACAAATGCGCGTCTCGCTCACCGTTACTGCAATTGGGCGCGTCCGAAAGCTGCGTGATTCTATTCAGTGGAGAAATATGAAATGGCAGCGTTGGAAAAAGAGTTCGAAGCCGCCATGCTCGATATTTACGAACAGGCAAAGCGTTATAAATATTATCCAACCTATTTTATTAGAATGGTGCACGAGTACGGCGGTGTCGGCGCAGCGAAACGCCTTTTAGCGGCGCCGACTGCGCAGGAAGGGCTGACCAAGTTATGGGAGCTCAAACGTCTTGATCTTTCAATGGAGAATCTGGTCAGACAAGATAGATTTCATTCCCTATTCACGAAGGAAGAAATCAATATCGCGCGCCAAAGACTTGAAGATCTTGGGTTTCTTACTCCCACGCCCAAAGAGAACGCATCTGCGGTTTCTCAAAACTCTGAAACGTCGCTGCTCCAACTCATTTTCAATGGGGAAAATAAAAAGCTGGAATTCAAAGAAACGCTTGAAGCCGACAACAAAACGGGCGCGAAATTTCCCGCGCTTGTTCAATCTACGCTCAAGACCATTGCCGCGTATCTCAACACGGACGGCGGCACACTCCTAATCGGCGTTGCCAACAACGGCGAAGTTAAAGGATTACAGCGCGATTACGATCTTTTGCCCAAAAATAAAAATGCGGACGGGTTTGAACTCAAACTGCGCGACCTCATCCGCGACCATTTTGACCCCGCGCCGCTCGGAGACGTTGACATTCATTTTGTGGCGCTGTCTTCTGGCGTGATTTGCCGTGTTGACGTTCAAAAAAGCGACGACGTGATTCATTATGATAACGCGGTGTACGTACGCGACGGCAATCGCACGCTGAAATTGGAAGGACGGCAATTAACGGATTGGCTGCGACGCAAATAAGACGGTAAACGTCCATACGGTGGCACAGCATTACAAGCTCTTGGACGAGGAGTTGGATTTCATTATCAATTACGATATCAAGTATCAGATGGAATGCGATGGGAGGATTGAAACCATTCCGTCGGGCGCGCGCTCAAAACCTCTTTTCGCCCTCGTTCTCTTTGCCTTGCTCGTTTCTCTCCTTCTCGGCTGTTCCGCCAATAAACGCGTGACGATTTTGGCGGACGGCGAACGCCGCATCGTCGAAACGCAAGCGTTGAATGTGGCGCAAGTTTTGCAGGAACAACATATTACGCTCGGCGACCAAGACCGCGTCGAACCGCCCGATTACACGCCGCTCGAACGCGCGTCCACGATTCAAATTATCCGCGTGCAAATCAAAACCGAAACCGCGCGCGAAGCGATTGAATTTGAACGCGAATACGCGCGCGAAGAAAATCTGCCCGAGGGCCAAGTGCGAATGTCGCGCCCGGGCGCGAACGGCGAAGCGGAAATTGATTATCAGGTCACGCTCGAAGACGGACGGCAGGTTTCGCGCCGTGAAATCGCGCGCCGCGTGATTCAAGCGCCGGTGAACGAGCTGCTGCTGATTGGCACGCAAGGCATCGTGACGGATGTGCCATTGACCGGCACGCTCGCGTATATCGGCAACGGCAACGCGTGGCTCGTGCGCGATTCTACCGCCGAACGCCGCCCGCTGACGACAAAGGGCGATTTGGATGGACGCGTTTTTGATTTATCGCCGGACGGAAAATATCTGTTGTATTCGCGCGCGGAATCCGACGCGTTGAATTCGTTATGGCTCATTGACACCGTGCCGTTCAACGCCGAAGCGCGCCGCGTGCCGTTGGATAACGTCTTGGCGGCGCAATGGGCGCCCGACGGCAGCGCGCTCATCGCCTATACGCGCGGCGCCAAGACCGACGGCGCGCCGGGGTGGAAAGCGTACAACGATTTGGAAATCGCCGCGCTGTACGGCGTCACCGAAACGCTCCAAGTGACCGATACGGACATTCAAACCGAAACGGTGATGGTGTATCCGACGGCGCTGCCGAACGATACGCCGCCGCCCGCCGCGACGATTGACCCGAATATCACGCTCGTGCCGGATCCGAACGTGCCATCGCCCGCGCCGTCGCCGACGTACACGCCGCGCCCGCCCGCGCCGCCGTTCACGCGCACGGTCTATATCACCGGCACGCGCACTATCACCATCGTCCAAACCGCGCGCGGCCCAATTACGACGACGACGCGGACGATTATTCCGCGCAGCGCGCCCGCGCCGTATAGCTGGTGGGGCGGCAATTTCGCCTGGTCGCCCGACGCCAAATTGTTTGCGTACGCGCTGGCGGACCAAATTGGTTTTATCACGCCCGACGTGGGCGCGCGGCGCGCCGTTAAAAATTTCGCAACCTACAACACGCGCGGCGATTGGGTGTGGATTCCGCAATTGGCGTGGTCGCCCGACGCGCGTTTTATCGCCGCAACGCTGCACGCGCCGCCGAATGGCGCCGAGCGCGCCGAAGACGCGACGGGTTTCGACGTGTGGGCGCTCGCGCGCGACGGCTCGATAGCCATTCCGTTGGCGCGCAATACCGGCATGTGGGCGTTTCCCGCATGGTCGCCGCCCGACGCGCGCGGGCAAAGTAAAATCGCGTACGGCGTCGCGCAAAACCAAGTCAACAGCGAACGCTCGCTGTACGCGCTCTATCTCATGGACCGCGACGGCAGCAACCGCGAACGCATTTTCCCGACCATCGAAAACGCGCTCGACGGCGTGCGCGTCGTCCAATTCGCGTGGGCGCCTGACGCGTCGCAATTGATTGCGCTGCGCGACGGTGATTTGTGGCTCTATGATTTGGCGAGCAAAAAATGGACGCCGTTGACCGCGAACGGAAATAGCAAATCGGCGCAGTGGCGCTAAAAGCGCCGAGCGTTGAGCGTTTTGGGCAAATTAGATTGCTCCGGCTCGGCGTCCGGCGCGCACTCTCTTGAAGCGCTTTATTTTTTTCCTCCTCTATCTCTTGCTCTTGAGCGTCGCGCTCGGCGCGGCGGCGTTTGCGCTGATGGATTACGCGCGCGCGACGCGCGGCATCGAAACGAATTTTCCCGCGATCCCCAAAATTATCGGAACGAATGTGGCGCTGGAACAGTACGCGACGGACGCGGCTTGGCAGCGCGCGTTTGACGCGTTGAAACGCGCGGGCGTGACGCACGCGCGGCAGTATTTTTATTGGCGCGATATCGAAGCGACGCGCGGCGTGTACGATTGGGCGAAATGGGATCGCATTGTGAACGCCGCGCAAGCGAATGGCGTTGAACTCGTCGCGGTTTTGCACACCGCGCCCGCGTGGAGTCAACGCGCGCACGAACGCGACATGCCCGGCGCGCCGCCGAACGATTTTGCCGAGTACGCGCGTTTTGTCGGCGCGTTTGCCGAGCGTTACGGCGGCGCGATTGATTATTATCAAATTTGGGACGAGCCGAACGTCGAACCGAATTGGGGCAAACGCAACGCCGACCCGGCGGAATACGCGCAAATGCTCATTCCCGCCGCGCAAGCCATTCGCGCGCGGGACGCGGACGCAAAAATTTTGCTCGCGGGTTTGGCGATGAATCGAGAGACACAGCGTCCGCATCCGAATTATTCGGAAATTTTATTTTTGCGCGGTTTGTACGAAAGCGGCGCGCAAAATTATTTTGACATTGTGGCGGCGAAACCGTACGGCATGTGGACGGGGCCCGAAGATCGCACCGTAAATTCCGACACGCTGAATTTTTCGCGCGTAATTTTATTGCGCGATGAAATGCGGCAGTACGGCGACGCGGCAAAATCGCTGTGGGCGGTGGAAATGGGCTGGAACGCGCTGCCCGAAAATTGGCAGGGCGACGCGTCGCCGTGGGGAACGGATACGCTGGCAAAACAGAGCGACCGTCTCGCGCGCGGTTTGACGCGGCTGCAAACGGAATGGGCGTGGGTCACGGGCGCGTTTCCCCATTACTTGCAGCCGAACGTTCCGCTCACCGACCCGCGTTGGGGGTTTGCCCTGTTGACGCCGGACGGCGCGCCGCGCGCCTTTTTCGACGTATTGCAAAAATTTATTGCGACGCCGCCCGCGCCGCCCGCGTCCAATCAGGCGCCGTATCTGCCCGTCGCGCTGCTGCTCGGCGGCGCCGTCGTCGCGGCGTGGCGCGCATGGCATTGGGCGTTCGCGCTGCGCGCGGACGAACGTTGGCGCGATTTGAAAACGCGCGCGCGTCAAGCGCCCGAACTTGCGCAGTGGGGCGTCGCGTTGACGCTCGCCGCCGCGTTTTATTTTTCGCCCAATGTATTTTTGAATTTGATTGCGCTCGCCGCGTTGATTTTTGTATTCGCGCTGCGTTTGGATTTGGCGTTCGGTTTGATTATTTTTTCGATTCCGTTTTGGAATTTTCCAAAAAATTTATTCGGCGGCTTTGAATTGGCGCCGGTCGAAGTTTTCACGTGGGCGGCGGCGGCGGCGTTCGCGCTGAATGAAATTTTGGAATATCAATTCGCGCGCGCGCGCGCGTTAGTCGCCGCGCGCTGGACGGCGTTGTCGCGTCTTGACGTTCTCGCGTTCGCCTTTTTCCTTTTGGGTCTCGCCTCGACGCGTTGGGCGGGCAATTTTGGCGTGGCGAGCCGCGAATTTCGCGTCATGATTTTGGACCCGCTGTTGTTGTACGCGCTGCTGCGAATTGCGGCGTCAAGCGCTCCGCGCGCGCGCCGCGCAAACGAGCGCGTTGAAACTTTTGACGCGACGGAGCGAGAAAATTTCATCCGCCGTTTGGTTTGGGCGCTGCTCGCGTCGGGCGTCGCGGTGTGCGTCATCGGTTTGTATCAATTTTTCACCGGCGACGTAATTTTGGCGCAAGGCGTCGCGCGTTTGACGGCGGTCTGGGGTTCGCCCAACAACGTCGCGTTGTATGTGGGACGCTTGCTGCCCATCGCCTTGGCGTTCGCGTTGTTGTGGCGTCATAGTCGCGCGCGATGGCTTTATATTGCGCTCGTCGTTTTGTTTGGCGCGACGATAGCGCTGACGTATTCGCGCGGCGCGCTGCTGCTCGGCGTACCGGCGAGCGTGTTGTTTGCGCTGGGCGGCGCGCTCTGGCAAGGCAAGCGTTTGTCGCGGCGCGCGTGGCTGACTATGGGCGCGGCGTTGGCGCTGGGCGCGCTCGCGCTGTTGTGGTTTGCGACGACCGCGCGCTTTCAATCGCTGTTTCAAACGGGAACGGGGACGGGCTTTTTTCGCGTGGCGGTGTGGACGAGCGCGGTTAATATGCTGCGCGATCATCCGCTGCTCGGCGTGGGCTTGGATAATTTTTTGTACGAATATCCAAAATATATTTTGCCCGACGCGTGGCGCGAGCCGAACCTTTCGCATCCGCACAATTTCATTTTGGATTTTTGGACGCGGCTCGGAATTTTTGGCGTGCTGCTTTTGGGCGCGCTGCTGATTTCATTTTTTCGCCGCGCGCGGCGCAATTTCAAAACGACGGACGTTTTGTACGCGCGCGCGCTGACGTTGGGTTTGATGGCGAGCATGGTCAATTTTCTCGCGCACGGTTTGATTGACGCCGCGTACTTTTATGTGGATTTGGCGTACGTGTTTTGGCTGACCCTGTTTCTCGTTCAAAGTTTCGACGATTCCTCAAAATCATTGCGTTCTGGAACCGCGCCCGCGCGAGAATAATTTTCAAACGTCCGATAAAATTTTGAACGATAAAATTTATGGCGCGCCTCCGCTTTGCCAAACTTTTGACGCACACCCTCCCATTCAGGGCTGGCACATTGTCCGCAAGACCCCAAGTGTTTTTGCCGCGCCGCGCGACGCGATGGGCATTCGCGTCGCAAAACACTTGGGGTCTTGGCTCGACACGCGACTTTGCAACAGCCGTGCCCTCCCATTGGAGGGGCATTGCGCGGAATGGCAACGAGTCGTAAAATAGAGCTCGTTTGATGGATCGCGTCAAACCGCTTTTAGAGAGGTTAGGAGAGAGGAGTGGTTTATGCAACGACGAATTATTGCGGTGGCGCTTTTTGCCGCGGCGACGCTCATGTTGATTGGCGCGGCGCTTTCGGCAAACGTTCAAGCGGCGCCTACCGCGCAAGAAATGAAGGGCGACCCGACACGCGGCGCGTATATTTTTGCCGCCGCCGCGGGCTGTGGCTGTCACATGTCCCAAGCCGGTTTCCTTGCCGGCGGGAACAAATATGATTTGGGTCCGTTGGGCGCGGTTTATGCGCGCAACCTTACTTCGGACGAGGAAACGGGTATCGGCAAATGGTCGGAAACGGACATCGTGACCGCCATTCGCACCGGCAAGACGCCCGACGGCGGAATGCTCTTTCCGGTGATGCCGTATCCGACGTTTAGCGGGATGGCGGATCAGGATGCGTACGATTTGGCGGCGTTCATCAAGACCGTCCCGGCAATCAAGAACGCAGTGCCCAAGGACGAACTCAAGATTCCGGTTCCGCCGTTTGAACCGCGCAAGGCGCCTGCCACAGCGCCGACCGAAGGCGTAGCGCGCGGCGCATATCTGGTCAATAACGTTTCGGACTGCGGCGGCTGTCACACGCCAACCGACGCGCAGGGCGCGCCCGTTATGGCTAAATTCTTGGCGGGTTCGTACATCGAAGGCGAAGTTTCGGCGAATATCACGCCGGACGAAGAAACGGGCATCGGCAAATGGACGGAAGCGCAAATCGCCGATTTCCTCAAAACCGGACAGACGCCGAATGGGACCGCCGTCGGCGGTTTGATGGCGCAAGTAGTTCAAGGGGGCTTTAGCAAGTTGACTGACGCCGACCGCGCGGCGATTGCGGCGTACTTGAAAACGATTCCGGCGGTCAAGAATACGCCGACCGCGCCCACTACGCTGCCTGCGACCGGCGGTGTGATGAATAATTTGTCGTTGACGCTGGCGCTCGCGGCGCTGGGCGGCATGTTGTTTATCGCCGGCGCGTTCGTGTGGCGCAGCGCGCGACGTACGCGTTAGCGCTAAATAATAACTCAAAGAGGCGCACGGCGCGTCGAGACGACGCGATCCAAAAGGCGCGCCGTGAACCTCTTGGAGTTCAACCGCCGCGACGCGGTAGAATGAATATGCGCTTGGCTGCGCGCGGACGTAACGCGGAGCCAAGCGCATGAATTTTTCTAGGATTTTCAAATTTTCAAAATTTACTTGACATCCAATTTTCCTTTTGTTATAATGCCGTTAGTTTGTTGGACAAACAAACTAACTGGACGATACAAGGGTGTGTTGGTTCAGCCCCTAGCGAGAATGATTCTTGCCGCATCACAAGGACTGTGATGAAATGACGCATACGCGAACTGGCGACCAAGCCCTCATCCGTGAAATTAATCTCTCGATTATTCTCAACGCGCTGCGCGATCATTCCCCTCTTTCGCGCGCTGCGCTCGCCGTCGCGACCGGACTCAACAAAACCACAGTCTCTAGTTTGGTTCAGCAGCTGCTCGACGCTCGTTTAGTGACCGAAAGCGGCGTTGACAAAAACTTGACCGGACGCCCCGGCATTCTCCTGGAACTGAATGCGCTGGCTGGCAGCTTGATTGGCGTCGAAATTGGCGTAGATTTTATTTCAATTCTTCTGACCGATTTTGCGGCGCGCGTTTTGTGGCGCCATCAAGAACGCACCGACCGCCGCGATTCGCAGCAAGCCATTTTGGAGCGCGTGATTGCCAAGATTCGCATGGCGGCGGCGCAAGCGCAAGCGCAGGACCTCGACATTTTTGGTATGGCGATCGGCGTGCCGGGCTTGATTGACGTGCAATCCGGCGCCGTGCTCTATGCGCCCAATCTGCATTGGAAGGATGTGCCGCTCCGCGAAATGCTGCGCGCCGAATTTGCTTTCCCGATTACGGTGGACAACGAAGCGACGATGGCGGCGTTTGGCGAGAGTTTCTTTGGCGTGGCGCGCGGCTCGCGCAATGTGTTGTACGTGAGCGCGGGCGTCGGCATTGGCGGCGGGCTGGTTTTGGACGGACGAATTTATCCGGGCCGCGACGGTCTTGCCGGCGAAGTCGGACACATGACGTTGGAAATAGACGGGCTCCCGTGCAATTGCGGCAATCGCGGCTGCTGGGAAACGCTTGCCTCACAATCGGCGGTCTTTCGGCGCGTGCATGAAGCGATTGCCGCCGGCGCCGCTTCTTCGCTCGCGCGTTTTAATAATGGCAAACGCGCGAATTTGACGATTCCCATCGTCGTACGCGCGGCGGAACAGGGCGATCGGGTCGCGCGGCAAGCGTTGACCGAAACGGGCGAATATCTGGGTATCGGCTTGGCAAATTTAATTAACGCGTTGAATCCCGAGATGGTGGTTTTTGGCGGGATTCTCAGTCTCGCTCAAGAATTTTTAATGCCGGTGATTCAGGAAACCGTTCGCGCGCGCGCTTTGCATTGGTCGGAGCGTTCCGCCCAAGTCATTGTCGCCGCGCACGGTTCGGAGGCGTGCGTGATGGGCGCGATTGCCATGACGTACGACCAAATTCTTCGACAACCTTTCAAAGCGCAATACGCTCTGGCGTAGGAGTGACCCGCATTGCAAAGGAGGTGCTTGCCAGACACGGAACCCGAATCCAATTAACTGCCTATCCAATCAATCCAGAATTAAACAGGAGGAGAAGAACATGTACAAGAAACTAATGCTCGGCGTTGCCTTGCTCGCGGCGTTGGCGCTGATGGCAGCGTGCGCCGCGCCCACCGCCGCGCCGCAGCCGACGAGCGCGCCCGCGCAGCCCACTAGCGCGCCTGCCCAATCCACCGTCGCGCCCGCTCAACCCACGAGCGCGCCCGCCGCCGGAAATGTCAAAGAAGTAAAAATCCTTTGGGCGCAATGGGACCCGGCGAACTATTTGCAACAGCTGGGCAATGAATACGAAAAAGAGACCGGTATCAAAGTGACGATTGTGCAAGAACCGTGGGGCACATTCGGCGACCGCTTTTTCACTGCAATGGCGGCGAAATCTACAGAATGGGATATGGTCGTCGGCGATAGTCAGTGGCTCGGTCAAGGCGCCACCTCCGGTTACTATGTGGACATGACCGATTTCATGAAAGAGAACGGGATGGACAAATCGGTCACGCCCGCCACGCTGCAATACTATGGCGAGTTCCCCGCCGGTTCAGGCAAGTATTGGGGTTTCCCAACCGAAGGCGACGCGGATGGTTGGGCGTACCGCAAAGATCTCTTTGAAGACCCGGCGAACAAAGACGCTTTCAAAGCCAAATACGGCTATGATCTCGCCGTGCCCAAGACGTACAAAGAGCTCATTGACATTGCCCACTTTTTCACCCAAAAAGACAAGGGGCTGTACGGCGTAGCGATTTATACGCAAAAAGATTATGACGCCATCACGATGGGCGTGCAAAATACCATGTTTCCGTGGGGCGGCTCGTGGCAAGACCCCGCGACGAACAACGTTATGGGCATCGTAAATTCGCCGCAAAACGTTGACGCCGTGCAAACCTACAAAGACCTCTATGACTGCTGCCAGGCGCCCGGTCTTTCCAACGCGTTCTATCAGGAAACCAATGACGCGTTCATTGGCGGCAAAGTCGCGATGGCAATGAACTATTTTGCCTTTTTCCCGGCATTGACCAATCCCGCCACCAATAAATTCGCCGCGACGACCGGTTTCTTTTCCAATCCGCCCGGTCCCAAAGGCGACAAGGGCGCGTCGTTGGGTGGACAAGGCACCAGTATCATTTCCTTTGTCTCGCCCGAACGGCAAGCCGCCGCCAAAGATTTCTTGAAATGGTTCGCCAAAGAAGAGAATCAATTCAAGTGGGCTGCTCTCGGCGGGTATACCTGCAATGCCAAAGTGCTGCAATCGGATACGTTCCTCAAAGCGCAGCCCTTTAATCCCGCCTTTGCCGAGACCATGACGTTCGTCCGGGATTTCTGGAACATTCCCGTATATGCGGAACTCTTGCAAGTCACACAGTCCAATTTCCACAAGTTTATCATTGAGGGTCAAGGCACCGCCAAAGAGACGATGGACGCCATCGCCACTGATCACGAAAAGATTCTCAAAGAGAACGGTTATATCAAGTAACGGCAAAACGTACGGAAAACGGGAGGCGGCGCACGCCGCCTCCCTACGTCCGCGCAAGTAGCTTGCATCAAACGAAATCCCAGATGGGAGTTGAGAGAAACAATATGGCAACGGCGACAGGTGGACCATCCGCAGGCAAACCTCTGCTCCGCGTACCGACCAAGCGGCAAGCGTTGAGCGATCGCGCCATCATGAACTTGTTCATCTGGCCCACGTTGATTTTGCTCATTGTTTTTAATTTTTTCCCGCTGTTTTATTCGCTGTATCTCTCGTTCACGAACTATCGCGCGACTTCGAATGCGGCGCCGGTTTGGATTGGCATAGAAAATTTCACCAATATCCTCACCGACCCGAAATTGTGGGAAGCGTTCACTACCTCCGGGCGCTATGTGCTGTTTTCGGTGGCGCTGCAAACCATCGTCGGTTTTACGCTGGCGATGTTGGTGCGCGGAAAATTTCGCGGCAGCGGCGTTGTGACTACGCTCATCCTGATTCCGATGATGTTGTCGCCCGTCGTCGTCGGGCTATTTTGGAAACTGATTTACAATCCCAATTTTGGTTATTTCAATTACGCGATTCCCTTTCTCAATCCGGCGGATTTGGACGTCATTGGCAGCCGCTTGTTTGACAAACCTGTGCCGTACCTCGCGCTCGCGGGCGTCATATTGGTGGATGTGTGGATGTGGAGTCCGTTCGTGATGCTGCTGGTGCTTTCCGGGTTGAATGCGATTCCCGATTATTTGTACGAAGCGGCGGCGATTGACCGCGCGAGTTCGTGGTTTCAATTTTGGCGCATCACCTTGCCGCAAGTGATGCCGCTGCTGCTCATTGCCGTCCTGTTTCGCACCATCGAAGCGTTGAAATCATTCGACCTGGTGATGGGCATGACGGGCGGCGGACCGGGGCAGCAGACAGAATTGATTGCGGTGTATTTGTATCGCGTCGCGTTTCTCGGACAATTCCGTTCCGGTTTTTCCAGCGCGCTGGCGTACATTATTTTGCTTATTGTCATTGCCATCAGCAATTTGTACATTCGCTATTTGAACCAAGCCAAAGGGGAAGCGTAGCATGGCAAGTTTTGCCGAGACCGGGCCAAACCGCCCGGTAACTGAATCTATCCGCGTAGACAAGGTAAGTCCCAACGCGCGGCGAAGCGGCGCAGTGCGGGCGGTTGTCGTTTTGGTCGTCGCGCTTGTGATGCTGCTGCCCGTTTTTGTGATGGTAATCACCGCGTTCAAGACGCGCATTGACGTGGCGTCGAGTCCGCCGAAAATTTTCTTTCAGCCGACGCTGGAAGGATTTGTCTTTTTATTGACCGAACGCGCCAATGTGCCTGCCGGACGCGCCGAAGAATTCAAGCAAAAAGCCGCGTCCGGACAGATGAATTTTATTGACCAAATCGCCTTTGAAAGCGGCCAAGAAATTACGGGGCCCAGTCAGTACGTGGGCCGCATCGTCAATTCGTTGATTATCGCAGGCGCTTCTACGCTCCTTTCGGTCGTCCTCGGTACGTTAGCGGGTTACGCCTTTAGCCGTTTTAACATGCCCGGCAAAGACGATTTACTCTTTTTTATCCTGTCCACGCGCATGCTGCCCGCCGTCGTCGTGACGATTCCGTTGTTTCTAATGTACCGTCAGATCGGGTTGCACGATACGCATCTCGGCATGATTTTACTGTACACGGTTTTCAATCTCTCGTTCGCGGTGTGGTTGATGAAAGGGTTCTTTGACGAAATCCCGCGCGAGTACGAAGAAGCCGCGCTGGTGGACGGTTACAGCCGCATCCGCACTTTTTTCAAAATCGTGCTGCCGCAATCGTTATCGGGCATGGCGGCGACCACCGTGTTCTGTCTCATTTTTGCGTGGAATGAATACGCGTTCGCGTTAATGATGACGAGCGATAAAGCGCGCACCGCGCCGCCCAGCATTCCGTCCATGCTCGGCCGCGGCGGCATCGAATGGTCCGCCATTGCCGCCGGCTCGCTCGGTTTTTTGATTCCCGTCATTATCGTCGTCTTTTTACTGCGTAAATATCTGCTGCGCGGCGTGACGTTTGGCGCGATTCGGCAGTGACAAGCTAAAAGTAAAAAGCTCAAAGCTAAAAGGAATTCTCAACCGGACTCTACTTTTAGCTTGAAACTTTTGGCTTTTTGACTTTTCCTTATGGCAACGATTGAACTCAAGCAAGTCGAAAAACGGTTCGGCGACGCGTACGCGGTGAAACCGCTCGACATGCAAATCGCCGACGGCGAATTTATCGTGCTGCTGGGGCCCTCGGGCTGCGGCAAGACGACGACGCTGCGTATGATTAGCGGTTTGGAAACGGTCACGAGCGGACAAATTTTTTTGAACGAGCGCAATGTGACGTGGCGGCATCCGAGCGACCGCGATATCGCGTTTGTCTTTCAATTTTACGCGCTCTATCCACATCTCAGCGTCCGCAACAATATCGCGTTTCCACTGCAAGCGCAGGGCGAGAAAAAAGAATTGATTGACCAACGGCTGCGCGAGGTCGTGGACTTGTTACGCATCGAGCATCTGCTCGGCAAACGCCCCGGCGGTTTGAGCGGCGGCGATAAACAGCGCGTGGCGTTGGCGCGCGCGTTGGTGCGGCGTCCGCAAGCGTTTCTCATGGACGAACCGCTCGGCGCGCTCGACGCGGACTTGCGCGAAACGATGCGCGCGGAAATTCGCGCGCTGCAATTGCGCTTGAAAGCGACGACCGTCTATGTCACGCACGACCAGATCGAAGCGATGGCGATGGGGGATCGCATCGTCGTCATGTCGGCGGCGGTGGTGCAGCAAATCGGTACGCCGATGGAGGTGTATTACAACCCGGCAAATTTATTTGTGGCGAAATTCATCGGCAGCCCCGGGATGAACTTTTTGCAAGGCACGACGGCGGACGGCGCGGTGCGTTTGCCCGGCGATAACCAATATCAATTGTCCGCCGAGTGGAAAAATTCCGTCGCGCGCGGCGAAGAAGTAATCGTCGGTTTTCGCCCGGAAGCCGCGCGGCTGAATCCCGACGGCGCGCTGCATGGTAATGTGTACGCGGCGGATATGCACGGCGCATTTTCGATGCTGCACGTCAACATGGCGGACGATAACGTGGTGCATTTGCGCGCCGAGCGCGGCACGCAATATCCCATTGGCGCGCAAGTGCGTTTTGACCTCGACCCGCAAATGACGCGCCTCTTTAATCCGCAAAATGAATTGGCGCTGCGGCGGAATTGATCAAGGACGAAAGACGAAGGATGAAGGACGAATGACGGCAGGCGCCTTTCTGCCGCCCCTTGAACCATGAGCAACGTAACCTTAAAGAATATCACCAAGCGCTTTCGCTCCGTCGCCGCGCTCGACGATGTATCGTTTCAGGTGAACGACGGCGAATTTTTCGTGCTGCTCGGTCCGACGGGCGCGGGCAAGACAACCACGCTGCGCGTGATTGCGGGTTTGGAAAAACCGGACGCAGGCACGGTGGAATTTGACGCGCAAGCTGCGGATCTGTTGACGCCGGCGGACCGTGATGTCGCGTTCGTGTTTCAACAGTATTCGTTGTATCCGACCATGTCGGTGTATGACAATCTCGCGTTTCCCTTGCGTTCGCCGATTCGCCAAACGCCGGAAGACGAGATTCAGAAAAAAGTGCGCGCGGCGGCGGAGATTTTACGGATTCAGCATTTGCTCGACCGCAAAACGGCGAAACTGTCCGGCGGCGAGATGCAGCGCGTTTCGATTGGGCGCGCCATCGTGCGCGACCCGCGCGTGTTTCTCATGGATGAGCCGCTCTCGAATCTCGACGCGAAATTGCGCGAAGCTCTGCGCGTCGAATTGAAACATATCCAAAAATCATTGGGCAAAACGATTTTGTACGTCACGCACGACCAAATCGAAGCGTTGACGATGGCGGACCGCATCGCCGTTTTGAATGAAGGACGCATCGTCCAAGAAGGTACGCCCGATGATATTTATGACCGTCCCGCAACGACGTTTGTGGCGCAGTTGGTTGGCACGCCGCGCATCAATTTGTTCGAGGCGACGCGTCAGAATGGCGGCGTGGTTTTAAAAGGCGGCAGCGTCACAATCGAGACAACACAAAATTTGCCCGACGCCTTGCTGCTCGGCGTGCGCCCCGAAGATGTGAAACCGGACGCGAACGGAAAATTTTCCGGGCAGGTCACGCTCAAAGAGCCGCTCGGCGTGGAAACGGTTTTGCATATTCGCGCGGGCGCTCAAACTTTGTTATCGCTCGTGCCGGGCATATCCGACGCCAAAATCGGCGATACGTTAAGATTTAATATCGCCGGCGACAAACTGCATTTCTTTGAAATGAATCACAAGCGCGTGAATGTGTAAGCCACGGGGGAGAGGATTCGCACAAAAATGAAATTTGGAATCAACGGTTGGGTGTGGACGTCGCCCGTCAATACGCACGAGGTGGAACGGCTCGCGCCGCACGCCAAACAATTCGGATTTGATTGGTTCGAGATTCCGCTCGAAACCATCGGCGACGTGGACTATCGCCGCGCGGGGAAATTTTTGCGCGATCACGGCCTCGGCGTTTCGACGTGCGCGGCGATGGGCCCCGACCGCGATTTGATTCATCCCGACGCGGCGATTCGTGAGAACGGCATGAACTATATCCGCCAAGCGGTTGACGCGACGCACGCGCTCGGCGCGACGAATTTGGTCGGACCCATTTATTCCGCCGTCGGACGCACTTGGCAGCAAACGGCGGACGAACGCGCGCGCGACCTCGACTTGCTCGTCGAAAATTTGAGCGCGCTCGCGGCGTACGCGAACGACCAAGGCGTGACGTTGTGCCTCGAACCGTTGAATCGTTTCGAGACGAGTTTCATCAATCTCGCCGCCCAAGCGATCAAGGTCGTTGACCGCGTGAATCATCCCGGTTGCCAAATCATGCTCGATACGTTTCACATGAATATCGAGGAAAAAGATTTGGGCGCGGCGATTCGCCAAACGGGCAAGCGGCTCGTCCATTTTCACGCGTGCGAAAACGACCGCGGCGCGCCGGGCAGCGGGCATGTGCCGTGGCATTCGGTCGCGGCGGCGCTGCGCGAAATCGGTTACGACGGCCCGGTGGTGATTGAATCGTTCACGCCGCAAGTGAAATCCATCGCGCGCGCGGCGGCGATTTGGCGCGAGTTTGAAGCGTCGCCCGATGCGCTGGCGGAAAAGGGCGCGCAATTTTTGAGAGAGTTATTGGGATAGCGCGATGGCGCGATAGTAGGAATTGTCTCGCTGTCGCGCCCATGCGCTATCGCACAAATAAACTAACGCACTGATGAAAACGATTGCCTTGATTGGCGCGCTGGATACCAAGGGGCCCGAATTCGCGTTTGTGAAAAGCGAAATCGAACGGCGCGGTCACCGCGCGCTGGTCGTCAACACGGCGGTCATGGGCGAACCGTTTTTCGCGCCCGATGTGAGCGCGGCGGAGGTGGCGGACGCGGGCGGCGTTTCTTTGGACGCGCTGCGCGCGGAAGCGGACCGCGGGCACGCGATGGAAGTGATGACGCGCGGAATTGCGCGCGTGGTCCAAGCGTTGTACGCCGCGGGCAAAATTGACGCGGCGCTGGGCATGGGCGGGAGCGCCGGCACAATTATCGCGACGAGCGCGATGCGCGCGCTGCCGCTCGGCGTGCCGAAAGTGATGGTCAGCACGCTCGCGTCGGGCGACGTGAAACCGTATGTCGGCGCGAGCGATATTGCGATGCTGTACAGCGTGGTGGACGTCGCGGGCGTGAATCGCATCAGCGCGCGCATTTATGCAAACGCCGTCGGCGCGGCGATTGGCATGGTCGAAACGGCGGCGCCGCAGATTGAAGCGAAACCGCTCATCGCCGCCTCGATGTTCGGCAATACGACGCAAGCGGTCACGCACGCGCGCGAAACGTTTGAAAAACGCGGGTACGAAGTGTTGGTCTTTCACGCGACGGGCGCGGGCGGCGCGACGATGGAACGCTTGATCCGCGAGAATTATTTTGACGGCGTGTTTGATCTGACGACGACGGAATGGGCGGATGAATTGGCGGGCGGCGTCTTGAGCGCGGGCGCGACGCGGCTCGATGCGGCGGCGACGCAAGGCGTGCCGCAAGTGATTGCGCCGGGTTGTCTCGACATGGTGAATTTTTGGGCGCGCAATACCGTGCCGGAAAAATTTCACGACCGTTTGTTGTACGAATGGAATCCGAATGTGACGTTGATGCGGACGAACGTCCAAGAAAACGCGCAGCTCGGAAAAATTCTTGCCGAAAAAGCGAATCGAGCGTCTGCGCCCGTCGCGTTCTTTTTGCCCTTGCGCGGAGTTTCGATGCTCGACGCGCCGGGCAAGGAGTTTTGGGATCCCGCCGCCGACCGCGCGCTGTACGACGCCATCAAACAAAATGCGCGCGCCGACATTCCGGTGTACGAATTGGATTACAACGTCAACGACGACGCGTTCGTGGACGCCATGACGGACAAACTGCTGGAAATGATGAAAAAGTAAAGTTAAAAGCTAAAAGCGCAAAGCGACAAGCCCAGTACAATGCAATCAAGTTTTCACTTTTAGCTTTGAACTTTTAGCTTTTGACTTTTTCAACACATGGTCAACTCTCGAAAGCGCTTACTCTTGATTCTGTTGAGCATTGCCATTCTCTTGATCGTTCTCGGCATTGCATTGACGCCAGTGGTGAACGGCATAGACCCGAAAATTCGAGCCGACAATGTGATTCTCAACGGCATACCATTTATTTTGATTGCCATCGGCGTCATCATCCTATTCATTGATTTCATCATCTGGCTTGCGTCGAAACTCAACAACAATATTCCCGAAAAGACGTACCGCCCAATTGAGCGCGCGTTGATTGTGGGCATCGCGCTGGGCGTAATCGGCATGTTTCAACCGTTCACGGTTGTGTTGTACACGTTGGGTTTTATCGTGCTGCTCGTTTCGACGCTCGGTTTTATTGTGTGGAGCCACGTCGTGCCGCGCATTACGCTCGACCGCGCGACGCGCACGCACGACGGTCTGGGCAGCGTTTCGATAAGCGAAATCGAACAACGCGAGGTACAGGGGTAATACGATGCCATTCATTCCGCGAGAGGAATCCTTGAAACGCTTGCGCGCGCAGGTCGCGGCGGGCAAACCGATTATCGGCGCGGGCGCCGGCACGGGCATCTCCGCCAAGTTCGCCGAAAAAGGCGGCGTGGACATTATCATCATTTACAACAGCGGACGTTACCGCATGGCGGGGCGCGGTTCGCTGGCGGGGCTGCTGCCTTATGGCGACGCGAACGCGATTACGATGGAGATGGGCGGCGAAGTTTTGCCGGTGGTGAAAAATACGCCGGTTCTCGCGGGCGTGTGCGGCACCGATCCGTTTCGTTTGATGAACGTTTTTTTGCGCGAGGTGAAAGCCAAAGGTTTTGACGGCGTGCAAAATTTTCCGACGGTCGGTTTGTTTGACAGCGTGTTTCGGCAAAATTTGGAAGAGACGGGAATGGGGTACGGATTGGAAGTCGAAATGATTCGCCAAGCGCGCGCACTCGATTTGCTCACCTGTCCGTACGTTTTCAATCCCGACGAAGCGCGCGCGATGGCGGAAGCGGGCGCGGACGTTCTCGTGCCGCACATGGGACTCACGACCAAAGGCGCAATCGGCGCGCACACCGCGTTGACGTTGGAAGAAAGCGCGCGGCGCGTGCAAGCGATGCGCGACGCGGCGGTGGCGGTGAATTCCGACATTCTCGTTTTGTGTCACGGCGGACCGATTGCGGAACCGTCCGACGCGCAATTTATTTTTGAACATACGCACGGCATCGCGGGCTTTTTCGGCGCAAGCAGTATCGAACGGTTGGCGGTGGAACCGGCGTTGGAGGAGCAGACGCGGCGCTTTAAGAATCTAAGATTGGACGCATCCTAGAATTTTTGATTTTTGATTTATGATTTTTGATTTATTCCACAAATCATAAATCCGAAATCATAAATCATAAAGCATAGATGATTTTCTCTCCTCTCGAATTTGAAATGATTCGCTCCGAGCTCGCCGATGCGGTGGGCGAAGAGTTTGTTTCGGTTTCGGACGTTGATAAATTGGCGTACGCGACCGATTGGTCGTGGATGCCGCAAATGTGGCTCGACCGCGCGCAAATGCCCGCGGCGCCCGATTTCATCGTTCATCCCGCGAATGCCCAAGAAATTTCGGCGGTGTTAAAAGTGGCGAACACGTACCGCATTCCGGTTGTGCCGTGGGGCGGCGGCAGCGGCACGCAAGGCGGTACCGTGCCGGTGTTTGGCGGGATTGCGCTTGACCTCAAGCGGCTCGACCAAATTTTGGAAATCAACGAAACGAATTTGACCGCGACCGCGCAGTGCGGCGTGAACGGCGCGATTTTTGAACGCGCGTTGAATGAACGCAATCTCACCTTTCCGCATTATCCGTCGTCGGCGACGGCGGCAACAATTGGCGGCTACTTGGCGGCGCGCGGCAGCGGCGTGATTTCGACCAAGTACGGCAAAGCGGAAGATTTGGTGGTTTCGCTCGAAGCGGTGATGCCCGACGGCACGTTCGTCAAAATGCCGCCGGTGCCGAATCATGCGACGGGACCGATGCTGATGAATTTTCTCGTCGGCGCGGAAGGGACGATGGGCGTCATCACGGCGGCGACGTTTCAAATCGAACGGATGCCCGAACATCGCATTTTGCGCGCGGTGTTGTTTGACGATTTGCACAGCGCGCTCGAAGCGGGACGCGAAATCATGCTGGCGCGTTTGCAGCCGACGGTCTTGCGTTTGTACGACGACGCGTCCACGAAATCGTTGGTCAAGCGCGTGCTGAATCTCGATTTAGAGGGCGCGTATCTGATTTTGATGTTTGACGGCTACAAGGAAATTGCCGAAGCGCAGTACGCACGCGCCATGAAAATTGTTTCGCAATACGGCGCGCGCGATTTGGGCGAGCATCCGGGCAAAGAGTGGTGGGAACATCGTTACGATTTTTATTTTCCGCCGCTCACGCTCGCGCTGCCCAAAATGTACGGGACGATTGAAACGGTGACGACGTTTGAAAATATCGAAAAATTGTATTGGGCGAAAAAGCAGGCGATCGAAGAAGGATTCGCCGAATACAAAGCGCGTTACATCGCGCATTTTTCGCACTGGTTCCCGTGGGGCGTGATGGTGTACGACCGCTTTATCATTGACGAACCGCCGCAGGACGCGCACGCTGCCATACGGCTGCACAATGAAATTTGGCGCGTCGCCGCGCGCACCTCGCTGGCAAACGGCGGAGTGTTGAATGAACATCACGGCATTGGTCTCAAACTCGGACGCTTTATGCGCGAACAGTACGGCGACGCGTTTCCGATTCTCGATAATTTGAAACAGACGCTCGACCCGCGCGGAATCATGAATCCGGGGAAATTGGGGTTCAGCGTTTAGCTCGTATGGCGGCTGGCCATTACGAAAACGGAAATTTTTTGCGCCGCCAAATTATTTGGAATTTGTTTAGGGTTCGCGGCGCGCCTCTCCAGCGTTTGCGCCAAAAACGTTTGAGGCGGCGCGCGGCGCTTTTCATTCTGAACCCGGGTAACGGAGTGTAGGTTGTCGAAATTTCAAGAGTACGAGCAGATTTATGAAGGGGACCGCTATTGTTTGATGTGCGGTCAAGCGTGTCCCGTACGCCGCGTGACGAAAAACGAGGCGACCTCGCCGCACGGCTGGGCATTACTGGTGTCGTCGGTGCGGCGCGGTTTGCTGCAGTGGAACGCCGAAACCGTTGACGTGTTGTATCGCTGCTCCGATTGCGGCAATTGTCAGGGCAATTGCGCGACCGACCGACCCCTGCCGTATGCGATCCAAGCCGCGCGCGCGGAGGTTGTGCGCTTGGGACACACGCCCGCAAGCGTTCGAGCGTTGGATGAAAAATTGCGCGCCTGGGGAAATCCGTACGGACGGCAGACGACAGACGACAGAGCGCAGACGACAGACGACAGAACGCAGACAACTACTCGCCTTTTCGTCGGCGACGCGGCATATTTTGAACGCCCACAAACGATTGACGCCGCTGAAAAATTATTGCGCGCCATCGGCGTGGAACCGATTCGGTTTTGGCAGGGACGTTCGAGCGGTTATTTACCCTACACGCTCGGTTTGTGGGAGACGGCGCGCGCTTGGGCGAACGAGGTTGTGCGCGCGCTAGACGAGCGCGACGTGACCAGCGTCGTCACGTTGAGCGCGGCGGACGCGCATACGCTGCGGCATGTCTATGCCGAATTGGGCGTCGCGCTGCCCGACGCGGTGAACGTGGCGCCATTGGCGCAATTTTTGGAACGCGCGGGCGCCAAGCTATCCATCCGCGCGCGCGACGCGACGGCGTACACGTATCACGATGCGGCGCAAGCGGTACGCTTAAAAGGTCACGCGCTCGCCGCGCGCGTTTTGGCGACCATGACGTTGGGCGCGGAACCGCGCGAAATGATTTTGCGCGAAAATCTTTCGCCCGCGATTGGCACGAGCGGCGGCCTCGTCTTTACGCAGCCCGCGCTCGCGGAGCAGCTCGCGCGCGCGCGCATTCAAGAAGCGCGCGCGACGGGCGCGGATATTTTGTTGACCGACGACCCCTACGATACGGCGCAGCTGGAAAAATACGCGGAAGGGATTCAGGTATTGAATTTGTTCGAGACGTTGGCGGAACAGCTCGCGGATAGCGGATAGCGGACGGCAAATCGCCAATCGCCAATCCGAAATCACAAATCCGAAATCACAAATCATAAATCATAAATCATAAATCCAAAGGAGGATTCAATCATGTTTCTATCCATGCACAACTGGATGCGCGCCGAACCGTTAGAGGTGACGATTCGCCGCTTGGCGAAATACGGTTACGAGAGCATCGAAATCGGCGGCGAGCCGGAGAAATACAATACGCAACAAGTACGCAAACTTTTAAAAGAGTACAAGGTGCGCTGTTGGGGCAGCGTGACGCTCATGTTCCCCGGACTCGATTTGATTGCGGCGAATGAAGCGGTGCGCGCCAAGACCATTCAATACTGTAAAGATTGCGTGCGGATGGTGCGCGAATTGGACGGCTGCGAATTGACCATCGTGCCTTCCACCGTCGGCAAAGTCATTCCCGAAGCGTCGCCGGAGCAAGAGTGGGCGTGGTGCGTCGAGGGCTTGAAAGAAGTTTATGCTTATAGCGAAGCGCAAGGCATCGTCCTCGCGCTCGAATCGCTGAATCGTTTTGAAACGAATTTCCTCAATCGCGCGGAACAGGGCGTTGCGTTGGCGACCGCCGTCGGTCCGAACTGCGGCATTTGTCTCGACGCGTTCCATATCAATATCGAAGAACCCGATTTGTACCAGTCCATTTTGAACGCGGGCAAGCGGCTCGTAGATTTCCATATTGCGGATAACAATCGGATGCACGCGGGCGGCGGCGATTACAATTGGACGAAATTGATTAAAACGCTCGATGAAGCGGGATACAAAAACGCGCTCACGGTCGAATTTGTCGCGGCGTTGGACCGTACGCCGGTCAATCATTATCCGCACGCGCTCGCGTCGGCGGACCCGTCGCTCACGCCCGAACAATTGAAATTCATCCAAGACCACGGTTCCGGCGTGCTTTCGGAAAGTTTCTATTCGTGGATGGTGGAAGAAACCGCCAAGACGCTTTCCAAAGCGATGAAGAAAGCGGGCGTCGAACGAACAAAGACGCCCAAGCAGGTCAAAGTCGGCAAAGCGGGCAAAGCGTATCAGAATCTGAAAACTGGTTTTTAGCGCGATAGCGCGATAGTGCGGTAGTGAGTGATTCACTATCGTACTATCGCGCTAACGAACGACGTGATCATTCTCCTCATCGGCACGCTCGACACCAAAGGACGCGAAATCGCGTATTGCCGCGACAAAATTCGTGAACTTGGCAGCGACGCGCTCGTACTCGATTCGGGCATTTTGGGCGAACCGCTCGACATCGAGTTATCGCCGCACGATATTTCGCGCGCGGATTGCGCGGTGGCTGCGGGAACGACGATTGACGCGTTACGCAACGCGGGAACGCGCGGCGCGGCGGTAGAGACGATGCGCGAAGGCGTTCGCAGCGTGACCGTGAAATTGTACGCGGAAGGAAAAATTCACGGCGTCTTGTGCCTCGGCGGCGCAGAGGGCGCGGTGTTGGGCGCGTACGCAATGCAGGCGCTGCCGATTGGCGCGCCCAAAGTGATTGTCACGCCGATTGCGTCGGGGCGACGACATTACGGGCAGTTGATGGGGACCAAAGATATTTTCGTCGTCCATTCCGTCGTTGACATTCTCGGCATCAATCCGATTTCGCGCGCGGTGTTTGATAACGCGTGCGGGGCGGTGGTGGGGATGGCAAATAGCAGATTGCAGATAGCCGATAGCAAAAACGCAGCTGCGCTATCAGCCATCAGCCATCAGCCATCAGCCAAGTACGTTGCTATCACGATGCTTGGCAACACGACGCGCGCGGTGATGCGCCTCAAGGAAATTTTGGAACAGCGCGGTTACGAGGCGATTATTTTTCATTCCAACGGCGTCGGCGGTCCGGCGATGGAAGAGCTCGCGGCGCAAGGCATGTTCGTCGGCGTGATTGATTACACGACGGACGAATTGAGCGATCAACTCGTCGGCGGTTTTCACGCGGGCGGCAAAGAACGTTTGGAGCAAGTCGGCGCGTTGGGCATTCCCCAAATCGTCGTGCCGGGCTGCATTGATTTTAGCGTGAACGGACGCCGCGACGCGATTCCCGAAAAATTTCACGGGCGCCCCGCGTATTATCACAATCCCGAATTTACGCTGATTCGTTTGACGCCGGACGAAGAGCTCCAGGTCGCGCGCATCATGGCGGGAAAATTGAATGGCGCGCATGGACGCGTCATGGTGATTGTGCCGACGCGAGGGCTTTCGATTCCAAACGTCGAGGGCGGCGTATTTTGGAATCCCGAAGCGGACGCGGCGTTCCGCGCGGAATTGCGAAACAATTTGCGCCAAGAAATTCCGTATCTCGAAATTGACGCGCATGTGAACGACCCCGCGTTTGCCGAAATCGTCGCGCAAGAATTTTTGAAAATGATGGGAGAGCAGGAATGAAATTTCGCAGTTACAATCTCGCCGACCTCACCTATGTTGACATTGGCGAATACCTCAAAGAAAAAGATACGATTCTGATTCCGATGGCAAGCACCGAGCAGCACGGACCGCATCTGCCGTTGAAAACGGATACGGTGACGGCGGAAGAAGTCGCGCGGCGCGTGAGTGAACAACTTGAAGTGTTACACACGCCGTGCCTTTGGGCGGGCTATTCGCCGCAGCACATGTACGGCGCGGGCATGGGACGCGGCACAATTACATTACGCGCGGAAACGCTGTTGAATGTGATGTACGACGTGGCGCGTTCGTGTATTCATCACGGGTTCAATCGCATTATTTTCATCAATGGACACGGCTCGAATGTCAAAGTGGTTGACCCCGTGTTACGCAAATTGCGGTACGAAACGGGCGCGCTCATCGGTTTTGTGAAACCGTACATGGAAAATTATGTCGGCATTCTCGCGGGCTTGATGGAGAATCCGCCCGAAGAAACGCCGGGCTGGCACGCGTCGGAATTGGAAACGTCGCAAATGCTCGCGCATGATGTCGTCGCCGGCACAAATTATGTGCGGATGGAACGCGCGGAAAAAACGCTGGCGCACATTCCCGAATTTTTGCCCAAAACGTTCGGCAAAAAAGACGGGATGCCCGATGTGGAATTTGAAGGTTACAAGTATTTCACGTTCCCGATGGATCATCACGAATTCATCGAATCGGGGACGATTGGCAATCCCCTGCGCGCGACGGCGGAAAAAGGCGAAGAGGCGCTGCGGCGTTTGAGCGAGCATTGCGCCAAAGGCATCGCGGAATTGATAAAGACGCCGGTGACGGTACACAATCGCGAATTTGTGAATCGCGTCTAGTCGAATGGTCGGACCGTTCTACGAATGAAAATTATTGACCTCGCCACGCCCATCGGACAAGGCACGCTGTCGCCGCCGTCCGTGAATTTGCAAATGGCGTTGAATACAAAATTTCGCGGACCGGGTTTTTGGCGCGCGTCGTCCGTGACGATGGTTTTGCACACCGGTTCGCATGTGGATTTTTCTTTGCATGTGAAAGCGGACGGCGAGAGCGCGGTGGATGTGCCATTGGAAAAAGTGAGCGGCGACGCGCTCGTGATTGATTTGGGCGAGGTGGAACCGAGTCACCCGATTACGGTGGCTGACATTGAAAAAAACGACCGCGTTGGCATTCGCGAAGGCGACATTGTTTTGATTCGCACCGCGTGGACCGACCGCATGTGGGGCAATTTTCCGGATTACTATCTCACGTCGCCGTACTGTACGCCCAAAGCCGCGCGCTATCTCGTTTCCAAAAAAGTGAAAGCAATCGGGTTCGATTGTTTCAGCGAATACTGCGCGCGCTTGCCCGATTTCACGAGCGAAGATTTCATCATTCACAAAATCATTTTGGAGTCGGGACGCTATTATTTTCAACAAATGATGAATCTCGGCGCGCTGCCGAATGATAAACGTTTCACCCTTTTCGCGCCGTTCTTGAAAATACGCGAGGGGGAAGGTTCGCCCGCGCGGTTTTTTGCGGCGTTGGATTGACCATATCAGCGATTAGAAATCGCCGTCTCAAAAAAGTGCAAATCCATTCGGATTGAAATTTTAATGCGGTGCAGCTCGCCTTTTTTCAGACGTTGATTTCCAATCAATGGTTCTAACGGACATGCCCATCGAAAAATTTTTTGCGCCCGAAACGCTCGACGGCGCGCTGGATATTTTGAATGAATACGGCTCGGACGCGTTGATTCTCGCGGGCGGGACGATGGCGATGCCGCTGATCAATGAAGCGCTCACGGCGCCGCGCGTCGTGTTGAGTTTGCAGCGCGCGGGGCTGAACACTGTGCGCGTCAACGGCCAAATCGAAATCGGCGCGACGACGACGCTCACGCGCGTTTCGCAACGGAACGAATTGCCGCTGCTCGCGGCGGCAAGCGGACAAATCGGCAGTTGGGCGATTCGCAATCTGGCGACGCTCGGCGGCAACGTTTTCGCGCCGCCGCCGTCGGGCGACGCGGCAGTCGCGCTCCTCGCGCTCGATGCACAGCTCATTGCCCAAAGCAAAAACGGCGAACGCTCCATCGCGCTCGATTCGTTTTACGGCGGACTCTTGCAAACGGATCTGAAACCGGACGAACTCGTCACGCGCCTCGTGATTCCCAAACCGCGCGGGAAAACCGCGTGGCTGAAATTCGCGCGCCGTGAAGCGAACGCGCCTTCTGTGGTTTCCGTCGCTGCGCGCATCGTCGCCGACCCCGAAGGCGTCATCACCGAAGCGCGCATTGCGCTCGGCGGCGCGAACGATTTTCCGATGCGCGCGAAAAAAGCGGAAGCGGAATTGCTCGGACGCGGCTTGAATAAAGAAAGCATCGCAGACGCGGCGAACGCGGCGATGAACGAAGCCAAACCGTTTAGCGACGCGTTGGCGAGCGAGTGGTATCGGAAAAAGATGGTGGGGGTGTATGTGCGGAGGGGGTTGGAGGGAATCAAATAAAACGCACGCGCTAAATCTCTTGGTTGGAAGGAGGCGTTGATGGAAACCACGATTGTCGTTGCTATTATTGGAGCCATTGCAACAATTGCTGCCGCGTTAATAACTGCGCGAGCTAAAGATCGCACAAACGAGCAACTGAACCAAGAAATAAGTAAATTGCGAAAGTCAGCACAATCATCTCCAATGCTCACGAGAGAGGAATATGGAATCAAAATTGTATCTCCTGCAGAGTACGCAAACGTAGGCACATCTTTTGAGGCAAGTGGGACTTATGAAAACCTACCTGAAGGCCAAGTCATATATCTTTCCACTTTTGGTATCTACGAAGATGAACAGGGTAGAAAAAGAAAGAGGTATTGGCCACAACCCGCAGGAACCGCGCACGATTCTGATGGGAAGAAGTGGTATTGCAACATGATCAATATCGGTGAAGGCAAAGAACCAATGCAAAAGGAATATTTGGTGTTAATTGCTGGTAGAGAGGGGCAAGCACTATTCAAATATTTTTTAGATGCTGGATGGGAGAACAAAAGCTGGCCTGCGATTACCCAACTGACAAGTGATGTTGTTGAGTGTACTACCGGAAAAGTTACTTATGATCCGCGATTGAATCGTTAATTCAGGTGAAGGATTATTTCAATGGAACTCGTAACCATTTTATTCAAACTCAACAACCGCCCCGCCGCCGTCGTCGCGTCGCCGCTTGCAAATTTGCGCGATGTGCTGCGCGAACAACTTGGGATGCTGGCGGTGAAAGCGGGCTGCGGACAAGGCGGCTGCGGTTCGTGTACGGTTTTGTTGAACGGCGAACCTGTGGTGTCGTGTCTCACGCCGATTGTGAATGTACAGGGGCAAGAAATTACGACGCTCGAAGGCATTGGCACATTCAATAAACTGCATCCGCTCCAGCAAGCGTTCTATGACAATTTCGCCGCGCAGTGCGGTTACTGCACGGCGGGCATGATTACGGTGGCGAAGGCGCTGCTCGACCACAATCCGCATCCGACGCGCGAACAAATTGTTGATGCGTTATCGGGCAACGTGTGTCGCTGTACGGGTTATGTGCCGATTATTGAGGCAATTGAGGAGGTAGCAGGTAGCAAGTAGCAAGGCAATTTCCCTGCTACCTACTACCTGCTACTTACTACCTACAACTGCGGAACGCATCATGAAACAACTTGGCATCGTCGGTGAATCGGTAAAACGTCGTGACGGTATCGCACATGTAACGGGACAGACGCGGTATGTGGATGATGTGTCGTACCCCGGAATGTTGTGGCTCAAGATGGTGCGCGCGCCCGTGCATCGCGGCATCATTCACAAAATGGATGTGTCGAAAGCGGAAGCGTATCCGGGCGTTCACGCGGTTGTCACCGCAAAAGATGTGCCGAACAATTGGTACACGATTTTGTGTCTCATCGGCGTCGAACCGAACGACGAACCCGTTTTGGCGGACACCGAAATCATGTGGCGCGGCGAACCAATCTGCGCGGTGATTGCAGAGACGGAACAGATCGCCCAAGAAGCCGCGCAGTTGGTCGAATTGGACATTAAAGAGTTGCCGCCTGTGATGACGATTGACGAGGCGCTTGCCGATGGCGCGCCCGCGATTAAAAAATGGGGCAACAATACTTTTATGTACGAAGGCAAAAATCATCGGCGCGTGTACATCGGCGATGTGGAAGATGCGTTGGCGAAAGCGGACCGCATCATCGAAGGCACGTATCAATTGAATCCGTACGACCACGTGCCTATCGAAACGCAAACGTGCATCGTGAAACCGGAACCCGACGGACGGCTCACCGTTCATTCGAACACGCAGGCGTTGTATTTCACCAAAGATAACATGGGCATCATTTTGCAAATGCCCGATTACAAAATTCGGCTCGTCGGCGGAACAGTGGGCGGCGGCTTTGGCGGTAAAGTGGACGTGGTGGTTGAACCCGTCACCGCGATTGCGGCAATGAAAACGGGGCGGCCCGTGAAATGGCGTTGGACGCGCACCGAAGAATTTCGCAATTCGTCCACCGTCGGTATGTATCGGATGCACTATACCGACGGCGTGATGAACGACGGACGCATCATCGCGCGCAAGGTGATATCGTATCACGACGCGGGCGCGTATCATCGTCATTCACCGTACGGCGTACAAAAACACGCGTTCAATCTCGCGGGTCCGTACAACATTCCGAACGTGGACATCAAAGCGCATTGCGTCTATACGAATCGGCAGCCCGCGTCGGCGCTGCGCGGTTTCGGCGTCACGCCCGCGTCATTCGCCATCGAAGTGCAGATGGACAAAATCGCGCGCACGCTCGGCATGGACCCCTGGCAAATTCGTTTTCTCAACGCGTATCGCAACGGTCAAATGAAAGCGGTGCGTAAAACGGTGGAAGACGCGACGTTGATTGAGACGATGCAGGCGGCGGCAAAGATGGTGGGCGCGGAATTGCCGGAATGGTGTTGGGAAGCGAGTTCGGATGAAGAGGTGAAGGGGTGAGCGGGTGACAAGGCGACAGGGTGAAGGCGAAGAGGTGAGCGTGGCGCGTAAAGATTGAGGAAGGATGTTACGCATGTCTTATAACTTGGCGGAACGAATCACCGTTAATCCTGAACAATGCGGCGGGCGTCCGTGCATTCGCGGAATGCGAATTCGTGTGACGGATGTGTTGGATTTGCTCGCGGCAGGATTGAGCCGACAGCAGGTTCTAGACGAGATGCCTGATTTGGAAATGGCAGACATTGACGCTGTGCTTGGGTTTGCGGCGCGGCGGATTGATCATCCTATACTGGTGGCAGCATGAAAATTTGGGTCAACGCACAACTTTCACCAACGATAGCCAATGCGCGATTTAGGATTGCGGGAGGCGCTCGACAAAGATATTTTTGAAGCCGCGCGTAAAGCAGTTGCGGTTGTCATGACCAAAGACAGCGATTTTGTAGATTTGGTCAATGCGCGCGGCGCGCCGCCTCAAGTATTGTGGTTGACGTGCGGTAATACGTCGAACGAGCGGCTGCAAGAAATTCTTGGCAAGACAATGCCGCAAGCAATTCGATTATTGGAAACCGGAGAAAGGGTTGTCGAGATCACAGACGAGTAACAAAAAATGGAACTCGGCGAAACGCTTTACGTCACCAATCGCAAAGAATGGCGCGCGTGGTTGGCGAAACATCACAAAACGAAAAAGGAAATTTGGTTGGTCTATTACCGTCAAGCCAGCGGCAAGCCGCGCATTCCGTACAACTGACGCATCCGCACGGTAGTGTGGTCGAAGAAGCATTGTGTTACGGCTGGATTGACAGCACGAACAAACGCATTGACGACGAACGTTTGGCGCAGCGTTTCAGTCCGCGCCGCAAAGGCAGTCCGTTGCCGCCAATGAATCAAGAGCGCGTGCGGCGGCTCATTGCGAACAAGAAAATGACGCGCGCGGGTTTGGAAAGCATCGCGCAGCATCTTGAATCGAAAACAGCAAAAACGAAAACGCTTAAAAAGATTGAATTGCCGCAAGACATTCTCGACGCACTCAAGCAAGACCCAACCGTCTGGAAAAATTCAAGCGTTTCCCGAATCATACAAACAAATTCGCGTGGGCTGGATTGACGGCGCGCGGCGGAGACCTGAGGAATTTCAAAAACGATTGCGGTATTTTGTGAAGATGACGGGGAAGAATAAGAGGTTTGGGATGGTGCCGTAGCGGACAACGGATAGGAAACGGATGAACGGATAGAAACGCGCGCATTCGTTTATCCACTTCCTATCCGCTGCCAGAGATTGGATACAACAAAGGTTGACCGATGAAAATTGATGGCATCATTTGGCTGCGCGCAATTGTTGATAAACTGGACAGCAAGCACAATGTCACGCCCGATAAAGTGGAAACCGTTTTGCGGAACAACGCGTGATTTCGTTTCATCGAACGCGGTGATGTTGATGGCGAGGATATGTATGCGGCGCTGGGACGAACGTTTGATGGGCGATATTTGGTTGTCTATTTCATTTACAAGAAAACGCACGAAGCGTTAATCATCAGCGCGCGCGAAATGAATAAACAAGAAAGACGTTCCTATGGAAAAAATAAAAAGAAACGCGAACCGATTCCACGGCATTTCAAAAGTATCGAGGAAGCGAGTGAATTTTGGGATACTCATTCGCTTGCGGATTATTGGGATTTGACGCGCGAGGTGAAATTCGATGTTGATATTCAACGTCGCGTATTTTTGATCGCACTCGAACCCAATCTGGCAAAACGCTTGACGCACGCGGCGCGTCGTCAAGGAGTTTCCACTGAAACCCTTGTCAATGTTTGGTTGAGTGAAAAACTCGCGGCGAATGAAATGGATGAGATGGCGCGTGACCCTGACATTCAACGCGAGAATCAAACTATCGCGCAAGAATTTGCGATTACCGAAAACGATGGTCTGATGAATTTCGCGTCATAATAAAACTTTGAGAACGGTAAAATAACATGCGCGAAATTGTTTGGACAGACTATCTCAAATATCGAGCCGCGCTGCGCGGATTCGATTTGGAAAAATTGGAATACATTATTCGATATTCAAGTGAACGATATTTTGATACCGAGACGAATCGCGCGGTTGTGGTTGGACGCCATGACCGACTCTTGGTGATGATTCCGTATGATGTTGCGGATGACAGGATTACTCCTGTGACAGTGCATACCGTTGACCGCCAACAAATTCGTTTTCGCTTACAAACGGGGAGATTTACTTATGAATAAACCGCGTATGCTGTACTTTGAACAAGAAGATATTTTACATCTGGTCATCAGCGAAGAACCAGAAAGTTCGAGCATTGAAATCGGACCGAACATTACTGCAGAACTCAACGACAAGCATGAATTGATTGGCGTTGAGATTTTGAACGCCAGTGCGTATTTGCGTGATACCGTGCTGGAATCGGTGCAGGCAAAAACACTCCAATTGTTTGAAGCCAAGATGACGTAGCATTATGGAAATGGCATCACTTTTATTCTTGAATGGCCAAACTATTCGTCGCGCACTATAGCAAGCGTGGCTATTGAACTTTGCATAAAGAATGGAACAATGTGGTATGCTTTGGATTATGCGACCCCAAGGCACACCCCAACAACTTGAGAAACGACGTGAACATGCCATTCGCCTTTGGAAGAACGGCAAGATCC
>WBZO01000470.1_pt1 | contig 86071 bp, 84 predicted proteins | sample 5204261 | NCBI WGS metagenome assembly WBZO01 (sample SAMN12412400, study PRJNA552823) | activated sludge metagenome | isolation source: activated sludge from anammox sidestream of wastewater treatment plant... | place: USA: North Carolina | collected 2017-09 | reverse complement strand
GGTCTGATCCGCCCTGGTCTGACACAACTGGACTCGCTGGTGGTGTTTGCCTTGCTCAAAGGGCGACGCATTGATTACCAGCAAGACATCGGCACCGCCGCGTGCCGCGACTTCCGGAGGGCTGTCGTTGCGCCACAAATCCTCGCAGATCGCAACAGACACAGACAGTCCGTTCACATCGAACATGCAGGGTTGATCGCCCGGCTCGAACAGTCGCCTTTCGTCGAACACGCCGTAGTTGGGAAGGTGATGCTTGGCGTAGGTCTGCTCGATGACACCACCACGGATGACGGCGGCGATGTTCTGCGGTCGGCCCTCCGGCGACGTCCCGAGCGATCCGACGACGACGACCAAATGGCCGAGGCCGTCGCGCGCCAGTTGTGCTGCCAGTGCTTGCGTGGCGTCGATCGAGGCGGACTGGAACGAAGGTCGCAGCGCCAAATCCTCGACGGGATATCCCGTGATCGCCATCTCTGGGAAGGCCACCAGGTCGGCACCGGCCGCCGCGGCCTCATGGCAGGTGCGCAGGATCAGTTCGCTGTTGCCGTGGAGGTCGCCCACCGTCGCATTGACTTGGGCTCCGGCAATTCGCACGGTGGACACGCCATGAGCGTATCGGCCAACACCGCCGGGCGTCCGCACTCGGAGGGCTTCCCTGGTGCGCGCGGCCCGACGGTCGTGGGAAGATGTCCGACATGGATAAGCAGACCGAGTTCGTCCTGCGGACAATCGAAGAGCGAGACATCCGATTTGTGCGCCTCTGGTTCACAGACGTACTGGGCATGCTCAAGTCCGTCGCGGTTGCACCGGCTGAGCTTGAAGGCGCATTCAGCGAGGGCATTGGCTTCGACGGATCGGCGATTCAGGGATTCGCTCGCGTCAGTGAAGCGGACATGCTCGCCAAGCCAGATCCCGCGACGTTCCAACCGCTGCCCTGGCGCGGTGACACCCAGGCCGTGGCCAGAATGTTCTGCGACATAACGCTTCCCGATGGGTCCCCGTCGTACGCCGACCCACGCTGGGTCCTCAAGCGAACCCTCTCTCGCGCTGCCGATATGGGCTTCACCTTCTACACCCACCCGGAAATCGAGTTCTTCCTTTTCAAGGATCGCGACCTCGAGCGGCCGTTGCTTCCGGGTCAACCACCGGTGCCAGTTGACGACGTGGGCTACTTCGATCACGCACCGCAGGGCGGTGGACAGGACTTCCGTCGCACGGCGATCACCATGCTGGAGAAGCTCGGAATCTCCGTGGAATTCAGCCACCACGAAGGTGCGCCCGGACAGCAGGAGATCGACCTGCGCTACGCCGACGCCCTCACCACGGCTGACAACATTATGACGTTCCGACTCGTCGTCAAGGAAGTTGCGCTGGAACAGGGTCTACAGGCTTCCTTCATGCCCAAGCCATTCACCGAGTTCGCTGGTTCGGGCATGCACACTCATATGAGTCTGTTCGAGGGTGAGCGCAACGCCTTCTACGAACCGGGCGCAGACATGCAACTTTCCAAGGTCGCGCGGTCCTTCATGGCCGGGTTGTTGCGGCACGCTCCGGAGATCACCGCGGTCACCAACCAATGGGTCAATTCCTACAAACGTCTCGTCGCCGGCGATGAGGCGCCGTCGTTCATCTGCTGGGGCCACAACAACCGATCTGCGCTTGTGCGAGTACCGATGTATAAGCCGCACAAGGGCAATTCCACCCGCATCGAATACCGGGCGTTGGACAGCGCCTGCAACCCGTACCTGGCGCTGGCTTTGCTGTTGGCCGCCGGGCTCAAGGGCATTGAGGACGGCCTTGACCTGCCACCGGGCACCGAAGACGACGTCTGGGCGCTGACTCCCGCGGAACGCCGCGCGATGGGACTCCAGCCGTTGCCGACAAGCCTCAACCGGGCGATCCAAGCGATGGAGCGCAGCGAGTTGGTTGCAGACACATTGGGGGAGCACGTCTTCGACTTCTTCCTTCGCAACAAGCGTGCGGAGTGGGATGCATACGCCCAACAAGTCACTGAGTTTGAGCGAATCAAGTACCTGCCGGTTCTCTAGTTCGCTGACCGCAAGATGTCGGAGTTGAGGTGGCAGGGCAATGAGTAGTCGTCAGACCTCGCTGTCCGGACAACTGGCACGCCTGGGCTTCACTGACATCGGGCGGGTTGAGGCAGTCCTCAATTCGGCCGAGTACGACGGGCTGCGTGAGCGTCCCGAGGTGCTGGAGGCCTTCGGCCAAGTGGCTGACCCCGACCAGGGTTTGCTGTCCTTCGAACGTTTACTCACGGCCGCGGCCAACCGGGGAATTCGCGATGAACTGGTCGTCGCGTTCCTGGCCGATGATGACTTCCGTACTCAGCTTTCGTTGGTTCTGGGAGCGAGCGAGGCGCTCGCGGAGTTCCTCGTTCGACATCCGGAGCACTTCCGAATTCTCGTCGATCACGACCTCATGGACACCCCGCCGACCCCGGCGGCACTCAAGCGCGAATTCGTTGACGCGGTCAGCTGTTCAACTCATGGCGACGCGCCCTGGATCGACGGTGCGACGGCGCTGCGGATTGCCTACCGGCGCCGACTCGTTGCATTGACTGCGCGCGACCTTTCCGGGCACTCAATGTTCTCCGAGGTCACCCACGAACTCGCTCACTTGGCCGATGCAGTGCTGGAGGCATCGCTGGAACTCGCCCGATGCGAATTGCCCGCAGACTCGGCACCCTGCCGCATCGCGATTGTCTCAATGGGCAAGTGCGGTGGGCAGGAACTGAACTACATCTCCGACGTCGACGTCATCTTCGTCGTTGAGCCCGATGAGACTGCCGACGGGCAGCTGGCGGATGAAGCGGATGCGCTCAAGACAGGAACGCTGCTCGCCCGCGGAGTCATGCGCGCCGCCAATGACGCAACGCCCGAAGGTGCCATCTGGGAGGTGGACGCTGCACTTCGTCCCGAGGGGAAGTCGGGGGCGTTGGTGCGCACGTTGGCGAGCCACGTCGGCTACTACGAGCGGTGGGCGCAGACCTGGGAGTATCAAGCTCTGCTCAAGGCCCGCTTCTCCGCCGGGGATGCCGAACTCGGACGCGAATATGTGGAGTCGACGTCGCCATTTGTGTGGTCCGCGGCAGATCGCGACAACTTCGTGACAGACGTGCAAGAGATGCGCCGCAAAGTCGAAGCCAATATTCCTGCGAGCAAGTCAGACCGTGAATTGAAGCTCGGAAAGGGTGGCTTGCGGGACGTCGAGTTCAGCGTGCAGATGCTGCAGCTAGTACATGGCCGGTCTGACGTCATGCTTCGCAGCCCGAACACCATGAGTGCCCTTGAAGCCATGGCGACCTGGGGATACGTGGGTCGGGAAGATGCTTCGACCCTGGCGCAGGCGTATCGGTTCCTGCGCACGATGGAACACCGCCTGCAGCTCTACCGGCTGCACCGGACGCACATCGTCCCCGGCGACGATGCGGCGTTGCGGCGACTCGGTCGTTCGATGGGCTTCAAATCGGACGCCAAGGCCGAACTCCTTGAGCAGTGGCAGCGTCACCGGGTTGCCGTCCGGCGACTTCACGAAAAGCTCTTCTATCGCCCTCTGCTGAACGCGGTTGCCCGACTGGATTCCGGGGATGCCCGTCTGAGCCTGGAGGCCGCCAGCGAGCGACTCACCGCTTTGGGCTACGTGGATCCGCAGGGAGCGCTTCGACACCTTGAGGCGCTCTCGTCGGGGATAAGCCGCCGGGCCGCGATTCAACGCACGCTGCTGCCGGTACTACTCGGGTGGTTTGCCGATGCACCGAACCCGGATGCGGGCTTGCTTGGCTTCCGCCGAATGTCGGATGAGCTCGGCGGGACACCTTGGTACCTGCGGCTGTTGCGCGATGAGTCCGAGACCGCCGAACGCCTCGCTCACTTGCTGGCCGCGTCTCGTTTTGCCACGGACCTGCTGCTGCGCGCACCAGAGGCGGTGGCCCTGCTCAGTGATGTCAAAGACCTGGCTCCCAAACCGGCGTCCGACCTGCTTCGAGAAATGACTGCCACCGCAGAGCGCTACGACGAGACCGATCGAGCGGCCCAGGCTGTTCGGGCGGTACGAAGCCGTGAGCTCTTCCGAATCGCGGCAGGCGAGCTCAACGGGCTACTGGGGGTTCCGCAGGTCACAAGGGCGCTGAGCGACATTTCTGATGCCACCATCGCCGTCGTGCTGGAGATCGCGATCGAGGCGGTCGAAGCCAGTCTTGGGGAGCCACTGCCAACGCGGTTTGCGGTCATCGCGCTGGGGCGCCTCGGTGGGCAGGAGGTTGGCTACTCGTCCGACGCAGACGCAATATTCGTCCACGATCCGCTGCCTGGTGCGGATGAGGAATCGGCCACGAGAGCTGCAATTGCGGTGGCTAACGAACTACGAAGGTTGCTGTCCTTGCCGTGCGCCGACCCGGCATTGGAGATCGATGCTGACCTGCGCCCAGAGGGGCGTTCAGGTGCGCTGGCGCGGACTTTGGCTTCGTACCGTGCCTACTACTCGCGGTGGTCGTCCCCGTGGGAGGCGCAGGCGTTGCTGAGAGCGCGCCCGCTCGCCGGTGACGACGACCTGGCAGCCGAGTTCATGGCGCTCATTGATCCGCTGCGTTGGCCGATCGAGGGAATCGGCGAAAGCGACCTGCGCGAAGTCCGGCGGTTGAAAGCCCGCATGGAGTCGGAGCGGCTTCCCAAGGGGGTCGACCCTGCGATGCACGTCAAACTCGGCCGTGGCGGCTTGTCGGACGTGGAGTGGGTCGCCCAGTTGCTGCAAATGCGTCACGCGGGTCAGCCCGGCTACGAGGCCTTGCGCGTGACAGGGACGTTGGCAACACTGCAGGCGGCTGCTGAGCTCGACCTCATGACCGCAGAGGACCGCGACGTGCTGGTGGCGGCATGGTGCTTGGCGACGCGGATGCGCAATGGAGTCCTTTCGGTGACTGGTCGCCCCAGCGACCAGGTGCCCACGGACTACTCGGTGTTGTCCTCGGTGGCCTACCTGTTCGGCTACCCGCCGGATGAGCGTGCCCGCCTGACCGAGGACTACCTGAGGGTCACCCGGCAAGCCCGCACGGTAGTGGAGCGGATCTTCTATGAGTGGGATGACGGGGCGGTCTGACATCTGCTCCCAGCGGAAGGCGTCAGTCTGTCTCCTCTGCGATTCTAGGTATGTCCGAATGCCCGCGTTGGAGCATGTGTGGTCGGGAGAGTTGGCTTGGAAGAAGACAGGAAGCTGCAACCGCCGACGATCAAGGACGTCGCGGAACTGGCTCACGTGCATCACTCAACCGCATCGCGAGCACTGCGGGGTGAACGTGATGTCCACGCCGACACGGCGCTTCGAGTCCGCGCGGCCGCCGCGGAGTTGGGATACCACCCCAACCTGCACGCACAGGCCCTCAGGAATCAGAGCACCCAGTCGGTCGCAGCTGTCATCACCGATCCTGTTTCGATGGACGAGCTGAGCCGCTACTCGCAGCCGTTCTGGTTGGCGATGCTCATGGGAATCACCTACCGCCTCGCCCAAGCTGGAATCGGCGTGGTCCAAGTGACAACTGAGGCGAGCAGGCTGCTGGAGCCCTTACCGATCCAGGCGATCCTCCTGGCGTCGCTCGTGGATGGACCTGTCGATCTTCCGGGTTCGCTGGCCGAGGTGCCGCTGATCGTTGAACGTGCACATTCCCTTGCGCCAGAGGCCGCAGCCACGGTCGGACACGATCACGCAGCGATTGCCGCTGAAGCCTGTGTCTACCTGAGCGCGCGCGGAGCGAACAAGATTGCGTATCTGCCGCTGTCCAACCGGGATCACTTGAGCGTGTCCGCTGCCATGGGCTGTCGGGCGTGGTGTGCCGAACGGAATCAGCAGATCGTCGTGATCGAACCACATGCCGACCACGACCGCCAAGTCGATGCTGTTCGCGCAGCGCTGCGCGACGGTGTCGACGGCATGTTTGCAACCACGGGGGAACTTGCTGCCGTGCTCGCGGCAATCAGGGCGGAGCACCTTGAGTGTCCGCGCGACGTTCAGGTCGTCTGCATTGGCGAAGGTGTTGTTGAGCGCCTGCTTACGCCGCAGTTGACGAGCATCAACCTGCAGGGCGGTCAGTGCGGGGCAGACATTGCCGAGTTGATCCGAAAGGTCATCGTTCACGAGGATGTGTCGGATCTGACTTTCGCCCATCGACTCATTGCGCGCGAATCAACGCGCTGCTAGGCGTGAGCGCAGTCGTGTTCGGTCGTGCGCCCGAACGCGGAGTCCAAGAAGCAAACCCGCACACGTTTGCGGCAGCAATGGAGTGACTGGCGGCACTGTGTTGATCGTGAATCTGGGTTCCGGCAAATACGATCTTGATCAAGAGATGTGCACGACCCCCCTGTTCACGGGTGCGACCTGAAACGGAGACGGCGATGTTCGTTGGTCCTAGGCGCGCAGTTAGGTCGTTGGCAACGGCGGCTGCGGTCTTCGCTCTGCTGCTTTCCGGCGCTGGTTCGGCGAACGCGTATGTGTTCTGGGCCAACAGCGGCACGAATACGGTCGGGCGGGCAAATCTGGATGGGAGCAGCCCGAGCGCATCGTTCATCTCGCCGACTACCTCTGCGTCCTACATTGCCTTCGACGGAACGTACATCTACTGGGCAGACCAGGGTGCTGGAACGATCGGGCGCGCCCGCGCGGACGGCACAGGTACGCCCGACCAAGCGTTCGTGAACGGAGTCGGCTCACCAACTGGAGTCGCGGTTGACGGGTCATATGTCTATTGGGGCAACGCGGTTGGCGTTGGCAGCAGCACGATCGGGCGGGCTGCGCTCACGAACCCGGGGTCGCCAGACTTGAGCTTCATTCAGAACATCGATCCGCCGGAAGGTCTAGCAGTCGACGCATCGTTCGTGTACTGGGGAAGCAACGGCGTCACGGGCTCCATCGGGCGCGCCGCACTCAGCAGCCCCGGGTCACCGAACATCAACTTCATCCCCAATGACGGCGTTTCTGTCCAGACCCCACACGGGATCGCTGTCAGCGGGTCCAATATCTACTGGGCCGACTATGACCTGAACTTGATCGGGAGCGCCGCCATCAACGGCAGCGGCCCGGCAGCGATTGTCGCCGCAGGCGGAGGCCACCCACAAGGGATCGCGATTGACGGGTCCCATATCTACTGGTCAGACGAGGGAGTGTTCGGTATGGGCGCTGAGATGAGGCGGTCGAACCTTGACGGCACCGGAATGACCCCGAATTTCGTCGCGGGCACGAGTGGACCATTCGGCGTTGCGGTGGGACTCCTTACGCAATCGATCACCTTCCCGGCACTGCCGAACACGGCACTGACCGCAACCCCGCCTAGCCCAGCGGCCACTGCGTCATCGGGGCTGCCAGTGACCTATTCGTCAGCGACGGCAGCGGTATGCGGCGTCAGCGGGGCCGGCGCGATCAGCTTTGTGACAGTCGGCACCTGCACGATCAACGCGAATCAGGTGGGAGACGCTGACTGGGCACCGGCCGCGCAGCAGCAGCAGTCGTTCCAGGTCACCGCGTCCGGACTCAAGACGCCGACGCCCAAGAGCAGTTGCGTCATCGCCCCCGCAGCGACGAAGGGGGCGATTCCCAGGCGCGGAACGAAACGCCTGCTCAAACCCGGTTGCGTCACAAACGCGGGTCAGCGGATCGGGGTCTCGGCCGCGGGACGCCTGCGCGGCGACATTCGACTGTACGAACTGTTCTGCGCGGGTACCAAGAACCAACGCACCGTTCCAACGGGCTACGGGGATGGTTCGCGGTACTGCCGCAAGGGTGCACTGTCAATCCGCACATTCGGGAACCGCATGCGGCTGCGACTCACCTGGTACGCAACTGCGACGGATTCCTACAGCGCATATCGCCTGACCAGGAACTACACGACTTAACGCGCGTCAAATCTGCGCCGCCCCAGCGGTGACGGCTGGATCGCGTGGAAATCAACGCGTCGCTGGCGTGCCGCACCCGTCACCTGGCAGGCTGTGGCCATGGCGAATTCCCCCGAGTCACCCGGGTCCAAGAAGAGCACGACCAACCCAGACGAAGCACTGATCACGCGCTTCTACGATGCGTTTGCTGAACGTGATGCCGAAGGGATGGTTGCCTGCTACCACCGCGACATTGTGTTTACCGACCCTGGCTTCGGCACGCTGCGCGGGCAGTCCGCTGGCGACATGTGGCGCATGCTGTGTCGCGCGGGCAAGGACCTCAAGGTCACGGCGAGCGATATTCACGCCGCGCACGGCCGCGGTGGTGCTCACTGGGTCGCCGACTACACGTTCTCCACAGGGCGCAAGGTGCACAACGTGGTCGATGCGCATTTCGACTTCGCCGAGGGTCTGATCATTCGGCACACGGATGACTTCAACTTCGATGTCTGGGTGGCACAAGCCTTCGGACTTCCCGGCAAGATCGCCGGATACGTTCCAGTGGTCCCCGAGTTGTCAATGCAGCGACTCGCTCGGATGCAGCTCAAACGGTTCCAGGGATCCCAACGCAAGTAGCCTCATCACGTGTTCGACTACTTGGACCGCGGCTTCTACTGGCTCGGTCAGGCATACACCGAGACTCCGTGGGCGCGCGCGGGCATGGTTGTTGTTGCGCTCGTGGCCGTTCTCCTCGCAGTGCCGATGGCCAAACTTCTAAAGAGCAACCCGGTGATCGTCGGGCTCCTCATCGGCGCCTTCGGCGCGGTGTTGGTATTCACCTTGACTCCGCGAATCCGGACATATGGCGATCCTGGCACGTGCTACCTGCAATTCGGGAAGCCGACTCGGTCGGACCTACTTCAACCGACTGACGTCAGTATGAACCTGCTCCTGCTGTTTCCCGTCGGGGTTCTGCTGACGTGGTTGCGCCCAGTCATCGCCGTGTGCGCGACGTTCCTGATCGCGTTGGCATTGCCGGTGGCGATCGAATACACGCAGTACGCGATGGCCTCCCTCGGACGCACATGTTCGTTCTATGACATTGAGACCAACATCATCGGGTTGTTGATTGGGGTGGCAGTTGGTCTGGTCATTCGACTGATCTGGGTTGTGGTGGCGGCTGTCGGTAGATTGGTGACACGATGATTGACATTGACCGCGACCACTTCGAGCTATTGGTCGAACACGCGTTGGAACTCATCCCGCCGCCGTTGGCATCGAAGATCACCAACGTGGCGGTCCTGATCGAGGATGAGTCGCCAAAGGGATCGCCGACGTTGTTGGGGTTGTATCGCGGCATTCCGCTCACTGAACGCGGTGCCTCCAGCTATAGCGGCGTCATGCCGGATTCCATCACGATTTATCGCAGACCGATCTTGGCGATTTGCGACAGCTACGAACAGGTCATCGAGCAGGTGCGTGTCACGGTCGTTCACGAGGTGGGGCACTACTTTGGAATTGACGAGGACCGGCTTCACGAACTCGGGTACGGCTAGAGCACCGCACCACACGTCGGACCTGCTTGAGCATCTGACAAGGTGAGGTAGTGGCCCCACGCAACCTGGTTAATCTGGAGAAGGTCTCGAAGGCCTACGGCCACGATCCGGTGTTGGCTGACGTATCGCTTGGAATTCAAGTCGGGAATCGCATCGGTGTGGTGGGTCGTAATGGCGGGGGAAAGTCGACGCTGCTGAGGATCATGTCGGGCCTCGCGGAACCCGACTCAGGCCGGGTCACCCGAACCGGTGGAACGCGGCTCGGCGTGTTGACTCAGGCCGCGGATCTCCATCCAGACGAATCGATTCGGACCTTCATTGCGGGCGACAGGGAGCCGCATGAGTGGTTGTCCCAGGCTCGGACGAGGCAGTGCCTGACGGCGCTGCTGGGAGGATTCGATGACGAGCGACTAGGGCGGCGCCTTGGTGAACTGTCTGGCGGTGAACGCCGCCGGGTTGAGTTGGCTCAGCTCGTACTCGATGACATCGACCTGCTGATCCTCGATGAGCCGACGAACCACCTCGATATCGAAGCCGTTGCCTGGTTGGCGTCCTATCTGCGCTCGCAACGCGCGCTGGCCCTGGTTGTCGTCACCCACGATCGCTGGTTTCTTGATGAAGTCAGCGACCGTACCTGGGAGGTCGTCAGCGGTGGGGTCGAGGAGTACGACGGAGGATACTCAGCATTCGTTTTGGCGAAGGCGGAACGGGCTCGCCAGGCGTCCGCGGAACAGGCCCGGCGCAACAACCTGATTCGTAAGGAGCTCGCTTGGCTACGTCGGGGAGCACCTGCGCGAACCACCAAGCCGAAGTTTCGAGTTGACGCCGCTAACGAGCTGATTGCAGCCGAACCGCCGCCGCGGGATTCTGTAGAATTGTTGGCCTTTGCTGGTTCACGGTTGGGCAATGTCGTGTTCGAACTGGAAGATGTGAGTCTGCGGCTTGGATCCCGCGAGATCCTGCGCAACCTCAACTGGAATGTCGGGCCGGGAGACCGGATTGCCCTCGTTGGAGTCAACGGTGCGGGGAAGACCACGCTGCTGCGAGTCTTGCTGAAACAGCTCGCACCAGACAGCGGACAAGTGGTGATCGGCCGGACTGTGAAGCCCGCCTATCTGTCGCAGCACGTTGCCGAACTAGATCCGTCGTGGCGGGTACTGGAGGCCATCGAACATGTTGCGCACCGGGTCGAGTTGGGCAAGGGCCAGCAACTGACCGCATCTCAGTTGGCGGAGCGACTTGGGTTCGACTCTGATGGGCAGTGGACGCCGGTGGCCGATCTGTCAGGCGGCCAGCGCCGACGACTGCAGTTGGCACGCCTGCTGATGGATGGGCCGAATGTTCTGGTCCTCGACGAACCGACGAATGACTTCGATGTTGAGACCCTGACGGCGCTGGAGGATCTCCTCGACTCGTTCGGCGGAACCCTGATCGTGGTGTCACACGATCGCTACTTCTGTGAGCGGGTAACGGATCACGTCTATGCGTTGCTGGGCGACGGAACGGTGCGCCACCTTCCGCGCGGCATCGACGAGTACCTGGAACTGCGGGAGCTAAGCGATCACCTGCCGTTGCGAGCGGGTGACGGCAACCAAGGCTCGCCGTCCTCCCCGAACGCTGTCGGAGTCGGGACACCGACGATGTCCGCGGGGGAGTTGAGGTCGGCGAAGAAGGCTCTGACTCGGTTGGAGCGCACGATCGCCGCTTGTGACAAAGAGGAGGCGCAGCTGCATGTGCAACTGTCGGAACACGCGGGGGACTACGAGAAGTGCGTGCAACTCAACGAGCAGCTTCGGACGACGGTGGAACGCAAGCACCGGGCAGAAGTCGAATGGATGGCGCTAGCCGAGCAGTTAGAAGACTTCACCTAATTTGCCCCGGGTCGGGGTGACACGGCGGCATTTCACCACTTCACCCCGACCTGTGCGCGAGAAGTGAATCCTGGGTGAACCCCATCCGCTGGGATTGCTGTGATGGGCAACGACACCCCCCTCGCCGGTAGCTTCAGCGATTGTGAGCGCCTCAACGGTCGCGGTGTCCAGCACTGCCACGCCGCGGTCAAATCGAAAGGCGCTGTTGGCGCTTGGAGCGCTCGGCGTTGTGTTCGGGGACATTGGCACCAGCCCCCTGTACGCATTCCAAGAGATCTTTGGCGGGGTGCATGACATCCCCGCCATAGAGCACCGCGTCTTCGGAGCGGCGTCCATGGTGTTCTGGACTCTGACGCTGATCGTTTCAATCAAGTACGTCCTCATTGTGATGCGAGCCGACAACGACGGCGAAGGCGGCATTATGGCTCTCGCTTCACTCGCGGTGTCGAAGGTCAGACATCGCCACAAACTCATCATGGGTTTGGGAATCCTGGGTGCCGCGCTCTTCTACGGCGACGGGATGATTACTCCCGCGGTCTCGGTGCTGTCGGCCGTGGAGGGCCTCGAACTCGTTGACCCAGCACTCACCCCATGGGTCGTTCCGATCGCGCTGGTAATCCTTATCGCACTGTTCATGGTTCAGCGTCACGGCACGGGAAAGATGGGCGCGGCCTTCGGCCCAGTGATGCTCATCTGGTTCATTACGATCGCGATTCTTGGGTTTGCGAGCCTAGCCAAAACTCCCGAGATTCTGGCGGCGATCAACCCGAGCTACGCAGTAGGGTTCTTCACCGGTGAGCCGATGCTGGCGTTCCTCGCTTTGGGATCGGTGGTTCTCTGCGTGACTGGCGCGGAGGCGCTCTACGCCGACATGGGCCAATTCGGTCGCGGACCAATTCGGTTTTCCTGGTTTGCTGTCGCAGTTCCGGCGCTCTACCTCAACTACTTCGGGCAGGCGGCCCTTGTTGTTCGCGATCCGCAGGCTTCCTCGAATCCGTTCTACCTGATGGTGCCGAGTGCCCTCCAGTTTCCGATGATCATTCTGGCGACACTGGCCACCGTTATTGCTTCGCAGGCAGTGATCTCTGGAGCGTTTTCCATGACGCGCCAAGCGATCCAACTTGACTACCTCCCGCGTATGTTGGTGCGCCACACCTCAAGCCATGAACGTGGACAGGTGTACGTGCCCGCCGTCAATTGGATGCTCATGATCGCGGTCGCGCTGTTGGTTGTCGCCTTCCAAGATTCCTCAAGATTGGCTTCCGCGTACGGGATTGCCGTCACCGGGACCTTCGTCATTACGACGTGTTTGATCACAGTGCTCGCCTTGAACTACTGGAAGGTTCCACCTATTTTTGTCTGGCCGGTCTTCGCGGTCTTCTTCATTATTGACAGCGCGTTCTTCCTCGCCAACCTGACGAAGTTCGCCGATGGCGGATGGTTCCCACTTGCCGTCGCTGCCATCGTCTTCAGCGCGCTGATGACTTGGCGGCGTGGACGTTCGCTGATGCAGAGCAAGATGAAGACCCTCGGCCCACCAATCCCAGAGTTCATGCAAGAACTGGAAATGAGCAACCTTCCCCGGGTGCCCGGGTCACGGGTGTATTTGGCAAATGACCTGAAGGTCGCGCCGTTCGCGCTCGTTCAGCAGACCCGATTGCTGAAGATGACTTCCGAACAGATTGTGTTGCTCAGATTCGAAACGGCGACTATTCCACGTGTTGATCCGGAAGATCGTTTGGTCGTCAACCGTCCCTACCCAGACCTCACACAGGTGACGGTTCATCTGGGCTTCATGGAACGCGTCAAGGCCGCCGACGTCATGTATGCGGTTGCCGCCGAGGGAGTTCCGATCGTCCCCGAGGATTGCGTGTACGTGGTTCACCAGGTGTCGATCGAACCGTCGAAGTCAGCTCCAATGTGGTTGCGTCGGCAATACGTCTTCGCGTTCATGCAGCGCGTCGCGCTCAACCCGTCGGTGTATTTGCGCCTGCCCGTCGACAGGGTGCTCGGGGTGTGGACCGTCGTTCGCCTCGGTGACGACTAGCGGGCGCGCTGTCAGCAGGAGACCGCTTGAGATTCCCGCGATACTGCCGCCGTGGCTGATTCCCGTCCGACCAACTCAGGGTTCCTGCGTGACCTTGATCGGCCGAGTCACGTCTTCGCCAACCTCGGTCCGAACTGGTTCGCGTCCGTCATGGGCACCGGAATCATCGCCACTGCGGGGGCCACGCTGCCCATCTCGATCCCGGGAGTTCACACTTTCGCGCTGGTGTTCTGGGTGCTGGCAGCGATCCTCCTGGTGCTGCTGACGATCGCCTGGGCCGTTCATTGGGTCAAGTACCGATCGACCGCGAAGAAGTGGATCAAAGACCCGTTGCTGTCCCAGTTTTACGGGGCACCACCGATGGCTGCGCTGACGGTTGGCCTTGGGGCGATCCTGTTGGGCAAGGACCTCATCGGTTTGGACGCGGCACTCATCGTCAGTTGGACGCTTTGGATCATCGGAACGATCGCGGGCTTGGGCAGCGCGATCATCGTTCCGTACGTGATGTTCACCCGACGTCAGGCCAATCCCGAAGATGCGTTCGGCGGTTGGTTGATGCCACTTGTTCCTCCCATGGTGAGCGCCAACGCGGGAGCGCCGTTGATCGCCTACCTCGAGGGTCAGGCCCAGCTCACGATGATCTTGATCTGCTACGCGATGTTCGGACTCAGTCTGATCGCGAGCATCATCGTCATCACGCTGATCTGGTCGCGGATGGTGCACCATCCGATGCCCGCTGCCGTGCTCGTGCCAACTCTATGGATCGTGCTCGGCCCGCTAGGGCAATCGATCTCGGCGGCGAACAACCTGGGCGGGGCGGTGGTACGGGACGTCCCCGGACCTTTTGATACCGAACTGCTCGCCTTTGGGCTGCTCTATGGTGTCCCGGTCTGGGGATTCGCCATGTTCTGGATGGTTATCGCCGCTTCAATCACAATTCGCGAATTGCGTCGAGGCTTGCCCTTCGGGCTGACGTGGTGGTCATTCACCTTCCCGGTGGGCACAGTCGTGACCGGCACAAGCGCGCTAGCTGCTCGCAGCGAGGCGACTCTGTTTGCCGATATTGCCGTTGGGTTGTATGCGTTTCTGGTCCTGGCGTGGTTCACGGTGTTCATCAAGACCGCGTCCAACGGATTCCGAGGCCGCATCTTCCTTCCGCCTGCACAGGCGGCGGCGCTGGGTCAGTAGTCAGCCCTACGGAGCCTGCCGGTCAGGCTTGCCACGGCTGTTGAGTCCGCGTCCCACCAGCAGCACGACCGCCACGAAGAGCACGAGGAATGTCACGAGAGCCAGCATGACGGCTGCGACCAGCGCGACAATCCCGACCACGACCGCTAACGCGATCAACCACGGGTTCCGTTGTTTGCGGGGTGTTTGGCTCTGTTCCTGACGGTACGGGTTAGGGGATGTGGGATCGAAGTACGGCGATCCGCCGGTGTCTCGCTTTGCCCAACTATTCCCGGAATAGGAGTAGGCGTATTGTCGCGCCTTCGCGGAAGAGGTGGTGAACGGCTCACGCACCCGCTGCTGGCGGTCATAGCGTCCCCGCTCTAGCGGGTCGCTCAACACCTGGTACGCGATCTCGGCCTGTTGAAACTCGGTGACGGATCCGCCGATATCGGGGTGTAGGCGCTTGGCCGTTGTTCTCCAGGCGGACTGGATCTCCTCGGAGGTCGCCGAGTTTTCGACACCGAGGACTTGGTACAGGTCACCATCAACCTGGTTCCACAGATCCCGGCCTGACATCAGCGTCGCCCTTCGTCGTCTTACCCTCAGTGTGCCACTTGGTCAAACGTTGGCAATAGTCGAACGGTCAGGCGGCCGAATCAATTCCTACCCCGGCGGTCTCTGTGATGATTTGCACTGTCCGACGCGGTTGGTCCCACATCGGCACATGAGCGCACCGATCGAGCACGATCCACTTGGCGTGGGGAGGCCCGGCGACCCGGCGCTGACGTTCCGGTGGCAGAAGTTCGTCCTGACTGCCCCACACAATGCTGACCGGAATCTCGTGGGAAATCTCCAGTGGTCTGTCGAAGAGGCAGTGCAACATCCCGTCATGACACGGGTAGAAACCACGAGCTTGACGCATCGCCGTCGCCGCATCGGCGAGGACCTTGGTGTCCAACGTGGAGAAGTCCGCGGTTGCATCGCCGATGAGCAGATCTCGCAATACCGGGGTCTTCCCCACGAGTTCGGTGGCGGGTGGCATCAGCGGGCCAAGCACTTGGGACAGGCGTCGTCGCAGCACGAGGATGTCGCTGCGGCTCACCCATGGGTCAAACTCAAGCCCGGCTGGGCACAGGGCCGTGACGGACGACGCCCACCCATTAGCCGCGAGTTCGAGACTGATCCAGCCACCCATCGAATTGCCGACGACATTGATGGTCCCGTCGGAGAAGTCATCGATGAGTGGCTTGAGTGCAGTGGCGTGCTCAGCTGGATGGAACTCCTTTGGTTCAGGATCCAACCAATCGGAATCGCCGTGCCCGGGCAGGTCAACAGCGATTGTCGTGAAGTCTTCGGCAAGTCGATCAGCGATGGGTCGCCATACTTGGCGACTGCTACCGAGGCCGTGCACCAGTAGCAGTGCTGGGCCCTTGCCGGTAACCGTCGCAGTCAGTCCGTGACGGCGAATTGTTCGAGTCATGACCTGCCCAACCGTGAGGTGTTCTGGTTGCGCAACGTTATCGGGGTGCTGTGGCGAATGGGCGATGAGTCGCGCTCTTGACACCTAAGCGGCGACAAGAGTCATGTTGGTAATTGTCACGCGGTGTTCATCAGTGCGCGGCTGGTTTCGATTTCTCCCTCACCGGACTGCCCGGGTAGCTGAATCGTCGGGTGCGGAGCGCGGGGCAGGGGGCTTCGTCGACGATCCCCGTCCTCGGCGGTTCAGGCGAATCTCGGCACTCAGATCATCGACCTTTCGCCAGATGAGAGATCGGACGTCGGGGGTGTTCATCTCACCGGCGTGGGTAACCCGGCCGTGGACGAGTTCGTCGACCGGTAGGTCGGGAAACGACCGGAGGTGGCGGGCGTATTCGTCTTCGGTGGCGATAAGTACATTGCTCACCCCGGGCACATCGATGTGCGCCGAAACATACGGCCGAATGAAGATTTCATGGGTGCTGTAGATATTCGTCACCCGGTCGGCGATTGCTGGCAGATCGTCGTGGAGTTTCGTGAGGAACTTGGAGTTTGGAGCCATGTCTCGTAACGCTGGGGTGAAGTTGCGACCCGTCAGCTTCGAGACTCGGCTGGACAGAAAGCCTGCGCTGACGGATCCGTGCCAGGGGCATCCGATGGAGAACACATGAAGGACTTGATCTGGGTTGTCGATCGCGTACCGCAGCGCCGCCAATGCGCCTTGCGAATGGCCAACGAGAATGAGTGGACAGTCGGGGAGGCGACCTTGGGCTGCGAGTCCCTTACGGATGTCGTCGGCGATGGTCTTTTGCGAGCGGGTCAACGGCACAGTCACACCGAAACTCTGCAGCGTCACGAGGAACGCATTGGGGTGGCGTTCCATGACCCCGCGCATCATGACGTTGGCTGCCAACCCTTTGATCGCAGTCCCCGCGACAATGGGAACCGCAATTGGCAACGCAGACGAAGAGCCCGACATTTGACCGTCCTAAGAACGTCCACTAGCAAGTTGACGTTACAACCATCCTCCTACTATCCACGAAATCCGGCCACCAAGCGGTAGTCAAAGGTCACGAATGTGATGGGACGTTTGGCTACCGCTTGGATCCCTAGCCGGTGACTGCAAACGTGCTGCGGACGGTGTTGCATCCCGCGAGCAGATCGGTCTTCTGAGCCGTGACGTACTGGCAGTTCAGGAAGAACTCGGTCTTTCCCTTAAAGAAGAGCCACACAGTGCTCTCGACCTCTTGGCCTGCGGGGTTCTTCACAGTAAGTGTCTGAGTGAATCCGGGGTATCCGGCCGTCGATTCGGACTTGATCTGTCCAGTCGTCGAACCGCCCGCCTGCTTCGCGAGATTCGACAAGGTCGTCTCGACTTCGCCCTGCAGTTGCGAAACGTTCTCTGGGGTGACCTCAACATTGATCGTGTACTCGCTGAGGATCGACATGCTGACAGAGTCAGGTCCGACAGCCTGCTGCCACACGCGGTTTCCCTGCTGGGCCTGAGTCTGGAGATCGGTTCGCACCGACCAGTTCTTGGGGTACTTGTAGGACACGCCATCCTGGTTCATGGTGTTGAGTTCAGCTGATGGGGTTGGACTGCTGGAACTGCTGGAACTGCTTGAACTGCTGCAGGCGCCTAGGCCAATGACGGCGGTAGCGGCAATCGCGGTAATTGCAACGGTGCGAGATTTCATTTTTCCTCCACGGGGTCATGGTCACGCTATCGGTTCTGGGCAGCAGTTTGCGGCCGTAATGACCCGATCGGCGTGGCTTGTTTGGCTGCCGCCGCAGGAGCCAGAAGCATCGCTATCTGGACGTTGTCCATGTCCGACGGGTGAGCAGCACGATGAATACCGCTCGCCCAATCCCGAAGATCATCGTCGCGCCAGCGAGCACCACGGTGAGGTACTTCGGCCAGGCGGCGATTAGTGAGGCTGCAACCGCGAACAGGATCAACGCCATTGCTGCGGTCCACCACCATCGGCCAACCACCGTGCGGGTGAGTCCGAGCATTGCGATGGCCGTCGGCTCGGATCGTGCTGCGCGCCCACCGGCCCACATGGCCAAGGAGAAGCCCACCCGAATGACGAGGAGGAGCAGCGCGCATCCGGCCAGCAGACGACTGACGAAGGGCACAAGTTCCGGCGGGGTGAACACGGACAGGCCCGCAAAGAGTCCGACAAGCGCCAGCAGCAGTGCGTCCGCGACGCTGGCGGTTGTCACGGTGACAGCAACCGCGAGCGGCGCGTGGGCGATCAGTGGCGAAGTCGCAAGCTCCGAGCCCGGGCGCCGTGACACCTCACTGCTCGAGCTTGGCGGCATCGAACCGTGCGGTGGCGGACGAACTGGGTACACAGCCCTCAGTATCGCTACAAACCCGACGAAGGCTCGTTGGTGGACAGCAACAGACCCACTAACCAGCCCAACGTCAACTCCACGCTTGAGTCCTCAGTTCGTCTACCGGGGTGTCGCAGGTTCGCGTCGGGTCGCTACTTCAGGAACGAGACAAGTCCCACCGGGCTCCCCTTGAGGGTGGGGAGCTTCTTCTTCGACTTCAGCTTGACGACGCCTTCCTTGCTGGGTGCAGCCTTCAGGCCCGCAGTTTCGACGGCGCCAAACCTGTCAGAGTCACCCTGCATCAAACGCTACGGCGACGAGGGTTCTGCCTCGGACTTCGTGTTGTGCATTGCCGCCATCGTTGGCGACTTGGCTAGGACGATCACGCCGTATACACACACGGCATACGACCCGAGCAGGAGCAACCAGGTGAACCCGGTTGCTGTGAAGGTCTCCTGGAAGATCGTTACTGAGATCAAGATGCTGGCGATCGGTGTCGCAACGATGATCGCTGACAGGGCGGCGGAAAGCTTGCCAGCCCCAAATGCGAGCACCTGACAGGCTGCCGCCCCGAAGCCGGAAACAATGTTGACCCAGAATGGCCAATTCGTGAGCACAGACATCACGCCATCAGCGGCGAAGTGATCAACGGCGACCTTGGTGATCGCCCCGACCAGCCCGAACAGAACGCCTGAGGCGGCTCCCAGGCACAGCGCTTTGAACTGTGGTTGGAGATATCCAACTGCTGTGAACAGCCCAGCCACCAACCACGAAACGATCACCACGGCCCCGAGGGCGACGCTTTGCGGGATTTCTATTCCGGCCTTGGTGGTCCCGAAAATGATCGTGCCGATCAGCCCAGCGAGCACGAGCCCCGCGCCGACGTATTCCTGCCGCTGCAATTTGCTGCCGGAGGTCCAACGGCTTGCCGGAAGCATGAACACAACCTCTGACGTCTGAAGGATCGAAATCAGCGCGAGCGTGCCCAAACCCAGTGCAACCGAATGAAGTCCGAACCCGACTAACTCGATTCCGATGCCTACGAGAAACAGCGGTGTCAAGAGCAGCGCGACGAGGTAGTTCCGCTTGGGGCCAGGTGTGCTCAGCTTCTCATCGCACTTGAAGATGCCCTTTTGCATCACAGCACTGCCGAAGACATATAGACCCGAGGCAACGATTGCGAGTACGCCAACGAGGTAGACCACAAGTGGACGCTAGTAGCTTGCAATCAGGGTTCGCGTGACGAAAGCCACGGTTGGACCAAGCCGCGCAGGGCAACCATGTGGCGAACCAAGCGACGACTGCCTCTCGCTTGACAGACTGCCATCCACAGGTCGCGAAGAAGTCCGTCGATGACGTCCATGGAGGAAGAATGCTGCAGAACATCACCAAATGGGTCGTCGTGATGTTCGAGAATCGCTCGTTCGACAACATCCTTGGGCATCTTCCACACATCCCCGCTGAGCACGGTATTAGAGATCGCGACATTGAGTTGCCCTACCCGGGGGGAGTAGTGAAAGTCGAACCGGCGACGGACTTCACCTCGCCCTGCCCGGATCCCGGCGAGGGATTTGGCAATACCAATGCACAGCTGTGGAACACCTATCTCCCCGAGTCGAACCGCGGGAAGTCGCCGTATCCGATCTTTCCCAACACCATGGAGAACCCGCAGAACGTCCCGAATCCGATGAGTACCCCCACCATGGACGGATTCGCCCTGGACTACTACTGGAATTTCGTGTGGCAGAAGGAACGGGAACCAACTCACGAAGAGATGCAGCAGATCGGCAAGGTCTACACGCCGGAGACCGCGCCCGTCATCAACACCCTGGCCAGCGAGTACGCCGTGTTCACTCAGTGGTTCTGCGAGGCGCCGACCTGTACCTACCCAAACAGGTCCTTCTTTCACTGCGGCACAAGCATGGGTCATTTGGACAACGACAATTTGGTTAGTTACGCGTGGAAGCAGAAGGCCCGCAATCTGTTTGACCTGTTAACTGAAAAGGGCGTCGACTGGAAGGCGTACTACTCCAAGGACCAGGTCGTGCCCGATTGTTCGATCAACTTGGCGGGACTGCGAAGTATCAAGATGTGGCGAACTCATTCGGAGTATCGGGAAGACTTCTTCACCGACGCGGCGAACGGCACGCTTCCGACGTACTCGTGGGTTGAACCCAAAATGCTCTTCGGCGACATGGACGACTACCACCCGCCGCATGATGTCCGGGCGGGGGAGAAGTTGCTGGCTTCGGTTTACAACGCTGTGCGGCAGGGTCCCGACTGGGAATCCACCGCTCTCATCGTGACCTTCGATGAGCACGGCGGCACCTTCGACCACGTCCCTCCACCGGAGGCGGTCACACCTGACGACTACCCCGGCGACTTCGGGTTCGAGTTTGATCGCCTGGGAGTGCGGGTGCCGACGCTCGTGATCTCGCCCTACACGAAGCGCGGCACGGTGGTCACTGATCAATTCCAGACGACGTCCGTCTTGCGGACCATGCGCGAACGATTTGACCTTGGTCCGCCGCTCACGAAGCGTGACGCCGCAGCGCCGCTACTCACGCCAGCATTCAACCTGCGGCAGCCCCGAACAGACTGTCTGGAGGAACTTGCACTGCCTGAGTACGAGTACATCAAGCCGACCAAGGCTGAGAAAGAGGCAAGCTTCGGCGACGTGCCAGATCCAGACCTCCTGTTGCACAAGATCAAGACTGAGAAGACTGAACAGATCTCACAGCTTGGGGAGGCCACCCTGCGCAACGTGGCGAACCTTCTGCACATCGATCAGTCCGAGGTGCCAACGACGGCGGCTGGTGCCCAGGAATGGTTGACCGACCTGGTCAGCTCACACAAGTTGGCGAACCTGAAGGTTCCCACCTTGGAGGACATCCGCAGTTACCTGCCGGGGCGGGGGGCGTCGAAGTAGAGAACCGGAATCGGGCCACGGAACGAGAGTTGGGTTGTGGCATCCCAGAGCGCTCGTGCTTTCGTTCAGCGCGAACTTGAGTACTCCTGCTCTAGGGTTGGCAAAATGGCGTGGTCAGTTGAGGTCGAATCATCGTTGAGGCAGATCTGGGATTCGGCGCAGCCGGGTTCGTGGGCGTCGTTTGATTTCGACAACACGATCATCTGCGGAGACATCAGCGAAGGTCTGTTGGGCTACCAAATCGCACATGAGTTGATCCCAGACAACAACTTGAGGGCCTTCCCAGATCTCGTGGTCAACGGGTCACCGGTGTCTGCCAGTGAAGATCCCGCGTCGTACTACGGCGCGATTATGAGCAGTGGCAAATCGGACAGCGTTGACTATGCCAACTACCCGGCATCGGTCTGGTTGGCGCAGGTCTTGGCTGGGCTCGCGGTGGCTGACGTTGTCGATTCGGTGACCGCGATCAGTGGCGAAACCACAGCCATCTTTCAACCCGTGACCCCGACGACCAACGCAGGATTCGTGACTCCGGTGCTGCGCGAACCAGTGGTCGAATTGATCGGCAATCTGATCACAAATGGGGTGCGCGTTCGAGTCATCTCGGCGGGGTTGGTCTGGGCCGTCCGCTGGTACGTGCAAGCCGTGTTGAATCCTCGACTGTTCGACCGATTCGGCCCTGGGGTTCAGATTGAGCTGCCCGACGTAATGGGCATCGCAGTGGCGCTGCTGGACGGCAGATCGGGAACCATTACCAGCGATCGAGACCTCCTGTCGGACACGGAATACCTTGACTCTTCTCCACGTCGAACTGCCGAGTTGCGCCTGACACCGTTGATCGACGGGCCTCTGACCTTCGCCGAAGGAAAGATCGCAGGAGCCACCGAGCGGTACGGCAAGAGACCGCCTCACCTAGTCGTTGGGGACTCGGCTGGGGACTTGTCCATGTGGAATTTCGCCGAGCACCGCTTGTGGCTGCGAACGCCAGGCTCGGCGGCGAACGCCACGTTGGCAGCAGAACTCAAGACGCCCTACGTCGTGCAAAACGTCTGCTAGCTGTTGCGACCTTCGGGTGGAGGGGAGCTTCCTAGGCAGGATTGTTGGAGCATCAAGGCCCCTTCAACAGGCCCCCGACGCGGTCGACCTCATCGACCTTCGCACGTCGCGGCTTCGGTACCCGTTGGCTTAGGAGCAACGCGAACTCATCCGCGGCCTGGGGGCGGGAGAAGTAGTAGCCCTGGCCGAACTCGCAGCCAGCATCAATCAGGACTTGGGCGGTTGCTCGATCCTCAATACCTTCGGCGATTGTGGGCAGAGCCAGATTGGCACAGAGCGCAACGATTGATCGCAACAGCGTCGTGTTGGAGGCAGATGCCGAGCCGGTAACGACAAAGGACTTATCGATCTTCACCTGATCAATAGGAAGGGTCGTCAGTTGAGAAACTGCTGACTGTCCGGTGCCGAAGTCGTCGAGCACGACAGGAATGCCGAGCGCGCGCACCCTCTCAAGAATCGATCTTGCATTCAGCGGATTCGAGAGCACCGCACCCTCGGTGATTTCGCAACACAAATCAACACCGCTGAGTTGATGACGCTTGAGCGCCGCCTGAAACAGTCCCGGCAGTTCCGGGGTTACCTGCAAGCGGGACACGTTCAGATTCACTGGCGGTGTCACCAATCCCGACCGTCGCCATCGGGCGATATCGGAGCAGACTCGCTCCAGTACCCACTGCCCAATTTCGGCGATCATCCCCGATTGTTCGGCGATGTGGATGAAGGTGTCTGGGGCAACCGTGCCCAATGCCGGATCCTGCCACCTCAACAATGCCTCACAGCCGACAAACTGACCGTCATGCAGGCGAACAATCGGCTGATAGTGCAGAGATAGATTTCCGTCGTCTAGCGCGCGTCGTAGCCCGCGGACAATGTCCATTCGATGGGCACTCGCCTCGTGCATTTGAGGCTCGTACCAGTAGGCACGATTGCGGCCCTGGTCCTTTGCGGCATACATCGCCAGATCCGCGTTTCGTAACAATTCGTCCGAACTCTCGGCTTCTGCGGCCAGCGCGACGCCGATGCTCGCTCCGACCGTCAGCTTCATCCCATCAACCACCACGGGCTGTGCGGAGAGTTCCATGATTCGTTCGACGACGTTGATGATGTCATCGTCTTTGTCAAGCACGATGACGAATTCATCGCCCCCGATCCGGTTGACGGCAGTCTCAGCCTCAACGCATTCGCGGAGGCGACGAGAGACGATGTTAAGGACTTGGTCTCCGAGCGCATGTCCGAAGGTGTCGTTGATGGATTTGAAGCCATCGAGGTCGACCATGATCACTCCACCGCGGACACCGACTGGCCCGTAGCAACATCGCTCGAGGACATCACGCGCGAGCGATAGATTGCCCAACCCGGTGAGTTCGTCGTGGTACGCCGCGTAGGAGAGGCGTTGCTCGAGCAGGTACTGGTCATGGATATCGCGGGTGTTCGACACGATTCCGGCAACGTTCGGATCAGCCGTCAGGTTCTGCATCTGCGACTCCGTCCAGCGCCATGTGCCACGAGCGTCACGGAATCGGCAGACGAAGTCGATCGTCTTTCCAGGCGTTGAGCGAACGTCCGCGAGCAGTTGCGCAACCTTCGCCACGTCCTCTGGCGAAATCAGTTCTTCGAAGCGGCTGCCGATCAGCACGTCCTCTGGCTGACCGGAAAGGTCCGACAGCGCCGGACTGGCATAGCGCAGTCGGCCGTTGGCATCCTGGAGAGTGATCAAGTCCGACGAGTCTCGAACCAACGACCGAAACAGCTGTTCGCGGCGGGATAGCCGATTGACCAGAGCGTCGCGGTCACGGCTCCCAACGACTTGGCGCATCAACAACGCGACAAGCAAGATCATGCCTGCCACGGCCTCCGGTGTCTGCAATGTTCCGCCGCTGAGCAGGTAGAGGGTCCCGAATCCGATCGCCGCCGCAGCGGGCACCAAAGGAAGCATGGGCATCCAGTGCCGCATCGAGTCGGGTCGGCGCATCGCGCGCGGCCCTGACACTGCAGCCAGCAGTATGAGGACCAGTCCGAGTTCAGAAAGGACTCCGACCCAGTTGTCTAGCCAGCCGTAGTCGGTCAAGGCTATCTGCGCAGAAAAGGCAATCGCATAGATCGCCAGCAGTAGGACTCCCGCGCCGATCGTGGCAACTTCGCGCCTCGCGTCATCGGTGGTGCGCACAAGCACCCCGGCGATCATCCCCGTCGCGAAGAGCGCGGCAGCCGGATAGGCGAGCAGTGTCACTGTCATTTCCGGAGAAAAGTTGTCGCTTGCCTGGGTCGGCTCGAGGATCAGGAGGTAGACGCACAGCCAGAGGCCCGCTGCCGCAATCGTTCCGTCCAAGACGCTGCGCAAAGTCGAACCAGCGGTGGTCTGCGTGACCGGATAGGCGAGCAGGCTTGCGACGAACAGCGGGAAGATCAACAGAGACACAACGTCGAGGGGGGACGTTGAATCGAGCGCCTTACCGCTCGCAGTGCTGATCGCGTACCCAATGCCATTGAGACAACCGGCGAACAGTCCCAAGGCCAGGAGCATCCTGGCAAGTCGCAATCGCCCGTGCGCCTGCCGCGATCGATACACCATGGCGACTCCGGCGGCCAACGCCGTCGCGGTCCGAAGGAGGTAGACGGTTACCGTTCCCGTCTGTTGCGGAAGCAGGTGCAGGCTGATGATCGCGGTCACACCAAGGGCAATCGCTACGGCGGCCAGTGGCGCAGACCGATGCGGTTTCGGGAGTTCCATGGATCACCGCCTTCCTGCGCAGCCACGGTCATGGCGGCGGCGGCGTTCACGAGCGCATCTGCCAGCAAACCCCACTATCAATTGCAGGATATGTCCCGAGGAGGTGAGAAGTCCTTGCGTAATCCGCCCAGTGACCTGATTGGCCGAAGCAGTCGCGTGCGGAAATCGCGGGCAAAGTCACTTGGACGTGCAAGTGCTGGAAGCGGGAGTCACGCTCGGTTTGGCATCGCTGCCTCACGTCGCGCTATCTTCATCCGCGCGTGATCTTCGCGGAAGATGGCAACTGAGTTAAGGGGTTCCAAGTGAACACAGCCGTTGCATTGCTGATTGTCGCGTTGTCCGCAATTCTTGCCGCCGCAATCATGCTGTTGGTTCGGCGCCGTGCGCCCGATGGCGGGTACTTCAACGATTCGGATCGGGCAGCCGGAGTGTTCGGAGTTCTGGGAACGGGCTTCGCGATCATTCTCGGTTTGGTCATCCTCATGGGGTTCGAGATTTACGGCACTGCCAATGAGGCGGCCCGGAACGAAGCAGTTGAAACGCACGCGATGTTCAATGACGAACATGTGTTTGGAGCCTCAGATCAATCCGTGATTCAGGGCGACCTCGTGTGCTATGCCCGGGCCGTCATCTACAAGGAATGGCCCAGCATGGAGGAAAGCAACTCTCCAAGCTCCGTGGTCGATGTGTGGGCGCAAAAGCTCGATTCGGCCGTGAAGGACATCAAAATTGATGGCCCGAAGCAGCAGATGAACTATGGCGCGATGCTCGAAACCGCTGGTGCTCGAGAAAGCGCACGTCAAACCCGTTTGATGGAGGCGGAGAACGTCCTGCCCAACCTCTTCTGGCTGGTCCTGTTCACCGGTGCGATAGCCGTCATCGTCTTCATGTTCTTCTGGGCAGACAGTGGCGAGCGTAAGAGAGTGCAAGTGCTGATGGTCGGCGCCGTGACGGCACTGATTGTGTCGAGCTTGCTCCTTGTCTCGCTGCTCGATTCACCAATCGGGCAACGGGCGGGAAAGATTCATCCAACGGAGATGCAGCACACTCTGGAACTCATGGAAGCCCAGCTTCCGGCCACGTTCAAAGCACCCTGCTCGCCGATGGGTGAACCAACCGCCTAGCGGCCGATGCGCAACGAGAACACTCGACGCTCTTCGGAGGCCGAGCGGGTGTCGGCAACTTCCGATCATTGCGCCGGGGGTCAGCGGACTCTCTCGACAGGCAGATCGCCCGGCTACTAGCTGGCGGTGGTTTGAACAATCGTCATGTGGACTCCTACGTTGCTGCCCTGCGGGACGATCGTCATCTGCATGCGCTGCGTACCTTTCTCCCAAGCGCTCAAGCCGCCGTCCAGCCCTAACTTCTCAGTCCAGCCGGCCGCCTTCATGCCCGGATACATCTGCGCCTTCATCTCAGCTTCGGTGCCCGGACCGGTGTAGGTGATGCTCATGGCGTTGGGAATTGTCGTCGCAGCGGTGAGACTGAGACCTTTCGGCACAGGAATGTCCGCTGGCCAGTTCGCTGGAAGCTGCTTATTTCCGTCACTGGTCGGGACGCTCTTCGAGCTGGGCGGCGGGTTGTTGCTGGTCGACGTCGAACCGCCACACCCAGCGACCAGGGCGACGACCGCACAGCCACCGACAATAGCAATCGCCGCACGCGACACGAGGCTCATGGAGACATCTGTACCGCACCCTGGTTCGAAAACCTAGCTCTGAGTGTTTCGGTGGTGCGTTCAGCTGGGAAAAATGCCAACAACTCCCGAGTTGGCCCAACGAATGTGCGCGCACGTGAACGTGTCGTGGGCAATGGGCGAAATGTGCCTTACAGGTTCGATCGCCCGTCCTGCGGTTTCGCGACCCCATAAGTCACCCAACAGCAGAAGCGCCCGGCGCAACCGCGATGGTCATGCCGGGCGCTTCCGCAGGTCAGGCAACCAAGTGCCTGCCTGAAAACTGCTCTTTAGATGTCGTAGTACATCTCGAACTCATGCGGGTGCGGGCGCACACGGATGGGATCGATTTCGTTGGCGCGCTTGTAGTCGATCCACGTTTCGATCAGGTCGGGCGTGAAGACGTTGCCCTCGCTGAGGAAGTCGTGATCCGCTTCAAGCGCGTCGAGCGCACCGTCGAGTGACGCTGGCACCGTTGGAATTGCGGCAGCCTCGTCCGGCGGCAACTCGTACAGGTCCTTGTCCACGGGCTGGGCGGGCTCGATCTTGTTCTTGATCCCGTCGAGGCCAGCCATCAACATCGCAGAGAACGCGATGTAGGGGTTGGACGAGGGATCCGGAACGCGGAACTCGAGGCGCTTGGCCTTCGGGTTTGCACCGGTGATCGGGATTCGGATACAGGCTGAGCGGTTCCGCTGGCTGTAGACCAGGTTGATCGGAGCCTCATAGCCCGGCACCAGACGGTGATAGGAGTTGACCGTCGGGTTCGTGAATGCCAGTAACGCCGGAGCGTGGCGGAGTAGTCCACCGATGTACCAACGGGCCATGTCGGACAGGCCCGCGTAACCCAATTCATCGTAGAAGAGCGGCTTGCCGTCCTTCCAGATCGACTGGTGGCTGTGCATTCCCGAGCCGTTGTCGCCGAACAGCGGCTTCGGCATGAACGTAACGGTCTTGCCCGCAGCCCACGCGGTGTTCTTGATGATGTACTTGAACTTCATCATGTCGTCGGCCGCGTTCAACAGTGAATTGAACTTGTAGTTGATCTCTGCCTGGCCGCCGGTGCCCACTTCGTGGTGCGCGCGTTCCAGTTCAAAACCGGCGTCGATGAGGTTGAGCGACATCTGGTCACGCAGGTCGGCGTAGTGATCAAGCGGTGGAACGGGGAAGTAACCGCCCTTGTACTTGGTCTTGTAACCGAGGTTGTGGCCGTCCTCTTCGGCTGCGGTGTTCCAGGCACCTTCGATCGAATCGACCTTGTAGAACGAGGTGTTTGCTGCTGTTTCGTAGCGAACCGAATCGAAGATGTAGAACTCGGCCTCGGCACCGAAGTAGGCCGTGTCGCCGATTCCGGTCGACTGAAGGTAGGCCTCGGCCTTGGCTGCGATTTGACGAGGATCCCGACTGTAGGGCTCATCCGTGAATGGATCACGAATTGAGAAGTTGATGATCAATGTCTTCTCGGCCCGAAATGGGTCAAGGTATGCCGTCGAGACATCTGGAATCAGCTTCATGTCCGATTCGTGGATCGCCTGGAAACCGCGAATCGAGGATCCGTCGAACATCTGACCGTCAGTGAACAGACCGGTTTCTGTCGCTGTTGCTGCCGGAACATTGAAGTGCTGCATGACGCCGGGCAGATCGCAGAACCGGACATCGACGAACTTGACGTCCTCTTTGTCGATGAACTTCTGGACGTCGTCGGCATTCTGAAAATTCGGCTTGTTTGACATTCACCGCTCCCTTTCGTCGCGAGTAAATACTCGCGACTTCCTGTTGGCTTTTTGCGCTGCTGCCGGGTGTGGCGCCACGCCGTGGTCTAGCGACTCTCGCCGCCATCCGCTTGGTAGAACCTAAGTCGAGGCTGTGTCAGCACCGTGTCCCGATTGTTGCGCGCTTGTTACACAGCCGTTGATTCAGGGTCGGACCTGGGGGAAAGCCTATGTAGCAGTTAGCCTTCTCACATGGATCGCCGCGATGTTGCCACCTGGGTTTCTGGACCGCGAGCAGCTCTGGATGCCGCTGGGATAGACCTTGGCTACCGCGGCGAGCGCCTGGGTCTGCCGCCGGACGGCGTGGGATCCGTGGCCGGAGCGGGCCGCCGCATTGGTGCCCTCTTCATTGACTGGCTAGCGTCCGCACTGGTTGCTCACCTGCTTTTTCCGCAGTTTCCCTATGGCAGCCAGGGATCAGGCCTGGTCACCCTCGCTGTCTTCTTCGTCATGAAGTCGGTTTTCACGATGTTCGGCGGGGCATCTTTCGGTCAGCGCATCCTGGGGATTCAAGTGATAGTCGCGGGTAAGCCGTACGTGAATCCATGGCGCTCGCTGTTGCGAACGCTGCTGATCTGCCTTGTCGTTCCAGCCGCGATCTGGGATCGTGACGGCCGCGGTCTGCAGGATCGCGCTGCTGGCACAGTTGTCGTCAAGGCCAGGTAGCAGGCACGCCGACGCCGTCGGCACTTTGAATTCGCTACCGAGCCGACCTATCGATTCTGGGGTGTCAGCGTCGGGCTGGGGCTTGGGCTTGGGCTGACACCCGGGTCAGGTGTCGGTGGCAGGGGAGTGACTGGCGTCGGATCAACATCACGCAGTTCACGCGAAGCCGTCAGGACGGAGTTTCGCCACCGCGTCACCCTGCCCGCGGTGACTTTGCGGGTGCCGGGTAGTTCGACGGTCAACATGTACCCGGGGAAGTTGGAGTTGTACCAGCTGCCCATCGTTCCGGTGTATGCAGCACGCCCGCAGGATTCCCGCTTCAGCCCGGTTAGCGCGGCGTACCGCAGGCCGTAGGATCGCGTCTTCCAGTTACAGGTGCCGAGGACCATGTTCCAATCCTGGTGATACACGAAAGTCGCGTCGGGGCGTAGCTGCGACATGAAGCGCATGAGCGCTTGGGTCTCTGGTTCGCTTGCGGGCGCTCGCCCGGCCCCGGGGGTCTTTCGCGACCAACCGGTGGGGAAGTTGCGGTTCAAGTCCACGCTTCGGGCATTTCGGCGAATCGTTGCGGCCATGCCGTCGGGGTTCATGGATCGAATCGTCCAGATCTGGACGTCACCGGTTGCAGATACCGGGGTGGCGCGCACTGCGTCAACGATTCGGCGTCCGGCCTTCTCATTGCCGTGGATGACTCCAACGGCGAGCAGAATCTTTGAGGCGTTGGGATTGCCCTGGCGAACCGCGTAGATAGGGCGGCCACGCACTGAGGTGCCGACGAGGACGCTGCCAGGCCAGGTCGACACCGGTGGCGACGTTGGTGTCGGGCTCGGCGACCCGGACGGCGGAGGGCTTTGATCAACGGCGTTTGCGGATGTCACCGGCGTTGCGATGAGGCCGAAGCCGATGGCGGCAGTCGCGATGGCGACGGAAACCGGAAGTGCGGGCGATGCTGGGGGCATGTTGGCGCTCTTTCGGGTGGACAACGGGGGGAAGCGCACAGTCGCGTCGAACGGGTGATTGCCGACTGCGCGAGTTGTTGTTCCACCGACACTACGGAAGGTGGCGACGCTAACCCGGTCTTGAACGTCCAAGATTTGTCTCTGTGAGCCAGGTCACAAAGATGGTTCGATTGGACTAACTAGCCCCGCTGAATGCGAGCAGCCCGAACGCTCTTGGGCATTGGCCCCTTGGGTGCCGACATCGGTTGAGCGGCCAGCGCCTCTAGTCGCTTACGCACCTCAGTCACCTGAGCTGGTTTGTAGACGTTCTTCTGCTTCATGACCCTGCGGTTGAGTTTCGGAAGCGGAACTTGGCCCTCGTCGTTGCCGGATTGGATCTCGATGATCTCGATCTCCGGGACGTAGCGGGCAGTGCGCTTACGCTCATTGGCGAGCATGTGGTTCACCCGACTGCTCGGACCTTCCGACACCAGGATGACGCCCGGGCGCCCAATGACTCGATGGACGCAGTCCTGGTTCTTATTGATCGCGACTGCAGGGGTGACGAACCAGCCGGACCGCAATGACTTGAGGACAGCTGCAGCGGCACCCGCTTGCCCCTCGATCTGCGAATACGCCGAACGCTCGGCACGACGACCGAAAACAATCGTTGCGCAAAGCAGTGCTGCCGCAATGCCGAGCGGTAACAAGTAGGTCAGTAGGCCGAAGACGACGCCAACAATGAGAAAGACGGCCAGAATCCCCACGAAGATGCCGAGCAGAATCCACCCAATGTGGGGATCGCTGCGCTTCGTGAGTCGGTACGTCTCAAGGATCTGCTTAAACCGACCGGGTTTTCCGTCTTTGCGAGCCATTGGTCAAGAGTAAGTCATGCCAGGTTGGCTGCGGAGTCGCCTCGCCCGCTTGCCTGAGCGTAGAGCCGACCCGCGCGGTAGGACGAGCGCACCAGCGGACCGCTCATGACTCCCAGGAACCCTGTTTGGTCCGCGAACGTGGCGAGCTCGTCGAACTCCTCAGGGGTGACCCACCGGTCAACAGGGTGATGTCGAACTGACGGCCGTAGGTACTGCGTGATCGTCACCAGATCGCATCCGACCGCAACCAGATCGGTCAATGTCTGTTCGACCTCCTCGCGCTCCTCGCCAAGCCCCAGAATGAGGTTCGATTTGGTGATGAGCCCGGCATCGCGGGCTTGCCTAATGACGTCCAACGATCGCTCGTAGGTGAAGGCAGGACGAATCCGCTTGATGAGCCGTGGCACGGTTTCCAAGTTGTGGGCCAGCACCTCTGGGCGGGCGCCGAACACCTCTGCCAGCAGCGCCGGTTCCCCCGAGAAATCCGGGATCAGAACCTCGACGCCGCAACCGGGAATCGCAGCGTGGATTGCCCGGACGGTTTCGGCGTACAACCACGCGCCTTGGTCGGCAAGATCGTCGCGGGCCACGCCCGTGACTGTCGCATAGCGCAGGTCCATCGCGGCAACGGATTCCGCGACCCGTCGTGGTTCGTCGCGGTCCTCCGGGGTCGGCTTGCCCGTGTCGATCTGGCAGAAGTCGCACCGCCGCGAACACACGTCGCCACCAATGAGGAAAGTTGCCTCGCGGTCCTCCCAGCACTCGCTGATGTTCGGGCATCCCGCCGCTTGGCAGACCGTGTGCAGTCCTGCTTCGGCCACCCGGTTGCGGATGTCGGCGTGATTTGGTCCGTTGCGGAACTTCGCCTTGATCCACGGGGGCTTTCTCTCGATCTCGGTCTGTGCGTTTCGTACCTCGAGGCGCAGCAGTTTGCGGCCTTCGGGTGCGACGGCGGATTCAGACACGGGGTAAGCCTATGCGCTCGCGTTGGTGAGGGTCGGAACGAATGCCGCGCGCAGATGGACCTCAAGTCGGTCGGCCACTGCCAGCAAGGCGGGGACGCGATCGTTCGGTAGTTCTGCGGCCATCGACGTGATCCCGGCGTCCGGTATCCCACAGGGCACGATTCGCTGACCCCAGGCGAGGTCGCAATCCACGTTGAGGGCCAGACCGTGCATGGTCACACCACTGGCCACCCGGACTCCGATGGCGGCGATCTTGCGCGCTGGGAGGTGAGCATCGGCGGGACACCAGACACCGCTGCGGCCGTCGATGCGTTCAGTCTCGATTCCGAAGTCGGCACACGTTGCGATGATCGCGGCCTCCATACGTCGAACGTGTGCCACGACGTCCAGGGGGTGCGGGAGCGGAAGGATCGGATAGCAGACGAGTTGACCCGGACCGTGCCAGGTAATGCGCCCGCCGCGGTCCACGTCGATGACTGGCGAACCGTCAATTGGGCGGTCGCTGGGTCGGGTACGTTTGCCCGCGGTGAACACCTCCGCGTGTTCCAGAAGGACTAACGTCGGTGGCTGTGTACTCGTCACGACGGCGCTGTGGATTTCCCGCTGCAACTCCCAGCCTCGCTGGTAGTCGATGCGTTCAGTGCCCAGCCCGATCCGTCTGACCGTCAGCTCGTCCACGACGGGAGTTGTGGTTGCGAACGCGGGCTCGGGCATGCCCCAACGCTACTTGGCGAGTCGAGTGCAGGGAACCCGCGCGCTGCACGGAGGTCCACGGTTCGCCACACTGCTGCTTGTGACCACTGTCGTGTTCCTCCATGGCGTGGGCGGATCGACACCTGGCTGGGATCGTGCACTGCAGAAGAAACTCGCCGACCACCCCAAGGCTGACGATGTCTCGTACGTAGAGATTGGGTTCGACGATCTCATTGACAGGCCTGGTGTGATCCGTCGACGACCAGCCGGGGAGCGGCATGTGCCGATCGTCAACTCGGCCCGCCGCAGCGAACTCCGGCAGCGCTACCAGCGTCATCAAATTGCGCTGCGCAAGGTGGTTTGGGATAGCCCCGACCGAGTAGAGCCACCGACCAAGAAGCCACCCACAGTCATTCCTGGGGAAGTCTGGGTGAGGTTGCCGTTCTTGGGAATGCGCCAGGCAGGGCACTACCGGCACGACGACAACCTGCGCGGGGACGTTCTGGATCGAGTCTCCGAGCGCGTTGCCGCCATCGACGGTCCGGTGGTGCTCCTCGCACACAGTCTGGGATCCGTTGTTGCCCTCGATGCGCTGCATGTTCGCGACCTGCGTGTGGATCTGCTCATCAGTTTTGGTTCACCGTTGGGTGTGAGAGATTTCTGGGGAAAGGCCTGGCAGGACCCGGCGACGTTTCCATACGACCGACTGGGAAGCTGGCTGAACATCGTCAACGTCAATGACCCGGTGACCTGGAAACGCGGCGCGAGCGACCGGTTCCCGCAGGCGCTCGACAGCTACATCAACGCGGGAACCGGGATTGCCGGTCCGATGAACTTCCATGATGCTGCGACCTATACGTCGGCGGAAACGCTTGCCAGATCGGTAGCGGCAGCCGTGGATGGCGTCCTCGAGTGAGGCTTGCCGACTTCGATCGCCGCACGGCTGTGGACAGCGCCAGCAGGGAGCCTTGCTCTTGGCGCAGAGTGGGGGCATGGCAAGTGCGCTGGACCCAGATCGCTGGAATGAATTCGCGCGGCCGAGCCCGCCTCCGCCTCGCGTCGGCGGTGAACCCTCCCGCGGGCTCTCATTGACGTCGGGACGGCGCCCCGAGGTTCAGTCTGTGATTGAAGTGATCAATCTTGGTGGAACTGACCACCTTCCGATCGCCGTGGTCGCCAGTCTGGTGGGACAAATGGCGCAGGCGTCTCTGGCCCCCGTCGAGGCCAGAAATTCGGCGGAACCGCGCTCCTTGGATGCTGAGGAACTCCTCACGCTTCCGGTAGCTGGTGACGGCGTGGTGCGTTGGCCCGGAGGTGCTCGGACATCGAGTGAAGCGTTGTTGATGGTTCTGCGCGAAGCGGCGCACGATCATGGACTTCCGCCCGAACTTGCTCGGATACTGCTTGCCCGGCCAGTACCGGAGATCGGTCGCATTGCCGATGTGCTCGGTGAGCTGGGTTCGGTCGAGGAACTCGCACGGTGGCTGGGCGGTGCGCTGGCTCGCGAGGTGAGCAATTCGACGAGACCTGCGGCCGGTTCGCCCCGTAGCAGCGCACGGGCGCAGGCTCCGCGTTCACCAATGGCCGCTCGAGGCTCGCGACGGAGCCAGATGGAGGAACGTGGGGTCGGCGCTGCAGGCACTCCCGAGGTATCGGGTGATGATTCGACCAATCGCCTGGTCAGGGAATTTCTCGCACGGCCGAAGCGCATTATCGCGGGGATTGCAGTCGCAGCGATTGCCGTTGTCGTCGTGCTGTCAGGGCTTGTCGGGGGAGCCTCGGCGTCTTCGTCCCCTGTTGCCGGGGAGTCACCGCATCCGACGCCTGAGCCGACCAAGTTCCTTCAACCGAACGATTCGCTCTCCTCGGCAAATCAAACGCCCCAACCGCCCCCGGAGCGGAAACAGACCGACGAGGCAACGCCGATCTCTTGGGCAGCGGTTCTCGCGGACCTGGATGCAAAACGACAACGCCTGTTTGAGTCCGGGGACATCGGGCTGTTGGTGTCATACGCCAGAAAGGACTCGCCAGCCGCTCGCAGAGACTCAGCGTCACATGAGGAATTGACCGCGCTTGGCGCTCGCGCCAAGGGAGTGTCGGCCAAGATCCAGAACGTGTCGCTGCTCGGGATGCACGCGACGTCCGCTCGCCTCGACGTTACCGACGAACTGCGCGGTTACCGCGTGGTCCGCGCCGACTCGGGAGAGCTTGTCGAGGAACTCCCACCGCGACCGACCAAGCGCTGGGTCGTCGAGTTGGAGAAGGTAGATGGCCGTTGGCTGCTCGTCGATGCCCAGCCTGCAACCGATCCTTCGAAGTGAGTCGGCGCGCAGGAGGCAGTGCCCACTAGAGGATCTGTTTGAGTGCCGCATCCATTGTTGGTGCGCTCCACTGAAATCCAGCATCGGAGAGCCGCTGAGGAATGACGCGCGAGCTGCTGAGGACCTCGCTGGAGAATTCGCCGAGCGCGGCCTTCAGTGCGAAGGATGGAACAGGCAGAGCCGCCGGTCGATGCAGTGCGTGTGCGAGGTCCTTCGTCGCGTCGTTGTTGGTGATCGGGTTGGGGGCTGTCAGATTCACCGGACCTCTGAGACCGTTGTTGTCGATGAGGAAGCGAAGCGCAGCAACTTCATCCTCGATTGAGATGAACGACCAGTACTGCCTGCCTGAACCCAACCGCCCACCGATGCCCGCCTTGAACAGCTTGATCATTCGTTGCCAGGCGCCGCCCTGCTGGCTGACGACAAGTCCCGTGCGTGCATGGACGACTCGAATGTCGGCCTCGCGAGCTGGGTCTGCCGCTGCCTCCCAGTCCGCAACAACGTCGCAGAGGAATCCGGTTCCCTTCGCCGATTCCTCAGTGAGGACTTCGTCTCCTCTGTCCCCGTAGTAGCCAATCGCGGAGCCGCACACGAGCGCCTCGGGCTTCGGATCCAGGGCGGCGGCCGCCTTGGCGATGGTGGTGGTGCCAAGGACTCGGGAATCGCGGATCTCGCGTTTGTAGTCATCCGTCCAGCGGTGGTCGCCGACACCTGCTCCTGCCAGATGGACGATCGCCTGCACGTTCTCCAGCCCGGCGAGATCGACGTCACCGGTTCGTGGATTCCACTCAACCTCAGCACTGTTCTGAGGCTTCCGCCGCACCAAACGCAGGACGTTGTGGCCGTCTGCGGTCAAACTCCCGCACAGCGCGGAACCGATGAGTCCAGTCGCCCCCGTGACCGCGATCTTCATGAACTACAAGCCCAGTTCGGCTTCGAAGTCTGCCGCCTCAAGTCGCGACTTGATCGCGCCAAGGAATCGCGCTGCGTCGGCGCCGTCAACGATCCGGTGGTCGTACGTCAGTGCGAAGTAGGCCATGGACCGGATCGCGATCGCGTCTTCGCCGTCTGGCTCCGGGACCACCACGGCCCGCTTAACGACGGCGCCGGTACCCAGAATGCCAACTTGCGGCTGATTGATGATCGGGGTGTCGAAGAGCGCTCCCCGGCTTCCGGTGTTCGTCAAGGTGAATGTGCCGCCGGACAGTTCATCGGGTCCGACCTTGTTGGTGCGGGTCCGTTCGGCAAGGTCGGCAATGCGTCGAGCGAGACCGGACAACGTCAGGTCACCGGCGTCTCGAATCACCGGCACCAGCAGTCCGCGATCCGTGTCGACAGCGATTCCGAGGTGGGTGCTGTCGTAGTAGGTGACAGTCTGGGCGGCGCTGTCGACGGAGGCGTTGACGGCGGGGAACTGCTTGAGGGCCTCCAGAGTCGCTCGCGCAAAGAACGGCAGGAAGCTCAGGGAAATGCCCTCTCGGGCAAGGAATGCTGCCTTGGCGCGGTTCCTGAGGGTGGCAATCCGGGTGACATCGACTTCGACCACGGTGGTCAGTTGCGCGGAAATATGGAGCGACTCGACCATTCGTTCGGCAATAACCCGACGCAGGCGCGTCAACTGTTCAGTGCGCCCGCGATCGCCGTCATCCGCGCTGCGGGCCGGAACCGTTGGCGTTGGTCGCGGTACCGCGGGTGTGGTGGGAGTGGGGGAGGTCACAGTTGCAGGGGCAGGTGAGGAGGACGGTTCCGACGCGGCGTCAGCGGCGGCCTGAACGTCGTCTTTGCTGATTCGGCCTTCGGGGCTGCTCGGCCTGACTGTGCTGATGTCGACCCCGGACTCACGGGCAAGCTTTCGGACGATTGGGCTGGCATAGGTTGGCCCGCTCGCGGCTGCTGACGAAGGGGAGTCACTTGGGGGTGCCGCTTGAGCCTGAGCGGGTGCCGCAGTTGCGGGCGCCTGCGGCGGCGCGGCAGGAGGTGCCGCTGACCCTGCTGCGCCAATGAGTCCGAGCGTTGCGCCTACGTCGACGGTCTCGTCTTCGGCCACTGAGATCTCGGTGAGGACGCCGGCCACGGGGGACGGGATCTCGGTGTCCACCTTGTCCGTGCTTACTTCCAGTAGGGGTTCGTCAACGGCCACAGCGTCCCCGACGGATTTGAGCCAGCGGGTGACTGTGCCCTCTGTGACGCTTTCGCCTAATGCAGGCAAGGTGACTGCCGTCTGTTCGCCCGATGCGGCGCTGACGGGTTCCGGTGCGCCAGGGGCTGGTGCGGGTTCAATGGGCTCGGCGGGGACTGGTTCGGCGGCGACTGGTTCGGCGACGACTACTTCCACGGCCGGTGCGACGGCTGCGGGCTCCGGCGTGGGCTCCGGCGCAGGCTCCGGCGCAGCAGGGGTAGCCGCCGCTGGTGCCACGGCCGCCGGTGCGGCGGCGGCTTCGGATGCCTCGCCGACGACGGCAAGCTCGCCGCCAACCTCGACGACATCGTCCTCGACCGCCTTGATCTCCAGCAGGACCCCGGCCGTCGGTGAGGGGATCTCTGTATCGACCTTGTCCGTACTGACTTCAAGCAACGGTTCATCCATCGCGACGGTGTCACCGACGTTCTTGAGCCAGCGCGTGACCGTGCCCTCGGTAACGCTCTCGCCAAGCTGCGGCATCGTGATGGAAACCGGCATCTTGCCTACTCCTCTATGTCGCTGTTGCTGATCATCGGTCGGACTTGTTCGGGGTTGACGTCTTTAGGCGTGAGCATGCAGGGGTTTGCCTGCTAACGCCAGATGGGCTTCGCCCAGCGCCTCGTTTTGGGTCGGATGCGCGTGAATGAGGGAGGCAACGTCGTCCGCTTCGGCCTGCCAGTTGACGATGAGTTGCGCCTCACCTATCAACTCGCCAACGCGCGCGCCCACCATGTGAATTCCAATGACCGGACCTTCCTTGAGTGCGACGAGTTTGACGAACCCGTTCGTCATGAGGATCTGACTCTTGCCGTTGCCACCGAGGTTGTATTCGTAGCTGACCACTTGGTCGCCGAAGCGCTCCTTTGCGACGTCCTCATTCAGCCCGACGCTTGCGACCTCCGGCTCACAGTAGGTCACTCGCGGGATGCCCGATTCGTCGATCGTTCGTGGACTGAGTCCGGCGATGTCTTCGGCAACGAAGATGCCCTGAGCAAAGCCCCGGTGGGCAAGTTGCAGCCCCGGAACGATGTCGCCCACGGCGCGGACACCGGGCACGTTTGTGTTGAGGCGGTCGTCCGTGAGCACAAATCCGCGATCCATCGTGACACCAGCCTCGGCGAATCCCAGGCCGTCGGTTTGTGGTCCGCGACCAACCGCGACCAACAGGAGTTCTGCGGTCAGGGTCGTGCCGTCCTCCAGGGTGACTGTGACGCCGGAGTCGTCCTGAATGGCGTTGGCGAACTTCGTACCCGTGTGGAACGCGATGCCGCGTTTGCGGAAGGTCCGCTCCAACACCTTGGAGCTCGCCGCATCCTCGGCTGCGACCAGCCGGGGGAGAGCCTCAACGATGGTGACGTCAACGCCGAAGGAGCGCCAGATGCTGGCGAACTCAACGCCAATCACGCCACCGCCGAGCACAATCGCCGACTTCGGCACGGAGTCGTAGCCGAGGGCTTGATCGCTGGTCATGATGCGCCCGCCAATCTCCAAGCCAGGCAGGCTGCGCGCGTACGAGCCAGTCGCCAGCACAACATTGGCGCCGCGGTAGTTCGCCTCACCCACTCTGACGGTATTGGCGTCTATCAGCGTGCCGGTGCCACTGACGAAGTTGACCTTCCTCGCCTTCACTAGGCCCTGCAGGCCCTTGTACAGGCGGGCCACCACGCCATCCTTGTACTTCAACACCGCTGGCATGTCGATTCCGTCCAGCGTTGTGTTTACGCCAAACGCAGCACTCTCCCGAGCGGTATCCGCCACCTCAGCGGAATGCAGGAGGGCCTTCGTCGGGATGCAGCCGCGATGCAAACAGGTTCCGCCGAGTTCTGCCTGTTCGATGAGAGTGACGGACAGCCCCAATTCGGCGGCTCGCAGCGCGCAGGCGTACCCCCCGCTTCCACCGCCGAGGATGACGAGGTCGGATTGCTGGTCGCTCATCACGTAACTCCAAAGGCGGTGACTTCAGTGAGATGGTGTTGACACTCATCCTGGCACTAGCCGGTGGCAACGGCCAATTCTGTATCCGCGATTTGGGTTGGATGTGCGATTTCTTGCAAAGCGAACGCCGACTAACCGGTCAGAGTGAGTTTGAATCGGCGAGGTCCCGCACGACTTGGACCAGCGTGCGAACTGCGACGCCGGTTCCGCCCTTGGGGGTGTAGTCATGGGCATCGCCTTCGTTGAAGGCGGGGCCAGCGATATCCAGGTGTGCCCAGGGGATCTCATCGGAAACGAAGTCCTGCAGGAACAGACCTGCCGTGAGCATGCCTCCCATGCGGTCCCCGATGTTCGCAATATCCGCGATTGGGGAATCGAGGGAACTGCGCAGTTCGCTCGGCAGTGGCATGGGCCAGAACTGTTCGCCCACCACTGCCGACGAGTGCACGATGTCGTCGCGCAGCTCGTTGTCGTTCGACATGACCGCCGAGATGCGCGTGCCCAACGCAACGACCTGCGCTCCGGTCAGAGTGGCTACGTCGATGATCACATCGGGTTCGTCCTCGGCGGCCCGCACCAGCGCATCTGCGAGCACCAGTCGTCCTTCGGCATCGGTATTGAGCACCTCCACCGTGCGACCGCCGTAGGTGGTTAGAACGTCACCTGGGCGCTGCGCGGTGCCGCTCGGCATGTTTTCCGCGCAGGCGGCGTACGTCGTAACCGAGGCAGGAAGGCCAAGTCGAGCGATTGCGGCGGTCGCCGCGATCACTGCAGCCGCTCCTCCCATGTCTGATTTCATCGTCTCCATCGCGGTCGGCGGCTTGAGGGAAAGGCCGCCGGAGTCGAAGGTGATTCCCTTGCCGACGAGCGCGACATGCACTTTGCTTCGCGTTGGTCGGTAGGCCAGTCGCACCAACCGGGGCGTGTTGGCTGAACCTTGGCCAACCGCGAGGATGCCACCGAACTTCCCTCGCTTCAGCCCACGCTCGTCCAGAATCTGAGTGGTCACATCGAGGCCGGAAACTGCCTCAACCGCCGCCGCTGCCAACTCCTTCGGGTGGAGTGCGGAGGGCGGCGTATTGACGAGGTCCCGGGCGCGCAGTACTTCGTTCGCGACGACCTCGGCCTGTCGGACAGCCTCCCGGACGTGTCGGTCGCGGTGAGTGCCAGTGAGGACCGTGACTGTCTTGGGTCCGCGCGCGAGTTCGGGTGTTCCGGTGCCTCGAAACGATTCGAAGCGGTAAGAGCCGAGCACCGCGCCCTGCGCCGTTGCGGCGACCTCCGCAGGGGCATCGCCCGGCATGACGACACCGATCTTGTCAGCGCCGTCGACGCCCATGATTCCGGCACCAGCTGCTTTGCGGAGTAGCTCGGGAGTGATTGCCTCCAGGCCCGCGCCGATTGGTACGCAGACAATGAGGGGGGCGTCGATCCCGGTGACTCCCGGGATCTTGACCGGTTTGCCTGCTGTGGATCTGGCACCTAGCTTTGCGACCGCCTCAATGATGCGCTTTCGTTCCCCGGCTCCGAGGCCGGAGGTGTTGGGGATCTCCGGCTTGCCGTCACGCTTTCCGGACGTCATGCCCACCACGAGCGCATCGAGAGCCAGGCCCGCCGCGTCGAGGGCAGCGAGTCGAACTGCAGTCACCAGGCCTCCAAAGAAACACTGCAATCGAACGCGGTGAAGCGTCAATGGGATGAAATGCTCAAGGTGACTCTAGACCCCGCTACGCCGCGATTGATAACGGCTTCACCCGTCGTGCCTGCATCGGCAGCCGCCGGAACCTCAGGTAGCGTCGCCGTCGTGACTCAATCACCGCCTCAATCAGGGCCACTGCATCAAGATCATGAAGCGGCGGGCGCCAAGTTCGGCGACTTCGCGGGCTGGTCGATGCCGTTGGAGTTCGACGGCGGCGGAGTGCTCGCTGAACACGCCGCAGTGCGGGACCATGTGGGGCTCTTCGATGTTTCCCACATGGGCACTTTCGTGGTCGCGGGTCGGGGAGCTCGCGACGGCCTCAACGAGGTGTTCACGAACGACCTGGATCGGATCGAGCCGGGCCAAGCGCAGTACAGCCTGCTGTGCAACGACTCCGGTGGCGTTATCGATGACCTGTTCGTGTACCTGGCCTCCGACGAGCGAGTCATTGTCATTCCTAACGCGGCGAATGCCTCGGCGGTGATTGCGACGGTTGAGCGCGTCCTTGAATCCCGCGACGTGCGGCTTGACAACCAGTCGGCTGAAACCGCAATTATCGCCGTGCAGGGCCCGGCCTCGTTCGACGTTGTGGCCGCGCTGGGGCTGCCGATCGATCTCGAGTACTTGAGCTTCGCCGAAGTCGACACCGATCACGGACATGTGCTGGTCGCGCGCACCGGGTACACGGGGGAGCGCGGGTTTGAGTTGTTGGTCGAAGCGGACCACGCGGGTTACTGGTGGAACGCATTGCGCAGTCAGGCGGAATCGGTTGAGGGGCGAATCTGCGGGCTGGGTGCTCGAGACACACTGCGGACGGAGATGGGCTACGCGCTGCATGGACACGAACTGGGCTTGTCGGTCAACCCGGTGGAAGCGGGCCTGAGTTGGGCGGTGGGTTGGAACAAACTGGCCTTTCCCGGTTCTCAGGAGTTGCGACGGATACGCGAGTCGGGTTCACAACGGCGACTCGTTGGCCTGCGCTGTTTACAGCGGGCGATCCCACGAGCGGGAATGGTGGTGCGCAGCGCGCCAGACGCCGAGTCCGTCCTCGGCAAGACCACAAGTGGAACCTTCTCGCCAACGCTCAAGGAAGGCATCGCGCTCGCCCTGCTTGACAGCGACGTCAACACCGGGGATGAGGTCTGCATTGACGTTCGGGGTCGCCCGTGCCGAGCCGTGGTGACCAAACCCCCGTTTGTCGACTCGAATCCCCGCGCGTAGTCGTTAGTCTGCGCTGAGCTCCACCCGCGAGTCAGAACTCAGCTCCAGCGCGCGGTTGATGAGGGCGACGGCGACGGGTAACAATTCGCCGTCGAGGTAGCCGGTTTCAAGAGGCAGGATCGGCCCGACCCGCAGGTGCTGCCAGGTGCGCGATTCGATCGGCGACTGCCCCAACTGCAATGGTCGAATTCGAGCGAGGCTGTCTGGGTTCATTTCATATGCCAGCAGCACTGACGCCGCGGCCACGGGGCCATCTACGACAACACAATCGACGCTGGCATTACCTTCGGCGTCGAGTTCCCCGATGAGGCGGTTCACGATGTTTCGAACGCCGACAGGTACTGCGCTGAGCAGTTCGTTCGGTTCGCTTCGCAGGGGACGCAGAGCCCACATCCGATCTCGGATTTCGGCACACCGTTGCATCCAAGCAGCGTGATCGAGTTGCCCTAACTCGGTGACGGGAACGTCCGTCACGGCGGCCGCATCAGCGTTTGTCAGCAGTCCGCACAGAGCTGCGGCGGGGGCGGCGAGTTCGGGGTCGTTGCAGGCTTCCAGCCGGACTGTCGTTCCCGCCTCTGCCTGTGGTGCGTCGGCGGGAGTCAGGACATCATGGCCCCTCAGCCACCATTCCACGGTTGCTGCCAACTGCCCCAGTTCCGGCGGCAACGGGGTAGGAATGTGCAGCTCGAACGGGTCGCTGCTGTCTCGCCTGGGACTCATCGGGTAGCCGCCGAATCTGTTGGTACTGACTCGCCAAAGGTCGGGTTCGCCCCGAAGGCCGCCCGACGGGTTGCCCTCCGCAGGGCGAAGAGGACGGGTCCACCAATCAACAGAATCACCACGGAGGTAATGATGGCTCGCGGGACGTCGAAACCGAGGGAGGTGGCGATATCAAAGGCGATCCAGCGTTGAAGGTTCTCCGCCAGGGGTGCCCCCGGAACAAACGAAATCTGCGAACTCAGCCCCACTGCCCATGGCCAGAACGAGAGGTTGAGTAGCAGCCCGTAAAGCAGAGCCGCCACCGCGGAATAGCCGGCTAAGGCAATGACTTCTGCTCGGCCCCGAAGGTTCTGTGGCAGGCAGCCTGCGCCGAACCCGAACCAACCGGCCGCCAGCATCTGGAACGGCAACCACGGTCCCACCCCGCCCGTGAGGGCGGCGGAACTGAACAAGGTGATGGTCCCCAGTGCAAAGCCGAAGCCGCGGCCCATCGCCCGGCCACCGAGGGCCAGCACGATGAAGACTGGCTCAAATCCGGCGATGCCCGTGCCCAGCGGTCGCAGCGCGGTACCGACGGCGGCGAGCACGCCCAACATGGCGACCCCTTTGGCGTCGATGCCGCCATCGGCAACCTGTGCCAGTACGACGGCGATGACCAGCGGCAGCAGGAGGGCAAAGAGCCAGGGCGCATCGGAGGCGTGGGCGACGGCTGCGGAGCCTGGGTCTGCGAGCAGTGGCCAGCCGAACGACATGACGCCGACGATCGACACCAAGGTCAGCGCCACGGCGGAGCGCTTGCCGATGTTAACTGCCTTGACCGGACGCGGTGCGCTGACGGAATGCAACGAGTCACTCATTGCTGCACTCACTCAGTGCCTCAACGGCTTGGTCAACCGTGAGATAGGGGTAGGGGCGCATCACTTTGCTGATCTGCGGGGCGAACATGGGTGAGGACACGACAACGTCCTCAGTTCTGCCGTCAGCGACCAGTTCACCTTCGGCGATGATTACCACGCGCGACGCCGTTGCCGCGACGAGTTCAACGTCATGGGTTGCCAACATGACGCAATGACCGTCGGACGCGAGTTGCCGGAGCACGCGGGTGAAGTTGGCCTTGCCCGGATAGTCCAGTCCGCGAGTTGGTTCATCGAGCAGCACCACAGGTGGGCGGGCCGTGAGCACAATCGCCAGCACCAAAGACAGCCGCTGACCCTCCGAGAGATCGCGGGGGTGAGTCTGGTCATCGATTCCCGGTGCGAACTGATCGAGTAGTGCGCGCGCTGTCCCCGGTCGTGCGTGCGCGTCGCGGTCTGCCGCAGTGCACTCATCTTCAACCGTCTGCGCGTAGAGCATGTCGCCAGCCTCCTGCGGCACCAGACCCACGTGTTTGAGCAGTTCATGGCCAGCCATACCGTACGGATTCGCCAACTGCGCGCCAACTGCAACTGCACCGTGGTCGGCCTTTCGCAGCCCCACCATGGTGTTGAGCAGTGTCGACTTTCCCGAGCCATTGCGCCCCATCAAGGCGACAATCTCGCCGCGGCACAACTGCAGTGTGAGGCTATTGACGGCGACGAAACTCCCGTAGGTCACGCTGAGATTTCGGATGTCAGCAACCACTTCATCGCCAGGCCCGTCTGCGGCGTCGGGCCGTTGTTCTTCGGCTTGAGCGATCGGTTGAATCGCTGCCAAGGATCGCCGCAACGCCGCCGTTTCCCGTCGCGCGTCGCGCACCGACAAGGGCAGCGGTGATAGGCCAAGGCGTCGCCCCAGTTCGATCACCGGCGGCGCAACGGGCGCGTCGGCCAACACTGCCGCGGGCCGACCGTGCACCACGCTTCCGTCCGTCTCAATCGCCACGACATGGTCGGCGTACTGCACGACGCGTTCAAGTCGATGCTCTGCCATGAGAACGGTGAGCCCGAGGTCGAATACCAGCCGCTGGATCGCCGCAAGAACCTCTTCGGCAGCGCCCGGGTCAAGGGCGCTGGTCGGTTCATCGAGCACGAGAACCGATGGATTGGTCGTAAGCACCGATCCGATCGCAGTTCGCTGTCGTTGGCCGCCGGAAAGTGACAGCAGCGGTCGATCCCGGATCTCAACCAATCCCAGAAGGTCGAGAGTGTCTTCTACCCTGCGGCGCATGGTCTGTGGGTTGATGCCGAGTGACTCCATGCCGTACGCGAGTTCCTCTTCAACGGTGTCGGTCACGAAACCGCTCATCGGGTCCTGGGGAACCATGCCGACGACATCGGCGAGTTCGCGTGGTGGATGGGTACGGGTGTCGCGGCCCGCAATGGTCACGCGGCCTTCAAGTAGCCCGCCGGTGAAATGGGGGACCAGTCCGTTGATTGCTCGCAAGAGGGTGGACTTACCACTGCCGGTGCGCCCAACCAGCAGCGCCAGCTCACCTTCGTCGATCACCAGGTTCACGTTGCGCAGCGCCGGTTGGGGAGCTTCTGAATAGGTGACGGTCACGTCGTCGAACCGGATCACCGATTCACCGCCAGCGGGGTCTGCGGTGCGCCAGTGAGTCCGCCACTTCGTCTGCGAACGGCAGCGGGCACGGGTAGGGGTGGTGCGGCGATTGTCGGCAGAGCCGCGAGCAGAATTCCGACAAGTGCCAACAACGGGAGCGCGGGCCACTGCAGGGGCACAACTGAGATTGCGATTGACCCCGGGCTGACGATCCCCGCCGCGATCACTCCGGCAGCGGCTGCGAAACCCGCGAGGCTTACCAGCCACTCAGGTTGCCGCCACGGGTCAGGCCGGTAACGGGTGCGAATCGAGCGCTGACCACCGAGCCAGAGCCCCACACCCGCTGCCAGCAGCCCGAGCACGAGGATCGGCGCTCCGGCGGCTGCGACCGTGTCGACGGACAACACCCCGTACAACCCAATGCAAACTCCGAGCAGTCCGCCTAGGACGAGGGCGACGGTGAGCCGCCGCACGCGCTGCGGAAGTTGGCCGGAACGGCCGTACCCGCGGGAGTCCATCGCGGAGGCAAGAGTGATGGCTCGATCGAGGGCGCCTTCGAGCACTGGCAGGGCGGCGCCCGCCGCGCCACGCAGCCCTTTGTTCGTTCTCCCGCGTAGCCGCCTGGCCTGCCGCACTCGCCCCAAATCAGTCACGAGCTGTGGTGCGAACGTCATTGCGACGACAACAGCAACGCCCACTTCGTACAGCGCCGGGGGCATCGATTTGAGCAGTCGACTGGGGGACGCCAGTGAGTTCGCTGCTCCGACGCAAGCGAGCAGGACGGCCAGCCGAAAGCCGTCGCATGCCGCGAAGAGGATTGACTCCCAGGTGATGTCACCACCGAGCCGCAACGACGCCATCCATTCGGGTAGTGGCACCACGGGCAGTGTGACGAACACATGCGAGCCAATGGGGGTCCCGAGCAGGACCTGGAAGACCAAGCGGATCAGGATCACGAAGAGACCTAGCTTGAGGAACACCGAGAACGAACGTGACCAAGGCGCGTCCGGTTTCCGGGCCGCGACAACCAGGGCGGCAACCGCGAGGATTAGGCCGAGCAGTAGGGGGTTCGTGGTTCGGCTGGCCGCGATCGCCAGGCCTAACGCCCACAGCCACCAAGCTCCAGGGTGCAGATAGCGGGGGAGGGTCTGTGTCATTTTTCGACCCTTCGCGTTGCGCTCGACCGCGTCTCGCATTGAAGAATTTGGGCTATGACGGGTTCGTTGGATGCAGGCTCATCGGGCCGTAAACCGCCACCCCGTCATTGACCAAGGTGACTGAATCAACTCCCGCTTCAAGGAGGGGTTCCCAGTTCTCGCCAATCCACGTTTCCGCATCCGCCTGTGAGTGAAAAGCGGCCGGATCGGCAACATCCTGCGGAACTGACACGAAGCAACGGTTCTCGTCGAGGAACTGCCAACTCCACGTCATGGTCGGTCCTCCGGGGACTTCGTGCGGGCGGGGTCAGTGATGATGACATCGGCGAGGATCGCGTCGATCCGGGACATCACATCCGAATCGAGTTCCACCCCAACAGCCTTGACGTTTTCGGCAATCTGTTCGGGTCGACTTGCTCCGATGATTGCTGCGCTGACCGCCGGATTCTGCAGAACCCAGGCCAGCCCCAGCTGACCCATCGTCAGGTTCTGTTCAGCGGCGATGGGCGCAAGCCGGGCCACTGCCTCCAGTAAGTCGTCCTTCAGCCAGCGCGAAACGAAGTGTGTTCCTTCGGGTGAGACCGCCCGCGAGTCGGCAGGGTGGGGTTGGCCCGGCTTGTACTTGCCGGTGAGCACGCCCTGGGCCAAGGGCGACCAGACCATTTGGCCGATTCCATACTCGGCAGAGGTCGGTATCACCTCGGCGTCGATCACTCGCCACAACATCGAATACTGCGGTTGGTTCGACACAATTCGGTCAAGGCCCAAATCATCGGCAATCTTCACCGCTGCCGCGAGTTCCTCGGAGCGCCACTCTGAGACTCCGATGTAGAGCACTTTGCCGCTGCGGACGAGGTCGTCAAACGCGCGCAAGGTCTCTTCGAGTGGAGTGTGGTGATCGAACCGATGCGCTTGGTAGAGGTCGAGGTAGTCCACGCCGAGTCGACGCAGCGAAGCGTGACAGCCTTCGATGATGTGCTTGCGTGACAACCCGCGATCGTTCCGACCCGGTCCCACCGGCCAGAACACCTTGGTGCAGATTTCCAGGCCTTCGCGCCGTTGGCCTTTGAGGGCTTTACCCATTACTCGCTCGGCTTCGGTCCCGGCGTAGACGTCAGCGGTGTCGAAGGTCGTGATGCCTGCGTCGAGTGCAGTGTGCACGCAGGCGGTGGCAGCCGCATCATTGACTTGCGAGGCGTGAGTGATCCAGTTCCCGTACGCGAGTTCGCTGACCATGAGTCCCGATCGTCCAAGGCGACGGTGCTGCATCAATGCCCTCCGGAGTGGTCTTCCGTATCTGGGTGGGTAACTCGCAGGTGACGAAGTTACCGACTACTTGGGTTGCTTTGGCTCAACAGGACGCCCGCCGGCTTTGAATTGCGGGGGAGGAACTCGCAAGCGCCGAATCTGGAGTCCACGCATGACCGCATAGAGATTGACGCCCTTGCGGTCGGCTTTGTCGGGCCACTGCTCCTTCAACTGTTGATTCAGCCGGAACAGCATGTAGGCGGTGTCGGTCACGACGATGATGATGATGAGTAGCCAGACCAGGGTCACAAACGCCTGAAGTCGGGTATCGCGGACGAGGCCGAGCAGCAGGACCACAACGGCGACCGGCACGAAGAATTCGGCCACGGTCCGTCGGGAGTCCACGTAATCGCGCACGCGCTTGCGGACTGGCCCGCGGTCGCGCTCTGGCAGGTAGCGCTCGTCCCCACGAAGCATGCCCTCGCGGGCCTTCGCCCGATCTTGCTGAGCTTGCAACCGGGCAGCGGCCCGTTGCTCCTTCTTGTTTGCGCCAGGCTTTGCCCCGCCTTTGAGTGCGGCTTTACGGGCTGCCTCAGCTTCTTTGCGGCTGGGGGTCGGTCGCCCCTTCGCTTCAGCTGCAGCTTTCGACTTCGTCACCGAGATGTCGTCACTGGCGGTCGTGGTGCTAGCGCTGTCGTCGCCTTTTTTGAAGAACACCCCATCAGGGTACGTGGCCGATGCAAGTACCCGGGAGCACGCCTTCCTAGACCCCCGGCAGAGCAAGCATCCGGTCTAGTGCAACGCCTGCCCAGCGGGCGGTGTCATCATCGACAGTTATCTGATTGACGAGGCGGCCTTCCGCGAGGGATTCCAGTGCCCAAGTGAAGTGAGGCAGGTCAATGCGGTTCATCGTGCTGCAGTAGCAGACGGTCTTGTCAAGAAACGAGATGTTCTTGTCCGGATTCCCCATGGCGAGCCGCTTGACCAGGTTCAGCTCCGTTCCCACCGCCCATGAGCTTCCAGGTTCGGCAGCCGCAATCGTCTTGATGATTCCTTCAGTCGATCCGATCGCATCCGCCTTGATCGCCACTTCGTGGCGACATTCAGGGTGAACGATGACATTCACCCCTGGAATGCGCTTGCGGACGTCATCGACAGATTCAGCCGTGAACCGGCCGTGAACCGAACAGTGCCCGCGCCACAGCAACATTCGGGCACGTTCCAGGCGCTCGGGGTGCAGGCCTCCGCCCGGTTTGCGTGGATCGAAGACGGCGCAGTCGTCAAGTGGCAGGCCAAGCTTCATGACCGCAGTGTTGCGCCCAAGATGTTGATCCGGCAGAAAGAGAACGCGTTCGCCTTGCTCGAACGCCCAGCGCAGGCTGGTTTCGGCGTTGCTCGAAGTGCAGACGGTGCCGCCATGTCGCCCGGTGAAGGCCTTGATTGCTGCGGAGGAATTCATGTATGTGACGGGGATGGTGCTTTCGGCAAGCCCTGCCGCCTCCAGCGTGCGCCAGGCGGATTCAACCTGCTCGATTCCCGCCATATCAGCCATCGAGCAACCGGCAGCCAAGTCAGGCAGCACGACTCGCTGGTGGTCGGCGGTCAGGATGTCTGCGCTTTCTGCCATGAAGTGAACCCCGCAGAAGACGATGAACTCCGCTTCGGGGCGGGCCGCTGCCTCTCGGGCGAGTTTGAAGGAGTCGCCACTGACATCGGCGAATTGGACAACTTCGTCCCGCTGGTAGTGATGACCGAGGACGAACACTCTGTCCCCGAGTGCTGCTTTGGCCGCAGTGGCCCGCCTCACCAGGTCAGGGTCGCTGGGTTCAGGTAGCGCACCGGGGCAGTCGACTCCACGTTCGCTGCTCGTGTCGGAACCCTGTCCCAACAGCAGCAGCAGTGGCGAGGGTTGCGGATCCACCCACCCCGAAGGGCGATCCTCATTCGTTGTACTGGTCATCAGCCCACTAACGGTCGGGTGCAGCAAGTACGGTTCGGCGGGTGCGGATCGTGGTAGCTCCAGACGATTTCAAAGGAAGTCTAACGGCGGGTGCTGCTGCGCGCGCAATCGCTGAGGGCTGGCGCCAAGTTGCGCCGGACGACGAGTTGGACCTGTGCCCTATGTCTGATGGCGGTCCAGGATTCGTCGACACCCTTGCCGGCGCGTTGGGCGGTGATCTGATCTCCGCGACGATTCGTGGGCCCCTGGGTTCGCCGACCCCCGGTGCGCTGCTGATGGTTGGCGACACGGCGTACCTGGAGTCCGCGCAAGCTTGTGGCCTGCATCTGCTCGCCGACGATCAGCGGAACCCGGGACACACCACAACATTCGGGGTGGGGCAGTTGCTTCGCCTGGCAATCGAGTCCGGGGCCAGGCGGGTGGTTGTCGGGTTGGGTGGGTCCGGTACGAATGACGGCGCCGCAGGAATGTTGGCAGCGCTCGGAGCGACCGCCGACGTTGCCCTCGACGAAGGAGGCTTGGCTTTGCGTTCGGCCACGTGGGTCGATCTCGCCGGGGCAGTCGATCTGATTGGTGACGTTCAACTGCTGGCAGCAACTGACGTCGACAACCCGCTCCTGGGCTTGACTGGAGCCGCAAAGGTGTTCGGCGCTCAGAAAGGCGCTGACGACAACCTCGTACTGCAACTCGACGCAGCACTGGAGGCGTTCTCCGGGGCGATCGCTCGACGACCGGACGGCAAAGATCCGGCGGTCGCTCTTGGATCGGGTGCCGCTGGCGGGCTGGGATACGGGCTTCTGTGTTTGGGTGCCGCTCGCGTCCCGGGAATCGCCACCGTCATGGGAGCGACCGGTCTGGTGGATCGCATCAAGGCAAGCGATCTTGTGATCACCGGAGAGGGTCTGTTCGACTGGCAGTCGCTGCGCGGCAAGGTAGTCAGCGGGGTAGCCACCGTGACGATGCCGACAGCGCGGCCATGTGTGGTGATCGCCGGTGACGTCGTAGTCGGTCGCCGCGAATTCAGCGCACTCGGAGTGAGTAGTGCCTATTCAGTTGCCGACGTCGTTGGATCAGTGGAGGCATCACTTACCGATCCTGTCGGTTCGCTCGTCAAGACAGCTGCGCGGGTAGCCAAGACCTGGTCCCACTGAAGCCGGTCGCGACGAGGGTCATCTGTGGCTGTGACCTATGCCTTACGTGAATTAGCCAACGCGGTGTTCTCAAATTGGGCCACCCTGTGTCACCATGGTTCAGGCGCCGTTCCCCGGACGTGGGAATGCCGCCGGAAACCCGAACGTTGCGACAGACGGACCAACAACCAGCGATGGGAGCTGCGGTAATGACCGCTGACACCACAACAACTGACACTGCCGAATCGACCCAGACGGGTGGAGACGCCGTTGTGCTGACCGACACCGCCGCAGGCAAGGTGAAGGCGCTGCTCGATCAAGAAGGTCGCGACGACCTCGCATTGCGCGTCGCGGTGCAGCCTGGTGGTTGCTCAGGGCTTCGCTACCAGCTGTTCTTTGATGACAGGTCGCTCGATGGTGACCAGAAGATTGACTTCGACGGGGTCGCTGTCGTCGTAGACCGGATGTCCGTTCCTTACCTTGGCGGCGCGGTCATCGACTTCGTTGACACGATCGAGAAGCAGGGCTTCACGATCGACAACCCGAACGCCACGGGTTCTTGCGCATGTGGGGATTCGTTCCACTAGTCGCTGAACAGGTAGGTTGCACGGCGTGAAACTCTGCGTAACAGGATCGATCGCCACCGACCACCTCATGACGTTCGCCGGGAAGTTCGCTGATTCACTGATTGAGGAACAACTCGACAAACTGTCCGTGTCCTTCCTCGTCGACGACCTTCAGATTCGTCGCGGCGGTGTCGCTGCCAATATTGCCTTCAGCCTTGGCCGCTTTGGGTTGGACCCAATCCTCGTCGGCGCGGTCGGGGTGGACTTCACCGACTACCGGTCTTGGCTGGTTCGCCACGGTGTCGATGTGGAGTCGATCCATGAGTCGTCGGCCGCCCATACGGCCCGCTTCGTGTGCACTACGGATGCGTCAAGCAACCAGATTGCCTCGTTCTATCCCGGCGCCATGAGCGAAGCGCGAGACATCGAATTGGGTCCGATCCAGGATCGAGTGGGATACCTCGACCTAGTTGTGGTTTCTCCCAACGACCCGGCAGCGATGCTGCGGCACACCGAAGAGTGCCGCGAACGCAGCATCCCATTCGCCTCGGACCCGTCTCAGCAGCTTTCCTTCATGAATGGTGAGGACATCCGTCAGTTGATCAACGGGGCGGCCTACCTGTTTACGAACGAGTACGAAGCTGCCCTCACCGAACAGAAGACGGGATGGAGCGCGCAGGAGATCCTGGGAAGAGTCGGAACACGTGTGACGACGCGCGGTGCTGCTGGTTCCCTCATCGAGTCTGCGGGATCCGAACCCGTTGAGGTTCCGGTGGTGCCGATTTCTGGGGTTGTTGACCCAACGGGGGTAGGGGATGCGTTCCGGGCCGGTTACATCGCGGGCTTGGCCTGGGGAGTCTCCGCAGAGCGAAGCGCGCAAATCGGTTCGATGATTGCCTCCCTTGTGATTGAGACGACGGGTACGCAGGAATACGTCCTTGACCGAGCAGACTTCATCTCACGGCTCGCTGGCGCTTACGGCGACGCTGCCGCTCAAGAAATCGCCGACCATGTTCCAGCAAACGTCGTCTAGGGGTCCCACGTTGTCAAGTGCAGTCGGTTGGGAACTCTGAGGCAGTGGAGCGGCGGTGTGACGGTGCTGAGCGAACCGATTGAGCCGCCGCCGTGTCAGTGGCAATTGCCTGATCCCTACGCTGCCGCCGACGCGCAAGAGCTGATTGGCATAGGCGCAGACCTAGCGCCGGGCACGATGCTTGCCGCCTACCGGACGGGGATGTTCCCCATGGGCGTCACCTTGCCCGACGGCGAAGAGTCCCTTGGGTGGTGGTCACCAAACCCTCGGGGTGTCCTGCGTCCGCAGCAGGTGCACACCAGCAGGTCCCTCCTGCGCTCGCTGCGTCGTTTTGAGTTCAGTGTGAACGTGGCCTTCGATGACGTGGTCGCGGCGTGCGCAGACCCGGCACGACCGCACGGATGGATTGATTCTGGATTCGTCGCGGCATATCGGCGCTTACACGAGTTGGGTTGGGCGCACTCGGTGGAGGTGTGGTCGCCGGAAGGAATGGGCTCCCGCCAGCTCGTTGGCGGGTTGTTCGGAGTTCAGAATGGCGGGCTCTTCTGCGCTGAGTCGAAGTTCCACCGCCAGACCGACGCATCCAAGGCGGCCGTCGTCGAGTTGTCTCGACTCCTGAACGTCGATGGCCTCGGCGACCGCCGGATCATCGACGTTCAGTGGGCCACCCCTCACCTCGAATCATTGGGTGTCGAGGCGATCAGTCGGCACGCCTACCTCAGACAGTTGCCCACTGCCCTGGCCGTGCCAAGAGCGAACCTAGGTGATGATCTCGAATCGCAGACCTGAGCCGTCTGGGAGTGCGCTGACATCCACCAGGGTTGCTTCTGTCATTCGACACCATGCGGGCACATCGGAATTTGTCGCGGGGTCATCTGCGAGAAGCACGATCCGGATCGGGACTCCGAGGTTTCGACTCACTGCCTGCCCCAGCGCGATAACCGGCTGTGGACACCTCGTTCCGCGCTCATCGAGTTCGATGACGCGCGTTTCGGCTTCGGTCACGGCGCGCCCGCCTCACTCCGCACGGCCTCAGCGGCGGCGGGAAGGGCTTCAAGGAAGTGTTCGATCGAGGCCGCAGTGGTGTCCACCGGCAGGCTGATCCGCACGTTGCCATGCGTGAGTGCGCCGACGGCTTCGAGGACGTGACTGGGCAATCCAGCGCGCGACGCGCACGCGGAACCGCTCCCGACGGCGATTCCTCGTTGATTCAACTCACTTGCGAGTCGCTCACCGTCGGCGTACAACACGGAAAACGTCACGACATGGGGGAGGCGGTGGGTCGGGTCTCCGAGCATGTCCACATCGTCGAGGATCTCAGGTACCCGAGCCCGCACCACCTCGACGAGTTCAAACAGCTGCTTGCCGAGTGATTCGTGCTGCCGCCAGACCCCGTCGAGCGCGGCTGCCGCGGCCGCCGCTGAAAGCACATCGACGGTGTCAACCGGCTGCGTGGTGGGGGAGTCGGTGCCGTGGTTTGGCATCGTCCACGCCGACGCGTCGGCGATCGCGAGAACTCCGACCCCAGGAGGCCCCGCCCAGGTGACGGCATTCGCGAACAGCACAGACCAACCTGCCGGGATGTCGATGAGGCCCAGAGCCCCGGTGGCGTCAGTAACCACTGGGAGGTGGCTCCTGTGAGCAAGGGCGATGACTTCGCGCAACGGCTGTCGGGTCCCTAGTTCGGTGTTCGCCACCTGGACAACGATTGCGGTCGCTGCGCCCCGCTCGTTGGCGATTACCTCGACGAATTCGCCGAGCTCGATTGCGCCGGTCGAATCAACGGTTATCTGCGTCACACGCTCGGCGGAACAGGCGTTCCTGGCAGCCCCAAGAACATCAGCCCGCTCGATGGCGCTGGCAATGACGCTGGGATCGGATCCGGTGCGCGTCGCCAAGGCCTCGACAACGCCGCCCACGGCCAGGCCAGCGAGCTCGTCGATGGGGTGGAAGCTAATGGCCGAAGGCGGCAAATCAAGCGTTAAAGCGACGCTTTCACGCGCAGCTTGCAGGATCTGCGCTGACAGTTGACCTTCGTGATGGGACTGGTGCGGATCAGCCCAGGCGCGGCTGGAGAAGCCTTCGATTGCCGCCCAGGCCAGTGGGTGAATCGGCTGGCCCGACAGAGCATCGAGGTAACTGCGCGACATACCACGAGAAACTACTCGCCCTAGCTCCGGCTTTCTGGCCCCGGCTGCGCTAGTCTCACCGTCGAGAAGCTGCTGGCGACCCCCACGGGGGTGCCGTGCTGCCTGCGACTAAGGTGGCCGCGAACGGCACTGCTATGGCGGGTCACTACCCACTGGAAGGCCTCACGTGTACGGAAGTAAGCGATGACGGTTAATACTGGCGGTCGCGACGCAAAACGCGATTCCGGGACGCCTGGCTTCACGTTCGGGCGGCGTGCCGGGGTTGCCGCGATGGGTCTACTTGGCGCGGTGACGTTGGCTGGCTGTTCCACGGCTGACTGGGAACGCGCTGGAATGCCCGAACCGGTCACCGAACAGGCACCCACGGTGCTGAACTTCTGGGTCGGCAGCTGGATCGCGGCGATGGCCGTTGGCATCCTGGTGTGGGGTCTGATGTTCTGGGCGTTCATTGCGTATCGACGTCGCAAGAATGCTGAAATACCCGTTCAGACCCGGTACCACATGCCGATTGAGGCCCTCTGGACGATCGCCCCGCTCATCATGGTTGTCGGGATCTTCTATTTCGCCGCACGCGACGAGGCTGAACTGACATCAGTCACCAACACGCAGGAGCAGACGGTAAACGTCGTTGGCTTCCGCTGGAGTTGGACCTTTAACTACGTCAACGAGAACACCTACGACGTTGGTCAGCCGGCCTACCCAGCGAACGCCGCGCAGGGGCAGGCTCCACGCGAGCCCGTGCCGCCGGACAACGAATCGGCCGTGCCAACGCTGTGGTTGCCCGTCAACCAGAAGGTCAAGTTCGAACTGACCTCACCTGACGTCATTCACTCGTTCTGGGTGCCGAACTTCCTTTTCAAGATGGATGTCGTCCCAGGTCGTACCAACGTGTTCGAGGCGACTCCGAACAAGGTCGGAACCTACGCGGGCAAGTGTGCGGAGCTGTGCGGTGTCGACCATTCCCGGATGCTGTTCCGAGTCAAGGTTGTCACGCAGCAGGAATTTGACGCTCACATGCAGGACCTTCGAAACCGAGGCCAAGGCGGTCAGCTCCAGACCGGCCGCACAACCGACCGGGCACAAGCGGTCTAAGGGGAAGAAACATGACGATCCTTAACGAGCCCGTACAGGCAAAGGTCGAGGCAGAGGTAGCGCCGCCGACTCAGAAGCAGTTGCGCAAGCGACACATGGGCCGCACGATCATCAAGTGGGTCACGTCCACTGACCACAAGGTGATCGGCAACCTGTACTTCATCACCGCCATGGTGTTCTTCATCCTCGGCGGAATCATGGCGCTGGTTATCCGCGCTGAGTTGGCGAATCCCGGCCAACAGTTCATCTCGAACGAGCAGTACAACCAGATGTTCACGATGCACGGTTCGGTGATGCTTCTGTTGTTTGCGACGCCACTGTTCTCCGCATTCGCCAACGCGATCATGCCGCTGCAGATCGGCGCCCCCGATGTGGCGTTCCCCCGATTGAACATGCTCGCCTACTGGCTGTACCTCTTCGGCGGTCTCGTCGTTATGTACAGCTTCTTCACCCCGGACGGCGCTGCTGACTTCGGTTGGTTCGCCTACGCACCGCTGTCTGGTGCGGTGTACACCCCGGGCGTCGGTGGAGATCTGTGGCTACTTGGATTCACCCTTGGTGGTCTCGGCACGATCCTTGGATCGGTCAACTTCCTGACGACCATCATCTGCATGCGGGCTCCGGGCATGACGATGTTCCGCATGCCGATCTTCACGTGGACAGTGATGCTCACCAGCGTTTTGGCACTGCTGGTGTTCCCGGTTCTGGCTGCCGCTCTGGTGGTCCTCGAGGTCGACCGCAAGTGGGGTGCGGTGGTCTTCGCTCCTGAGAATGGCGGCGCCATTCTCTGGCAACACTTGTTCTGGTTCTTCGGCCATCCGGAGGTCTATATCCTCGCTCTGCCCTTTTTCGGGATCTGTAGCGAGATCATCCCAGTCTTCAGTCGCAAGCCGATCTTCGGCTACAAGGGCTTGGTCTTCGCGACTATCGCGATTGCCGGACTGTCAGTTGCAGTGTGGGCTCACCACATGTACGTGACCGGTGCGGTGCTGCTTCCGTTCTTCGCCATCATGACGATGTTGATCGCTGTGCCGACAGGGGTGAAGTTCTTCAACTGGATAGGCACGATGTGGCGAGGATCCATATCCTTTGACACACCGATGTTGTGGGTGTGCGGCTTCCTCGTCACCTTCCTGTTCGGCGGACTGACTGGCGTGATCCTCGCCTCGCCGCCGCTGGATTTCGCGGTGTCAGACAGCTACTTCGTCGTCGCGCACTTCCACTACGTCGTGTTCGGCACTGTGGTGTTCCTGATGTTCGCCGGATTCTTCTTCTGGTGGCCAAAGCTCACGGGCAAGATGCTTGACGAACGCCTTGGCAAGCTGCAGTTCTGGCTGCTCTTCATCGGCTTCCAGGTGACGTTCTTGGTGCAACACTGGCTAGGCGTTCAGGGCATGCCTCGCCGCTACGCCGACTACCTTGAGAGTGATGGTTTCGAGACGCTCAACATCGTGTCGTCGATCGGGTCCATCGTGCTCGCAATCTCGTTCCTGCCCTTCTTCTGGAACGTGTACCGCACTTGGCGTCATGCGCCGAAGGTCGAGGTGGACGACCCATGGGGTTGGGGTGGTTCGCTGGAGTGGGCCACGAGTTGCCCGCCGCCGCGGCACAACTTCACCTCGCTGCCTCCGATTCGCTCTGAGCGACCAGCGTTCGACCTGCATCACCCCGACATGGCTCCCAAGAACATGCCAGCTGGGGCGAAAGTCGTCGGCGAGCCTGAAAAGGCCGAGGTTTCGGGAGGCTCCGAATGAAAATCGAGGGCAAGCTCTTCGCCTGGGGATGCGCCTTCTACTTCCTAATCGCGGCCATCTACGGTTTCTGGTCGAGGGATGAGACGGGCATTGTGCTGCTCATCTTCACCGGCACGCTGGCATTTCTGATCGCGTTCTTCATCCTGCACACCTCCAAGCGGGTATATCCACGCCCCGAGGATCGCAAGGATGCGACGCAGGACGAGGCGGACATCGACTACGGCTTCTACAGCCCGCACAGCTGGTGGCCGATGCCCGTCGCCGCATGCGCCGCAATCACCGCTTTCGGTGTTGTCTACGCCGCCTGGATCGTGGTCGCAGGTGCTGCCCTGTTGATTCTGAGTCTCATCGGGTTTGTCTTCGAGTACTACCGCGGAGACCACGCTCACTAGTCGAGCATCTCAACGCTGGACCCCGTCGCAGAACCCAAAGCTGCGGCGCGTCGTAACCCTCAGACCGGGGCGTGACCACGGAGACTATTGGCCAAGCCAGGTATCTCTGCCCGGATTGGGGTCAATAAGGTGGCACGCACGCGAGTAACACGCTCTGCAATCGCCCTGAGCGGCGTGGCGGGGCTTTTAGCGCTAAGTGGGTGCGCGAGTGTGTCAAGCGCCCTAAAGAGCGGCAGCGACGCTGTGATTGAGGTTCTACCGGTCCCTGAGCAGGGAACGTCGGTTGCCCCGGTTCATTCACCGATCGTGGTGAGGGTCGCTGCTGGGACGCTTTCAGACGTCCTCGTCACCGGACCCAAGGGGCCGGTCCTCGGAACCATGAATCCGACGCAGACCGAATGGACGTCGAACAGCGCGACGCTGAGCTTCGGATCCCGGTACGCAGTCCAGGCGAAGGCCGTTGACCTTGAGGGAACTCCAACGGAACGATCCGTCGAACTCACGACAGTCAAACCCAAGAAGACGGTTGACGGCCAGTTCACGTACTTCATGAACAACGACACCGTAGGTGTCGGAATGCCGGTGCGCATCGAATTCAGTCAACCCGTCAAGAACAAAGCCGCAGTCGAACGAAACCTGAAGATCACCAGCACTAAGCCGACCGTCGGAGCTTGGAGTTGGGCAGCTGACAACCAGGCCGTGACGTTTCGTCCACAGACCTATTGGCCAGCCAAGACGAAGGTGAAGATCGCCGCAGCCTTGAGGGGAGTGCAGATTGCCCCGGGCATCTATGGCGAACGGGACATGAAGGCCGCCTTCAAGACGGGTCCTTCGATGGTGTCAACCGTCGACGCCAATTCGCTGACGATGAAAGTCCGCAAGGACGGGAAGCTAGTTCGAACCATCCCGGTGACGACAGGTAAGTCAGGGTTTGAGACGCGATCCGGCATCAAACCAATCATGGCGAAGGAAGGCACCGTGGTGATGGATGCCGCCTCCGGTGGAACGCCGCAGGGAAGTTCCGAGTACTACCGCCTGACGGTCAACTATTCGATGCGGCTGACGTCCTCCGGAGAGTTTCTGCACGCCGCGCCGTGGTCAGTGGGTTCTCAGGGTCGATCAAGCGTCAGCCATGGGTGTGTGGGCATGAGCACCGGCGACGCGATCTGGCTGTATGACCAGTCCCGCGTTGGCGACGTGGTCGTCGTCAAGAACACCGGCCGCAAGCAGGACCTCGGCAATGGCATCACCGAGTGGAATGTCGCGTGGAACAAGTGGCTCGCCCGGTCAAAGACCGGCGCGATCACCGTGGGCCCCACCGCTGCGTCAGCTCAAACCACTGCGCAGCCACCAGCCGCGGGCAACGCAGTTCAGTAGTTACCGGGCGCAGGACCGTCGTAGCGGCGCCCCTGAACAAACAGCCTGGCTGGATCAAGAGGCTTCGAGGTCGGCAAGTTCCTTGTTTGCGTCGGCAAGTTCGGTGCGCGCGGTGGACAGTTCCTTCTCGTTCTCCGCCAGTTCGCGGGCAGCCGTTGCTAGGGCATCCAACGCGCTGTTGAGACCTTCATCCTGTGAGCGCAGGGTGCGCTCCAACGCGATCGCCACGCTCGGGTCAGTATCCGGCCCGCTCATGAGCAACAGCGAACTATTGAGCAGCTCGCTTTCCATCCCCATGATGTAGTTCTCACGAACTGCTTGAGCGACACGAATGCGCGCGGCAGCCAGATCCTGGGCGCGTTTTGAGTTCTTGTCAGTGAGGCGACGGTTGACAACGTCGGCGGCAGCAATCCGTGCTTGGGCCTGTTCGATCTTTTGCATGATCGCCACACGCAGTTCGTGCTGTTTGCGCAAGGCCTCGCCGTTTGGCATCTGGTCGAGCTTCACTCGCAGGTCCTTGGGCAGTACGAGGTCGTCGGTCGCCTGGAAAGAGCCGTTCACGAGCACGTGAATGTGGTTCATATGGTTGTCGGTCCAGTTGCCCCGATTGCTCATCTCGCGCCAGTCGCGGCCCGGGTACCAAATGTTCTGGCGCCACACCATGTACGTCACACCCAACTGCGTCGAGTTGGCCATGAGGAACGCTGCGATCTTGTGCCCGTCATTGACGCTGGCAGCATCACGGCCATCGTTGGCCATCATGATGTCCAAGGCCTGCCCGCTGGGGTGGTCAGGGATCGGGTCTTGGCGATATCCACCGATGACGCCGTCGGCCTTGTAGTACGGGAACAAGTATTCGACCAACCGCAGCAGATGGACGGTGTTGGGCTGCAGCCTGGATTCTGAGTTCCTCGCAGGTGGGAGCTTGTTCGGCAGTACCTGGACCACTGGGGGAGGGGACGGTTTGGAAACGGCAACTGCCGGGTTCGTCGGGGCTGCACTGATGAGCAGCGACCCGAGAATCGCAATCAGGGCTGCCGAACGCCACCGAAAGAAAGAACGTCTGCGGTCTGGCACGGACACGGTCCTCATCAGGGGGTCGCGGGCAATTGCGGACCCTCATGTTCTCATCGAACCTCGCAAGAGTCACATTCGCATCCCCATCAACCGGTTCGGGTCACGGAACGTTAGCCCAGGTTGTGGCTGTGGGACAGCCTCAACTCTTGGGCCATGCGAGTGCTACTTGGTGACGGGTTCCTTCTCGGGCTCCACCGCACTCGGGTCGTGGAGGACGCCGCCCTCGGGCTCTAGCTGCGCGCGGTGAGCGATGACGGGCTCACCCTCAGCCGCACTGTGGCGGATATGAGCCTCTGCGTCTGCCAGTTCTGCGGCGGTCGGCTTCGGGATGTTGTCGCTGAAGAACCAGTGGGAAAGGCGAGCCCAGCGGTGATCCTTCTTGTAGTCCGGATCCTTGACGCCGTTCTCGTCTGTCTTCTCTGGCCAGGGGAGGGGAGTGATGTCTGTCTTGGACAGAATCACCGCTTTCTCATTCTCGGACAGCGGTGCGTGGACCTCGACGAACTCACCATGGGGCAGGCGCATGATGCTTCCGGTCTCGCGGCCATGCAGAAGCTTCTCGCGGTCCCGACGCTGAAGGCTGAGACATATCCGCTTCGTGATCACGAAGGCGATCGGCGGAAGGATGAAGATGCTGACTTGAATCGCCCGGGTGATGGCATTGATTGATATGTCGAACTGGCTTCCCAGGATGTCGTTTCCGCCACCGATGAGCAAGATCATGTAGAAGGTCAGCGACATGACGCCAAAGCCCGTGCGCGTTGGTGCGTTGCGCGGGCGATCCAGCAGGTGGTGCTCACGCTTGTCGCCGCTGACTTTCGCCTCAAGCCACGGGTAGATGAGCATGAGCATGGTGATGATTCCGAGTACCGCAGCGCCGGGTATCAGCACGTTCCAACTGATGGTGTGACCCATGATGACCGTCTCCCAGTTGGGCATGGCTCTCAGGGCACCTTCGAGCCAACCCATGTACCAGTCAGGCTGGGAACCCGCGGTGATCTGGTCAGGCACATATGGCCCGTACGACCAGATGGGGTTGATGGTGGCGACACCGCTGAGGAACACGGTGATGCCGAACACGATGAAGAAGAACCCGCCCGCCTTGGCCATGTAGACCGGCATGAAGGGGTAACCCACGACGTTGTCGTTGGTCCGACCCTTGCCCGGGTACTGGGTGTGCTTCTGGTACCAGACGATCAGCATGTGGGCAGTAATCAACCCGAGGATGAGGCCGGGTACGAGCAGAATGTGGATTCCGTACAGGCGGGATATGAAGATGTCCCCAGGGAACTCACCGCCAAACGCGAAGAACGAGATGTAGGTTCCCACCACCGGGATCGAAAGCATGATGCCCTCTGCGATGCGCAGACCCGTTCCAGACAGCAGGTCATCGGGCAGGGAATAACCGGCAAATCCTTCAACGAATCCCATGGTCAGCAGCAGGACACCGATGGTCCAGTTGATCTCTCGCGGCTTGCGGAAGGCTCCGGTGAAGAACACGCGCATCATGTGGATCGTCATCGAGGCGATGAAGAGCATCGCACCCCAGTGGTGGACCTGACGCATAAGCAGGCCACCACGGACATCAAAGGAGATATCCAGGGTCGACTTGTATGCCTCGGACATCTCGATGCCGTTGAGCGGGGTGTAAGAGCCGTTGTAGATGACCTCGTTCATGGATGGCTTGAACCACAGGGTGAGGTAGATGCCGGAAAGGAGCACGATGATGAAGCTGTACAGCGCCATCTCGCCGAACATGAAGGTCCAGTGTTCGGGGAACACCTTGCGCAGGTTGCGTTTGCCCCAGTTGGCGATCGTCAGCCGGTCATCAATGAACTCGGCCTGGTGTCCGAGCTTGTCCATGACGCTCATCCGCGCTCCCAGAAGCTAGGGCCAACGGGTTGTTGGAAGGAGTCTCGCGCTACGAGGTATCCCTCGGCGTCGAGCTTAATGGGCAACTGCGGTAGTTCGCGAGCGGCGGGTCCAAACACCACGTTTCCGGAGTCCGCCAGGTCAAAGGTCGACTGGTGGCACGGGCACAACAGGTGATGAGTGCGCTGTTCGTACAGTGCGATCGGGCAGCCAACGTGGGTGCAGATCTTCGAGAAGCACATGACGCCCTGGTAGTCCCAGGGCTCATCGGCAGTACCGCCCTGCTGAGAGCGAATCTCGTCGGGGTTCATCCGCACAAGCAGGACCACGTCCTTCGCGCGGGCATTGAGGTTCCCCTGCGCCTTCTGGATTGCAGGCAGGTCCGCAGGCATGGCCGAAACGATGCCGCCGATCGGGATATCGGCAGGACGAATCGGGGCGCCCGTGACATCCAGCACAATGCGCATGCCCGGAACCCAGCTCGTGATGAACATCTTGTCGCCGGGGAGGGGTCCCAGGTCGCGCAGGATGACGATCAATGGAATAGGGAACAGTGCCATTGCACCGAGCAGCGAGCGACGCAGGATGCGACGCGTTGCGAAGCCGGAGTCATCGACCCCCGCCTGGAACTCGGCGATCGCCTCTTCTCGCGAGTCCTGAGGGGAGGCCAGGGAGTGGCGCAGCGACACGACTTCCTTGTCGCTCATCAACTTCTTTGCCCACTGCATGATTCCGGCGCCGATGAAGAACGCGGCCAAGCCAAACGTCACGCCCAATGCGGTATTGCTTGCGCTCCAGGTGCCAAAGAACGGGACAGGGAAGGTCTTGTCTGTGGGTATGGCTATGTAAGCGACCACGAACGCCACGGTGAACACTGCGGACAGCGTGAACATGATGGTGACTTGTCGCTCGGCCCGCTTGGCGGCGCGTGGATCGAAATCAGTGCGCCGAGGGTGGTGGTCCGGAAGAGCAACATCTCCCGGTCCCAGGCCTGAGGTGGCGTCTACCACCGCGTCTGATGTGTTCTGTTCACTCATCGCACTCGCGCCCCGATCCACACAGCGACACCGATCATCAGTCCGATGCCAATGATCCAGATGAACGCGCCCTCATTGACGGGACCGAGGGAACCGATCGCCCACCCGCCATAGCTGGCCTGCTCATCCATGTTCTGGATGTACTTGATGATGGCTTGCTTGTTCTCCGGGGTCAGCGTTTCATTGCTGAACACCGGCATGTTCTCAGGTCCTGTGAGCATCGCCTCATAGATCTGGCGAGGTGTCGCTTGTCGCAGGTCCGGTGCGTAGGCACCGTTCGAAAGAGCACCACCGGCTCCAGTGAAGTTGTGGCACTGCGAGCAGTTGGTTCGGAACAACTCGCCACCCTCAGCGAGGTCGGCATTCTGGTAGTTCAGTTCCTCAGCGGATGGGATCGCAGGGCCGGGCGCCAACGAGGCCACGAAGGCAGCGATCGCTGCGATTTCCTCGTCGCTGTAGGTGATCGGCTTCTGAGGGGCTTGCGCGTTAGGTGTGGCAAGCGGCATGCGACCCGTTGAGATCTGGAAATCAACGGCCGCCGATCCGACCCCGATCAGTGTCGGAGCTTCGGGACCACCCTGCGCGCCCAGTCCGTGACAACTCGAGCAACCTTCGGCGAATAGCTGCTTCCCCTGCTTGATGAGCTCAGCGTTCGGCTTGCCCCCCTCATTCATCGCCTGGGCGGAAGTGGCGGAACCGATTGCTGCGTACAGCACACCAATGAGCGCCAAGGTCAACGACACCAGGATTGGTGCTGCTGCGCGGTGGCGGCGGCGCATCGCGAGGGTCTTCACCGTGGGTGCCCCAATTCTGTCAATTGGCCGGTTATCGGGAGTCTATGAGCCACGAATGGCTATTTGAGGATGTAGATGACGGCGAATAGTGCGATCCACACCACATCGACAAAGTGCCAGTAGTACGACACCACGATGGCGGTTGTGGCTTGTTCATGAGTGAAGCGTTTGGTCACGTAGGTACGCGCGAGCACAAAGAGGAATGCCACGAGCCCGCCAGTCACGTGGAGGGCGTGGAAGCCAGTGGTCAGGTAGAAGACCGAACCGTAGGGGGAGGACGAGATCGTCAGACCCTCCATGATCAGTTCGGTGTACTCCTTGACCTGACCGGCGACGAAGAACGCGCCCATGAGGAACGTGATGATGAACCACATTTGCAGCTTCGCTTTGTCGCCGCGCTCTGCGGCGAAAACGCCAAGCTGGCAGGTGACCGAGCTGAGTACCAGGATCGTGGTGTTGAACGCTGCGAAGGGAACATTCAGCAGCTGAGTCTGGTCAGCCCAGACCTCGGGATTGACCGACCGCAGCGTGAAATACATCGCGAATAGTGCGGAGAAGAACATCAACTCGCTGGCGAGCCAGATGATCGTTCCGATCGCTACCACGTTCGGACGGTTAACAGGAGCCCTCGGACGGGTCGGTTGTGCAGTAACAGTCGCCACGGCGGGCATTCTGGCAGGTATTGGTTCGCCAAGCACTCCGACCCCCCGATGCGATGCAATTTCTGTCTTCCACCGCTGGTCGGCCGAATGGCCGTGTTGCGCCGGAGCAACACTTGTGCGAAATCAACCGCTCGGGCAGTAGCATCGGGCGCGCAGGTCAAGGCTGTACTTTTCACGCGTAGCCATAGGAGCGGGCATGAGTGGTGGTTCAACGACCCCGAGCGGTCTGAAGGTCCTGGTCTACAGCAGCAATTCCTTGACCCGAACTGCCGTCACGACTGCACTTGGGCGCAAGCCAGCACCGGAATTACCCCAGTTGGAGTACATCGAGTGCGCCACCCAGCCTGCCGTCCTGCGCACCATGGGTGCCGGTGGGATCGACCTGGCGATTCTGGACGGCGAGGCGGCGCCCTCTGGCGGCATGGGAATCGCCCGGCAGCTCAAAGACGAGATCTATCAGTGCCCGCCACTCATGGTGTTGATTGGCCGTCCGCAGGACGCATGGCTGGCGACTTGGTCGCGAGCCGATGGTGTGGTTTCGCACCCGCTCGATCCATTGGTGCTCGCTGAAGCGGTCGCTGCCCTGCTTCGTCAGCGGGTTGCAGGGTCCAAGACCGTCACCGTATGACCCGGGAGTCGTGGCCTGAGCTGCTGAACGCCCTGCTCGCCAAGGAAGACCTTTCGGCCGACGAAACGTCCTGGGCGATGGCGGAAATCATGGCAGGGCAAGCGACCTCGGCGCAGATTGCCGGGTTTGCCGTGGCTTTGCGGGCAAAAGGTGAAACCGCGGCTGAGGTGGGTGGCCTCGTTGACGCGATGCTTGCCGCAGCTGAACCGCTCACGGTCCCGGGCCCGGCGCTCGACGTGGTCGGGACCGGTGGGGATATGGCGCAAACGGTGAACATCTCAACGATGTCAGCGTTGGTGGCGGCCGCAGCCGGAGCACGCGTCATCAAGCACGGCAATCGCGCGGCGAGTTCCCAGTGCGGATCCGCCGATGTGCTCGTCGAACTCGGTGTTGTGATTGAGCTGTCGGGTCCAGCCGTTGCCAGGTGCGTGGAGGAGGTGGGAATCGGTTTCGCGTTCGCGCCCGTGTTCCACCCTGCACTTCGTCACGCGGGCCCGGTTCGGCGCGAGATCGGAGTCCCAACTGTGTTCAACATTCTGGGTCCGTTGGCAAACCCCGCTCGACCGGCGGCCGCGATGATCGGTTGTGCGAACTTGCGCCTTGCCCCGGTGATGGCTGACGTGTTGGCGGCCCGGGGAACCAACGCATTGGTGGTTCGCGGAAGTGACGGGCTTGATGAGGTCACAATTTTTGCGGATACGGAGGTGTGGGACGCCACTCGGGACCGCGCTGTCACCCTGGACAGCATCTCGCTGACACGAACTGGCGTGTCAGAAGGTCTGGCCAGCGAACTCAAGGGTGGAACTGCCGAACTCAACGCTCGGATCGCCCGAGATGTCTTTGCCGGCAACACCGACGGCCCGCTTCAGGCGGTGAGGGACGCGGTGGCACTTAACACGGCAGCGTCATTGGTTGCGTGGGATGCAGCCAACGACATTCATCCCCAAGGCGACATCACGACCCGAGTAGTGGCGGCGATGCCCCGCGCGCTCGAGGCAATTGACTCCGGCGCAGTCCTGCGTCTCTTGGACCGGTGGGCCGCGGTTAGTTCCGAGGCGGCAGGATAGGGCCCGTGCCTCAACTCCCTGATTCAGCAACAAGATGGCGATGTAACCGATGCGGCAATCTCACTCGGTTCGATGTGCAAAGAACCGTGCGATCGCGTGAGTACTGGCACGCAGACCTGGCCGGGGAACCCGAGATCGAAGAAGTCACCGTACTCAGCGAATCCGTCGAATCCGTGTCCTGCCGGTGGTGCGGCTCGGGTGATGAGGTCGTGACAGTCCCAAAGGCCGGAGCATGACCGAGGGCAGTCTCCCGCTGGCTGGCGTGACGATCGTCGACCTGTCCAGGCTCTTCCCCGGCAATTTCGGAACACTCCTGCTCGCCGGGCTCGGCGCCGAAGTCATCAAGGTTGAGGACACCGACAGGGGAGACGGCATCCGCGACATGCTTACCTTCCCCGACAGGTCGGAGAGCGTTGGGCACCTCATGCTGAATCGCGGAAAGAAGTCGATCTCGGTTGATCTCAAGTCCGTTGAGGGGCAGCAGGTCGTGCTGCAGTTGATTGCGCACGCCGACGTCTTGGTCGATTCATTCCGCCCCGGGGTACTAGACCGACTCGGGCTTGGCCCGCAAGCCCTGGCGAAGGCAAATCCGACGCTCGTCCATGTGTCCATCACTGCATTCGGGGCCACGGGGGAGTACCGGATGCGCCCAGCCCACGATCTGAACTCCGTTGGCTATGCGGGCTATCTGACTCTCGTTCGGGGGAAGGACGGCGCAGCCTTGATGCCGAGCCTGCAAAATGCGGATTTGTCTGCCGGCCTGCACGCTGCGTTGGCAGTGCTGGCAGGTTTGCGCGTCGCGCAGCGTGACGGCGTTTCCTTTCAGGCCGATGTGGCGATGAACGAATCAGCCGCGTCCCTGCTGGCGTTGCAGGCGGCGACGGTTGCGGGGACGGGCGAATCACCGCCGGTCCCGGATTTTCTGACCGGACGACTTGCCTGTTACGACCTCTACGAGGCGTCTGATGGCCAGTGGATCACGGTCGCTGGGCTGGAGCCGAAGTTCTTCGGTCGGATGTGCGACCTGATCGGACACCCGGATTGGGCGCAACTGCAATTCGATCCGGAGCGTCAAGAGGAACTGCGCGAAGCGCTGCGCGGAGTATTCGCAACCGAGCCCAGGTCGCATTGGATGGACCTGCTCGCTGCAGAGGACACCTGCGTTGGTCCTGCCTTGACTCTGACTGACGCCCTCGCTGAACCGCAGGCGGTCGAACGCGGGGCCGTTACGGTGGCCTCGTTCAGAGACGGCGAGGAAGCCTCCGTGTTTCGGGCCATTCCGTGGGAGCATCGAACCGACAATTCCGAGCGGGCGCCGCTACTTGGCGAACACACCAGTGGGGTGCTTGCAGACATCGGGGTCACGCCGGATCAAGTCAAGAAGCTCATCGAAAGTGGAATTGTCAGACCCTCTTCATAGGTTCCGGGCAGCAACAAGAACCGGCTAAGAAGTTCGAGGAGGAACTGTGCTTATTGATTGCGACAGTTGCGTGGCAGGCCCCGCAGCGTGTTCAGACTGCGTCGTCAGTGTCCTGCTGGGATCGCCTGCCGACGGACATCTCGTGAGTGAGGAAGAACGGGCGATCGGCGTCCTGTCTGACTCCGGGCTCGTCCCGCCGCTGCGACTGGTCAGGGACGAGTCGGGCAAGATGGCCGGGTGAGTGGTCGCACCCTTGTCATAACCAATGACTTTCCTCCGCGACCAGGTGGAATCCAATCGTTTGTGCATGGATTGGTTCTTCGGCAGCCTGCCGACTCGGTTGTCGTGTTCGCTCCCGGGTGGGCGGACGACAAGAACTTCGACGCGGAGCTACCTTTCCCTGTCATCCGGCACTCACACTCCTTGATGCTGCCCACGCCGAGCGTCCTGCGGCAGGCCAAACAGATCGCACGATCGCATGGATGCGACCGAGTGCTCTTCGGTGCCACTGCGCCGTTGGGAATCATGTCCAAATCGCTGAAGAAGTCCGGAATCGAACGAATCGTGGGTATCACCCACGGGCATGAAGCTGCCTGGTCGATCACACCCGGCGGCCGCGAAATGATGCGTCGGATTGGCGCCTCGAGCGACATCATTACCTACCTGGGCGACTACACGCGGACTCGAATCGCTCGCGCGATCGGCCCACTGGCGGCCTCGCGGATGCGCCGATTGGTGCCCGGCGTGGAGGATGCAACGTACACCCCACTCAATCGCCCGCTCGGAGTGGAAATCAAGCGCCGATACGGCCTGACCGATCGCAAGGTGATCACGTGCGTCTCGCGCCTCACGCCTCGCAAGGGCCAAGACACACTGATCCGTGCGCTCCCGCTTATCCGTCGGCAAGTTCCAGGCGCGGCGTTGATGATCGTGGGTGGTGGGCCATACCGACGCAAACTGGACAGGCTCATCGAACAGTCCGGGCAAAGCGCGCATGTCGTGCTCACCGGGCTGGTTGACACCGAGGAGCTACCCGCCTACTACGCGGCAGCTGATGTGTTCGCGATGCCGTGTCGAACACGCAACCGAGGGCTCGACGTTGAGGGCTTGGGAATTGTCTACCTCGAAGCGAGCGCAACGGGGATCCCGGTCGTCGCGGGAAACTCTGGTGGAGCTCCTGATGCGGTGGTTGAAGGAGTGACGGGGTTCGTCGTGGACGGCGAATCTCCAGCGGCGTCGGCGGCGCGCATCACTGAGTTGCTGCGCGACCCGCAGCTTGCGCGGACGATGGGCGCGGCTGGTCGGGAATGGATTGAAACAACCTGGCGCTGGCCGCAGATCGCCCGGAGGCTGACCGACATGCTGGACGGCGTCGATCCCGACGCGATCTCAGTTGCCTGAGGTGATCGCCTAATTCACCTGATCTCGAGGTTTTGTCTCCTGGTTGGCGGGTTCAGCCAAGTCAGTGAGCGGCTCGGTGGGCAACGCTTCCATCGTCAGGGTCACAGTTGACCGTGTTTGGTCGGCATCGTGTTCGGTCGATAGATCGCGATAGCGACTCGGGCGAAGCACATTGACGGTAGCCCACACGGTGGCGGTCACCAACAAGACGATTCGGGTGATCTGGAATATGACGCCCTGCCACGTTCCGTCGACCATACTGCCGTAGAAGATCGGGTACACCAACTGGCCGAAGACTGCCGTCAGGCAGACCAGCCACATGACTGGTCGCATCCGGGTGCGATTGCTCAGCATCGCGAAGGCACCAATGCCAGCCACCCAGATCATGTACTGCGGCGAGAAGACCCGACTAGTTGCAATGGAGATCAAGACGATGGCAAGGGCGATGTCACCCGCTGGCACACGTTCGAGGCGGCCTCGCAGTCGGGCGTATCCAAGCCAGGCGAGGAGGGCAAACCCGGCGAGTGCGACAAACGACGCAATGGCTCCGGCTCCGGCCGCATTGATCTCTAGTGAGCCGTAGCGGAAGATCGTTTCGAGGTCATATCCGAAGAAGTTGGCCAAGACATAGGGCGCTCCGCCGACTGACTCAATCTGTAGGCCGCGCTCGCCCTGTTCGGTAAGGAAGGATCCAGCGTTCGGGCCCCATGACACGAGTAGCGCAGAGACCGCGACCGCGATGGCGACGAACCCGGCGATGACTCTGGGCAGGGCCCGTCGCGGGTGCGCAATCACCAGGAAGGCGGGCCAGACTTTCAGTAGCGCACCGAATCCGAACATGACACCGCTGCGAATGGGGCGGTTCAGCAGCATGAGGCCCGCCACCGCGAAGAGAGTTGGGAAGACGTCAAAGCGGGTGAGTAGCACCGGTCCAATGGCAATTCCCGCGAGCGCATACGTCCAGGCGCCGTCGAGGCGTCCTGTCTGACGCCCACGCCGGAGCAGCCAACCGAAGATGACGGCGTCAGCCAGCAGAGCGAGGATCATGAAACCGAGTTTGGGGTCGCTGGTCATGTTCGCACCGAGCGCAAACACGAATCCCGCAAGTGGCGGGTACTGCCACATTGGGTCCGCGATCGGGTAGTGGCCAGAAAGGATGACCTGGGACCACGACCAGTAGAGGTGTACGTCGTCGGTGAGAAGGGTGCCACCCGGGTACCAAATGAGGCCCAACGGTATGAGGATAAGAAGTAGGCGCGAGGCGACGTAGGTGGCAACAGCGCCTGGGGTGCCGCGCAGGCGTGCGGACCGCGGCGAGGCCCACCAGTTTTGGGCGCGTACGAGGGCCGACGGCGTGTTCGCAGTCGTTGTGGCCATCAGCGTGGCCCTCCTGGCGGCGTCAACAACACGTAGTTCGCCTCTCGTCCCTTCACCTGCCATCCCTGCGACTGCAGCAACGGCACTAGCGCCTCGTCATCGGCGAGCAGCGCGACATTCGGTTGAAGCCGCGCAACTGTGGCTTCCCACCCCGGTTTACCCCGTAGCATCGCAAGGTATTCGTCAATGTAAGCAGCGCCATAACGATCGGCCCGGCCATCAATTCCAACCTGCACGAAGGATCTGCTGACGTCGGGTCGTGCAAACCAGAGTACGAGACCGCTTACGTTGTACGTGTTTAGGACTCGGTTTTCGTTGGCATCGCTGGCAATTTGCCGAACAAGCCCAACCGGCGCCGATCCTGCTGGAACGGGTACGGAAAGGGCGACGGCACCCGCTCCAAGGGCAATTCCTACAGCGGCCAGGACCGCCGCGGCCGGTCTGGCAATGGCCTGCAGTCCCTCGGGAACGGTTCGTGGTCTTGGTCCGGCGAAGGCGACGCTCAACCGGCAAGCCAGCAGCGGTGCCAACAGCAGAATTGCCGGACACAAGCTGCGTCCGGCCGAAGCCGCAAAGAGGGCGAGCACGCAGACGTAGAGGATTTCGCCTGGCGGTGGCTTGACCCGTCCCCGCGCCCACGCGATGACGATGAGGAGGATCGCGAGCGAAACCCCAAAACTGGCCGGGTAGAGGAAGTTGGTCGGTTCCCATTCGACGATGTGTTCGGTGGTTGCGGCGAAGCGCACAGGTGCCAACAGGTTCAGCGGTCCAACCGGAGTGATGCAACCGCCAATGATGGTGACGCCAAATCCCACTGCCAGGGGGCGCAAGTGTGGATCGCGCCGACCGTGATCCCACAGTCGGCCGACGAATGCCAAGGCCAGAATCGCCGGAAGCATGACCCACAGACCGTGGCAGTTTGCCCAGATCGCGCTGAGCAGGAGCAGTAGCCACCAGCGCGGCACCATGCCATCCCTGACAGCGCGCAGCCACCAATACCCGACGATGGGCAACAGAATGAACGACACCTGCTGTGGTCGTTCCTGGGCAAACATGAACAGCGTGAACACGGGAAGCACGAAGGCGATGAGGGCTGCCCACACACGTGTCTGACGGAAGACAACGATCCCGAGCGTCACCAGCGTTAGGGCAGTGGTAACTGTCCGGTAGGCGATTAGTCCACTCAGCCCAGCAAGGTTGTTCAACCAGGCGAACAGGATCTCCACCAGCCATTGGGTAGAGACCCAGGTGTACTGCACAGGCGCGAACGACCAATCGCGGCCAGCATCGTAGATCGAGACGCCGTCTAGCAGTTCCTGCCCGAGTCGAACATGCCAGAAGACGTCCGGGTCGCGCAACGGACCGATTGTCACCGCGAGAGCGCCTGCGAAGATCGCCGCGGCCACCATCGCACCTGGCCACCGCCATGACCTGCCGCGTTGGGTTGGCTCGACGTGCTCGATAGCGGCCATCGACAAGACTGGGGGCCGGAGGGTGATCTAGTACTGGTCCTCGGACTGCTTGAGCAGTCCGAGTTTGAGTGCGGACATAAGGGCCTGCGCGCGGTTCCCGGCGCCGAGCTTCTCGTAGAGCTTGGAGATATGCGTCTTGGTCGTGGATTCGCTGATGTAGAGCTTGCGGGAGATCTGCGCGACCCCGAGCCCATCGGCGAGCAGTTGAAGGACTTCGCGTTCGCGTGGACTCAACTGCGGTCCGGACGGCGACATGCGGCGCTTCATGGCCTCCGCCAAGTCATTTGCCGTGAACGAGCGGGGGTTGGATGCGGCGTGTCGGGCCGCGGCAACCACGTCTTCCGCGGGTGCGTTCTTTGGGACGAAGGCACTCGCACCGGCTTCCAGGGCCTCGAACAATTGCTCGTCACCGGCGTACATAGTGAGGATCACAATGCCGAGCTCAGGGAATTGGGCTCGTGACTTACCGGCTGCTTCAATGCCTGAGCCGTCCGGAAGCCTGACATCGAACACCACGACCTGCGGTGTCAAGAGACCAAGGAGTTTGTTCGCCTCCGCCGCCGTTCCGGCTTCACCGACTACCTCAAAGTCGCCCTCGCGCTCGAATGCGCGCCGCAGACCTTGGCGGATGAGTTCGTGATCATCCACGATCAGAATCGTGATTGCCACGGTCGTTCTCCCTTCTGGAGGCGGTCGATTCTGCGGGGGTCGCTGAGCCGATTCCGGTGGCCCCAAGTTGTGTGGATCCGAGGGCAATTTCGATCACAGTTCCGCCTCCATGTCGCTCACGAACGCGTAGGTCCACACCCAAACGCTCCGCTCGCTCTCGCATAATGTCCAAGCCATAGCTGTCGATGCGCGGCGAGCCAAGTCCGCGGCCGTCATCAGCGATCCGCATGTAGGCATCCGGCGGGTCGACTCGACAGGTCACCCAGAGATTGCGCGCCCGGGAATGACGTCGGGCGTTCGTGATGGCCTCTTGGGCAATGCGGAGCAATTCTGTCTCAGTCTCAACGCCCAGGCGGTCCGTCGATTCGTCCAGAACCAGGTGGACTGTCATCCCAGAGGATGCGCCAACCTGGCGTACATAGCTCGACAGCGCCGCGCCCAAACCCGTGTGCGGCTGCACATCGCTGCGCAGATCGAAGATCGACAAACGCAATTCGCTCACGATTCGTGAGAGCTCATTGCGCAGTGCGGAGATTCGGTGACGCTGCTCATCGTCGTGTTCTTCGGCAACGAGCTCATCGACCACATATCCGAGCGAGGCGATTTCCTGCGCTATGCCGTCATGGATTTCTCGCGCGAGGCGTCTGCGCTCCTCCATGGTCGCCAATGCCCGCACTTCGCTGAAGAGTCGGCCGGAGTCCAGATGCACGGCGGCCTCGTCGATTGTGGTTTGGGCGGCTTCAAGTTCGCTGGCCGACCAGGAATCAGAGTCGCGTTCCATTGCCACGATCCCGATGAGCTGATCGCCCAGGCGCAGGGGGAGCGCGGCCTTCGAACCTTCTGCCGATTCCCCGAAGGAGCCGCTGTCCACGACTGGACCACGGGTCTGCGCCGCTTTGTGCATGAGTGGGTGATCGTCACCTATACGCCATGGCGGTCGCGCTGCGCCGAGCACCGTCAGCGCGGCGAGGTGATCGGAGTCCGCGTAGGTGTAGACGACCGCGCGATCGAAACCTGCGCGACTGCGAACGTCGCTGAGCATTCGCGCTGCGAGACTGACCTCATCGAGCCCGGTGGGTAGTGCCCGCGCGACTTCTCGCAGTTCGCGCAGCAAGGTGTGTGCGGACGTGGCCGGCGGCGGTGCCGCGGCGTCACGGTCTGGCATTGGGGGCACCACAGCTAAACCGTGCCAGTATTAGACCAACTTAGCCAGTCGGTTGACCAATGGTGGGTCATTCGGTTGGGTGGGCCAACCATGGGGCCGTCGATCGTCACTCCTTTCGGCCCACTCGCCTGGAGTTAAGCTTGCCCTGTGGCTGGCGTCGACTTGGTGGATGAGACCTTCATCGCGGCCGACGTCGCCGATGTGGCGGCGATTGTCGCTGACGAGTCGCGCTGGCCGCTGTGGTTTCCCGATATGCGACTGACGGTATTCATGGATCGCGGGCTCAAGGGCCTGAGGTGGTCGGTTTCGGGAGGCTGGGTCGGGTCCACGGAGATCTGGCTTGAGCAGTTCGGCGACGGCGTCATCGTTCACTACTACCTGCGGGTTGAGCCGACTGAGAAGGGAAGCGTCAGTCGGCCTGCGCCCTTTCCCGACAACGCGCAGGGATACCGAGCTGCGGCGAAGGCCCGTGTGAAGGCTGCGCAACGGTGGAAGCGTCACGTTTGGCAACTCAAGGATGAGCTTGAAGCTGAGCGCGTCGTCGGCACGTCGGCGCGATCCAGACAAGTGGGTGCCTGACTATGAGGATCCACGTCGTCAGCGATGTCCATGGTGCGACGGATGACCTGGCGAATGCCGCTGCGGGTGCGGATGTGTTCGTCTGCCTGGGTGATCTGCTGCTCTATCTGGACTACGACAACCCGACCGAGGGGGCGTTTGCCGAAGTCTTCGGAGTGGATTTGACCGCCGACTACATCGCCTTGCGCACCGCGAAGAAGTTCGATGAGGCCCGTGCACTCACGGCGGCCGCCTGGGACCGAATGAGTGGCGGGCAGGGTCCGGCCGACCGAATGCAGCGATTTCTGCCGATCATTGACCGCCAGTACCAGGAACTCTTCGCAGCGATGCCCGATTCAACCCTGATGACCTTTGGGAATGTCGATGTCCCCGTCTTGGCCGAGCCGCACATTCGGGAAGGACAACGAGTGCTCGATGGTGATGTCGTTGAAGTCGGCGGGATTCGTTTTGGCTTCGTCGGCGGTGGGTTGCGGTCTCCGTACCGAACTCCCAATGAGATATCGACGCAGGATTTCGACACTAAGATTCGACGCCTCGGTTCGGTCGATGTGCTGTGCACGCATATTCCGCCCGCAATCGCGGAGCTGACGTTCGACGTGGTGGCCCGACGCTTTGAGGTCGGCAGCGATTCACTGCTCGCTCTGATCGAGGAAACGCAACCGCAGTATGCCCTTTTCGGGCATGTCCACCAGCCGCTCAGTGCCCGGTTTCGGGTCGGTCGCACGGAGTGTCTGAATGTGGGGCACTTCCGGGGTCGACGGACTCCGTTCGTCCTTGACCTCTAGTCGTCGCGCATCTGGCCGACGCGGCCGGGTGAGCGCATGGCAATGCCCGTGCGGCCTGTGGCACGATCACTAGCAGCTCAGCGGATTCTTGTTTGCCGCGGAAACGACGTTCACACGACCATCGGGAGTAGCCGACATGGCTGACAGGACCAACGGCGAGATCACGATCGAGGCTGACAAGGCGACGATCATGGACGTGATCGCTGATCTGCCGGTCTATCCGGAGTGGAGTGACGGTGTGGAGTCGGTCGAGGTACTGGACGAGACGCCGGATGGCCGCCCGGATCGTGCTCGCTTCAAGTTCTCATCAGGGCCGATCAAGGACACCTACATCTTGAAGTACAGCTGGCACGGCGATGACTCGGTTGACTGGACGCTGGAAGAGGGCGGGGTCATCAAGCAGCAGGACGGCACCTACACCCTGACGGACAACGGGGACGGCTCCGTCACGGTGACGTACGACCTCCTGGTCGAACTCAGCGTTCCAATGATCGGGATGATCCGCAAGAAGGCTGAGAAGATGATCGTGAAGACCGCGTTGCAGGGCCTGAAGGCTCGTGTTGACAGTCTCTAGGTGGCGATCTTGCAGCACACTCCACGCCCGCGATCGCGGTAGGTAGGGTCAGTTCATATGCGGGTCATGCTGTTCACCGGTAAGGGTGGCGTTGGAAAGACAACCCTCGCTGCGGGCACGGCTGCGCTGGCCGCTGAGTCCGGACATAAGACCCTCGTCCTGTCTACTGATCCCGCCCATTCGCTTGCGGATGCGTTGGGCTTGGCTGAGCCCGCCCTGGGCCAAGGCCCGATCGAGGTAGCACCGAACCTGTGGTCGCTGCATGTGGACGTTCGCGACCGATTTGCGCGTGCGTGGGGAGAGATCCAGCAGTACCTCTTGGACGTGCTTGATTCAGCGGGTGTCGACCCTATGGAGGCCGAGGAACTTACGGTGCTGCCAGGTGCCGAAGAAGTGCTGGCACTGCTTGAGGTTCGGGACCGTGTGCGCAGCGGCGCGTGGGACGTCGTCATTGTCGACTGCGCACCAACGGCCGAGACACTGCGACTGCTTGCACTGCCGGATGCCCTGCGTTGGTACATGGATCGCATCTGGCCCACCGAACGTCGGGTGCTTGGCGTTTTGCGACCGATTCTGCGACGGGCGAGCGGGGTCCCTATGCCGCGTGAAAGGGTCCTCGATGCGATTGAGGCGCTGCACTCCGATTTGTCCGACGTTCGATCGATCCTCACTGAAGAGACGTCGTCGGTTCGCCTGGTGACGACGCCGGAAGCGGTGGTGTTCGCAGAGGCGCGCCGGACGCTGACCTCGCTGTCGTTGTACGGCTACCGAGTTGACGGCATTCTCGTGAACCGCATCTTCCCACTGACAGGCGCCGATGACTGGCGGGCGAAGTGGATCGCAGCGCAGGCGGTGCAACTCGCTCGGATTGAAGCGGACTGCGACCCGATCCGAGTGTGGCGCGCTGGTTACCAACCCGGAGAGCCGGTCGGCCCGGAGGCCTTGGCAGCACTGGCCGTTGACGTGTACGGCGAAGACGATCCGATCGCCGTGGTGGAGACGCCCGAACCACTGACAGTGCGCCGCGATGGCAAGAACTATGAGCTGGCGTTGTCGCTACCGCTTGTTGCAAAGGGTGATGTTGATCTCGTGCGGCGGGTGGACGAGTTAGTCGTAACGGTCGGGCCACATCGGCGCGTACTGTCTCTTCCAAGTGTTTTGCGGCGTTGCACCGTCAGTGGCGCGCACTTCGAGCCGGGGCGGCTGCTCGTCACCTTCACGCCTGACCCCGATCAGTGGCGACGAGAGGACAAGTAATCGTGACCGATTCACCGAAGTCGTCCCAGGGTGGTGAGCAGGGAGAGTCCCAGCAGGCACCGTGGTGGCACGTTGAGGCCGATGGTGACATCCCCAACCCCGCAGATGTTGGCACCGCAGCTCAGGAGGCGGTCAAACTGGCGGCTGCCGTTGCCCAGTGGGCTGAACAAGCCGGCCTGACGGAAACGCTCAAAGGCATCGCCGAACAAGCGGCTGTGAGTGTTCAGACCGCGGCGCGTGCCGCGACGACACCGAGCACCAGCCGCCATGAGGCAGATGAGGATGTTGATGTCGTATTTGAGGCGCCGGGCGAACCACCCCACTCCCAAAACGCAGCGGAACACGACCGCACCACGTGCGACAACTGTCCAATCTGTCAGGGCGTTGACTTCATCAAGACCGTGTCACCCGAGGCCGCCAACGGCATCAACGACGCGCTCGCGGCTGTGACGACGGCCATTAGGCAGGCGGTCGACGGGCTCACGCCCGCGGGGGATGGGTCCGGCACCAAGGTCGAGCACATCGACATCGACTAGCAGTTGGCGCCAACTGCTACCGGTAATCGCGGTACAGGTTGATTGTCACGCCGACGGGCCGACTGAAGTCGCTTGCTTCGACAGAGAATCCGAATCCTTCATGCTGGGTCGCCGGTATCTGATCATTGTTGAAGAGGTAGGTCTGGTTGCTGTGCACCGTTTCGAGGTGCGTGGTCCAGCCGAGCCAGGTCTGGAGCCCGACCTCGGTATCGTGGGTTCCATTGCCATGCCATGAGGTCACAGAGCCATGAAAGTAGGGCTGTGTCGGGCGCGGATTACTCCAATCGGTGGGCTCGAACACCCTGAATTGAATTTGGTGTCCCACGAGGTTTCGGTTGACGAGGCTGCAGTCGTAGCGAAGATGATCTGGGTCACCCGTGTCACGCCTGAGGCAGAGAGCACCGTCGGCAACCTCCACCGTCACGTCGTCATCGATTCCATGATTAGCGCCTAACGTTGACGTTGCCCGCACCGTCGCCGGGGGAGGTGCGGCCATCGCCGAAACTGGGATGCCGATGGCGATGGGTGCGGCAAGGACCGCACCCAGTAGTGCGACGCGTGCAAGCTGGCTCGGCAAGATTCTCATTCCTCGGGTTAGTCGGGTAACTGACACGTACTGATATTCCCAACTAGTTGAGAAGTAAACATATTTTGGTGCGGTTCGAACTTTCGAATCCGAATAGCGGAATGGTCGACCAACAAAGATGCCTCCGCAGGTGCCCGCCGATAGCGTGAACGGAGCATCGGCAGCAGCGTCGGGAGTGGATATGGGATTAGCGGTTGGCATCGACATCGGTGGTACCAAGATTGCCGGTGGGGTTGTCGATGATGACGGCAATATCCTGCAGATGGATCGGCGCAGTACGCCAAGTCGAGGACCGGAGGCCCTTGAGAAGGTCGTCATTGATCTGATCAATGAGTACAAGACGGAATACGAAGTCGAAGCCGTCGGCATTGGATTCGCTGGGTTCATCGACGAAAAGCGCGCCCGCGTTCTCATCGCCCCCAACCTCGGTTGGACGGACGAGCCTTTGAAGTTGGCGATCGAAAGTGAGGTCGGCCTACCCGTCGTCGTCGAAAATGACGCCAATGCCGCCGCCTGGGGCGAGTACCGCTTCAGCGGGATCAAGCTTCCGAAGGACATCGTCTGCGTGACGGTTGGGACCGGAATTGGCGGTGGACTGGTGTTCGGGGGTCATCTGTTCCGCGGCGCCCATGGGGTAGCGGCTGAGTTTGGCCACCTGAATATTGAACCCGGGGGGCGATTGTGCGCGTGCGGAAACCGCGGATGCTGGGAGCAGTACGCCAGCGGAAATGCCCTCGTTCGGGAAGCGCGCCTGCTAGCGGCTGAGCGCCGCACTGAGGCCCAGGTCCTGCTGGATCTGGGGGACGGAACTCCGGAAGGGGTTGAGGGTCAGCACATCACGATTGCGGCTCGTAAGGGGGACCCGGTCGCCCTCGCCTCCTTCGATTCCTTGGCCCGCTGGCTCGGGCAAGGGATTGCCGACGTGACATCGCTGCTTGACCCAGGGTGCTTCGTCATCGGCGGTGGCGTCAGCGAAGCAGGCGACCTTCTCTTGGGTGCCACCAGGCGCGCGTTCATGACGGCGCTGTCGGGCAGAGATCTGCGACCGATTCCCGAGATTCGACTCGCGGTGCTTGGCAATAAGGCCGGTCTCGTCGGAGCTGCTGACCTTTCCCGTCGCTGACGGGCTACGACCTGGGTCGGTGCCTACAGCGCGGTTCCGTCGTCCCAGCCGTCGCGGGCCGTCGATCCGCTCTTGTTCCGGACGACGAGCGTCACGAAGCAGATGATGAAGATCAACACGCATACGATCCCGAGCCGCGCAGGTTCGAAGGTCAGCAACATCCCGACGATCACCCACACCAGGGGTGCGCCGATCACGCCGATCAAACAGATGGCCGTGATGGGGTCGCTGATCTTGATAGGAGGGGGCTCGGGCGGAACGAAGTTGTCCGCCGATTCGTTGTCGTGCATCGGACTACCTGGTGGCTTTCTTGCTCGCCAGCACTCGGTTGACGAATTCCACGCTGCTCTCGAAGATCAATTCTGCATCGTTGTCGAGGGTCGCGACGTGGTAGCTGTCGTGCAGGACGACCTCTTCGGCGTCCTTGCTGGCGACGTTGGCCAGGATCCATGCGGTGTTCGACGGCTCCACCACGTGGTCGTCCGCACTGCGGAAGACAAGAATGGGCTGGTTCACCTTGGTGATGTCGCTCTTGATCGCCGACCAGAGGTGAGTTAGGGAGTAGGCGGCCTTCAGCGGCAACTTGGTGTAGCCGCCTTCGTCCTGGTCAGGCTTCTTGATGTCGTTGACGATTCCCGGGAAAGCCGGAACCACTAGTCGTATGAAGGGCAGCAGGTGGCGATCAGGCCGCTCGCTGTGAACCGCCGGATTGACCAGGACCAGCCCGGTGATGCCCTTCCCCTTCTCCTCCGCCAGTCGCAGGGCCAGGGAGCCACCCATCGACAGGCCCATGACGAACACCTGGTCGCACTTCTCCGACAATTCCCGGTAGGTTCGCTCGATCTCGGCGTACCAGTCCTGCCAAACAGTGTTGTTCATCTCCTGCCAGCGGGTCCCGTGACCGGGAAGCCTCGGTGCCCGGACGGTGAACCCAGCATCCGCCAGATGCTTGGCCCACGGCTTGATGGACTTGGGCTGGCCAGTGAACCCGTGGCTCACGATGATTCCGACGCTGCTTCCGTCGTGTGAATAGGGTTCGGCATCGGGCAGCAGTGGCACGGTTCCTCCTTGCGCGGTGCGCTGGCACCGTCTAACTCCGGCTAGGCGTGATTCTGGGCGGGTTGGATCGCTGGCGATCTTTCAGACGAAATGGTCGCACGCCTGGAAAATCCTGCATAACACCACCCACATCTGAGGAGTTTGTGTGGAGTGCATTGCCGCGGTCCCTGCCAGGGCTTTAGGGTAAGCGTGCAGTCGCCGCTTGTCGGCGTCACCAGCGGTTTCCGGCGTCGGCGAGAGGAGAAGTACTTCAGTGCTGTACTGGGTACTCAAATACATCCTCCTCGGGCCGCTTCTGCGCGTGCTGTATCGGCCGAAGGTCACCGGCCTGGAGAACGTTCCGGCCGAGGGCCCGGTCATCATTGCGATCAGCCATAACTCGTTCATGGATTCGATCTTCCTGCCGCTCATGGTCAAGCGCCCTATGACGTTTTTGGCCAAGGACGAATACTTCGTCACTCCTGGGTTCAAGGGCTTCTGGATGCGCCTGTTCTTCAAGGGCGTCGGCCAGGTGCCGATCGATCGTTCGGGCGGGAACGCGAGCGAGGCTGCCCTGCACACTGGCGTGAGGGTGTTGTCGGGCGGAAATATTCTGGGGATCTATCCAGAAGGGACACGCTCGCCGGACGGCAAGCTCTACCGAGGGCACACGGGGGTCGCGCGGATGGCGCTCGCAGCTAACGCCCCAGTCGTCCCAGCCGCATTGCATGGCACCCGTGAGGTTCAACCTCCGAACAAGAAGCTGCCGCGCGTTCGCAAGATCTCGATCAACATCGGAACGCCACTGGACTTCTCCCGGTATGAGGGCATGGACAACGACAGGTTCGTGCTGCGCTCCATGACCGACGAGATCATGTACGAGATCATGCAACTGTCCGGTCAGGAGTACTCGGACATGTATGCGAATACCGCGAAGAAGCTCATTTCCGAGCGGGAGAAGCAGGCCGACCAGCACACTGCTTCGGTTGATACCGGTTTCGAAGACCCCGAGTCGGCACCGACGGATTCGGAGTCTGACGCGAAGCCGATCGCGTCCTAGCTGTTACTTGAACCGGGCGGCTACTTGCTTGCCGTCGTCGCCCAGTTCTTGGTCCGCTCGACCGCTACGCGCCAGCGGCGATGAGACTGTTCATCGCGTTCTTGTGGCTCGAATGTGCGGTCCGATCGCCAAGTCGTGGCCAGTTCCTCCTTGTTTTGCCAGAAGCCCGTTCCGAGCCCAGCCAAGAACGCCGCGCCAAGCCCGGTCGTCTCCAGGATCTCGCTGCGCACCACCGGAACTCGAATCTGGTCTGCCTGGGTCTGGCAGAGGAAGTTGTTGGCGGCCGCGCCACCGTCGACGGTCAGTCGCGGTAAGGAGACATTCGCTTCATTGACCATCACATCGACAACGTCGCGGACCTCGAACGCGATGGCCTCCAAGGTTGCTCGAACCAGGTGCGCGCGAGTGGCCCCGCGGGTGAGGCCAAAGATCGCTCCGCGGGCGTTCGGATCCCAGTCCGGGGCGCCGAGGCCCGTCAAGGCGGGAACGAACACCACGCCAGCGGAGTTCGGCACCGAAAGCGCCAACTCCTCAGTCTCGGCGGCGCTGTCGATTAGGCCAAGGCCATCACGCAGCCACTGCACCGCAGAGCCGGTGACGAAGATCGCGCCCTCAAGCGCGTAGGTAAGTGAGCCGTCGGGGTGTTTCCAGGCGACAGTGGATAGCAGCCCTGCGTCTGAGCGAACGATCTTGTCGCCGGTGTTGACGAGGACGAATGATCCAGTTCCGTAGGTGCACTTGCTGGACCCGACCTCGAAGCACGCCTGGCCGAACAACGCGGCCTGCTGGTCGCCGGCGATACCGGCGATCGGGATCTCCAGGCCGCCGAAGACCGCCGGGTCAGTGGTTCCCACTTGGCCGTAGGAGGGCACGACTTCAGGCAACGCCTCAATCGGTACTCCAAACAGATCGCACAGTTCCTGACTCCAGTTGCCCGTGTTGATGTCGAACAGCAGGGTCCTCGAGGCGTTCGATGCGTCGGTGACGTGAGTGAGTCCACGCGTCATCCGGGCGATGAGGTAGGAGTCGATGGTTCCGATCGCGGTGCGACCCGATTGAACTCCCGCCCAGACGTTGGGCTCCTGTTTGGCGATCCAGGACAGCTTTGTCGCGGAGAAATATGGATCGAGACGCAATCCGGTCAGTTCACCCACCCGAGCCTCGTGGCCGTCCGCCTTGAGTTGATCGCAGAATCCGGCGGTTCGGCGGTCCTGCCAGACGATTGCCATCCGTGCGCTTCCCAGGGTCTCGCGGTCCCAGAGCACGATTGTTTCGCGCTGATCGGTTATGCCGACGGCTGTCGGGGCCCCGTGTTCGGCGATCGCGGGGGACTGGAGGACCTGATCCAGGCTCGACAGTGTGGCCGCCCAGATCTCGTTTGGATCATGCTCCACCCACCCATCTGCGGGGAAGTGTTGGGGGAATTCGGTGTAGCCGCGAGCGACTACCCGTGCGTCGTGGCCGACAAGCAGCGCGGTTACTCCCGTGGTTCCTGCGTCAATAGCCAGAATCGTCATGTCTGGTGACCCTAGCGATCTCCCATGTCAGACGCCCGACGCGTCGAGCGCTTGGGTGACTGAAACGCGGGCCCTAACGATTGAGCCGATAGGGTTCGTGACTATGACCGTACGCAAAGTTGCCATGTTGACCGCCGGTGGTTTGGCCCCGTGCTTGTCCGCTGCTGTGGGTGGCCTCATTGAGCGCTATTCACAGATCGCTCCGGAAGTGGAACTGATTGCGTACTTGGACGGCTACGACGGCCTGCTGCGCGGCAGATCGATCGTGATTACCGCTGACGTGCGCGCCGGTGCAGGGCTCCTTAAGGACTTTGGTGGTAGCCCAATCGGCAACAGTCGTGTCAAGTTGACCAACATCGCCGACTGTGTGAAGCGGGGGCTCGTTAGCGAGGGTACTGATCCGCTGCAGGCGGCCGCCGAACAATTGACCAAGGACGGGGTCGACGTTCTTCATACGATTGGCGGGGACGACACCAACTCGACCGCCGCAGATCTTGCTGCCTATCTGCACGACCACGACTACGAACTGACAGTCGTCGGCCTGCCCAAGACGATCGACAACGATGTGTTTCCCATCAAGCAATCCCTGGGAGCGTGGACGGCCGCTGAACAGGGATCGCGGTTCGCACAGAACGTGATCGCTGAGCATTCGGCCAACCCTCGGTCGCTGATCGTCCACGAGGTGATGGGTAGGCACTGCGGCTGGCTGACTGCTGCCACTGCCGTTGAGTACCGCACCTGGTTGGCCAGACAGGAATGGTTGCCAGGAGTTGGCCTCAATGAGCGTGGCTGGGACGTTCACGCCGTCTTCGTGCCCGAAATGGGGATCGACCTCGCAGCTGAAGCGGAACGGTTGACGTCGGTGATGGACGAGGTTGGGAACGTGAACATCTTCCTGTCCGAAGGTGCCGGACTCGACAGCATCGTCGCCGAAATTGAGGCGTCAGGTGCCGAGGTACCGCGCGATCCCTTCGGGCACGTGAAGTTGGACAAGGTGAATCCCGGGCAGTGGTTTGGCGACCAGTTCTCCAAGATGTTGGGAGCCGAGAAGACCCAGGTCTTCAAGAGCGGGTACTTTTCGAGGTCTGCTCCCGCAAACCAAGCTGACCTTGGTCTGATCCGAGCCTGCACGGACCTGGCCGTGGATGCGGCGCTGCGCGGCGACGGTGGAGTAATCGGGCAAGATGAGGATCGCGGTGACGAATTGCGCCCGATCGAATTCCCGCGGATCAAGGGTGGCAAGCCCTTCGACATTGACCAGCCCTGGTTTGACGAACTGCTTGCGAGCATTGGGCAGCAGAAGGGTACGAAGGTCCAGCACTAGTTGATCATTCAGGTGAGACCTGCTTGGCTCGACCTCCGGAGGATGCGGTGAGCGCTGCCTCTGCCGCACCCGCTCAAGCGGAGAGTTCGACACCACCTCATGCCACGATCGCTCTTTTCACGCTCATCCTTGGCGCATTCGTTGCCAACATCAATTTGTCGATCGCCAACGTCGCGCTGCCCGACATCGGCCGAGACCTGGGCGCGAGCACGGTCCAGCAGACGATGGTGGCATCGATGTTCACTATGGGCCTGGCGTCATCCGTCCTATACCTGGGCGCGATTGGCGATCGCTACGGGCGTCGGCGACTGCTATTGGCCGGGGCAGCTCTGACGATTCCGGCAGGACTGGCATCCGCCTACGCGCCGAACATCGAATTCCTCATCGTGGCACGTTTTGTGGCTGGGCTAGCCGCAGGTCTGATGTTCCCCACGACCTTGTCGTTGGTATCGGCGCTATGGCGAGGGGCCGCCCAGACTCGGGCGATCGCCCTCTGGTCGGGCATCGGTGGTGGAGCCGCCGCGCTGGGTGGAGTCATCGGTGGCGCCATGCTCGAAGTCTTCTGGTGGGGTTCGGTCTTCCTATTTGCTCTGCCGCTCGCACTGGTGGTGTTTGTGCTGGCACTGCGGGCGCTGCCGGCCCACGCCGGTGAGGAGGTTGTTCCGGTCGACAACCTCGGTGGCGTCCTTTCGGTCATCGCAGTCGCGGCTCTGATCATGGGAATTCAGACCCTGCCCAACGGATTCAGTACCTCAATGGCGATTCTGTTTGCGGTCGCGATTATTGCCGGGGTGCTGTTCTTCTGGCGGCAGAAGCGTGCGCCACGCCCACTGGTCGACTTGAAGGCGGCGAGCGTGCCGAGCTTCTGGGTGGCTGCGGTGGCGGGCACGGTCACCTTCGGTTCACTCATGGGTGCGCTTTTTCTCGGTCAACAGTTCACCCAGAACGTGCTCAAGTACGACACGTTGAAGGCGGCGCTGGTCACATTGCCGATGTCGATCATGCTCATTTTGGTTTCTCCGGTCGCCGGGAAGTTGGTGTCCAAACGAGGGTCGCGGCTTACCCTCGCATTGGGACTGGTGATCGTTGCCGTCGGGTTTGTCGTCATGGTGCTGACGTGGCACGCGGGGGCGGGAACCGGGGTCGTGCTGCTGTCCTACGGAATCGTGGGTGCTGGTGTTGGTATTTGCGCGACCCCTGCGGCCCACGCGCTGATGGCGTCACTGCCGGTGTCGCGAGCCGGTATGGGTTCGGCCTTCACCGACCTCACCCGGGATTTCGGTGGCGCGATCATGCAAGCGGTGATGGGGACGGTTCTGGCGGTCGTCTACGCGGACTACTTCACGAAGGCGTTCGCCGCCTTGCCACCGCAGGAGGCTGCCAATCTGTCCGATCAGGCCGCCGAGCAGATTGTGAGCTCCTACCAGGGTGCTGAACAAGTTGCCGCCAGCTACCCGCCGCAGTACTCCCAACAGTTGATCGCTGGTGCCGACAGAGCGTTCACCGAGGGAAAGTCGGTTGCCTATGGCCTCGCGCTCGTCCTCACGCTGCTCGCACTTGGGCTCGTGCTGTGGAAGTACCCGCGTCGAGACACCGAGCGTGCGTTCTTCGCGATGATGGAGGAGAAATCCGCAGAAGAGGAGTCGGGCACCGCAAATGCCGCAGGCGCGCACTAGGTCTGGCGCGTTACTCTTCTAGATGTGACTTCTCAGGTTAGCCAGGCATTTGGCAAAGAGTTGCCCGGCGTCATTCAGTGGCCCGATTTGCCTGCCGCGCACCAACCGGTGTGGCCCGACGACGCAGAGCTAGACGCCGTGCGCCGACAACTATCCGTGTTGCCGCCCCTCGTATTTGCAGGTGAGTGCGATCAACTTCGCGACCACTTGGCCGAAGTTGCCGACCGCAAGGCATTTGTTTTGATGGGTGGCGACTGCGCGGAGACCTTCGCGGCAAATACTGCCGATTCAATTCGCGCCAGGTTACAAACAGTTCTGCAAAT
>WBZO01000469.1_pt1 | contig 86111 bp, 66 predicted proteins | sample 5204261 | NCBI WGS metagenome assembly WBZO01 (sample SAMN12412400, study PRJNA552823) | activated sludge metagenome | isolation source: activated sludge from anammox sidestream of wastewater treatment plant... | place: USA: North Carolina | collected 2017-09 | reverse complement strand
GGCAGCAATGGTTGCACCGTCAACCATAGATCGTCATCCACCAGTTCGCGCGCCATCTTGCCTCATACAAACAGTAAGATGCAGCGAATTGTGCCAGTGAAGTGTTCATTTTGTTAGAGGTTCTAAGTAACGTCTGGAGGGTGGAGACTGGATCAGGGAGGGGTTCCAGGACCGCCGCAAGTACGTCCCTGTGGCTTCGACAAAGACATCCCTGTTTTTGACGATCCTGGAACCCCTTCCCGAGCCCAGTCCGCGCAACTGAAGGCGTCGTTAGAACGCTCTTGTTCTTCTCAGGCTTTATCCAGCAGCTCCAGCGTCTTGCGATGCTCTTCCGTGAGCTTGGCCGGGAGCCGCGCCCCGTAGCCCCGCAAGTATTCTCCAATGCTCTTGAGCTCTTCGCGCCACAGCTTCGCGTCGACCGTCAGGAGTTCCTTGAGGTCCGCGTCGCTGATCTGCAGGCCCTGTATGTTCAGATCCTGCGCGCGCGGCAGGTTGCCGATCGGCGTGGTTTCCGCCGTTGCCGTGCCGGCGCTGCGCTTGAGCATCCACTCGATCACGCGCAGGTTGTCGCCGAAGCCCGGCCACAGGAACCTGCCCTGCGCGTCGCGGCGGAACCAGTTGACGTGGTAGATGCGCGGCGGTTTCGACAGCTTGGAGCCCACGTTCAGCCAGTGTGCCCAGTAGTCGCCGAAGTTGTAGCCGCAGAACGGCAGCATCGCCATCGGGTCGCGGCGCACGACGCCGGCCTGTCCCACCGCCGCGGCGGTGGTCTCGGACGCCACCGAGGCGCCGACCAGCACGCCGTGGTTCCAGTCGCGCGATTCGTATACCAGCGGCGCGACTTCGCGCCGCCGTCCGCCGAACACCAGCGCGCTGATCGGCACGCCCTGGGCGTCGTCGGCATGGGGCGAGTAGATGGGATTGTTCCTGGCGGAGACGGTGAAGCGGGAGTTCGGGTGGGCGGCGGGGCCGTTCTTGGGATCGAAGGGCTGGCCTTTCCAGTCGATGACCGGCTCGAGTTTTTTCCGGCCTTCCCACCACGGTTGTTTGTCCGCGGTGAGCGCGACGTTGGTGAACAGCGTGTCGCGTTTGATCATGTCGAAGGCATTGCGATTGGTGTCGCGGTTCGTGCCCGGTACCACGCCGAAGTAGCCGGCCTCCGGATTGATCGCCCACAGCCGTCCGTCCGGTCCCGGATGGAGCCACGCGATGTCGTCGCCGACGGTCTCCACTTTCCAGCCCGGCATCGAGCCGGGCGGAATCAGCATCGCCAGATTGGTCTTGCCGCACGCCGACGGGAACGCCGCGGCGATGTAGTGCTTCTCGCCTTGCGGGTTGGTCAGGCCGACGATGAGCATGTGCTCGGCCAGCCAGCCCTCGGTGCGCGCCTGCCAGCTGGCGATCCGCAGCGCATGGCACTTCTTGCCGAGCAGCGCATTGCCGCCGTAGCCGGAGCCGAAGCTCTCGATCGCCAGATCCTGCGGGTAATGCATGATGAAGCGGCGGTTCGGATCGAGCTCGCCGATCGAGTGCAGTCCGCGCACGAATGGTTTGTCTTTACTGGTGCTCTCGCGGGCGATGCGCTCGAGCGTGGGCCGGCCCGTGCGCGTCATCAGCATCATGTTGACCGCAACGTAACCGCTGTCGGTGATCTCGACACCGCAGCGGGAGTAGGGCGAATCGATCGGGCCCATGCAGTAGGGCACGACGTACAGCGTGCGTCCGCGCATGCAGCCATCGAAGAGGCTGCGCATCCTGGCGCGCGCTTCCTTGGGGTCTATCCAGTTGTTGTTCGGGCCGGCGTCCTCCTTGGACGGCGTGCAGATGAAGGTCAGATGCTCGACGCGCGCCACGTCATTGGGATTGGAGCGCGCCAGGAAGCAGTTCGGAAACTCCTCGGCATTGAGCGGGAGAAGCTCGTTGCGCGCGACCAGCTCCTGGACGAGACGCCGGTATTCCTCGGCGGAGCCGTCGCACCAATAGATGCGGTCCGGACGGGTCAGCTTCGCGACCTCGTCGACCCATTGCCGGACGGCCGGGCTGATTTGACTTATGTCATTGATACCGCTTGCCTTTTGGGAAACCGAAGTAGCCATTTCAATCCTTACGCACGGGTTCGAGATCGGGACGCGATTATACAGAGCGGACTGGTCGAATCTCACGGACCTCCCCCGCAATGCATAGAATCCGCCTCGTGGTCGAGCTATGGGAGTCCATGTCCAAGATGCCGAGAATCGTGGTTGCCGGAATGCTGCTGCTGATGGGGCTCGCGCCGCCGGCGCCCGCGGCGGAGACGGGGTGCATCGTGGTGAAAACGTCCCTGGAGAGCGAGCAGCCGGCGAACGACGGCAGCGGCCGGGAAACGACGCGGCTCGCCTCTGCGCAGAAAGTACTGCCGGGTGATGAAGTCGTTTACACGGTGAGCGCCGCCAACGTCTGCGATTACGACGTGACGGACCCCATCATCGACAAGGCGATCCCGGAGCACATGCGCTACGTCGCCGATTCGGCCATCGCGCCGGCCGCCGATGCCACGTTCTCGATCGACGGAGGCTTTCGCTACGAGCGGCCCGCCGACTTGAAAGTCATCGCGCCCGACGGCACGGAGCGCGCCGCAGTCCCGGCTGATTACACCCATATCCGCTGGCGAATGCGCCGTCCGCTCGCGCCCGGCGCCGTCGTGATCGCTCGTTTCCGTGCCGTCTTCGAGTAGCTCACATGCGGTTGCCCCCGCGACCGGGGCCGGTATCATCGGCAATTCATCGATGGGATCGCGCGACTCACGAAGCCACCGTGAGCGTCCATTGGCAACGCGCGCGGACTTTCTTCGATACGGCGAGGACAGTGCAGGATTTCGCAGATATTCTCGGGGCCGGCGGTCCGCTGGCGCGCAGCTTGCCGGGCTTCGCGCCGCGCCGCGAGCAGCTCGACATGGCCCGCTGCGTCGGCGCCGCCCTGCAAGGGCTCGAACCGCTGGTCGTCGAGGCCGGCACGGGCACGGGGAAGACTTTCGCCTATCTCGTGCCGGCACTGCTTTCCGGCCGGCACGTCATCATCTCCACCGGCACCAAGACGCTGCAGGACCAGCTCTATCGTCGCGACTTGCCGGAAGTGGCCAGGGCGCTCGGCCGTCCGGTCGAGATCGCGGTCCTGAAAGGGCGCGCGAACTATCTTTGTCTGCACCGCTTGAAGCTGGCCGGCGCCGCGCCGGAGCTTGCTTTGTTTCCCGGCGCCGGCCGCGCGCTGCGGAAGATCGAGCGCTGGGCGCAGCGCACGCGCACCGGCGATATCAGCGAAGTGACCGACGTCAAGGAAGAGGACGCGGTATGGCCGGCGGTGACATCGACGCGCGAGAACTGTCTCGGCGCCGAATGTCCGCAGTACGCCGGTTGCCACGTCGCCGCCGCGCGCCGCGCCGCGCAGGCCGCCGACGTCGTCATCGTCAACCATCATCTGCTGCTCGCGGATCTGGCGCTCAAGGATACCGGTTTCGGCGAGCTGCTGCCGGGAACGGAGGCGGTCATCCTCGACGAAGCGCATCAGATTCCCGAGATCGCCGCGCAGTTCTTCGGCGTCGGCCTGGGCGGGCGGCAGCTGCTCGGCTTCGTGCGCGACACTCTGGCCGAGCTGAAGCGCGCGGGCCTCGATGCGCCGGCGCTGCGCGCGACGCTCGGCGGCATCGAGTCGTTGGTCGAGGAATTTCGCGGCGTCGTTCTGGGCGCGGGTGGACAGAAGGGCGGCCGCGTCGAGTGGCGCGTCCTGGGCAGCCCGGCAGAGACGGTGGCGTCGGAGATCGCCCACCGCCTGGGAGAAGCCGCGCAAATGCTGAAGGAGCTGCAGGGTGACACGGGCGTCGAGCATTGCGCGCGTCGCGCCGGCGAGCTGGCCGAACGATGCAATGCCTTGCGGGAATGCGACGAAGAGACCGGCGTGCGCTGGGCGGAGCTGCGATTGCATCACTGGAGCGTGCAATACACGCCCTTCGAGGTCGCGGAGAAATTGCAGCAGTTCATGACGGCCTCGCCGTGCGCATGGATCTTCACCTCCGCGACGCTGGCGGTGGGCGAGGATTTCAGCCATTTCACGCGCCGCGTCGGCGTGCCACAGGCGCGCACGGTACGCATCGACAGCCCTTTCGACTATCCCAGGCAGGCGATGATCTACCTGCCCGCCGGCATGTCCGATCCGGCCGCGCCGGGCCATACGCGCGATGTGATGGAAGCGGCCTGGCCGCTGTTGCTCGCGGCCGGCGGCCGGGCCTTCATTCTGTTCACCAGCCATCGCGCCCTGAAGGAAGGCGGCGCGTGGCTGCGCGAGAAGTTCGGCGCGGCGGCGGGCACCGCGCCGTTCCCGTTGTTAGTTCAAGGCGACGCGCCGCGTGATGCTTTGCTGCGCGAGTTCCGCCGGCTCGGCAACGCGGTCCTGCTGGGCACCGGCAGCTTCTGGGAAGGCGTGGACGTCAAGGGCGAGGCGCTTTCGCTGGTGGTGATCGACAAGCTGCCGTTCGCCCCGCCGGACGATCCGGTGCTGAACGCGCGCCTGGAGGGCATCCGCCGCCGCGGCGGCAATCCGTTCAACGAGTATCAGGTTCCCCAGGCGGTGCTCGCGCTCAAGCAGGGGGTGGGACGTTTGATCCGCGACGCGCACGATCGTGGCGTCATCATGCTCTGCGACCCGCGCCTGCGCACGCGCGGCTACGGGAAAGTCTTCCTGCGCAGCCTGCCACCGATGGAAATCACGGTGGACCTGCAGCAGGCGAAGCAATTCCTGGAGCGTCACCTCGGTAGCGCCGGTGTGACCGGCAACTCTCCATGAAGCTCCTCGCCCTCGATACCGCCACTGAAGCCTGCTCGGCCGCGCTGCTCGTCGACGGACGATTGCTGTCCCGCTACAGCGAGCCCGAGCGCGGCCATGCCGAACTGATCCTGCCCATGGTGGACGAGCTGCTGGTGGAATCCGGTTTAAAGCTCGTCGATCTCGACTGCGTTGCCGTCGGCCGGGGCCCCGGTGCCTTCACGGGGATTCGCATCGGAGTCAGCGTCGCGCAGGGGCTGGCGTTTGGCGCAAATCTGCCGGTCGTGCCGGTGTCCGACCTGGCTGCGCTGGCGCAGAGGGCGGTCGAAGCTTGCGGGGTGCCCGCAGTGGTGGCCTGCATCGATGCCCGCATGGGAGAGGTTTACTGGGGAGCATTCAAAGCGGGCCCGGGGGGGCTGGTGATGCCGTATATAGAGGAGTCGGTAAGTCCGCCGGAAGCCGTGTCAGTGGATTGGGAGGAGGAATGGATGGCGGCGGGCAGCGGCTGGACGACATACCCTGAAATGGCGCAGAGGGCGGCCCGGCGGAGCCCGGTGAACATGGACGGGACGCTGCTGCCGCGGGCGGCAGAAATTGCACGGTTAGCCGAACGTGACTATCTGGAAGGCAAGGCCGTGGCGCCCGAGGAGGCGCAGCCTGTCTACCTTCGCGATCGCGTGGCCTGGGCCGGAAGCCGGCGCAAGTAGTCCCCGTCCCCATGACGGCATCGGGCTGCCGACTGGAGAAAGCCGTCCCCTTTTGGCCCCGTCTGACCCCGTCGTGACGGCGCAGCGGTGCATCGCACCTCGGGTGTCTCCGGGCTGTCACAAAATCACGCACTTAGCTGCGTCTTTTCATGGAACTGTCATACTCTTCGCCTGTAATACGCGCCGCTGGCCGGATTTCATGCCGGCGGCGGGCACGGGGCTATGACAGCGAAGCAAATCCTCATCGTCGAAGATGAAAAGCCGATCCGCGACATGATCGCCTTCGGCCTCAAGCGGGCCGGCTTCGAAGTCCTGGAAGCCGAGGATTGCCAGGCCGCCCGCAGCCTTCTGGCCGACCGCCGGCCGGACCTCCTGCTCGTGGACTGGATGCTGCCCGACATGAGCGGACTGGAGCTGACGCGAGCGCTGAAGCGGGACAAAGAAACGAGCGAAGTGCCGATCATCATGCTTACTGCGCGCGCCGAGGAGCAGGACAAGGTGAGCGCATTGGATGGCGGCGCGGACGACTACGTCACCAAGCCTTTTTCGCCGCGCGAGCTGCTGGCGCGGATCAACGCCGTCATGCGCCGCAGCGGCACTCCGGAAACCGGCGAGGCCATCAGCGTCGAGGGCCTGGTGCTGGACAGTGCCAGCCACCGCGTGATGGTCGGAGACCGGACGCTGCAGCTCGGCCCCACCGAGTACCGCCTCTTGAGCTTCTTCATGACTCATCTCGAGCGGGTGTATACGCGCAACCAGCTGCTCGACCGGGTCTGGGGCGGCAATGTCTACGTGGAGGAGCGCACCGTGGACGTACACATCCGGCGCCTGCGCAAGGTCCTGGGCGATTTCGGCTACGATAAGTTCATCCAGACCGTACGGGGCGCGGGCTACCGGTTTTCCGCCCGCGCCGAAGAGTAGCGCCCTGCGGGTCGAGCCGCGCCTTGGCCCGCGGATCGAAGGGTGACAGCCGCCTTCGAGCACAGAACGTAGGATCTTCGCACCCAATGAACGCCGCCTGGTCCTTTGCCATCGTCCGGTTGCTCGGCCTGCTGGCCGTCGCCGTGCTCGGCGGCATGATCTGGGGGCGGCCGCTGGTGTGGCTGGTCGCGGTCCTGGCAGTGTATCTGTTCCTGCAGCTGTTCCATTTGTTCCAGCTCAACCGCTGGCTGCGGATGCGCAACTTCATCGATCCGCCGCAGATCGGCGGCATCTGGGGCGATGTCGTCGCGCAGGTCGTGCGCCTGCACCGGCGCAAGCGTTTCCACAAGCAGCGCATGATGCGCCTGTTTCGCGAGCTGCGCCGCTCGACCGCGGCCATGCCGGACGGGGTGATCGTGCTCAACTCCGAGAACGAGATCCTGTGGTTCAACCGCACGGCCGCACGGCTCCTGGACCTGCGCCGGAAGGCCGACCTGCGCATGCGCATCGACAACCTCATCCGCGCGCCGGACTTCGTGCAGTACCTCGCCGCGGGCGATCACAGCTTGCCGGTCATCACGCGCTGGCCGCTCGGGAGCGATCTGTATCTGTCGATGCGGCTCATTCCCTACGGCGCCGGACAGAAGCTGATGCTGGTGCGCGACGTCACGCGCCAGGCCACGCTCGAGGCGATGCGCAAGGATTTCGTCGCCAACGCCTCGCATGAGCTGCGCTCGCCGCTGACGGTGATCAGTGGCTATCTGCAGACCTGGTGCGACACCTTGCAGGACGACAAATCGGGAAGCGGCGAGGCGTGGGCCCAGCCGGTGCGCGAGATGCGCCGCCAGGCCGACCGCATGACCGAGATCATCCAGGACCTGCTGGAGCTTTCGAAGCTCGAATCGACCGACACCGAAGCGGTCAAGGAAGAGGTCGACGTGGTGGGCATGCTGGCGCTGCTGGGCAAGGAAGTGCAGGCGATGCCGCGGCATCCGCGCGACTTCCGGCTGCGCATCGACAGTCACGCCAAGCTCCTCGGCAAGGAAGCGGAGATCCATTCGGCCTTCTCGAACCTCATCGCCAACGCCGTGAAGTACACGCCGGAAGCCGGCGAGATCGAAGTGCGCTGGTGGACCGACGGCGCCGGCGGGCACCTGTCGGTGCGCGACACCGGCATCGGCATCCCGCCCGAGCACATCCCGCGGCTGACCGAGCGCTTCTACCGGGTGGACAAGGGGCGCGCCCGCCAGAACGGCGGGTCGGGCCTGGGGCTCTCGATCGTCAAGCACGTGCTCCAGCGTCACGGCGCGCATCTGCAGATCGAAAGCGAGGAGGGCATCGGCAGCACCTTCACCTGCCACTTCCCGCGCCGCCGGCTGCTCGAGCCGGAAGAGTTCAAAGAGACCGCCGGACAGTTTTAAACAGGCCGTTGGAAAAGTCCCTCCATGGACTTTTCCAACGGCGCTTGCGAAAAGCGTGGTTTTCGCGCGCTTACGAAATCAAGCACATAAGAATGTGCATGATTTCGCCGGTCCATCCGTGGACCGGTAACAGGCTGTTGAAAATAGTTTTCAACGGCCTGTTAACACTCCCGTAACAAAGGTCTCCTGCCGCGGCGCGGCGGACTTTTGTCGTCAAAAATCGCCGCGCGACCGGGGCGAACCTGCGACTCTTCGCACAATTTCCCAGGTTGTTGCCATAAGCGCCCGTGCGGTAACGCAATCTTCTCGCGCTCTTAATGGTTCCGTCATAAAACTTTTCCATGCTGCCCGCCCGTTGGCTCTTTATCCATGGGAGGCCGTATGGGCACCGCCAGCGCAGCGTCTGTCATTCGTCTTCGGACCGCATTCATTTCCGACGTGCACCTGGGCACCAAAGGGTGCCGCGCCGACCTGCTGCTCGATTACCTGAAGCACATCCAGGTCGACACGCTCGTCCTGGTCGGCGACATCGTCGACATGTGGAGCCTGCGCAAGAGCTTCTACTGGCCGCAGCAGCACAGCAACGTGATCCGCCACATCCTGGGCAAAGCCAAGCACGGCACCCGCGTCATCTATGTCCCGGGCAACCACGACGAGCAGTTCCGCGAGCTCGACGGCTCGGTGTTCGGGAACCTGGAGATCCACCGCGAGTACGTGCACGAGATGGCCGACGGGCGCAAGTTCCTCGTCCTGCACGGGGATGAGTTCGACGGCGTCGTCAAGCACAGCCCCTGGCTCGCCAAGGTCGGCAGCGTGATGTACGACTTCCTGCTCTGGGCCAACCGCTACGTGAACATCGTGCGCCGCGCCTTCGGCTTCCCGTACTGGTCGCTGGCGGCGTATCTCAAGCACAAGGTGAAGAACGCGGTGCAGTTCATCAGCAGCTTCGAGAAATCGGTGGCGCACGCGGCGCAGAAGCGCGGCGTGGATGGAGTCGTGTGCGGGCACATTCACCGCGCGGAGATCTCCACGATCGCGGGGCTGGTGTATTGCAACGACGGGGATTGGGTGGAGAGCTGCACGACGCTCGTGGAGGACATGAACGGGCGGCTGCTGCTGTGGAACTGGGTGGAGCAGCGCGAGCAGTTGTTGCCGGCGGCGTTGAAGCCGGCGATCGAAAGAGCGGCGTGACGAGTAGAGAACGGCAGATTGAGATCAGTGGGGCGCCGTTTTTTGGGTCAAAGAATTTACCCACAGTTTATGTCCAGGGATGGACGGTATTGCCGCGAGAGGCAGGATGCCGGAGCGGCTAAGGGATGGATTCCCCATAAACTGTGGATAACTTCCGCGACCGAAACGGCGCAGCGGGCCCGTCGGACAAAGATTTCTGCATGAGAATCGCGCTGGTTACGGATGCGTGGAGTCCGCAGACCAATGGAGTGGTTACGACGCTCAAGCGCACGTGCGCCGAGCTCGAGCGGATGGGGCATGTCGTGCGGCCAGTCACGCCGCAGTCGTTTCGCACGTTCCCGTGTCCGACGTATCCGGAGATCCGTCTGTCGCTGCTGCCGGGGCGGAAGGTGGCGCGGATGCTGGAGGAGTTTCAGCCCGACGCGGTGCATATCGCGACGGAAGGGCCGCTGGGACAGGCGGCGCGAAGCTGGTGCCGGCGCGTGCGGATGCCGTTCACGACTTCGTATCACACGCAGTTTCCGCAGTACATCCGGGCGCGCTTTCCGATCCCGGTGAGCTGGTCGTACGCGTACCTGCGCAGGTTCCACAATGCCGCCGCGCGGGTGATGGTGGCGACGAAGCATCTGCATCAGGAGCTGGAGCGCCAGGGCTTCCGCAATCTCGCCGCGTGGTCGCGCGGGGTGGATACGGAGCTGTTCCATCCGCGGGACAAGTCATTTTTGTCCGCGACCCGTCCCATTCTGATGTACGTGGGACGCGTGGCGGTGGAGAAGAACCTCGACGCTTTCCTGAGTCTGCAGGCGCCGGGGACGAAGTACGTGGTCGGAGGCGGGCCGGCGCTCGCCGAGCTGACGGCGCGCTATCCGCAGGCCGTTTTCGTTGGATACAAGTATGGCGAAGAGCTTGCCCGGCACCTGGCTGCCGCGGACGTTTTCGTGTTCCCCAGCCGAACCGACACATTTGGCATCGTGCTGCTGGAAGCGCTGGCTTGCGGTGTCCCGGTGGCGGCCTATCCCGTCGTGGGCCCCATCGACGTCATTCAGCAGGGAATCACCGGCTGGCTGGATGATGATCTTGCGGTTGCGGTCGGGCGCGCGCTCGAGCTGAGCCCCGAGCGCTGCCGGCAGTTCGCCCTCGCGTGCACCTGGGAGCAGGCGACGCGGCAATTTTTGTCGAACCTCGCGCCGCGCGCGGCGGCCATGGCCGCCGACGGGACACATCCCGCGTCCGGACGGGTGCGCGAGCCGGCGGGGCGGGCGGAACCGGATTCGTTGGCGTGACATGAGGGCGCTATGTCCAGTATTGCTCGTGGTATCGCTCGTGAAACCAACCTCGACCTGAGCGGGCTCATCGCCCCCGTGTTTCCGGCGCCGGTGCAGGCGCTGTGCGAGAGCCTCGCCGCTCGTTTGTTGGGCCTGAAGCACCTGCAGCAGGTCTACGCCGAGGTCGCCCATCTGCACAATCCCTGTGAGTTCGCGTGCGCCGCGCTGGCGCACCTCGGCGTGCGCTTCGACGTCCAGCCGCAGGAGCAGTTCAACATTCCCATGAGCGGTCCGGCGGTCGTCGTCGCCAACCATCCGTTCGGCGGGCTCGAAGGGCTCTTCATGGTCTGGCTGCTGCGCTGTCTGCGCAACGACGTGCGCCTGCTGGCGAACTCCCATCTCGGCCGCATCCCGGTGCTGCGGGAATCGTTCATCCCTGTCGACCCCTTCGGTGGCCGCAGGGCCGCACGCGAGAACGGCGCAGCTGCGCGCCAGGCGCTGCACTGGGTGAAGGACGGGGGACTCCTGGCGGTTTTCCCGGCCGGGGAGGTGGCGCATTTCGATGCGCGCAGCGGCGCAATCTGCGAGGCGCCGTGGAACCCGGGCACCGCCCGTTTGATCCGGATGGCCGGCGCGCCCGTCGTTCCGGTCCATTTCGACGGACGCAACAGTCTGCGCTTCCAGCTCGCCGGTCTCGCGCATCCGCGGCTGCGCACTTTGCTGCTGCCGCGCGAGCTGCTCAACAAGGACGGCGTCGAGGTGAAGGTGCGCATCGGCCAGCCGATTCCGTTCAACAAGTTCGCCGCGGTGGAGGACGACGATGCGCTGGCGGTGCATTTGCGGGTGAAGACGCAAGTGCTGGCGACGCCGAGGCCGGCCGCGACGGCCGCGCATAAGCGCGACAAGCACGAGGCCGCCGGCCGGTCCGCCGATGGTCCGGCGCCACAGCCGATTGCCGCACCCATTCCCGCGCAGCGCATTGCCGAGGAAATCGCGCGGCTCCCGGCCGGGCAGCGTCTGGCTGCGAGCGGCGATCTGAGCGTCCATCACGCGAGCGCGCAGCAGGCGCCGTGGCTGCTCCAGGAGATCGGCCGCCTGCGCGAGCTGACTTTCCGCGCGGTGGGAGAAGGCACGGGCCGGGCCGCGGACGTCGACCTGTTCGACGACTACTACGAGCATCTGTTCATCTGGAACACCGCGAGCGCGGAACTGGTGGGCGCCTATCGCCTGGGGCGAGCCGGCGAGATCGTCGCGCGCTTCGGCAAGCGCGGCCTGTACACCAACACGCTGTTCGAATATCGCGGGCCGATCCTGCGCCAGCTCGATCCCGCGCTCGAGCTGGGCCGCTCGTTCGTGCGCCCCGAGTATCAGAAGAGCTTCGCGGCGCTGCTGCTGCTGTGGAAAGGCATCGGCGAGTACGTCGTGCGCCACCCGCGCTATAGCGTCCTGTTCGGCGCGGTGAGCATCAGCAACGATTACGCGGCGCTCTCCAAACAGATGCTCGTCGAGTATCTGCGCGAGCGCAACTACGCCAATCACCTGGCCCGCTGGGTCAAGGCGCGCCGCCCGTTCCGCGGCCGCCATCATCTGCGCGCTCTGGCGCGGGAGCTGAAGTCCTTCGGCGACGTCGACACGCTGTCGGCGCTGGTGAGCGACATCGAGCCGGATGGCAAGGGCGTGCCCATCCTGCTGCGCCAGTACCTGAAGCTCGGCGGCCGGCTGCTCGGCTTCAACGTCGATGCGGCGTTCGCCGATTCGATCGACTGCCTGATCATGGTGGACCTGCGCCGGACGGATGCGCGCGTGCTCAACAAGTACATGGGCCGCGAGGGCGCGCAGGCGTTCATGGCATTCCACGCCGGCAGCGCGCGCGAGCCGGCGACGGCCGCGAAAGCGTGAGCACCGGCCGGTCCGCGCCGGCGCGTTTACGATCCGCACGCGATTTGTATGACATCCGCCGGCGTCGCCGGCGCTCGCGCTGACCGGCCGCGCCGCCCGGCGACAAAAATCAGCTTGACCAAAACTCGCCGGGCTGGCGGGCGCTGCGCCGCCGGTGCAAACAACTCCGCGCTGTCACCATTCTGTAATTGGCGGCACGTACGTTAGCGCCTGCTTCCACCCCGCCACTTCCCAGCAAACATCATGGCTATGACCGCACCAACGACTGTACCGACCCGCAAGCGGGCGCTCATCACCGGCATCACCGGCCAGGACGGCGCGTATCTCGCGGAGCTCCTGATCGAGAAAGGCTACGAGGTCCACGGCATCAAACGACGGGCGTCGTCCTTCAACACCAATCGCATCGACCATCTGTACCAGGATCCCCACGAGCACGGCCGGCGCCTGATCCTGCACTATGGCGACCTCACCGACACCACCAACGTGATCCGCATCGTGCAGGCGGTGAGGCCGCACGAGATCTACAATCTCGCCGCGCAGAGCCACGTGGCCGTCTCCTTCGAGACCGCTGAATACACGGCGAACACCGATGCGCTCGGGACGCTGCGGCTGCTCGAGGCGATCCGCATCCTCGGGCTCGTCGGGCACACGCGCTTCTACCAGGCCTCCACGTCCGAGATGTTCGGCAAAGTCGCCGAGACCCCGCAGCGCGAGACCACGCCGTTCTATCCGCGCTCGCCTTACGGCGTCGCGAAGCTCTACGCCCACTGGATCACCGTGAACTATCGCGAGGCCTACGGCATGTTCGCGTGCAGCGGGATTCTGTTCAATCACGAATCCCCCGTGCGCGGCGAGACGTTCGTGTCGCGCAAGATCACCCGCGGCCTCGCACGCATCCACGAAGGCCTGGAGGATTGCCTGTACCTCGGCAATCTCGATGCGCGGCGCGACTGGGGCCACGCGCGCGACTACGTGCAGGCGCAGTGGCTGATGCTGCAGCAGCCCGAGCCGGAGGATTTCGTCATCGCCACCGGGCAGCAGCATTCGGTGCGCGAGTTCGTCGAGTACGCCGGCCGGCGCCTGGGCATGCGCATCGACTGGCGCAACTCCGGGATGGACGAGCAGGGCGTGGATGCGCGCAGCGGCAAAGTGGTCGTACGCGTCGACGCGCGCTGCTTCCGCCCGGCCGAAGTCGAGACGCTCCTCGGCGACGCCGAGAAAGCGCACCAGAAGCTCGGCTGGCGGCCGCGCGTGGGCTTCGAGGATCTCGTGGCCGAAATGGTCGCCGAGGACCTGGTGCACGCGCGCCGCGACGCGCTGGTCGCGCGCGAAGGGTTCCGCGTCCTGAAGTTTCGTGAATAAAGAGGCGCGGATCTACGTCGCCGGTCATCGCGGGCTCGCAGGCTCGGCGCTCGTGCGCCGCCTGCGGGCGCAGGGGTACGCCGACCTCATCGTGCAGGGACGCGAGCAGCTCGAGCTGCGGGATCAGACCGCGGTCGAGCGTTTCTTCGCTTCGGCGCGGCCGCAGTACGTGTTTCTCGCGGCGGCGACCGTCGGCGGCATCCATGCCAACGACACCCGTCCGGCCGATTTCATCCGCGACAACCTGCAGATCCAGACCAACGTCATCGACGCGGCCTTCCGCCACGGCGTGAAGAAGCTGCTGTTCCTGGGCTCGAGCTGCATCTATCCGCGGCTCGCGCCGCAGCCGATGAAGGAAGAATACCTGCTCACCGGCGAGCTGGAGCCGACCAACCAGTGGTATGCGATCGCCAAGATCGCGGGCCTCAAGATGTGCCAGGCGTATCGGCGCCAGCACGGGTTCGACGCGATCGCGGTGATGCCCACCAACCTCTACGGCCCGCATGACAACTTCAGCGAGACCGGCTCGCACGTGCTGCCGGCGCTGATCCGCAGGTTCCACGACGCGCGCGTCGCGCGCAGCCCGCAGGTCACGGTCTGGGGCAGCGGCACGCCGCGCCGCGAGTTTCTGCATGCCGATGACTTCGCCGCCGCCGCGTGTTTGTTGATGGATCGCTACAGCGAGGAGGCGCCGATCAACATCGGTTGCGGCGAGGACGTCACGATCGCCGGCCTCGCCGAGCTGGTGCGCCGGGCCGTCGGCTTCGACGGCGAGATCGTCTACGACCGCAGCAAGCCCGACGGGGCGCCGCAAAAGCTCCTGGACATCTCACGCCTCGAGGCGCTGGGCTGGTCGCCGGCGGTTGAATTGTCCCGCGGCATCGCCCAGACCTACGATTGGTTCATGACGCACGCGGACGCGGCGCGCCGCTGACCTGCGCTATCCCCGCGCCCGTCCGAGCCTGCGCCGTGGATAGCGCTGATGCGCGAGGAGCGCGGTGAGCAGCCCGATCCCGAGAAGCGCGTGCGCCCAAAGCGGCAGGGGCACATCGCCGGTCGCGGGGAGGCCATCGTTGATCGCGGCGAGCAGGTCCAATCTCGGCCGGCTCAGCCCGGCGGCCGTGTCGGTCACCGCGCCGCCGGCGAGCAGATGATCGATTGTTTGTTCGAGCGAGTCGCCCGGATAGCGCGCGCGCAACACGGCGACCGTTCCGGCGACGTGCGGGGCGGCCTGCGAGGTTCCCGAGAGTTGAAACGACGCATCGGGAGCGTTGACGAACGTGCCGGGCGCAAATATCGACAAGTAGCTCGCGCTCTGCGAGAAGCAGGGCACCTTGTCCGGTGCGGTTGCGGCGTCCGTGCACTGGCCGCCAGGGACGGCAGGTGCGCTCCAGCTGCGCGCGCCGTACGCGGCGTCATAGACCGCGCCCACGGAAACTACGCCCGGCGTGCACGCGGGCTCGCCCAATCCGGTTTTGGAGCCCGTGTTGCCGGCCGCGACGACCGTGAGGATGCCGGCGTCGCGCGCGTTGGCCACGGCTGTGGCGAACACGCTGCCGGGACATTGGGTCGAATGGCTCGAGTTGTCGCCGAGGCTCAGGTTGATGGCCACGATGTTGTGCGCCGCCTGGTTGGCGATGGCGAAATTCATCGCCAGGAGCACGGCCCCGGCGGAGGTCGTCGCGCCATCGAAGACGTTGTACATGGCCAGCTTCGCGCCCGGCGCCACGCCGAGCGCGATGGCCGAGACGTTTGTTCCATGCATGATGACGGACGAGGCCGGATAGAAGTCCTGGTTGAACACCACGCGGCACGTCGAGGGCGGAGTGTTTACGGCCGTGCAGATGCCAAAGTCGGAGTAGGTGAGGTAGTTGCTGCCGAGGCCGCCGTCGATGACGGCAATCGTCGTTCCAGCGCCGGTGGCACCCGCGGCCGCCGCCTGCGGCTGGTTGATGAAACCCAGATCGCTGACCGAAACCGGATGCAGCACGAGGTCTTCGTGGACTGCGCGTACCGAAGCATGCTGCTGCAGCCGGCTCAGCGCATTGAGCGAGGACAGTCGCCAAAGTGAGAGAGGCAGGTGGTCGTAGTCGAGCATGCGCCGCGCGTCCGCACCGGCCGCCGCCGATTCGACTGCGGACTTCACCAGGCTGTAGGCCTGCGCCCGCGCGCTCAGGATCGAGGGATCATCCCGTCGCAAGCCGCGCCGTTGGCGTTCCCGGGCAGCGGAACGATCCGCGAGTGAACCATCGAACTCGACGATGACCTGCACCGGCTGGCCGGCGGCGAGACGCGCGCGCGTGGATGACGACAGCTCCGACGCATGGACGGCCGGCACGAGCGCCAGCGCAGCCGAAAGCACCGCGAGACGGATCGTCCATGCATGCGACACGATGAGGCGGCGTCCGCGGCTGCGGAACATGACGGTGGCTCCCTGTGGATGGCAACGAACGCCACTGTAGGCGGAAAATATTTCCGTTCCCCCTCGGTCATCTTCGCGTCCGTGCGTCGCCCGCCGCCGGGCGGTGTCATACATCCGTCCGACGTGTCGATGCGCGAGCACGGACGAAGGTGCGTTTTCTTCACGGCTGCGTCACATACGCGCTTCATCATTGCGGGATGAACGTAACAAACCAGCTGGCAGCCGTGCTCGTCTCGGCTGCGATGTTTTGCGGTATCTCCGGAGCGAGTGCTGCTGCCGGCAGCTCCGCAGCGGGCGCGGGCGATTCTCAAACAGGGGGCGCAGCCGTCTCGACCGTCCCGTCGGACAAGGTCACCTCGGGGATCATGGCCACTCTGCGGGAGCGCTTCCCCACGGTGAAGATCGAGAAGGTGGGTCCTTCCGCGTGGCCCGGCGTCTACGAAGTCGTGAGCGACAACGAGATCGCCTACACCAACGCCGACGCGAGCCTGCTGCTGTCCGGCAAGATGATCGACACCTCGACCAAGCAGGATCTCACCGCCAAGCGCTGGAGCGAGGTCACGGGGATCGAGTTCGGCAAGCTGCCCTTCGAGCTGGCCATCAAGACCGTGAAGGGCGACGGCAGCCGGCGGATGGCCGTGTTCTCCGATCCGGACTGTCCGTATTGCCGGCAGCTCGAGCAGAACCTGAAGGACGTGACGGACGTGACGATCTACACGTTCCTCTACCCGCTGCAGGAGATCCACCCGGACGCCGGCCAGAAGGCGGCGAAGATCTGGTGCGCCAAAGATCGCGCCGGCGCGTGGTCCGACTGGATGCTGAAGAAAGAACTGCCGCAGGCGCGAGCTTGCACGGACGCGCCGGTCGCGCAGCTCTTGAAGCTCGGCGAGAAGCTCAAGGTCGTCGGCACGCCCACGATGTTCTTCGAGGACGGACACCGCATGTCCGGCGCGCTGTCCAGCGCGGATCTGCGGCTGCATCTTGGCGGCCAGCCGGGAACCAAGGGCGACACGGTCGCGGCACAGTGAATCCGCATGGTCTCAGCGCATGAGAATGCCTTCTACGGCAGAGCTTGGCCCGTTCCTCAGCGCCAATGCTCCGCGGCTCGTCTGTGCCGCGCTGGTCGCGGCGATTGCCGGCCAGCTGGCTGCAATGATCGTCGGGCAATATGAGTTGGCGCAGCCGCGCGTGGGTCCGGCCGGGCCGCTGCCTGCGGTACCGGCGCCGCGACGGCCTCAGACAGGCGTGCTCAGCGTCGACAGGATCCGCAGCGCGCACCTGTTCGGCGAGCCGGATACGCAGGTGGCTGCCGGCGGCGATGAATCCATGCCGGACGATGCGCCGGTGACGAGCGCGCCGCTGGCGCTGGAAGGAACGATCGCGACCAGCGACGCGCGCGGCTTCGCGATCATCAAAGAACTGCCTGCGGGCGCCGCGCGCCGCTATGCCGTGGGTGCGCGGCTGCCCGGCGAGGCCGTCTTGCGCGAGATCCGCCGCGACCGCGTGCTGGTCGAGCGGGCCGGCGCGATCGAGACGCTGATGTTTCCACGCGCCTCCGACCGGCGCGGCGCGCTGTCGGCGATGGCCGGCCAAAGCTCGGCCGGGGAGTCCCTGCTGCCCGCCGTCGAGTATGACGCGTCCTCGGAGCCGGCGTCCGTGCAGACGAGGACCGTGGAAGAGCCCGCGACCTGAACAAACAAGAACCCCGGGGTCGCGATGTCCCATCGCTGCGCCGGACCGCAATCGAGAGATGCGCATGCACCGTGCCCGTTGGCTTCAGACAAGCGTTCCGTTCGGCGCCGATCGTCGGCTGACGCGCCGCCTTCCAGGGATAGCCGGATCGATCGCGCTGCTGTTGCCGCTGGCATCGCATGCCTTTACGGACGCAACCGAAGTAACGGCGGCGGCCCGAGCCGAGGCAGCCGAGCCTACAGTGCAGGAGCATCAAGAGCAGGAAAAGCAAGAGAAGCCGCAGGCACAGGAGACACCCCCGCAGGAAGAGGCGGCCCAGCAACGCTTCGACATCGATGAAATCCGCGTGCTGGGCAACACCAAACTGCCCAACACCTCGATCGAGTCGGCCGTGTACCCCTATCTCGGCCCGGGGAAAACCATCGCCGACGTGGAAACCGCGCGGCAGAAGCTCGAGCGCATGTATCGCGACGCCGGCTACGCGACGGTCTTCGTCGACATCCCCGAGCAGCGCGTCGACAGCGGCATCGTGCGCCTGAGGGTCACTGAAGGGCGCATCGACCGGGTGCGCGTGACCGGCGCCCGGTATTACTCCAATCGCCAGATCCGGCTCGCGGTGCCGTCGATCCGCAGCGGTGAAGTACCGCATTTCCCCGCCGTCCAGGAGCAGCTCAACACCCTCAATCGAGTCACCGCGGACCGCAGCATCGTGCCGGTACTCAAAGCCGGCCGCGCGCCCGGCACCGTGGATGTCGAGCTGAAGGTCAAGGACGAGCTGCCGCTGCACGCGAGCGTCGAGATCAACGACCGCTACACCGCGGACACTACGCGCCTGCGGCTCAACGCATCGCTCAGTTACGACAACCTGTTCCAGAGACAGCACCGCGTTTCGGTGCAGTTCCAGACGGCTCCGGAAGAAACGCGTGACATGCAGGCGTACGTCGGGACTTACAGCTTCCCGATGCCGGCTCTCGAAGACCTCACGATTGCGTTGTACGCCGTGGATTCCAGGACGGACATCGCCACCCTGGGCACGCTGTCCGTGATCGGCAACGGCCGGATCTACGGTCTGCGCGCGCTGTACGCGCTGCCCGCGTCCGCCGACTATCTGCACAACGTCTCCTTCGGCGTGGAGTACAAGGACATGTTCGAGAACGTCCGGCTCGATCCCACGCAGCAGATCGAGACGCCCATCCGCTACCTGAACTGGTCGGCCAACTACGCCGGGACGCTCAAGACCGAGCGCACCGTCACCGGCTTCAACATCGGCACCGGCTTGGGGGTGCGCGGCGCCGTCAACACGGTCGAGGCCTTCGAGAACAAGCGTTTCAAAGGCGCGGCGAACTACTTCTACCTGCGCGGCGGTATCCAGCACCTGCGCCAGCTCCCGCTCGGCCTGCAGGCGTTCGGCCGGCTGTCGGGACAATTCTCCCCGAGCCCGCTCGTCAACAGCGAGCAGTTCGCCGCCGGCGGCGTCGACTCCGTGCGCGGCTACCTGGAATCGGCCCAGCTCGGTGACTACGGCTTCAACGGCACCGTCGAGCTGCGCAGCGGCTGGCCGCTCAGGCCGCTGCATCTGCCACCGGGCGCCGCCTACGTCTTCACCTTCTACGACGCGGGCATCGTCGCGATCGTCGATCCGCTGCCGGGCCAGGCGAGGCGCTTCGACCTGGCGAGCTGGGGAGTGGGGCTGCGCGTGGGCGGGTGGCGGGGCCTGGATCTCGCGCTCGACTGGGCGCACGCCTTCACGCCCGCCGGTCCCGTGGGCCCGGGCGATGAGCGCGCGCACTTCAGTTTCGCTTACGCTTTCTGAACAAACAAAATACGGGTGCAATACATTCGTACGCACCCGGGCCCGCCGCGGCGAAAGTCAAGCAAATCCGCGGCAAACAGGGCGAAAATTTCATTCAACCGTCCTTTATCCGTAACAAACGATCGTCACGATGCACGCGCTCGTAGGTGAACCTTCCGGGGAATTTGCGCGCGTCAGACCAATCATCAGTGTTCAAGCGAAGTTCGCAAAAAGGGGACCAATTTTATGAATCTGAAAGTCAAGACGATTGCGGCAGCAGCGGCGGTGGCGGCGCTGTCGGTCGCCGGCCACGCCAGCGCCACGGCGATTTCCAACGACCACATTCTCGACGGCGTTGCCCAGGGCGATGGCTCCGGCAATCTCTTCCTGACGGTAGTCGACACGACGAACAACACCGGGTTCATCCTGAACCTCGGCCGCAACGTGTTGAACGACGTGCAGAGCCCGACGGACTGGAGCGTGACGAGCAGCGCGCTGCAGGCCTACATTGCCGGCGGTGATGCCGCCAACATGCGCTGGAACGTCGCGGGTATCACCAACTTCGACGCCGACTTCAACTACCCGCTGCCGGACGTCGGCATGGTGACCACCAACCAGGGTCAGACGGACTTCGGCGCCGACGGCTTCAGCAACATGTTCTTCGGCCTGACCAACCTGGGCAACTACACCACGGCGGCGAACGGCCTGCTGAGCAGCAGCGACTCGGCCAGCGGCTCGCTCGCCTCCCTCGGCAACGCCTCGCCCAGCGCCAACGAGTACAACGGCAGCTTCGGGTGGCTGACCTTCGACAACCGCGCGACGGGTTTCGGCGCCAGCCAGCTCTTCTCGTACGTGTCCTCTCCGGGCGATTCGAGCGCGGACCCGAACATTCCCGAGCTCGTGACGCTGCTCGGCTCCATCGGCATCGACTCCTCCACCGGCAAGGTCACTTTCACGGCCACTGGTGCGTCGGCGGTGCCGGTTCCGGCCGCGATCTGGCTGTTCGGCTCGGCGCTCATGGGCTTGAGCGGTATCGCGCGTCGCCGCCGCGGCGTCGTGTCGACCGCGACCGCCTGATCCAGTCATCCACTCATCAATTTCAGGAGCTTTGAAATGAGATTCGTCAAATATCTGGCAGTGCCCGCGATCGCCGCCCTGGCGTCGCCGGCCTACGCCGCAGTCTCGGTCGCGGACCTGCAGAGCGGGGCCAACGTCGTGATCTGGCACTCGGGTGCCTCGGCGTCGACCTTCTCGGTGCAGGAAGCGGTCATCAGCAACCTGTGTGACAACTCCGACTCCTCCGGCAAGCCGGTCAACCTGTACGGCAACAACGCCGACAACACCAAGGCCGACATGTGGACGGTGGAGTGCACCTCGGTGGCGTTCGGCGGCGTGGCTGCTGGCACCAAGGTCATCTACTCCAAGCGTGACAAAGGCGGCTCCGGCGTCGGCGTCAACACGTTGCTCAGCGGTCAGGATGTGGCCTTCATGGTGCCGATCAGCGGCAGCAGCGGCCAGAACTGCCCGGCCACCAGCGGCGGCGACGTCACGGTCGGCACGAACACCGCCGTGCACTACTTCAACTGCTCGGCCAACTACAATTCGGGCGCCGGCTCGGTCAGCCACGTGCTGGCCTCGCTGGTTGCCACGGATGACTCCGTGCTGGTGAAGCCGACCTACGGCACCTCCGACATCGAGGCCGACAAGTTCACTTACGCGTTGAACACGCCGAACGTGGACCTCAACCTCGACGGCACCAACGACACGATCACCGCCACGGTGAACACGCTGGTGAAGGCGGGCCTCGGCTACCTGGTGTTCGGTCTCCCGGTCAACGTCCTGATGTACCAGGACCTGCAGCGGGCGCAGTTCCCCAGCGGCCATCCGCTGTTCAACGACTGCAACCCGTCCGGCGCGAGCTACGGCAGCATCGGCAGCACTACGGCGAACGCGAACAAGGCCAAGTGCCTGCCCTCGCTGACGTCCGCGGAGCTGCGCTCGGTCTTCATGGCGGGCGGTGCGATCCGTAACATCGGCGACTTCCAGCGGGAAACGGCGTACCAGTCGGGCGCCTTCACGTCGATTACCGGCACGGGCACGACCAGCAACGTCATCCACATCTGCCGTCGCGGCAATGGCTCGGGAACGCAGGCGTCCTTCAACGCCAACGTCCTGGGCTATCCGTGCGATGACCTCGGCAACTGGCTCACCCCGGCGCTCGGCACCGACGGCGGCCTGGTCAACTTCGCGCATGCCGGCTCCGACGCCACCGCGGTCGAGAACTGCCTCAATGACTTCAACAACGCCGCGAACGCTTCGGGCTTCAACACCGGCACGGCGGTGAAGGCTTGGGCGATCGGCATCCAGTCCTCGGAGAAGAACGCCAACCTGGCGAACGACTATCGCTTCATCGCGATCGACGGCGTCGCGCCGACGCTGGCCAACGTGCACGCGGGTGACTACTACCACTTCGCGCAGCAGAACATCAACTACGTCACGGGTTCCCTCTCGGGCTCGCGGCTCGATGTCTACAACACGATGGTCACGGCCTTTGCCAACCCGACCAAGCTCGGCAACCTCGGCGTCGATCAGCCGTTCGGCCGTTCGGGCTGGCTGGCTGCTCCGGCCGCGAGCGGCACCAATGCAGTGACAGCGACCCTGAGCAACACTGCCCCGGTGACGACCTTCGTCAAGCTCTCGGGCGGTGGTCTGGCCAACACCTGCGCACCGCCGCGCGTGTTCAAAGCGACCGGTGTGCGGGCGACGGCGGCTCCGCAGAACTGCACGCTGGACAACGGCTCTTCGGATCAGACCTGCTATTGATCTGACGACCGTTCGATCGATCCGCAGGGAGGGTGGGAGCACCCACCCTCCCTCCCGGATACTCTCGCAGCCCCCGTTCTGGGGGCTGTTTTGTCATGAAACTGCAACGCACCGAGCCGGACAATCGCGCTTCGGACACCTCTGCATCACATCACTCTGTCGTGCGCTCAATGATTCACTCCGATCTGCCGCGGCGGGCGATCGTGCTCGCCGCCGCCTTTTTTTGTACCGTCGCCTCCGCGGGCGACCTGCCCGTGCCCTGTTTCTCGTGCAACGGGCGTCCCTTCGTCAGCAGCGGCGCGGCGAGCTACACCGCCGTGGGCACGGTGGGCACCATCCAGCAACAAACCGACCGGGTCATCCTGAACTGGCAGAGCTTCAACATCGGCGCTGGCAACAAGGTGGTCTTCGATCAGCCGTCGGCGGACTCGGCGGCGCTCAATCGCATTTTCCAGAACGATCCCAGCCGCATCTTCGGCGCCCTGCAGGCCAACGGGCAGGTGTATCTGATCAACCAGAACGGCATCGTGTTCGGCGCCGGCGCGCAGGTCGACACCCGCGCGCTCACCGCCTCGACGCTGGACATGAGCGACCGGGTGTTCAACCAGCTCGGCGTCGAAGAAGCGATGCGCCAGGGCTTGCCGGCGTTCGAGCACGACGCCTCCGCCGGCGCCATGGGCTCGATCAACATCGAGCAGGGCGCGGTGCTGCAGACGGCGGAAGGCGGCCGGATCCTGGTGCTCGCGCCGGAAGTGGTCAACCGCGGCACGATCTCGACGCCCGGCGGCGAAACCGTGCTGGCCGCGAGCGAGGACAAGGTTTATCTGACGACCGGCTATGTCGCCTCCGGCGATCTGGCCCAGCGGACGAGCCGCAACATCACCGACGTCCGCGGCATCCTGGTGGAAGTCGACACCGGCGGAAGCGTCACCAACCTCGGGCAGATCATCGCCGAGCGCGGCAACATCGGCCTCGTCGGCCTCGCCGTGAACCAGAGCGGCACCGTGCGTGCGACGACCAGCGTCAATCAAGGCGGCTCGATCTGGCTGGTGGCGCGCGATCGCGCGGTGCCTACCACCGGCAAGGCGCGCACGGCAACCACGGAAATCGACAAAGTGGCGCCGATCGCCACGCGCACCGGCACGCTGACGCTCGGCGAGAACAGCGTGACGGAGATTGGATTCGATCCGTCCAGTCCGACCGCGGTGGACGCCCAGCCGCAACCGCAATCGCAAGTCGAGCTGATGGGCAGGGACATCACCCTGGAAGCCGGAGCGCGCGTCAGCGCTGCGGGTGGCAACGTCCAGGTCACCGCGACCGTGGCGCCCGGCACGCCGGCGGTGCCGAATCTTCCCGCCAACGACACTTCGTTCGTCATGAAAAACGGCAGCCGGATCGATGTCTCCGGCGCAACCGCAGCGGTGCTGCCGATGGCGCGCAATACGGTCGCCGTCGAGTTGCGCGGCAGCCAGCTCGCCGATTCGCCTTTGCAGCGCGATGGCCCGCTGCGCAACAAGATCGTGACCGTCGACGTCCGCAAAGGCACGCCGTTCGCCAACATCGCGGCGAACGAAGCCCTGGTGGAGCGTCCGGTCGCCGAGCGCCTCGCCGCGGGCGGAGCCGTGTCGATCTGGTCGGAAGGCAGCGCCACGATCTCCCAGGGCGCGACCGTGGATTTCTCCGGCGGCGCCGTAACCTACGAGTCCGGCGTCCTGGGGACGACCAAGCTGATCCGCTATGACGGCCAGGTCGTAGACATCAGCGACGCCGATCCGAACGTGCGCTACCTCGGCATGTTTGGCGATGCGACCATCAAGCACGGCAAGTGGGGCGTGACGGAAACCTTCGGTCTCAATGGCGGACAAGTCGAAGCCGGCTATGTGGAAGGCAAGGACGCGGGCTCGCTGCAATTGCAGGCGCGCACCCTGGACATCTCGGGAACGCTGCGCGGCGAGGTGATCGCCGATGTGTATCAGCGCAATCCGGCGCAGGAGGCCGCTTCGGCGCTGCTGCGGCCTTACGATCAGATTCCGCTGCGCGGGCAGCTCATGTTGGGCGATAGCCGCGGCGTTGCTCTCGATTTCGGGCTCGGCGACTTCATGCTGGACGAGCGGTTCGCCAGCCGGCTGGCCGGCGTCGGCCGGCTCGATATCTACAGCAATGGCCGCGTCATCGTTCCGGCCGGTGAGCAGCTCGCTCTGCCGGGCGGCGGCGCGCTCAACGTGACGGCGAATCAGATCGAAGTGGCGGGGCGGATTGATGCGCCCAGCGGCACTATAAATATGAATGCCCGGCAGACGCTGGGCACCTCGGCAGGCGAGTCACTGGTGCACATGGGCTCGGGCGCGAGCATCGTCACGGCGGGCGAATGGGTCAATGACTACTCGGTCGTCGCGGCCGGTGACACGCCGAGCAGCCCGGTCTTCATCAATGGGGGCAGCGTCACGCTGCGCTCCGCGGGCGATCTGCTGCTCGATGGCGGCAGCTCGATCGATACCAGCGGGGGCGCGCAGTGGACCTCGGGGCGGGCGCTGCGGGCCGGTACCGGCGGCGCGATCAGTCTGGCGGTGAACTACGTCGACCCGAAGCGGTTGGCGCTCGACGGCGAGCTGCGCAGCGATGCGGTGAATAAGGGCGGTGCGCTGAGTCTTACCGCACCGGCATTCATCATCGGTGATGGCGCATCGACGCTCGAGAACGCCGTGCGCCTCGATAGCGGATTCTTCGAAGACCGCGGATTCTCCAGCTACGCATTCAATGCGACTCACGGTGGCATCGAAGTCACCGCCGGCACGGATCTGCAGCTGACCGCCCGCAATCTGGTGCTGGATACGAGCAAGTTCCAGACTGAGCCCACCGGCGCGGCGCTGGTCGATTTCACCGCGGCGATGCAGCTGCCCGACTATCAGCGCTCGGCGGTCTCGATGAGCCTGTTGAACCGCCGCCTGCCCAATGTGCTGCCGTCGCAGTCGGGCATCCTGGTCGACGCGGGCGCGCGCATCGCGACCGAGCCGAAGGGAACGCTGCTCGTCGAAAGTGACGCGCGCGTGGTGATCGACGGCACGCTCGAAGCCCCGGCCGGAACGATCACGGTGCGCCAGACCGCGCCGACGAACGACAGCAACGAGCAGGGCTACGATCCGACGCAGGCGATCTGGTTGGGCGCTGAGTCGAAACTGCTGGCGCGCGCGGCCCTGCGTGAACGGCCTTCGGTTTTGGAGAACATGCGTATGGGGGACTTGTTCGCCGGCGGCACAGTAACGCTGGATGCGTCCCGCAGCTATGTGTTCACCGCTCCCGGCTCGGTGATCGATGTTTCCGGGCGGTCCGAAATGCTGGCGCCGACCACCGGGGACCGGCCTCAGATGGTCGAAGTCAACGCCGACGCCGGCAGTATCGTCGTGCGTGCGTCGGAAGGCGCGTTGCTGGGAGGCACGTTGCATGCGGCGCCCGGTGAGGGTGCGGGCGCCCGTGGCGGCGCTCTGTCGCTCCAATTCGATTTCGCGCACCGCGCGACCGCGCTGAACTCCGAAGGCGATGCTCCGTTTCCCGACGCCGTCCGGGAAATCCGCATAACCGAAGCGCCGGTCGAGAGCGTTGGCAGCGCCGTGCCGCTGGCGCTCAATGGCTTGATGCAGGTGGCGCCGAGCATCATAGCGGCCGGAGGCTTCGACGCGGTGGAGTTGCGCGTCGAGGCGACCAGCAACCTGGCCGAGAACGCGCGGGTCAACTTTGCCGATGCCCGTACGACGCTGGCGGTGGATCGGGAAATTGCCATCACCACCCCGGTATTGATGTCGGCCGGGGCGGTGGAGCTGGCGGCCTCGCACGTGATGCTGGGCTCGTTTGTTCAGAACTCCGCCGCGCCCACGGAAGGACCGGGCAGCCTGAGCGTGCAGGCCAACCTCATCGACCTGGTCGGCAATCTGAGCTTGCAGGACTTCGGCGGGGCGCGATTCTCGAGCAGCGGCGATGTCCGCTTCACCGGGCGCCAGAGCGGGAGCAATCCCGCCTCGCGCGACGGGGGTCTCGAGCGGATCACCGGCCGGCTGCGCAGCATGGCGGACGTCAATTTTGCCGCCGATCAGATCTATCCCACCACGCTGAGCGACTACACGGTCAGCGTCGAGCGGCCCTCCGGCGCGATCACGGTCGCGGCGAGCGACGGCAGCGATGCGCTCCCGCTCTCCGCCGGCGGATTCCTCGAGCTGGCCGCAGACCGGGTCGATATCGCGGGCGTGGTGCGCGCGCCGTTGGGCCAGATTCGCATCGATGCCCAAAGCGCGAACCTCCTGGCCGGAAGCCTCGTTTCGACCTCGGGCGACGGGCTGGTCGTGCCGTTCGGGACCACGCAGTTCGACGGCGCCGACTGGATCTACGATTTCGAGTCGAAGGGCCAGCAGATCATGGCGGCGCCGGACAAACGAGTCGAGCTGCAGGCCGACCGCATTACGCTGGCGCCCGGGGCCGTAGTGGATGTCACGGGCGGCGGCGACCTGCAGGCTCTGGAGTTCGTGCCCGGCCCGGGCGGCACGCGCGACATTCTGGGAGCCGACGCCGATGCGGGCGCCTTTGCCATCGTGCCGACTCTGGGCTCTTCCTTTGCAAGCTACGATCCGTCACTTCTGTCGACGTTGAAGGGGCAGGGAAGGACGGTGGTGCTCGATGGCGCATCGGGCCTGCCGGCCGGCGAGTACGCGATCCTGCCCGCGGCCTATGCATTGCTGCCCGGAGCGTTCCTCGTGACGCCACGCCCGGATGCTCCGGCGATGTCGCGCCCCGCAAGCGTGCTCCCGGATGGCTCCCAGTACGTTACGGGCCGCTATGGCTACGCCGGCACTCAGGAGCGCGACAGCCTGGCGACGACTTTCCATGTCGAGACCTCGGCGCAGGTGCTCGGCCGGGCGCAGTATCGACAAACAAAAGCCGACGGCTACTTCGCCGCGCGCGACACCGCAGCGCCCTTGAATCGCGATGCGGGGAACCTGGTGCTCAGCGCCAATTCCGCTCTCGACCTCGGCGGCGTTCTTGCGAAGAATGCCGCGAGCGGACGCGGCTCGCAGGTGGACATCATCGCCAGCCGGCTCAGCGTGGTGTCGGCGCCGACCGGCGCTCTGGATGCGGTGGAACTGGTGGCCGCTGATCTAAACGCACTGGGTGCGGACAGTCTCTCGCTCGGTGCCATTCGCCGACGCACCTCGACCGGTACCACGCTCGACGTGCGCGCCAGCGATGTACAGGTGCAGTCGGGAAGCGAGGTATCGCAATCCGAGCTGTTGCTGGCCGCGACCCAGGACGTCACCGTGCACGGCGGCGCGCGAATTGCAGCGCAGGGCGCTGAACGCAGCGGCGACGATACTCTACTGATGAACGGCGACGCGGCGCTGCTGCGGATCTCGGCAGGCGATCAGGTCGAAGTCGCGCGCGTCGGCGGCGCCGGCGCGGCCGGCACGGTGACGATCGAAGAAGGCGCGTCGGTGGATGCCGCGCGGTCGATGACGATCGATGTCAGCGCCAACGCCCGCCTCGACGGAGCGATGAGCACGCACGGCGGCTCGCTGCGCATCGGCGCGCCGCAACTCAGTCTGGGCGCGTCCCAGGGCGCGGTGTCCGGTTTGTTGTTGAGCGGCGCGCAGTTGGATGCTTTCGATGCGCAGGAGCTGGTCCTGAGCAGCCGCGGCCCGATCAATATCTACGGCGCGCTCGAAACGCGGCTGGATCGTGTCATATTCGACAGCGCGGGTCTCATCGGCCACGACAATGACGGTCAACAGGTTTCGGTGGCCGCCGACAGCATCACGTTGCGCAACAGCGGCCACCGTTCGATGGGCGCGGCGAGCGGGAACGGCACCGGCACGCTGCAGCTGAGCGCGCGCACCGTGAACCTGAGGGATGGCGACTTCGTGGTGCAGGGATTTGGCAATGTCGACGTCACCGCGGCCGAACAGTTCGTCGCGGGGGCGGAGGGCATCGATACCGCGCTCAAGGTTGCCGGCAACCTGACAATCACGACCTCGCGGGTGCGGGTGGGGGCGGGCGTCGACGCCGTGCTTGGCGCCGTCGATGCCGGCGGACAAACGATCGGCTCCGTCAATCTCATGGCGCCGTCCGCCGTTATCGATGCGAGCACGTCCGCGGAGCTCGGCGGCCGGCTGGACGTGATCGGCACCGGCATCAGCGTCGGTACACGGCTCGATCTGCCCTCGGGCGATGTCAGACTGCATGCGACCGGTCCCTCGGGAATCGCGCTGACGGACAGCGCGGTCATCGATGTCGCCGGCAGGAATCTGCAGTTTGCCGACGTGGTGCGCGGAAGCGTCGGCGGTCACATGGGATTGCAGGCGGATGCAGGCCCCGTGACCGTGGCCTCAGGCGCCCGCCTCGATGCTTCCGGTGCTACGGCGGGCGCGGACGCCGGCAGAATCGAGATCGATTCGGCCGGTGCATTGGACATCTCACCGACGGCGTCGCTGGTCGCGAGCGCCAACGAAGGTAATCGCACCGGCAGTGTGCTGGTGGCCGCGCAGTCGCTCACCAACGGCTTTTCATCGTTGAACGCTCAGTTGACCGGGGGCGGCATCTTCGAGCAGCGCAGCCTCCACTTGGGCACGGGCGATCTCGTGCTGGCCGCCGGCGAGGAGATCCGCGCGCATCGGGTCGAGCTGGCCACGGGCGGCAGCATCGATATCTTTGGTCGCATCGATGCCCGCGGCGTGGACGGCGGCTCCGTCGCGCTCTCGGCGAACGGCAATCTCACCCTCGCCAGCGGCGCCACGATCGACGCGCGAGCCCGCGGCCGCGAGGAAGCGGGTGGCGAGGTGCGGTTGGCGACGCAGGCGGGAACGGTTTCGATCGAGCCCGGCGCCACCATCGATGTCGCGGGCGTCTCTGCCGGAGGCGCCGCGTCGGACACCGGCACGGTATTGGTCCGCGCCCCCCGCATTGGCGATACGGCGGTGGGCATGCTTCCAGTCGGTGGGCTGATCCGCGGCGCGGAGCGCATCGAAATCGAAGCCTTCAGAAGCTACACCGCGACGACATTGGACGCATCGAGCTATGCGACTGTCGCCGCGGATACGGCGACTTACATGGCGAATGCCGCGACGATCAAGGCCGGGCTCGGACTCGACGCCGATCCGCGCGTGCACTTCGTCGCAGGTGAGGAGATCGCGACCGACGGGGATCTCACCGTGACGGGCTCGATCGATTTCCTGACCTATCGTCCGGGTAACGAAGCCGGCGTGCTGACTTTGCGCGCCGGCGGCAATCTCAATGTCCTGGGCTCGTTGAGCGACGGCGTCGCACTGGCCAGCTCGTACCCCGATCTGCTGCTGCCGCGGGAGACCGTACAAACGGGCGACTCGTGGTCATACCGGCTGGTCGCCGGAGCGGACCTGGCCAGCGCCGATGCCGGCGCCGTCAAAGTCGGGACCGGCGATCTCACTCTCGGCAGCGGCGCCAAAGTGCGCACCGGCACCGGCCGCATCGACGTGGCCGCCGGACGCGACTTCCGGTTCGCCGACGGCACCGCCGCGCTCTACACGATGGGCGTGAACCGCGGCGCAGGAGAGGTTCCGACCGGCGGCTTCGAGATCGATCCTGTGGTCATCAAGGACGCCATCTACAACGGCGATTTCCTGCAGGACGGCGGCAGCATCTCCGTGCGGGCGGGGCGCAATATCCAGGGCGCGGACGGCAATCAGTTCATCAGCGACTGGATGGCGCGCGCGAACGGCATACAGACCGGCTCGCTCCCCGACATCTCCGTGGCGAACTCCTGGGCCGTGAACGTTGCCGAGTTCCGGCAGAACCTCGGCACGCTGGGCGGGGGAAATATCCGGATCGAGGCGGGCGGCGATATCGATACGCTCGGCGCAATGCTGCCCACGACCGGACAGCCCGTAGGTCCGCCGGGCAGCGCGCCATCGATCGCCGGCGGCGGCGACTTGCACGTCTACGCGGGCGGTGATCTGCGCAGCGGCATGTTCTACGTCGAACGCGGCCGCGCGCAGATCGATGTCGGCGGACGGGTGACGCGCTCGCAAACCAGCCCCGCGTATCCCGTGCTCGCGGCCGGCGCGACTCAGATCGCGCTCCAGGCGCGCAAATCCGTTTCGCTCGAGGCCATCGTCAATCCGTTCGTGCTGTCGCAGAGTTTCTCGCAGGGTACCGCCGGCATCATTCAGCCAACGCCGGTCTACTTCTTCTCTTACAGCCCCGACAGCTCGGCCCGGGTTGCGGCAAGCTCGGGCGATGTGCTGGTGCGCGCCAACAGCACCGCGCTCGGGGCTCTCTCCAGCAACAAACTGGAGCCCAATATCACTCTGGGCTACGGCATCCTGCCCGCGACGTTCGAGGCCTACGCGCTGCAGGGGAGCCTGGAGTTCGGCGACTCCCTGACGCTCTTCCCGGCCGCGCGCGGCAATCTCGAGCTGATCGCCGCGAAGAATATCGGCTTGTCGGACGAAGGCGTGCGAACGGTCGATCTCACGATGTCGGATGCCGATCCGACGCTCCTCCCCGGGCTGCTGAATCCCACCGCCGAATTGGAAACGGCGCGCGCGATTCTGCCGCGCGGCGGCGTCGGCAATGCCAAGGTGCCGGTCCACACAGGCGACACGCGGCCCGCGCTGATCGTCGCGCGCGACGGCGTGCTGGGCATCGATCCGGAGGCTGAGGGAGTCACGGGCGGAGACCGGTTCTCGGTCTATCTGTCGAAGCAGGCGCGGCTGCACGGCGCGAGCATCAGCAATCTCAACCTGACCGTGCAGCATGTCGATCCCAATGACGTCACGGTGGTGGCCAGCGACAGCGATATCGATTTCCCGACCCAGCGCAACAGCGATGCCACCGTCCGGACGAACGGCAATGCCATTACCATCGACGGGCCGGGCCGTCTGGACGTGATCGCGGCAGGCAACGTGAACCTGGCCGCTTCCGAAGGCATCATCAGTCGGGGCCGGCGGTTCAACAGCGCGCTGCCCGAAGGGGGCGCCGCGATTTCCGTGCTGGCCGGCGTCGATCCGGACCTCGACGATCTCGGTTTCATCGACAAATATCTGGCGCGCGATGAGTACGCCGAGCGGCTGCAGGCGTATCTCGAGCGGCGCGGCGTGTCCGTCGGCAGTTCGAGCGCCGCGCTCGATGCGTTCCGCGCCCTGCCGCGCGAGCAGCGCCGGCCGCTGGTGCTGGAGGTCCTCTACAACGAGATACTCCAGGCCGGCATCGCCGCGACGGACGGCGGTTCCGATGAATTCCAGCGCGGGTACGACGCAACCGAGGCGCTGTTCGGCGCCGACCGCTCGCGGGGCGACCTCAACATGTTCCTCAGCCGCATCACGACGATCGACGGCGGCGATGTGAACATCGCAGTGCCCCACGGCCTGGTGAATGCGGGCGTCGCGAATACTTCGATCCTCAACGACAGCGCCAAGCTGGCCCGGCTGGGAATCGTCGTCGAAGGCGCCGGCGACGTGAACGCGCTGGTCGATCAGTCGTTCCTGGTCAATCAAACCCGCGTGTTCGCGCTCGACGGCGGCAACGTGCTGATCTGGGCGGCGAAGAAAGATATCGACGCCGGCGGCGGCGCGAAGACGGCCCTCACGGTGCAGAAGCCGGACGCGCTTTACAACTTCGATGCGCTGCCGACGTCGCTTCTGCCGCCCGCGATCGCCGGCAGCGGAATCCGCACGGCGGTGACCACGCCGGGCCGCGATCCCGGCAGCGTTTATTTGTTCGCGCCCGCCGGCATCGTGAACGCGGGCGATGCGGGCATTCAGTCGGTCGGCAACATCACGATCGTGGCGGTGCAGGTGACGGGCGCGGACAACATCAGCGCGGGCGGCACGGCGGTCGGCGTGCCGACGGACACCGGCGGGCTGGGGGCGAGCGTTGCAGGAGTGAGCGCGACATCCGGCAGCGCGAGCAGCGCGGCTGCTGCTGCTGCGGATACGGGCGCGCAGAGGAAGGAGCCTGCACCATTGGCGGATGCGGCCATGAGCTGGCTGGATGTGTTCGTGGTCGGATTCGGCGAGGAGGGGTGCAAGCCGGACGACATGGAGTGCATGAAGCGGAATCAGAAGAATTGATGCGCGACAGGAACGGTACCGGGCGGCGCGCGGCGTAGTCGCATCCGACGATTTCCGGGCCAGCCCTGGCCGTCAGGAATGGGTGCGGCTCTGATCGACGACGGCTCCTGCCTGCGAGCGCCCGGGCTTCGATGGAGCCGTCTGGATCGAGAAGAGAGCCTGTGCGAGCGCGAATCCTGCGAGCGCGCCAACGAATTGCGCAGCAATGAAAGCCGGCACGTCCGCCGGGCGGATGCCTGCAAACGTGTCCGACAGCGATCGGGCAATCGTGATCGCAGGATTTGCAAAGGACGTCGACGCGGTAAACCAATAGGCGGCGCCGATCCAGCCGGCGACCATCCAGGGCGCGTCCGAAGCGCGCCGATGTCCGAGCACGACGAGAATCAGTCCGGAGGTCGCCACCGCTTCGGCCAACCACTGCGAGATGCCCGTGCGAGCGTGAAGGGAGGACTGCACGAGCGGCAGAGCAAACATCGCATGCGCGAGAACGGCGCCCAGACAGCAGCCGAGAATCTGCATCACCGCGTAGGCGCCCACCTCACGCCACGGCAGCACGCGTCGCAATCCTTGAATGACCGAGACTGCCGGGTTGAAATGCGCGCCGCTGACAGGACCGAGCAATGCGATGAGCACGGCCAGGATGGCGACCGTCGCCCCCGTGTTGGCGAGCAACGCCACGGCGACGTTACCGCCCGCGAGCTGCTCGGCCATGATCCCGGAGCCGAGCACCGTCGCTGCGAGAAGCAGCGAGCCGAGCCCCTCTGCGGCGAGGCGCCGGCGCATCGTTAGTTCGACCCGAGCGGCGTCCTGCCGATCTCGTCCAGGCGCTCCTTGAGCTTGATCCGTTCGATCGAAGCGAGCGGGAGGCTCGTAAAGGTCTTGATGCGGTTCTCCAGAGTCCGGAACGTGTCGCGAAACGCCGTGAGCTGATCGAGCTCGGAGCCTTCGACGGCCGCTGGATCGGGCACGCCCCAATGCGCCGTCATCGGTTGGCCGGGCCAATAGGGACAGACCTCGCCCGCCGCGTTGTCGCAAACGGTGAACACGAAGTCGAGGTTCGGAGCGTCCGGCGCGGCGAATTCGTCCCAGCTCTTGCTGCGCAGGCCTTGCGTGGGAAACTTGAGGCTCTGCAGGAGCTTCAACGCAACCGGATGGACGGTGCCCTTGGGATGACTGCCTGCACTGAAGCCCCGAAAGCGGCCGCGACCCCAATGGTTGATGAGGCTTTCCGCAAGAATGCTCCGGGCGGAATTGCCCGTGCAGAGAAAGAGGACGTTATAGACACGCTCCGCCATAGATTGCATTCATGCATGCCATCCCGATCGCGCGCGCGGCGCCTCGAGCCCGAGAGAGTGGTACAAACGAATCCTCCCGGAAAGATCATGAATGGAAACGTGGACACGCAATCGCCTCATGAAGCTTTCCTCTTACGGACGGTGACCGGAGCACAGCTTCGGCCGCCACAGCAGTTCTCCGTGAAAAACCCGAGGAGCGCGTTCATCTGTTCGTAGTTGGTGGAGTAGTAGATGAACCGGCCTTCACGCCGCGATTGAATCAGGTCGGCGTGGCTCAAGGTCTTCAGGTGAAAGGACAAAGTGTTCGCGGGGATGCCGAGCTTCCCGGCGATCTCGCTGGCCGCCAGCCCTTCGGGTCCCGCCTGTACGAGCAGGCGATAAACCTGCAGGCGGCTGCCCTGCGCCAAGGCGCCCAGAGCTTCAACGGCTGCTCTCTCTTCCATAACTCTAGAATCGTCGAGGTGTATGCCGGTGTCAAGCCGTGCGCTTCGGCTGCAGCTCGGCCCGAACAAATGAAGGACTGCGAGCGGGGTGCTGAAGAATAAGGAATCGACCTCGATCGCCCTGCCGTTCATCGAAGCGCAGACTCAATCAGTCCAGTGGTCAAGGAGCACTGACACCCGCTGAGCCGAGCCCGCCCGGCTGCGGGGGGCAGGGGGTGTAGTATCCTCGGGGGCCCTTTTGGCGGGGTCGGGTATGGCGAGCTGCGGTTATCTGGCGCGGGCGGTGGTGATTCTGGTCGCGCTGCTGGCGGTTGAGGGGGAGTGCGCGGGGGCGGCGGCGCAGTTAGGGCCGGGGACGCTGGGGGTCTTGTACGATCTGGATGACGAAGCGAGTGTGCGGGTGGCGCGCTACTACGCCGCGCGGCGGGAGATTCCAGCCAGGAATGTTGTCGGGCTGCGGGTGCCGCACGATGATGTGATTGCGCCTCAGCAGTTGACGGCGTTGCGGGCGGAGGCGTTTGCGCGGCTGCCGCGGGAAGTCGAGTCGCTGGTGCTCGTGTGGCAGCAGCCGTACGCCGCGGGGTGCATGTCGATCACGACGGCGTTTGCCGCGGGGTATCGCGCCGAGTTTTGTACGCCGCTGCCTGCCTGCGGCAAGACCAGCGTGAATCCGCTGTACGACGCGCCGGGCTGGCAGCCGATGCGGCGGTTCGGGTGGCGGCCGGCCATGCTGCTGCCGAGCGAGGATGAAGAGCTGGCGCGCGCGCTCATCGACCGGGGCATCCGTGCGGACCGGACGTACCCACGCGGGACGGTGTATCTCGTGCACACCACGGACGACGCGCGCAACGTTCGCTCCAGCGAGTATGCCGCCGTAAAGCCGTGGGCCGCCGGCCGGATCGCGGTGCGTGAATTGTTCGTGCCGGTGGAGTCGGAAGTTGCCGGTATCTTTGCTTACTTCACCGGCGCGCGGCGCGTTGCCGAGCTGCCCATGCTGAGCTTCCGCCCGGGCGCCGTCGCCGATCATCTGACTTCGAGCGGCGGAGTCCTGGACGGCTGGCGGCAGATGTCGGTGCTGCGCTGGATCCGCCAGGGCGCCACGGCCTCATACGGCGCGGTGTCGGAGCCGTGCAACCAGCTCGGCAAGTTTCCCAATCCGCCGGTCCTGCTGCGGCATTACCTGCAGGGGGAGACGGTGCTCGAGGCTTATTGGAAGAGCGTGCAGATGCCCGGCCAGGGTTTGTTTGTCGGCGAGCCGCTCTCGAGCCCGTTCCTGCCGACGCCGCAGCTCCTCCGTTAGCGCCCTCCAGCTCCGCGCCGGCTCAAGGCGCCGGCTCGTCCCTGACCTCACTGGCAGGGACCGCTTTGCCGATCGCGTCGAGCTGTTCCTGGAGCTTGAGCCGGTCGATGGCCGCGATCGGCAGGCTCGTGAAGATCTTGACGCGATTCTCCAGCATCCTGAAGGTGTCGCGGAACGCCAGCCACTGCTGCTTTGGATCGGAGGATGGCGAGGCGGCCGGATCCGGCATGCCCCAATGGGCGGTCATCGGCTGGCCGGGCCACACCGGGCAGGTTTCGGCGGCGGCCCGGTTGCAGACCGTGAAAACGAAGTCCATGCGCGGCGCGCCCGGCTCGGCGAACTCGCTCCAGTCCTTGCTGCGCAACTGCCCCGTCGGCAGCCGCATGCGCTTGAGCAACTCGAGCGCGATGGGATGGACTTCGCCCCTGGGATGGCTGCCCGCGCTGAAGCCGCGGAATTTCACGCCGCCCCAGCGGTTGACCAGCGCCTCCGCCATGATGCTGCGGGCCGAGTTGCCGGTGCACAGGAACAAAACGTTGTAGGGTTTCAAGGCCGTTTCCCCCTCAGGCTTCCGTGACGGCGCGGGATGATAGCGGAAGACGGGGCGGCCGGAGGCTGGCGGCCGTCGCGGTCTGTAACAAAACCATCACGTGGCCGCGGGACAATCCGCCGCAGTCAATCCGGACTGTCCGCTGCCGCCCGGTCCAGGCGCGGCCGGCGGCGTGCATTTACGAGAAACAGGGGCCGAGTGCAGCCATGAAGATCCTGCGCGCCGCTGCGGCGCTGCTTCTGCTCGCGACACCGCTGGCGAGCCATGCGTGGTGGAATGAGGATTGGAAGTTCCGCAAGGAGCTGACGTTCGACCTGAGCCCGGCCGGCGCCGACATCACCGCCACCCCCAGCGAGGTGGCGGTGCTCGTGCGGCTGCACATCGGCAACTTCACCTACTTTGCCGACACCAAGCCCGATGGCGCCGATCTGCGCTTTCTGGCCGCGGACGACAAGACGCCGTTGAAGTTCCACATCGAGCGTTACGATCCGCAGAACCAGATGGCGCTCATCTGGGTGCGGGTGCCGCGGCTGACCGGCGGCGGCAACGCGGACAAGATATTCCTTTATTACGGCAATCCGGCGGCCACCGCGGCGAGCGACCCGGCCGGCAGCTATGACAAGGATCAGGCGCTGGTGCTGCACTTCTCCGAGGCGGCGGGGGCGGCGCCGCAGGACGCCACCGCCAACAAAAATCACGCAACCGCGCCAGCCGGCGAGCTGTACCCGGCGGCGCTGATCGGCGGCGGGTTGCGCCTGAACGGCTCGGCCACGATGCACGTGGCTGCCTCGCCGAGCTTGAAAGTACAGGCCCAGCAGGGCGCGACCGTGTCCGCATGGGTGCGTTTCGAGGCCCCGCCGCAGAATGCGGTCGTCGCGGCTCTGGAGGATGCCGGCCGCGGACTCGTGCTCGGCGTCAACGGCGCGCAGGCTTTTGCCCGGCTGGCGGGCGGGAAGGGCAACGTCGATGTGTCCGGCGGCCAACTCACGCCCGGCACGTGGCATCACCTCGCGGTGCGCGCCGGCGCCGGCCGCCTGACTTTGTTTGTCGACGGCGCCGAAGCCGGCGCGGCCAATGCGGACCTCCCCGAGATCGCCGGCGCGCTGACCGTCGGCGGCTCCGCCCGCGGCTCCGGCGGATCGTTCGCCGGGGAAATCGACGAGCTGCAGGTGTCCACCGCCGCGCGCAGCGCCGAATGGCTCAAGGTCGCCGCGCGCAGTCAGGGGATGAACGCCAAGCTCGTCGCTTACGGCGGGGATACGCAGAAAGACTCGGGCGACGTTTCTTACTTCGCCATCACCCTGCGCAACGTCACCGTCGACGGCTGGGTCGTCATCGGCATCCTGTTCGTCATGTTCGTCGGGAGCCTCCTGGTCATGCTGGGCAAGGGGCTCTATCTGGGCAGCGTGCGCAGGACCAACAGCAAGTTCCTGCTGGAGTTCCAGCAGCACGGCCACAACCTGCCGGCCGAGGAAGACCGCTTCGGCGCCTCGACGCTGTATCCGCTCTATAGCCACGGCCTGCGCGAGATGAACAAACGTCTGCAGGGCCAGGCGGCCGGCGCGGACCGGGCGCAGATCCTGAGCGCGCAGTCCATCGAGGCCATCCGCGCCACCATGGACGCCACGCTCACCCGCCTGATCCAGCGCCTGTCGAGCCAGATGGTGCTGCTCACGATCTGCATCTCCGGCGGCCCGTTCCTGGGCCTCCTCGGCACCGTCATCGGCGTGATGATCACCTTCGCCGCCATCGCCGCGAGCGGCGACGTGAACATCAACGCCATCGCCCCCGGCACCGCCGCTGCCCTGGCCGCCACCGTCGCCGGCCTGGCCGTCGCCATCCCCTGTTTGTTCGGCTACAACTTCCTCAACACCCGCATCAAGGAAATCACCGCCGACATGCGCGTCTTCGTCGACGAATTCGTAACCCAAGCAGCAGAGAACTACAGCTAGCCAGGATTGTTCATGAACGCCGCGGCCTATCAGCAGAGTTCGGATTGGGGGAGGGGGGTTGGGGGCTGTCAAAAACAGGGATGTTTTTGTCAGAGCCTACAGGGGTGCGACGTATACGTCGCACGGGTGTCCATGGATGGACACCCTGGGCTTCAGCGGAGCAGGGACTGCGCAGCTGAATGTATTCACGGCGTCCCCCAACCCCCCTCCCCCAATCCGGACTCTGCCAAGCACTGAAATACACGTTCATGAACAATCCAACCTGACGACCTTACCAAATGTCCGCCTCAGCCGAAGAAAAAGACGTCTACGACGAGATCAACATCACCCCGATGCTCGATCTCGCCTACGTCCTGCTCGTCATCTTCATCATCATGACCACCGCCACCGTCCAGGGCATCAAGGTAAACCTGCCCAAAGCCAGCGCCCAGCCGAGCCTCGCCGAGAACAAAACCAAGGCGATCACGGTCACCGCCGACGGCACGATGTACCTGGACACCTTCCCGGTGACCATGCAGGAGCTCGAGTCGCTCCTGCGCCAGTACAAGGCCGCGGACCCCAATCTGCCGGTCATCGTGAAGGCCGACGCCACCATCCAGTACCAGCGCGTGGTGGACATCCTCGATCTCGTCGGGCGGCTGGAGATCACCCAGCTCGGGCTGGTCACGCAGAAGCTCGTCAAATGAAACGGCGCGCGCACATGCGGGAGGTCCGTGCATGAGCAACCAGCCTCGATGGCGCAAGACCATGCCGGCGCTGGCCGTGCTGCTGTTCGCCGGCACGGCGGGCGGGGGCATCGTCTACTTCATCAAGAGCATGCTCGATACGCAGCCGGGCCCGGTGAAGCAGGTGGTGCAGGAAGTGAAGATCATCCGTCCGCCACCGCCGCCACCCGAGACCGAGCCGCCTCCACCGCCGCCCGACGTGCAGGAGAAGGTCGACATCCCGGAGCCCGAGCCCACGCCCGAGCTGGCCGATGCCCCGCCCGCCGAGCAGCTCGGCATCGACGCGGAAGGCGGCGCCGGCGGCGATGGCTTTGGCCTCCTGGCGCGAAAGGGCGGGCGCGACCTGCTCGCGACCGGCGGCAGCGCCTTCGCGTGGTACACCGGCTTGCTCAAGAACGAGATCCTCGAGCGCTTGCAGAACGACAAACGCGTGCGCTCGAGCAGCTACAAGGTCACGGTGCGCATCTGGCTCAAACCCGACGGCAGCGTCGAGAAGGTGAAGCTCGCCGGCTCGACGGGCGACCGCGAGCTGGACAGCACCATAGAGCTGGCGCTCGCGCGCCTCGAACGCCTGCCGCAGGCTCCGCCGCTGGAGATGCCGCAGCCTGTGAGCCTGCAAATCGTGTCACGCATCTAAGGTCTTCGCTTCATGAACAGACTCTCCGCCGGCCGGGTCCTCGCTGTACTGCTGGGTACCTTTTCGTTGGTCAACTCCGCCCAGGGCGCGCAATCGTCGGAGGAGCGCTCGCTCAACGAGCTGCGCAATACCGTGGTCAATCTCCTGCAGGCCCTCGTGCAGAAAGGCGTGATGACGCAGGAGCAGGCCGGCGCGCTCGTCCAACAGGCGCAGACCAAGGCCGAACAGGATGCCGCCGCGGCGGCTGCGGAGGAAGCGGCCGAGGCGGACGCGGTGCGCGTAACCCACGTGCCGGACATCGTCAAGCTCGAGATCCGCAACCAGGTGGCCAATGAGGTCAAGCCGCAGGTCGTCACCGAAGTGCTCGCGGCCGCGCGCAACGAGAAATGGGGCGTGCCGGGCGCGCTGCCGGACTGGGTGAACAAGGTCAGGCTCATCGGCGATGTGCGCGTGCGCGGGCAGGGCGACATCTTCGCCAGCGCCAACGCCGACAACTTCTACCTGGACTACAACACGGTCAACGCCCGCGGCGGCATCGGCCGCGCCGGAATTGCCGCGCTGTCCAATATCGCCGAGGACCGCCAGCGTCTGCGCCTGCGCGCGCGGTTTGGCGCCGAAGTCACCATCGCCGACGGCGTGAAGGCCGCGATCCGCGCGTCCACCGGCAATTTCACCGATCCGGTGTCGACCAATCAAACGCTTGGCAACACCGGCACGCGCTATCAGTTTGGCGTGGAGCAGGCCTACATCCGCTGGGACCTGGCAGGCTCGCGCAACTATCCGTGGCTCACGCTCCAGGCGGGCCGCACGCCCAACCCGTGGGTCTCGACCGATCTGCTCTGGGATGCCGATCTCTCGTTCGAAGGCGTGTCGGCCACCTATCGCCTGGGACTGTCGAGCGTCAACCCGCGCCAGCGCCATGTGTTCTTCACGCTCGGCGGCTTTCCGCTGCAGGAGATCGAGCTGTCGAAGGAAGACAAGTGGCTCTACGGCGCGCAGCTGGGCCTGGAGTGGACGTTCAGCGGCGGCTCGCGGCTGCGCGTCGCGGGTGCGCTGTACGACTACGAGAACATCGTCGGCCAGCGCAACGCGCTCGACAGCACGCTGTACGATTTCACCGCGCCGCAATTCCTGCAGCGGGGCAATACTTTGTTCGACATCCGCACCGACAGCGACGGCTCGACCAACCTGTATGCGCTGGCCGCGGACTACACGATCGCCAACCTGCTGGCATCGTTCGAGCTCGCATTGACCGACAACCTGCGTTTGACGCTCACCGGCGATTACGTTCGCAACATCGGTTACGACGAGAAGGACGTACTGGCGCGCACCCGCGAGCTGGTGCCCGCGCGCACCGAGGGCTACCAGGGCGAGCTTGCGGTCGGCTCCACGAACGTTTATCGGCGCGGCGGCTGGCGGGCCTTCATGGGCTACCGGTATCTCGAGCGCGACGCGGTGCTCGATGCCTTCACCGATTCGGATTTCCGCGGCGGCGGAACCGACGTCAAAGGGTATTTTCTGGGCGGCGACCTGGGTCTCACCAACAACGTCTGGCTGCGCATGCGCTACCTGAGCGGCAGCGAGATCGACGGTCCGCCGCTCGGTCTCGATGTGTGGCAGCTCGATGTCAACACCCAGTTCTGAGCGCGCGGACTTTCCTTCTCCGGCACGGGGCGCAACGGGAGAGATGACGATGAAGACGACGCGACCGGCTTTCGTGCTCTTTGCGCTCCTGGTCCTCACGAGCGCGGCTCACGCACAGACTGCGCGCTCGGGCGGGGGCGCGGCGGATGCGCAGCTCCTGCAACAGCTGCAGCAGCTGGCGTCCGAGCGCACCCAGCTGCAGGCGGAGAACGCCAAGCTCAAGAAGGAGCTGGAGGACGTCAAGAAGAAGATCAAGGGGCTCGAGTCGGACAGGACCGCGCTCAACCAGCGCGCCCAGAGCGCCGCGGCGGCGCTGGCGCAATCGAGCGCGAGCAAGGAAGGCCTGGAGCAGAGCCTGTCCCAGCAGCGCACGCGCATGGAAGAGCTGATCGCGAAGTTTCGTGAAACCGCCACCACGCTCCGGGATGTGGAAACCGACCGCGCGCAGGCGAGGACGCAGCTGGCCACGCGCGAGCAGGAGCTCAAAACCTGCGTGGAGAAGAATCTCGCGCTCTACAAGGTCAATTCCGAGGCGCTCGATCGCCTGGAGAACCAGAGCTTCTGGACGTCCGTGGCGCGCAAGGAGCCGTTCACGCAGCTCAAGCGCACGCAGATCGAGAACCTCGTCGATGAGTATCGCGGTCGGGCCGACGACAACCGCATCGAGGGACAAGGCTCGGGCGCCGCATCGCCGGCGTCCAAGTCTTCGCCTCGCAGCTGAGGCGGCGGCGGCCGATGCAACACGTCGCCGCCAGCCTGCAGGAGTGTGGACGTTTGTTGGACAAGCGTCAGCGGACCGTGCCGCGAAAAAATCGCCGCGGCCTGCGGATTTTCATCGAATCTTCAAGCGTTTGTCATAAGCACCCGGTAGGATCGGCCGCGGAAAGGTTATGCTGGAGAGAAGAGTCCGATGCGATATGCTTTCCGTCCGCTCGCGTATTTGAGTAGCGCGCTCGGCGCTTTGCTGTTTGCGGCCGTGGCTGCTCCAGCTCTTGCCGTCACGATCCAGGCCCCCGGCGCGATCACCGGTCCCGGCAACCCGCTGACGATCAGCGCGGAGACCACCTCGGCGGGAACGACGGGCGACGGTCACAACCCGACGCTTACCATACCCGGCTCCTATCACTACGGTCGCGACTTCAACGACTTCGGCACCCTGACCCCGCTCCCCTCGCCGTACGACGACGCCGATTTCGTCGACGTCTTCGTCTTCACCGTCAGCGGCTCCGCGGCAAGCTCGGTTACCACCACCATCGATCTCGGCAGTACGTTGCGCATCGACAATCTGCTCGAGCGGCTGTACAGCGCCACGACCGGCGAGACGATCCCGGTGCTCGGCGATCCCGCCTCCTGTCCCGGGCCGAGCTGCTTTGTCGGCACGACGCTGCCGCTCGGCAGCTCCGGAGAGGTCGCCCTGCTCGAGTCCGTCCTGCTCGCTCCGGGCACCTACGTGCTCGAGATCCGCGGCGCGGTGACCGGTACGGTCGGCGGCAGCTACGCCGGCGTGCTGAATCTGGCGCCCGTGCCGCTGCCGGCCGCGGGCTGGTTCCTGCTCAGCGGTTTGTTTGGGCTCCTGCCCGCGCTGGGACGGCGCCGGCGCGGAGCCGCCGCGGTGTGAAATTCCCCCGGGCGGGGCTGCTCGCCATGAGCGATCCCGCCCGCCCGCCGGAGTACTCCGTCCAGCCCGCGGATGAGCTGACGGACATCATCGTCAAGGGCCGCGTACAGACCCTTTTTCAGCCGATCATCGATACGTTCTCGCGCGCGACGCTGGGATTCGAGGCGCTGTCGCGCGGCCCCGCCGATTCTTCGCTGCACTCGCCGATGGAGCTTTTCGCCATCGCGCGCGACAGCGGCTTCACCGTGGCGCTGGAGGAGTGCTGCCTGAAGCGCGCGGTGGAACGGTTCCGCGATGCGAAGCTCGACGGGCGCCTGTTCCTCAATCTCTCTCCCTCGACACTCCTGGCCTCGCGCGTGCTGTCGGCGCGGCTGGCGCATATCTTCGAGCAGCTCGGGCTGCCCGCGAGCCGCTGCGTGCTGGAGATCACCGAGCAGAGCCTGTTCGAGGACTACGGCATGATCCGCAAGGCGCTCAATGCGTTCCGCGACGTCGGGTGCGAGATCGCCGTGGACGATCTCGGCGCGGGTTATTCCGGACTCAAGACCTGGTCGGAGGTCAGGCCCGACTACGTGAAGATCGACCGCTACTTCGTCTCGAGCGTGCACGCCGATGGCGTGAAGGCGCAGATCCTGCGCTCGATCGTGGAGATGAGCCGCGCGATCGGCAGCCGTGTCATCGCCGAGGGCGTGGAGACGGCGGAAGAGTGCCTGGAGCTGCTGGACATCGGCGTCGACTACCTGCAGGGATACTTCTTCGGCGAGCCGCGGCCCGACCCGTCCGTGAACGCCCAGGCGCTGGAGCATCTGGCCGTGCAGAGCGGGGGCGCGGCCGCCATGTGCGCCGATCATCTGGTGATCGACGAGCTGCGCCGGATCAAAGGACTCGCCAAGGCCCGGCGCGGCACGAGTTTTTTGTTCGCGAGCGCGGGCGAAGCGCGGCTGCTGTATCCGGCCGCGGCCGCGGAGCCCGCCGCGCAAACCTGATCGATCCGCAGGTGTTCGCGCGCGCGCTCGCATCACCCGACGGCCGCCATCGTTCCTCGCTCGTTAGTTGCCGACTTCCCCGCGCTTCGGGATTTTCTCGGGCGGCGTTGCCCGCGGCCCTTTTTTCCTCATGACGACCTGCCCGCGGGCCGCGCGCGGTAAAGCCTCAGCTTTCGCTCACAACCATCTAATCCTCATCGGATTTTTGTCGCCGGTTTGTCCGCGCACAGTTGACATAATCGACGACGACTCCATCACGAAATGTCATGGATTCGACATAACTTTGCAACACTGCACAACTACCTTTGCGCGCAGTAGAACAAAAAACGTCCGCGCCGGGCGTTGGGAGCAGGGGCCTCGTGTTCGATAACCGCAAACAAGCCGTGTCCATCCGCATGAGCGCGACGGACGTGCGCAAGGTCAAGAAACTCGCCGGTCGATTGGGGGTGCGCGATTCCGACGTCATCCGGTTCGCGGTGAAGAGCATGCTGGCCCGCCTCGGGCCGCTCTACGACCCGGAGGTGCGCGGCCGCAGCCTCGTGCCAGTGTTCGTGGAGTCGGGCGCGGAGCTGCTGCGCTACTTCGATCTGGACGCCGCGCGGTTGGAGAACATCATCAATGACGGCGCGGGCGAGGAACGCCAGGTCGAGAACGATGACGTCGCGCTGATCGCCATGAGCGGCGTGCAGGAAAACTACGCGCTGCTCAAGCTGAGCGCGCTCGGCAGCCCGCAGACCGACGAGCGCGGCCTGTCGCAGTCGCTGCGCGACTATCTCTACGAGAAATACGTGTACCGCCATGCCGGCGCCGCCCCGGCCATGGCTCACGGCGCGGGCCACCCGGTCGGCCAGGTCGTGGGCGACGGCGAGCCGCTACCGGTTGTGGGTTAATCGTTTGCAAGAGAGGGCAAGGATCATGGGCAAGTGGACCAATTTGATTAGATCCGCGGCAGGGCCCGCGGCGGGATCTGCGGTGAAATCCGCTGTCACATACACGATCGGCATCGTCGCGGCAGTCCTGGCATCGGGTGCGCCGCTCGCGGCGCGCGCGGCCCAGGCGGGTCCGCAGGCCGACGGCTCGCTGAACGTTTACGAGAGCTCTGCGCTGGTGGGCGGACGGCAGACCGCGCACGCCGAGTTCACCATCCCGGTGGCCGGAAAGGTGACGATCAAGCTGCGGGACCTCGAGTGGCCCGAACGGCTCGCCACGCTGAGCTTCCTGCTGACGGACACGCACGACGTGTTCCAGCGCCTGGATGAGCCCGGCACCCTGAGCTTCGACCTGGACGCGCCCGGGCAGTTTTTCGCTTTCGTGGCGGCGGCCACGCAGGACGTGACGGACATGGGCCTGTATTCGCTGACGGTGTCGGTGGGCGGTCCGGTGACTCCCGCCGCGACGTCGGTGCCGGTGCCCGCGGCGGGCTGGCTGCTGTTGAGCGCATTGGCTGGCTTCGGCGCGCTGGGCCGGTCCAATGGCAGAAAGATCGAGGGCGCGCCGGCCTACGCTTGACGGGGCAACCCGCCTGCGCGTTCCGGTCCCCCTCCGGAGCGCGCGGGCGGGCGAACTGAAAAAAAACGGTCATGGTGGCGCCGTAGACTGCAACCCGCGGGGGCGTGCCCCCCGTTTTTTTGTTTGCGATGGCGATTGCACTGGTCCGACAAATGTTGACAACGCGCTTCCATTCGTGGCGGTGCCTGCTTCGGCAGGGCCTTGCCGGCCTGCTCGTATTCACGGTCTGTGTGTTCACGGCCCGTGCCGGCGAGGCGCCCGAGAAGTCCGCTGCCGCAGCGACGCGCCCGCCGGCGGCCGAGGTCCCGGAGGAATATCGCATCCAGCCGGGCGACCTGCTGTTCATCTCGGTGTGGCGGGAGCCGGACCTGCAGACCGATGCGCTGGTGCGCTCCGACGGCGGCCTGTCCTTTCCGCTGGCCGGCGATGTCCAGGCCGAGGGCCTGAGCGTCAAGGCGCTGAGCGACACCATCGCCGAGCGCTTGCGCAAGTACGTTCCGGACGCCATCGTCAACGTCACCGTCAAGGGCATCGGCGGCAATCGGATCTACGTGATCGGGAGAGTGAATCGTCCGGGCGAGATTCCGTTCATGCGCCCGCTCGACGTCATGCAGGCGCTGAGCCTCGCCGGCGGCACGACGCCATACGCAGCCGTCAACGACATCAAGATCCTGCGGTGGCAGGGCGAACGCCAGGTCGTCATCCGCTTTCGCTACAGCGACGTCGCCAAAGGTCGCGCGCTCGAGCAGAACATCCGCCTGGAAAGCGGCGATACGGTGGTGGTGCCGTGAGGAGTGCATGTGGCGTCACGACACTTCCAGCTCGCATGCCCGCCGGATCGATGCCGGGAGCGGGGTGCGGCGGGTACACGGTCGCCATGGCGTGCGTGGCCGGACTGGTGAGCAGCGGCGCGTCAGCGGCCGAGTGGAGCTTTGTTCCGTCGGCCCGCGTGAGCGCCAGCTATACGCAGAATCCGCGCCTCGCCGGTCAGGACGGCACGGCCAGCGCCGGCGTCATTTCCGAACTGGCTTCGAGCCTGAGCTATCGCACGGAGCGGCTCGACGTGGAGCTCGCTCCGCTGTTCCGCTTCGCGCGCTACGCGAGCGACAGCAGCCTCGACAGCGACACGCAAAGCCTCGATCTTCACGTCGATCGCGGCGCGGAGCGCATGACCTGGCTGTGGGGCGCGAACCTGTCGCGCGACACCACGCTCACCAGCGAGCTTGGAACGACCGGCCTCACGCAGGTCGATGGCCGCCGTCAGAACCTCCTCCTCAGCGCGGCGCCGAGTTTTCAGCTGACCGAGAGGGTGTCGGTCGGCGGCCAGGCGTCGTGGACGGACACGCGGTACATGAACGTCGTCACGCCGGAGCTGAGCGACTATCGACAGAGCAACGCGTCCGTGTTCGCCAGCTATGGGCTGACCGAGCGCACGCAGATGTCGCTGTCGGCGGGCGCTGGTTTGTTCCAGCCGCAGGTGCGCGGGTCGACGCGCGACACCTCGGTGAGCGTGCAGCTCAAGCATGAGCTGGGACTGCAGTGGTCGCTCGGCCTGTCCGCGGGGCCTTCCTGGATCGAGTCCGACTTCGGCAGCAACCGCGGCACGCTTTATAACGTGCAGATGGCGCGCCGGGGCGAGCGGCTGCAGTTGTCGGCAACTCTGGGCCGCTCGCTCGTGCCGACGGGCCGCGGCGTGCAGACGCGGCGCGACGCGCTGACCTTTGCCGCCGCGCGCAGCCTCACCGACCGCATCAGCGCCGGCATATCGTTGACGGCCAGCCGCAATCTCGACGTGCTGCCGGTGCCCGGCTTCAAGCCCGCGCAGATCCGGTACGCCTCGATCGACGGCCGCCTGAGCTGGCAGCTGACGCCGCAGTTGAGCGCGTCGATGGCCGTGGGCGGCACCGATCAGCGCAGTCCCTTCGCGCGCGGCGGCGCGCGCGGCTACCAGGGGTTCGTGACTTTCGCCTGGAGCGGCCAGCCGTGGTCGGTTTCACGGTGAGCGCATGAGCGAGGAAGGCAATCCTCACGAGCGGCCATTCAATCCGCGCGACCTGGTCGCCGCGCTCGTACGCCGCCGCACGGCGGCGATCATTACCGGCACGCTGTGCGCCGCCGTCGCGGTATCGCTCGCGCTGCTGTTGCCGCCGCAATACCGCTCGAGCGGCATGATCCTGATCGAGCAGCAGGAGGTGCCCGTCGACCTCGTGCGGTCGATGGTCAGCGCTTACGCGGACCAGCGCCTGCAGGTGATCAACCAGCGTGCCATGACGTCGCAGAACCTGCTCGGCATCGTCGATCGCTACCAGCTCTATCCTGACCGGGGCCGCGCGACGCGCGAGGAGCTGGTGCAGCGCATGCGCGCGGACATCGGCTTCAAGATGATCAGCTCGCAGGTGATCGATCCGCGCAGCGGCACGCCGCGGCAGGCGACGATCGCGTTCTCGATCTCCTACACGAGCCGTGACGCCACCAAGGCCGCCAAGGTCGCCAACGAGCTTACTACGCTGTATCTCAACGAGAACCTGACCGAGCGCACGCGCCTCGCCGGCAACGCGACCCGCTTCCTCATCGATGAGGGGGCGCGTCTGGCCGTCCAGATCGAGCAGATGGACAACAAGCTCGCGGCGTTCAAGGTGAAGAACGCCGACATCCTGCCGGAGCTGACCGACTTGAACCGCTCGCTTCTCAGCCGCGCCGAGCAGGAGCTGAACGCGGCGGAGATGCGCTCGATGTCGCTGGAGCAGCAGCGGATGTTCATCGAGACGCAGCTCGCCCGGGTCGAGCCGCGCTCGGGAGGCAGCGACCGCGTCGTGAGCCCCGCCGAGCGGCTGAAGATGCTGCGCTCACAGCTGGCGAGCGCGCGCGCGTTGTATGCGCCGGAGCATCCGGACATCGTTCGCATGGAGCGCGAGATCCATGGGCTCGAGGCGCAAGTCGGCACCGGCGCGGCCGCGCGCGCCGACCGCGGCGAGCTGGAGGACAAGCTCGCCGCCGCCCGCGAGGAGCTTACGCAGATGCGCGAGCGCTACGCCGCGGACCATCCGGACGTGCTGCGCCTGGAGCGGCGGGTCGCGGGCTTCGAGAAACAATTGAAAGAAGCTTCCGCCGCGCCGTCCACCGAGCCGGCGGATCCGTCCGCGGCGTCCGCGGTGGACTCACCCGATAATCCGGCGTATCTGCAGCTGCAGAGCCAGCTCGCCGCGGTGTCCAACGAGCAGAACCTGCTCAAAGAGGACAAGGCCCGGCTGCACGCCCAGATCTCCACCTACACGTACCGGGTCGCGCAGGCGCCGCGGATCGAAAAGGAATACCGCGAGATGCTGCGGGACTATGAGAGCGCCTACAACAAATATCGCGAGGTGCGCGCCAAGCAGATGGAGGCCCAGGTCGCGCAGAACCTGGAGACCGACCGCAAGGGCGAGCGCTTCACCGTGATCGAACCGCCGATCAGGCCCGAGAAGCCGGTGAGCCCCAACCGCCCGGCGATCCTCGCGATCGGCGTGGTGTTTGCGCTCGGCGCGACCCTGGCGGTCGTCGTGCTCCTGGAGATGCTGGACACCAGCGTGCGCGGCCGCAACGATCTCGTGAAGCTGCTTACGGCGCCGCCGCTGGCGGTGCTGCCGTGGATGGAGACCGAGCGCGAGCAGCTCCTGCGCAAGCGGCGCCAGCGGCGCTACGCCATCGCCGGCGCGGCGGCCACCGTGCTGGCCGCCGTCGGTTCGGTTCATTTGTTCTACAGGCCGCTCGACCTGCTGTGGCTGGCCGTGCTGCGCCGTCTGGGTGTCTGAGTGAAACAATTCACACGCATGTTCGATCTGGCGCGCATGCAGCGCGCCGCGCAGTCCAAGCAGCCGCTCGCCGACCCGGCGGGCGCCGTGGCCGTCGCGCCGGCGGTGGAGTTCACCGACACGGTCATTTTCCAATCGCCCGTCATCCGTTCCGACCCCGCGGTCCTGGAGCAGTCGCGCATTCTCCCGCCCGGCGCGGGAGGGCCACACGGCGCGCCGTACAAGCTGCTGCGCACGCAAGTGCTCAAGCGGCTGGATCACCTCAAGGTCAACACGCTCGCGGTCATCAGTCCATGCTCGGCCGACGGCAAAACGGTCACCGCGATCAACCTGGCGATCGCCATCGCTGCCGGCGGCGATCGCACGGCGCTGCTCGTCGACCTCGACCTCAGAAATCCCACGATCCACAAACGTTTCGGTTTCGAGCCGGAGGTGGGCCTGGAGGAATGCCTGCAGGAACGGCGTCCGGTGCAGGAGGCGATGGTCAAGATCGCCGGTTACGACCGGCTGACCGTGCTGCCCACCCGCCACCGCATCGAGCAGTCCTCGGAGCTGCTGGGCGTGCAGCGGACCATCGAGGTGGTCGGCGAGATGCGCATGCGCTACGCCAATCGCATCGTGATCTTCGATCTTCCCCCGGTCCTGCTCGCCGACGACGCGCTGGCGTTCTCGCACGAGATGCAGGCGGCGCTGCTGGTGGTGGGCGAGGGGCGCACGCGCCGTGAAGACGTCGCGCGCACTCTGGAATTGCTGCATGACACGCCCGTCATCGGCACGGCGCTCAACGGCTCCCGGGAAAAAAGCAGAACATATTACTGATCGTCGTCCTGTCCGAGCAGCGAGGGCCGGCTGGGTCCACCATGCGCATCTTGTTCTCATCGCACGTGTTTGCGCCGAGCGTCGGCGGCCTCGAAAGCGTCTCGCAGATGCTGGCCGGCGAGTTCGTGAGGCAGGGCCACGAGGTCAGGCTGATTACCCAGACGGCCGGCAGCGACGAGACACGCCATCGGTATGAGGTGGCGCGCCGGCCCTCGCCGCGCGCGCTGCTCGATCGGGTCCGCTGGTGCGACATCTACTTCCACAACAACATCAGCCTGCCGCGCGCGTGGCCGTTGCTGCTGGCGCCGAGGCCTTGGGTAGTGGCTCATCACGTGTGGATTCCGCGCGCGGGTGTGGCGGGCCGGCTGAAGCGGATCGCGCTGAGGTTTGCCACGGGAATTTCGATCAGCGCCGCCATCGCGCGGCATCTGCCGACCGCTTCCACCGTGGTGCCGAATCCGTATGACGATGCAATCTTCCGCAGGCTTCCGCAGGTCATCCGTGACCGGGACCTGATCTTTGTCGGGCGCCTGGTGTCGGACAAAGGCGCCAATCTGCTGCTGTCGGCGGTCGCAGCTTTGTTCGCGCGCGGGTTGGCGCCCACTGTCACCCTCGTCGGATCCGGACCCGAGGAGCCGGCGCTGCGCGCACAGGCGGCCGCTCTCGGCATTGCCGCCAACGTGCGCTTCGCCGGGGCGCGCCGCGGGCATGATCTCGCGGCGTTGCTCAATGAGCACCGCATCCTGGTGGTTCCCTCGCTGTGGCAGGAGCCGTTCGGCATCGTGGCCCTGGAGGGCATCGCGTGCGGGTGTGTGCCGGTGGGGTCCGAGGGTGGAGGACTGCAAGATGCCATCGGCGACTGCGGGGAGACCTTTCCGAACGGCGATGCGGGTGCGCTCACGACTGTTCTCGAACGCCTTCTGCGGGAGCCGCAGCGGCTCGATGCATTACTGAGCCCGGCGGATCGGCATTTGCGCCGGCATCAATTACCAGTCGTGGCCGCGCGTTACCTGGAAATATTCGCGCAGGCGATGACCGACCGCAGCGCGCGTCCCCACGGCGAGGGTGCGGGCGATGTTTGAGACGGTGCGGCTGCGAACGGCGATCGCGCTGCCCCGGCCGGCCGCCGCCGCGCGGCCGGCGATCCGCTCCATCGAGAACCTGGTGCTGGCGCTGTTCTGGCTGCTGCTGTTCGAGGGCGCGCTGCGCAAATGGGTGGCGCCGGAATATTCGCGCTACCTGTTCTTCGTTCGCGATCCTTTCGTGCTGCTGCTGTACTGGCGGGCCCTGCGCACCAACGCGCTGCGCGGCGCGGGCTTCTTTCTGACGGCGGGAGTGGCGTTCGCCGCGATCTCCCTGCTGTTGGCGTTCGTTCAGTCGACGGGCTTCCAGGACGCGCGCTTCTTCACCGTGATGATCTACGGCTGGCGCCAGTATTTCCTGTACCTGCCGCTGCCCTTCGTCATGGCGGCCGCCCTCAACCGCGACTCGCTGCAGCGTTTCATCCGCCATGCATTCCTGGCCGTCATCCTGACCGCGCCACTGGTGTTCGCCCAGGCTCACTCGCCGGCCTCCTCGGTCCTCAATCGCGGCATCTCGGAGGACGAGAACCTGCAGTTCAAGTCGTTCGGGCTGACGCGCGACACGATCCGGCCGGCGGGCCCGTTCACAACCACCGTCGGCATCGGCAATCTGGTGCCCAGCAGCCTCGCGCTGCTGCTGGCCGTCTGGCTTACGCCGGCCGGCCGGCGCAGGATCGGCATGCCCATGCTGCTCATTACCGCCGCGGCAGTCGCCACCTGCCTGGCGCTGAGCGGCTCGCGCGGGGCGTTCGTTCATTGCGGAATCGTCATTCTCACTGCGCTCCTGGCCGGCGTGGTGTCCGGGCAGGCCGCGGTTCGCGGGCGAGCGCTGCTGATCCCGGCCGTGCTGGTAACGGCGGGCGTCGTGCTGTATCCGATCGTGTTTCCGGACGCGCTCAGCGCGCTGCTGAGCCGGGTCAAGGCCGCCAACGTGGCGGAGTCGCAGTTCTCCTCGCTCGGGATCTTCGGCCGCGCGCTTTATGAAACCGTGGACTTCGTGCGCCTGCTCGGCCATACGCCGGTCACGGGGTATGGGCTCGGTCTCGGCGGCAACGGGCGCAGCTTCCTCGGCGAGGACGGCGTGGACTTCATGTCGGATGTCTACGTCGAATCGGAATGGTCGCGCCATATCGTGGACCTCGGCACGCTGGTCGGCGTGCTCTTCATCCTGTATCGGATCGCGTTCTCGATCGACGTGTTCAAGCAGGCGCTGCGGGCGACGCGGCGGTCGGGCGATCCGATGCCGCTATTGCTCTTCGGCTACGTCGGCATTGGTTTGTTCTACGGACAGCTCACGGGTCACGGCACCGTCGGCGGATTCCTTTGGTTGTATCTGGGTCTGTGCCTGGCCAGCTGCAGGGCGGCGCAACGGCCGGCGGCGGGTCGGCCCGCTTCCCGCCCGGGGGTGCCGCCATGAGGGTACTGCTGGTCGGCAACTATGCGCCGGACGCACAGGAGAGCATGGCGCGCTATGCGCAATTGATGAACGTCGGTTTGACGGAGGCCGGGCACGAAGTGACCGTGGTGGCGCCGCGCGCGGTGTTGAACCGCAACGCGCGGCCGGCGACCGGCGTCTGGAAGTGGGTCGGCTACCTGGACAAGTATGGCGCGGGCGTCGGCGACATCACGCGCGCCGCGCGCCGGGCCGACATCGTGCACGTCTGCGATCATTCGAACGCCACGTACGTTCCGGGAAGATCGATCGTGCCCTACGTCGTCACCTGCCATGACCTGCTGGCCGTGCGCGGAGCGTTGGGCGAGGACACCGATTGTCCGGCGAGCTTCACCGGTCGTTTGCTGCAGAGACAGATTTTGCGCGGCCTGCGGCGCGCGCACGCCGTCGCCTGCGTGTCCGAGGCCACGCTGCGGGATGCGCGGCGATTGTTGAATGGGTATGCCGGGCGCCTGCTCGTCGCGCCGAATGCGCTGAACTATCCGTACCGGCAACTTCCGGCTCACCTCACGCGGCAGCGGCTCGATTCGATACGCGAGCTGCACGGCGTCGACGGTTATGTGCTGCATGTGGGCTCGAATCTCCGACGCAAGAACCGCGAGTGCGTGCTGCATGCGCTCGCCGCCGTTGCGCCGGCATGGCCGGGCAGGGTGGTCTTCGCCGGCCAGCCTCTCGGCGCGCAGCTGCGCGCGCTCGCCGCACGGCTCGGCGTCACCGCTCGGATCATCGAGGTGCCCAAGCCGGACGATGAAACGCTCGAGGCGCTGTACAACGGCGCGCTGGCGCTGCTTTTCCCGTCGCGGTTCGAGGGTTTCGGGTGGCCCATCGTGGAGGCGCAGGCCTGCGGCTGCCCGGTCATTTGCAGCGATCGCGAGCCGTTCCCGGAAGTGGCCGCTGAAGCCGCTATCCTGTGCGACGCGGACGATCACGCCGCGTTCGCCGCCGCGATCACGGAGCTGGCCCGCAATGCGGGCCGCCGCGGCCAGCTCGTGCAGGACGGCCTGACGAACGCCCGGCGCTACGGCCGGTCCGCGATGATCGCGCGCTTCGAGTCTTTGTACGAGCGGGTCCTGAGCTGCGCATGAGATCCATCCTGCGCCTCCTGCTGGTGTTGACGCCGTGGGCGCTGAGACGCCCGCTGCTGCGCACTTTTTTCGCCTACGAGTTGCACCCGACGAGTCGCATCGGCCTGGCGTGGGTGTTCCCGCGTCGTTTGATCATGGAGCCGGGAGCCCGGATCGGTCACTTCACGGTCGTCAAGGGACTGGACCTGCTGTCGCTCGGCGCCCACGCATCCATCGGACGGCTCAATTGGATCAGCGCCTTTCCCAACAGCACCGCCTCGCGCCATTTCGCGCATCTCGCCGGGCGCCGGCCCGATCTGGTGGTTGGCGAGCACGCCGCGATCACCAATCGCCACATCATCGACTGCACCGAACGGGTGAGCATCGGGCGATACTCGACCTTCGCCGGCTTCCGCTCCCAGGTGCTCACGCACAGCATCGACCTGTACGCGTGCCGCCAGGACGCCCGGAGCGTCACCATCGGGGAGTACTGCTTCGTGGGCACTGCGTGCACGATCCTCGGCGGGAGCGTGCTTCCGGACTACTCGGTCCTGGGGGCGCACGCGCTGCTGAACAAAGCTCATAGCGAGACGCACCGTCTCTACGCGGGCGTACCGGCCGCCGCGGTCATGCCGCTCGACCCGGGCATGAAGTACTTCTCCCGCAGTGAGGGATTCGTCATATGAAGCTCGTGGATGACGCCGTTCGAGGCGCGCAGGGATTGTCGGCGCTCGCGTTCGCACGCCTGAGCCGGATGCGCCGGAGGAAGGTGGACGAGGATGTCCTGGCGATCGTGTTTTCCCGCGATCGGGCGCTGCAGCTGGAGCTGCTGCTCGAGACCTACGCCGCGTGCGTGACGCAGGCGCCGCGCCTCACCGTGATGTACAGCGTGACGAGCGATGTGCACGGCGCCGCGTACGCGGATGTTCTCGAGCGCTATCGCCATCTCATCGCCGCCGCGCGGCAGGAGACCCATTTCCGCACGGACCTCATCGCGACGCTCAGGAAAAGCGGCGCCGAGAAGGTGATCTTCCTCGTCGACGACCTCATCTTCATCCGCCCGATCGATGGCGCGCTGCTGCGCGGCTGGGACATCGACAAAGGCATCCTGAGCCTGCGCCTGGGCGGAAATATCCGCAGCTCCTACAACGCGGGCCGCGATGCGCTGCCGCTCCCTTCGAGCCTGCGCACCCTCCGCCATGCGGGCGCCGAGCTGATCACGTGGATCTGGGAGACCGGGGAGCACGACTGGCAGCTCGCCCTGGCGCTGGACGGCCATCTGTTGCCGAAAGCGCTCGTGGAGCGGCTGATCGGATTCAGCCGGTTCCGCGCGCCGAATTCACTGGAGGGGGCGCTCGGGCGCTTCCGGTTCCTCTTCAAGAACAAACGGGCGTTCGCTTTCGCGACTTCGCGCATCGTCAATCTGCCGCTGAATACGGTGAAGAGCGAGGACTACTACTTCCCGCACGCCGGCATGAGCGTCGAGGCAATGCTGGCCGATCACCGGCATGGAATGAAGTTCGATGCGTCGGGTTTTCCGCTGGAGCAGCAGGGCAGCTGCCACTTCCCCTGGGTGCCGCCGCTGGTCGCGCGCGATCCCGCGCATGCCGCCGGCCGTCCGTCAGCGCGAACGTGAAAGTCCCGCGTCGCGTCCGCACCTTGTATTGTTCTCTCTTTCGTCTTCTCTTCGGTTTTTTCTCGGGTTTGTTCTTCGGCGCGTTCTTTGATCCGAACCGGCTGGGCGCCGAGCCTGGCTTGCTCGCTCAGCACGATGGTGGCGCCAACGGCACCCCGGCCCGACAGCTCATGCAGCGTCGTGAGATTCTCCACCGTCCACCGGTGCACGCCGCCGTGCTGCGATTCGTCATTGTGGAAGAACAGCAGCCGCGGTCCGTCCGCGACCAGGATGTTGCTGAAGGCGTTGCCGGCGACGCCGGCGGCGGACTCGTTGGGCGCGCGGCTCGAGGGAATGCCGAACTGGCCCAGATACAGGCCGCTGTCGTGGAAGTGCATGAACTGGTTGGCCTGGCCGACGCGGCCGTTGCTCTGGTCGGTGAAAGCCTCGCCGTGGAAGCCATAGATAATGTGTCGACCGACGGCCCACAGCATGTTGCCCCCGTAATGGATCGTGCCATCGACGGCCTTGGTCTGGAAAGCGCCGGGCTGGTCGATCGTGCCCTCCGGGCTGGCTTTCCATAGCCATTCCTCGCCGTGCAATTGCAGCGCACCCAGATGCCAACCCGACGGTGCGCCCGCTTTCGCCGGCTCGACCGAAGGATCGAGGAATATGACCTTGTCGGTCGAGCTGATCGGGAACCGCGCGCCGGTGGCGCCGCTGAAGGCGCCCTTGTAAGTCGGTACGTCGGAGGTGCTGGACACCGAGGCGAAGGGCTCGCGCGCATCCCAGATCGGCTCGCCGGTGGAGGTGAATCCGCTCAGCGCCTGCCGATACACCATTTGCCGGCCGTTCTCCGTGCGCGCGAAGCCCAGCTCGCCGTTCTCGTACAGCACCGGAGTGGAGTAGCCGGGACCGGGTGGCGGAAGCGCGCTGATGTAGCGCGCCGGCGCGGACTGCGGCAACTCCAGCAGGACCTGGCGATCGTTTGTCGTCGACAGGGCGTAAGTACGGTCGTTGGCGAGAGTGATCACGGTGCGCAGGCCGGTATTGCCGCCGTTACGCGCCGCGGCCGGCCGCGCCATGCGGGGCAGCCCGCCGAGCCAATTGCGCACCAGCTTCCAGCTGGAGTCGGGGCCGGGCCGCAGCTTCTGCGCCTGATCGACCTCATACTCCAGGTAGTTGGCGAACACGCGTTTGGGATCGTTCGGATCCACGGTCGCGCTGTAGGTGGCCGGCAGATACGCGATCTGCTCGATGAACTCGCGCCGCGCGGAGATGTGCAGCATACGGCTGTTGCAGGTGTCGACCACCCAGAACGATCCGTCCGCCTGCACCGCGAGCGCCGTGCGTTCCAGCGTGGGATCGAAATAGAACCACAGCTTGTCCGGCTTGACCTCCGGATCGGTGTAACCGCCTGCGACGCCATAACTCCAGAGCGGCTTGCCGTTGCGATCGAAAGCCTTGACCTGCTGGCTGGCGCCTCCGTCCGCGACCAGCACCCAGTCTTCGTTGGCCGGATGCACCGCGACGGCGAGCGGGCGGCTCAAGCCTTCGATGGTCGCCGCGGGCTGCGGAGTCGGGGAATCCAGGCGCGTGTAGCGAACGACGGTGCGTCCCGTGATGACCCACAGATCGCCGCCGGGCGCGCTCGCAAGCTGGTTGGCCGAGTCGCTGGAGGCGGGCACGCTGAAGCTGCGCACGGGCGCGCCGGAATCTTTGTCGAAGAGCCTGACGGTGCCGAGCCGCCCGTGGGCGACGGCCAGCAGGCGTCCGCGCGGCTGCACCGCGAGCCCGGTCGGGGCGGCGCGCGCATCCTGCCCGATGTCGATCACGCTCTGATATTGCTGCGGCGGCCAGCAATGGCTGCCGTTGTACGCGAGGCAGATGCTCTTCCCGGCGGGGAATGGCGTCAACGTTCCAGTGGCCGGATCGGATGCCGCAACAAAGCTGGTGCGCGACAGGCCGCCGGTGTTGGCCCAGTAGTTCCGCCGGCCGTCGGTGGCCACGAGCGACCAGGCGGAGAACGGATCGATCTGCTGCAGCCGGTAGCGGTCGACCTGCGGATCGATGAGCGCGAACCCATGTCCGCCGGTCTGGCCTTCGTTGTAGCCCACGGCATAAAGGGCGCGGTCCGTGGAGATTGCCATGCTGGTGGGCGGGAACATCGAATGATGGACCTGCGATCCGGTGAAGGCCGCGGACGTATTGCCGATCACGCCGTCCCAGCGATAGGCGACGCGGTGGTAGATCAGCGCGACTTTTACCGCGCGATTGCTTACCGGCTGGCCGGCGTCGTCGCGGTTGTCCCACGTGACGGTATGCGTGCCGGCAGGGTAGCGCTGGCCGCTCCACAAAGTCCGCAGCAGGACGCCGTCGTCGTCGAATACGCCTGCGCTCGTCGCATAAGCGTCGTTCAGAGAGAATTTGATGGTGGTGGCGGCGTCGGCGGCGGCTGTGAGGCCGAGCAGGCATTGAAGCGCCGCGGCCAACCGGAGGATGTCCATACCTCTGATGCTCATCGTGAGAACTCGCGGCGGACCGTTTGGATGATTGCGCAGAGGGTAGAAGGGCTTTGTGACAATTGAATAACGGAGCCGCAGGCGCGGCGCTGTAACAATATTGACATCTGCGGCGTCGATGCTTGTGAGGTTCGACTCCGCAGGAACCTCGCTTGCACTCCATCAGCGTCCCGGCTCGCCCGCCGTCCGTGCTCGTGGCCAATCTCAGCGCGCCCGAGATCAATCGCGTGGGCGTGGAGCTGGCGCGGCGCGGGGTGCTGCGCCAGTATGTCCGGCCGTACGTGAACCGGCGCCGGCGGTGGGAACGGCTGGTCGAGCGCACGCCGGGCGTGGGCTCGTTGTATGGGCGCACGCTGGGCCGGCGCGTGCCGCCGCCGGGTTTGCCGCTCGAGCGCGTCGTCGAAGCGGGGATCGCGGAAGACTTCATGGCGGCCATGGTCGGGCGTCTGCCGGTGTTGGGCGGTGAATGGCGCAAACGCGCGGCGCACGAGCTTATTTTCGCAGCTGAGCGGGAGGTGGCGAGGAAGGCGGGCCGGCTTGCGGCCGGGGCCGATATCGTCATTGCGAGCTACGGTACCGGCAAATACGCGTTCGAGACGGTTCAGCGATCCGGCGGCCACGCGATCCTGAGCTACCCCATCGCCCACAATCGATACCAGGCAAAGCTTTACGAGGAGGAGGCCGGGCTCGCGCCCGAGTTCGCCGCGGCGCTCCCGAAGCTGGACCGGCTGCCGGCGGAGTATTCGCAGCGGCTCGAGGCCGAATGCGCCCTGGCCGACCGGATCATCGTCGGCTCGACCTTCGTCAAGCATTCTTTCATCGAGCTGGGATACGACGCGTGCAAGATCGTCGTCACGCCGTACGGCGTCGATACGCAGCGCTTCTCACCCGCGGCCGCGCCGCGTCGCGGTGGCCCGTTCCGCGCGCTGTTCGTCGGCCAGATCGGCCAGCGCAAGGGCATGAGTTATTTGTTCCAGGGCTATGAATCCTTCCGCCGCCCGGACGCCGAGCTGCACGTGGTGGGAACCTTCGTGCCCGGACACGAGGTTTACGATCGTTACTCTCATCTTTACCGGCACACGCCCAACGTGCCTCAGCAGGATCTGCCGGCGCTCTATCAGCAGGCCGACGTGTTCGTCTTTCCCAGTCTGATCGAGGGCATGCCGCTCGTGGTGCTCGAGGCCATGGCTTGCGGTATCCCCGTGATCGCCACCGCCCACGGGCCGGGCGATATCGTTCGCGATGGCGTGGATGGATTCATCGTGCCGATCCGCGATCCGCAGGCGATCGCCACGCGGCTGGAGCAGCTCTATCGCGATCCGGAGCTGCGCATGCATATGGGCCGCAATGCGCGCGAGCAGGCGCTGCGTCATACCTGGGACGCCTTCGCGCGCCGCGCCGCGGATGCAATCCTGGAACCGTACTTCTCAACCGGAGAGCGCCATGAATCCCGCATTCGGGAATCCGCTTAAGATCAAGGCCTCGGAAAGCCTGGTGACTTCCGCGAGCCTGGCGCGCATCGCGCGGGCGCTGTACACGGAGGGTCCCGTGTTGAATCGCGCGCTCCAGCATTGGCGTCCTTACATTTGTCCGTTCGACAAAGTCCTGGAAGAAATCGCGCCGGGCGCATTCGTGCTCGACGTCGGCTGCGGCGGCGGGCTGTTGCTGGGCCTCGCTGCGCACGTCGAGCGTATCAGCGGCGGAGTGGGCTTCGACTACAGCCGCGACGCGATCGAAGTGGCCACGGCCATGACCCGCGCGCTCGGCAAAGACCATCGCTTGAGCTTTCGGCACCTGTCGACGCGGGACGTCTGGCCGCAAGGCCCGTTCACGACGATCACGATGATCGACGTGCTGCACCACATTCCGCGCGGCCTGCAGCGCGAGGTGTTCAGCAAGGCCGCGCGGCTGGTGCAGCCCGGCGCGCAGCTGCTCGTGAAGGACATTGCCCCGCGGCCGCGCTGGCGCGCGGCGGCGAATACCGTGCACGACCTGGTCCTGGCGCGCCAATGGGCGCACTACGTCACGCTGCAAACGTTGAGCAAGTGGGCGCGGGACGAAGGTTTGTCACTGGCAAGGGCTTATCGGCTCGATCGTCTCTGGTATGGACATCAGTTCGCGGTCTTCACCCGGCCGCACTGAGCCGCCGGTGAAACTGCGTGGTGCCTGCGTGAAAACGCTCCAGCTGCCAGAGACTGCGCAACGCCAGCAGCGACGCGCCGAGCAGCAGCACGCCGCAGCCCGTCAATAGCCACCAGGGCACGCCTTGCAGATAGGCGGTGTGCAGCCAGACATTGATCGAGTTGCTGGCCGCGAGATTGATCTCCGAATACGGCGGGATCTTCTCGTACGGGCCGCCAAACAAGAGGCGCTGCACGTTCCCGGCGGCGGCTTTCAGGATGTCCACCGCTTGATTGTTGACCGGGCTCCACACCAGGTCTCGATCGGCGCCGCGATCCTGCGCGTGGGCGAGCGCCATCCGATAGTGCCAGTTCGTGGTGATCGAGGCGGCCGCGAGCACGCATCCAAAGGTCAGCAGGAACGCCGCGAGCTTCTTGAACAGCGGCGACGTCAGCGTCGGCCGTTCGACCAGGAACGGCAGGGCGAGCAGGGGGACCAGCGTGGCGAAATGGCGCGGCCCATAGCCCCAGGCGCCGTACCAGCTTTGCAGCTTTGCGTGCAGCAGAAGCCAGCCGCACGCCACCACCAGGACGAACATCGATTCCAGCGGATAGCGGCGCCAGAAGCGATGCAGGCACAGCAGCGACAGCAGTGCGATCGGAACGTAGACGAATACGCTTTTCCCGGGACTGAAGAGGAGGCCCGCGACACCGTCCAGGAGGTTGCCCGTCAGTCCGTTGTTCAGCGCGTATTGCGATGTCTGTACGGGTGACAGCAGCCAGTCCCCGGTGCGCAGGTGGTTGTAGTAGAGCTGCCAGAGGGCGAACGGCGCGAGAGTGAGCGCTGCTATTGCCGCTGTTCCGGCGAGCCGGAGCGGCGCGCGGTGCTGCTGGATCAGCAGGTAGAGCGCGGCGGCGAAGACCGGGATGATCATCGAGACGCGCGTGATGACACCGAATCCAAGGCAGGCGAAGGCGGCGACCAGCAGGACAGTTCTGGCCGGTGAGCGCGCATACAGGAAAAGGAACAATGCACCGGCCGTCAGCAGCACCGAACACAGGATGCCATCGAAGAGGTAACGGGAATAGTTCCAGTAGTAACTGCAGAACACCATGAGCAGGATGCCTGCCGCCGCCGTGCGCACGGACTGGCGGAATACCAGCCGCAGCATGAGGTAAAGGAATGTCGCCCCCAGGGCGATGAAGAGCGCACCATGCATGGCGAACAGGAATTGCGTCAGCCGCTCCACCGTGGCTTCTCCGAACCGCGGCGTGAGCAGCTTCTCGACCAGGGCATTCACGCCGGCGACCGGCAGCAGCACCAGCGTATCGCCGATTTCATGCGACGCGTACGTGCGTCCGTTGGGAGCCACCGTGTAGATGCCGGGCCGCGGCTCCGGGAAGCTCAGCTCGCCGTGGCGCACGATGCGCTCGGCGATCGAGTAGTGATAGCCCGCTTCGGAGGTATCGAAACCGGAGTGGGTGAAGACCAGGAACAAAACCAGCGCGCTCAGCAGCAGCAGGCCCTCACGGTAGATGCTTCGCGTGGAGGACCTCGGAGACGGCAGCGGTGGGGAGGAGATCAGCGACAGGGCAGGGCGCATGCGGGAGCCTGGTTATTTGGCGAACGAGAATATGGCGGCGATCAACAGGGCGGCCAGGATGCTGGGCCGATCGCGCGCGGCGTAGATCACCGGATCTTCATTCATCCAGCCGCGGTGCGCGAACATCCAAATGCGCGCGAACCAGTAGAACAGGATCGGACACGCCGGCCAGATGCGATTGGGATGCGCGTATAGATGGCGGGTGGCGGGATCCTGCACGTACAGCGCCAGCACGAGCACGGCGACACAGCCGGCCGCCACGCCGAGCGCCGCGACCATGTCCAGGTCGCGGACCGAGAGTCCGCGGCCGCGCAGCTCCAGGTTTGCGCCGGCCCCCTGCTCGCGCGCATCACGCAGCTCCGCGTATCGTTTGATGAGCGCGAGGCTGGTAAAGGCGAACGTCGAGAAGGTGAGCAGCCAGAACGACAGCGCGACCTCGATGGCCAACGCGCCGGCGATGATGCGCATCGTGTACAGCACCGCCAGCGCGATCACATCGATCATCAGTTTACGCTTCAGGTACAGCGAGTAGGAGACAGTGATGATGTAGTACGCCGCGAGCGCGCCGAGGAACGCCCGCGGCAGCAATGGCACGGCCAGCGCGAATGCGGCGAGCAGCAGCAGCGGCCACGCGATCCAGCCGTGGCGCTGCGCGAGCCGGCCGCTGGCGAAGGGCCGTTTGCACTTGGTCCGGTGCTGGCGGTCGTTATGGATGTCGAGCAGGTCGTTCAGCAGGTAGACGCTCGAGGCGCACAGGCTGAAGCAGAGGAAGGCCACGATCGCCGTGGCGACCTTGGTCTGATCCAGGAACAGGTGCGCGGTGATCAGCGGGACGAAGATCAGGACATTCTTCAGCCATTGATGGAGCCGCAGCGCCTGGACCCACGCCCGGAGGATGGGCTGTTCGCCCGCGGATGGTGGCAAGGTTTGCGAGTGCGGGAGCGCCATGCTGCGGGCCCATCGGCGGCGCCGTCGCACCGGGCGAGTGCCGGGCGGCGCTGTAGGTTCTATTGGTGAGCCGCAGCCTACCGCCGCACTGTGACGGCTTCGTGACGTCGGGATCGACATCGGGATCTATGATCGCGCGCCGACGGCGACGCTGCGGCTCAGAGGCGCTGGAAGATGCCGTCCACCTGCAGCAGCCGTCCGGAGGTGCGATCGGTGAAACCGCCTTCTATGGCCACCAGGCTGTACCCCTTGCAGCTCATCAGCGCGCACATCTCGGGAAACAAAAGCTCACCGTCATACAGCGGCACCAGCGACATCTCCATCTGCACGGTGCCGATGCGGGGGAGGGAGTTTTCCGCGCCCTTCAGGACTTTGGCCTCAAAGCCTTGCGTGTCGATCTTCATGTAAATGTTTGTCGCGCCGGGGCACAGCCGGCCGAACAGCCCGTCGAGCGTCTTCGTCTCGACGGTCTCGGTGCCGATGTACCTGGAGCCGGGCTCGGACTCGATGTGCGCCGGCAGCATGCCGAGCAGCGAGCTGCTGTGAGAATTACCGGCGACATTGATCTGCAGGGTCTGCTCCCTGTCGCCCAGTGCGCAGTTCAATACCTCCCAAGCCGGGTCGTCCTTTGCGCTGGCCTGCAAGGTCGCGAACGCGGTGCGCAGCGGCTCGAAGGAGACGATGCGGCGCGTGAAACCCAGATCGAAGCGCAGCTGCCGCGCGAACTGGCCGACGTTCGCGCCGACGTCGAGCACCGTATCCATGCCGGCGAGGATCTGTTTTCGCCTCGCCAGAGGATGCGACAGCGGCGAGAAGCTGGAGATGTCGTAGCCGACCTTCCAGAGGAGTCGTTTCAGCTCGTGTTTGATCGTCATGGCTGCTTTCGGGACGCGCTGTGGATGCCGTCGGCTGCTTCGGCGCTAGAGCGCCATCACAGCTTCGAGAATGCTGCGCGCGAGCCGCGTGGACAGATAGTCGACCCCGACCGGGGAGGGGTGCGTCGTGTCGCTGCCGAGCATGACGAAAGCATTGTTCAGAGCCTCCGGCGAGGTGCCCGGCGGCGCAAACGACAGCAGGGGATATTGGCCGTTGGGATTGACGGGCGTCGCCAGCACCGGTGTGCCGAGCACGGCGGGCTCGATCTCGAAAGTGGGATCGATCCGGATCTGCGGCAGGCCCGCGGCGTAGCCATGACCCGGCGAGAGCGTCTCGACGAAGACCAGCGTGCCCGCGGCGTTGATCTTCGAGGTCGCCAGGAGCCCGGACCCGCTGCCGCCGACCGCCACGATCTCCGGTGCCTGCAAATAGCGTCCGCCGCTCACCACCGGGATGCCGACGACGCCGCCATAGCCGCCTCCGGTGCCGCCGTTGGTGTTGCCCGGTTTGTAGGTGGCCGAGGTGCCCGCTCCCGGGGTCCCGCCCGTGAGCCATTGCAGTCCGGTGGCGCCACCGCTCGCGCCGGCGGAATTCAGCCAGCCGGTGCCCATGAGGGTATCGATGTAGATCCACGGACCGGGAATGCGCTGGAGAGCATCTTTGTGCAGCTGCGCCTTGTACAGGAAATCGCCGATGCCGCTGCCATTGACGTCGGGACGCGCGATGTACGAAGCATCGGACATCGGCGGGACGGGACAGAAGGGCGCGGTGATGATGATGAGCGCTTTCGGCTTCGCGCTGCGCAGGTTGGCCGCATAGCCATAGACCGACTGCTCGTATTGCGCGCGCGTCGGCCAGATCAGCTGTGAGTTGGTGATGTCGCCGTAATCGTTCAGCCCGGCCATCACGAGGTAGATGGTCGAGTTGTCGGCGGCATGCGCCCTCAGCCGGTCGTTCAAGTTGCCCTGGTCGCCGCCGGAGTTCCAGTAGCCGGTGCCGCCCATCGCGTCCGTCATCACTTTGCGGATGCCGAGCCGCGCGCCGATCTCCAAAGCGATGCCGGCGGTGTTGCCGAACACGTCCGAACGGCAGCCCTGGTAGGAATCGCCCACCACCGTGATCTGCGGTCCGAGGGCGGCATTGGTGGGCGGCAGCAGATCATTGGCGTCGATCTTGAGATACGCCGCGTGCAGTCCGGTCTCGATCCAGATATCGCGCACCGCGCGCGAGCCGAAGTCGACGCGGATGGTGCCGACGTTCCAGCTGCCGGTTGCACGGCTGCTGGTGAGCACCTTGGGCGGCACGAGCTGCCCGTCCACGATCATCGTCTGTGTCGTCGAGCTGCCGTCCGGGACCACGCCCGTCAGCTCGAACACCGGCGCGTCCGTTTTGAAATACAGGACGGTCGGGGAGCTTACGGCCCGCGCGCGGCCTTTACATGTGAAGGGGCGGCTCAGCACCATGCAGGGAAATCCGTCGACGACCGGGTTTCCCGGCAGCGTTGCACGGTAGAGATATCGTGCCGGTCCGCCGATGAACAGGCTCGACACGGCGATCTTTCTGCCAGCGGGGAGCGTAGTCGTGGAGTTTCCGCCCAGCCGGCCTGCCCAGGTGATGCGCGGAATTGCAGCGGCCACCGGCGGCAGCGAGGCAGTGGGCGAGGCGTACGCGCGCAGATGGGCCTGCAGCGCCGCCATCTCAGGACTCGTCGTGGACTGAGGTCCCAGCTCCTGTTCCGCCTGAAACTGGGATTCGGATCCGGGATCCGGCTGAGGCTGGGGACCGGCTGACGTTTGCGGGTCCGGCTGCGGTGTGGAGCTTGCCCCGGCATCCGGAGGCGAGCCGGTCGAGGAGGGCATGCTTGCGGGGTGCCCGGCCTGGATAGTGTCGCCGCAGGCAGCGAGCAGCATTGAGCCGGCGGATGCGCCCGCGAGCTTGAGGAAGGTCCGCCTGGCGGGATCGACCGTCTTCACCATTGCACGCCGGGCCGGACGAAGACGAAATTGGCGTAGTCGAACACGTTGCCGAGCGGATCGTCCGGCGCGACGCGGCGCAGCCCCCGGTTGCCCGGGAGGATCTGGTGGGCCGTGTAGCCTTCGAGCAGCCGCGACATGGAGTAGAGCGTGTGTCCGCGGAACAATTGATGGTGATTGAACTCGATCTGCACGAACTTCGGCCGGCGCTGCGCGAGCGTGCGGCGCGCGCCCCGCAGCACCTCGTATTCAAAGCCTTCCGTGTCGATTTTGAGCAGAGTGATGTCCAGGCCGCCGAATCGCCGTCCGGGACCGGCGAAGAACGCATCGAGCGTGGTCACCGGCGTCTCGCAGCGGTTGACGTTGCAGGCGCCCACATAGCCGATCGCCAGCACTTCGGAGCTGAAGGAAGCCAGCTGCGAGTTGCTGCCCCAATGCAGCTCGAGGCGCCCTTCGACATCGGCGATACCCTCGTTCACCGCGAGCAGGCGATCGGGATAGCGTGACTGGAGCGCGGACAATGCGCGGTAAGTCTGCGGATGCGGCTCGAAGGCGATGACCGTGGCGCCGGTGTTCTTCAGCAGCGCCTGCGAATACTCGCCGTGGTTGGCGCCCACGTCGATGCACAGCTCCACGGGCTGCCCGCCCATGCGCGCGATGAACGCGGCTTCGCCGGTCTCTTCGATGCCGCCGAAGTTGCCGTAGCCGCGCGCGCGCAGCGACATCTGCAGCACGGCGGTGTTGAGCCGCTGTCCGCGCGGACCGGCGAGCGTTGCCACATAGGCGTCTTGCGCCACACGTCTCAGGAAACGCAGCATGGTTTGAGCAGCCCGCGCTCTTCGGCGAGATTCTATTGCGAAAGCCCGCTCACGGTAGCAACGGATTGTTACGTCGCAGTGACAGCCGGCGGCGCGCGGTGCGCAGGAAATAAGCCGTGTGGAGCAGCCACTGGCTGGCGGTGCTCAGCACTCCGATCCAGATGACGCCCGCGAGAGAGTCGAGCGGTATCAGCAGGATCAAAGCAATCTGTCCCACGATGCAGTAGGGCAGCATCACCCAGGGCGGTGCGACTACGCCGCGCGCCGTGCCGAGCACGTAAGCCACCCCGCTCATCATTCCGACGGCGGTGCACACGGCCATGAGCACCGCTTCGCGTGCAAGCCCCGCGTAGTGGGGACCGAGAAGCGCCAGCGCAGGCTCCGGGAACAGCGCGAGCGCCATGATCGGCAGCGCGCAAGCGGCGGCGAACATGCCCTGGGATTGCCAGTAGCGGCGCAGTATCAGGCTCTGGTCGGCGGCGGGGATCCGCGCGAAGCGCGGCACCACCAGGATGCTGAAGGCCGAGCTGAGGACGCTCATGATCATCGCCAGCCGGCCGAGCGCGCCGGCCGCGGCGACCGTGCTCGCCGCCCCGAAGATCGATGCCAGCCAGATGGTGAGTTGTCCCGAGATCGCGTAGTAGATCGCAGCCGGCATCGTGCGCCTGATCTGCGCAAGCAGCTGGCCGCGCGTGGTCGGGTCCGGGGCGACGCGCCAATCGGTTTGGCGGTCCGCCAGGCGGCGCAGCCGCAGGTTGGCCCACCATTGCGGAGCGGCGGCGACCGCCAGGGCCGCGGCGGCGAACGGCCAGCGCATGAGGATCGGAAGAATGACCGCCGCGCGCGCGAGGTTCGCGATGATCTGGATCCGCTGCAGCGGCAGCAGCTGCTGATGCAGGCGCGGCACCGCTTCCAGGAGCTGTCCCGTCACGGTCGCGGCGAACAGAGGCAGGATCGAGGCGGTGATCAGCAGCGCCTCGCCCCACGGAGCGTCCTGCTTGCGGAGCATCAACGCCGTCAGCGGCAGACAAACGGCCAGGACAAAGATCGCGAGCTGCCGGCGCAACGCCAGGCCGGTCGCCAGCACGGCGCCGAGTCGCGCGCGGTCCTGCCAGACCTGTCCGCCCCGGGCCAGGACGGCGTTGCCGATCCCGCTGTCCGTCAGCACCGTGAGAACGCCGAGCGCCGTGTAGGCGATCGTGTAGTAGGCGTATTGCTCCGGCGGGAGGCTGCGGATGACGATGATGCCCGAGATGAAGCCGAGCACCTGCACCGCGGCCTGCGCGCCGGCCGTGAAAACCCCCTGCCGGGCCCACGACATCAAAGTGCCGAGCCGGCGCGCGGTGAGCGCGACGCTCAAGGGCGCACCGCCGGACGCGGCTGAAAAAGGTCGCGCCGCCGTTCTGTTTGTGTCAACATTTTCCCTCGCTGCGCCTCAGGCGCGGCGGCAACGTTCGTTACAGTTTGATGACGGTCCGGGCAAAGATCGCGCCGTCGCATCGGACTCCAGTATGACTCAACCCGCGGTGTCGGTCGTAATCCCGACGTGCAACAGGCCGGCGCTGCTGGCGCAGTGCCTCGATCATCTCCTGCTCAGCATCGAGCGCAGCGGGCGCGCGGATATCGAAGTCATCGTCGCCGACGACGGCGCCGGCGCGCAGACGCGCGTGCTGGTCGGCGAGCGCTATCCCCGGGTCAAGTGGATCGCAGGTCCGCGCGGCGGGCCGGCCCGCAACCGCAATCGCGGCGCGCAGGTCGCGGCGGGGCGCTGGATTTTCTTCACCGACGACGACTGTCTGCCCTCGCCGGACTGGGTCGCGGCGCTCCTGCGCGCCGTCGACGCCGCCGGAGCGGTCAAGGTGCTCGAAGGCTGCACGGTCGCGGACCGCGCGCAGCGCCGGCTGGACGAAGAGGCCCCGGTGAACACCACCGGCGGCTATCTTTGGGCCTGCAACATGGCCGTGGAGCGTTCTTTGTTCGAGCGGCTGGACGGGTTCTGCGCCGCCTTTCCGTACGCGGGCATGGAGGATGCGGATTTCCGCCTGCGCGTGCGCAAGGCGGGCGAGGAGATCCGGTTCGTTCCCGACGCCGTCGTTTGTCACCCGCTGCGCAAGAACAAAGGCCACGCCTATCAGATCAAGGTGGCCCGCTCGTTTCTGCTGCTGGTCGAGCGGCATCCGGAGCTCATGGGCGCGGCGCCCTGGCGCAACACCGCCCTCAATCTGCTGCGACGCCTGCGCCACGTGTCGCGGCAGGCCGTGCGCTGGCGCTTCCGCGGCTTCGGCTTCGCTCTGGGCGCGATCGCGATTCAAACCTGCTCCGAAGTGGTGGCGGTCTCGAACCTGCGCAGGCGCGCGCGTTAGCGTGAAGGAGCGGTGCGCACTGATCTGCGGGATCTCCGGGCAGGACGGCGCCTATCTCGCGCAGCTCCTGCTCGAAAAAGGCTATTGCGTATGGGGTACTTCGCGGGACGCGCAGATCTCGTCCTTCGCCAACCTCGCGCGGCTCGGCATCCGGGAGCGCGTGCGCCTGGTCTCGATGGTGGGCACGGACTTCCGCAGCGTCCTGAGCGTGCTCAGCCAGGTGCAGCCCGAGGAGGTCTACAATCTCGCCGGCCAAAGCTCGGTCGGGCTGTCCTTCGAGCAGCCCATGGAGACGCTCGAGAGCATTGCGCTCGGCACGCTGAACCTGCTCGAAGTCATCCGCTTCCTCGGCCGGCCGATACGGCTGTACAACGCGTCCTCGAGCGAATGTTTCGGCGACACGGGCGACAGCGCGGCGGATGAAAGCACGCCGTTCCATCCCTGCAGTCCGTACGCGGTGGCCAAAGCCACCGGCTTCTGGGCGGTGGCGAACTATCGCCAGGCTTATGGGCTGCATGCGTGCTCGGGCGTGCTGTTCAATCACGAGTCGCCGCTCCGTCCGGAGCGTTTCGTGACACAGAAGGTCGTCGCCGCCGCCTGCCGCATCGCCGCCGGCGAGCGCGCGCAGCTGCGCCTCGGCAACCTCGCCATCCGGCGCGACTGGGGCTGGGCGCCGGAATTTGTTCATGCGATGTATCGCATGCTGCAGCAGGACCGCGCGGAGGATTTCGTCGTCGCGACCGGCGAGAGCTATTCACTGCAGCAATTCGTCGAGGCCGCATTCGCGGCAGTGCAGCTCGACTGGCGCGAGTGGGTCGTCACCGATCCGGACCTGTACCGGCCGAGCGACCTGGCCGGCAACCGCGGCAACGCGGCCAAGGCGGAGCGGCTGCTCGGCTGGAGGGCGCGCTTCAGGATGCCCGAAGTGGTCACGCAAATGGTGCGCGCGCGCTGCGCGCCGACGCAGGCCGGCTGATGCACATCGCCTTTCTCACGTCCTGCCTGGAGCCCGGCAAAGACGGTGTCGGGGACTACACTCGCGACCTGGCGGCCATGTGCGTGCGCCGCGGGCATTCCTGCGTGCTGATCGCCCTCAACGATCGCCACGCGAGCGCGCCGGAGTCGGGTGCGCAGCGCGCGCGGGACGTGGATCTCGAAGTGCTGCGCCTGCCGCCTTCGAGCGCCTGGGCCGAGCGGCTCCGGGCCGCCGAGGACATGCTCGCCCGCCGGCCGGTCGACTGGCTCAGCGTGCAGTTCGTGCCGCAGGGCTATCATCCGCGCGGCTTCGTGCAGGGACTCGGCAATCGTTTGTTGCCCATCACGAGCGGGCGCCGTGTGCATCTGATGTTTCACGAGCTGTGGTCGGGCATGCACCGCGGCGCCCGCGCGCGTGAGCGGGTGATCGGGTGGATCCAGCGCCGCGCCGTCCTGGTGCTGGTCGCCAGTCTGCGGCCCCAAGCCGTGCACACCACCAACGGCTCGTATCTGCAAGCGCTGCTCGAGCAGGCTGTGCCGGCGCGCCGGCTGCCCCTGTGCGGCAGCATTCCGTTCGTGCCCAACGCGGACCCGGAGTGGCTGGGATGGGAGCTTATCCGGTCGGGCGTCCCCGAGCGCTACGCGCGGCCGCGCGGAACCAGCTGGCGGTTCGGTTTGTTTGGCTCGATTCATCCGACCTGGTCGCCGGAGCCTTTGTTCAGCCACATTGCCGCGGCCGCGGAACAGGCCCGCCGCTCGGTGGTGGTGACCTCGATCGGGCGGCAGGGTCCGGGCGAAGCGCTTTGGCAGAGCCTGCAGTCCCGCTACGGCGGACAGTTCTCGTTCGCCGCGCTCGGCGAGCGCAGCCGGAACCAGGTTTCGTTCTTCCTGCAGGGCGTCGACTTCGGCATCGCCACGACGCCCTGGCAGCTGATCGGCAAGAGCGCGACGGCGGCTGCGATGCTGGACCATGGCTTGCCGACCATCGTCAGCCGTGACGACGTGCAGCTCGATCTGGCGGCGCCTGCGCAGCCGGTCGCGGAACCGCTGCTGTACAAAATGGATGCGCAGCTGCCCCAATGGCTCCTCAGCGGTCCGCAGCGCCGTCCCGCGCGCGATGCGCTGGCCGACATGGCGGATACCTTTCTTGCGGATCTTCAGCCGACCGCGAGCTGATCGGTCGCATCGCCGCGTCGAGGTCAGCTGGAAGGCGCGAGGACCGCGCGCCGCTGCGCAAGCCAGCTCTCGTATGCCGCGGACAGCCGGTCTGTCGCATCACGCCATTCGAGCCTCTGGACGCGCCGATAGCCGGCCGCGGCGATCGTCGTCCGGCGCGCCGGATCGAGCAGCAGCGCCTTGACCTGCACATATAAATGAGGCGAGGCCGGCGCGGGCAGCAGACAGGCCTCGACGCCGTCGCGCAGCGTGGCCGCGAATCCGGTGCGGCTGGCGACGAGCGCGCAGCCGCAGGCCATCGCCTCGGCGCTGGCCAAACCAAAGCTTTCGTAGCACGAGGGTGCGATCGCGATGGCGCACTCCTGATAGGCGGCGCGCAGCTCCTCTTTGTCGGCGAGGAACGGCAGCACTTCGATGCGCCCGCACAGGTCGGCGGCGAAGTGCTCATCGGCCCTGAAGGCGTGGCCGACGCCGATGAGCCGCAGGCGCGCGTCGGAAAACTCGCGCAGGATCCGGCTGAGGTCCTGAGCGATGACGCGCATCCCTTTGTTGGGGAGCCACGAGCCGCAGAAGCCGATCAGCGAGCCCCGCTCGAACCGCACGGGCAGGCGCAGAAACCCTTCCGGCAGGGGATTGGGAATCGCGAGCAGCCGCTCCCCGGGCTGATAGGAATGCGCCCGCGCGTAGCCCAGATCGTTCTCGCTGACCATCACCAGCGCATCGGCGTTGCGAAACCCGCCCGCCATCAGCGCGTGAGCATCGATCTGATACCAGCGGCGTTTGCGCCCATCGAGCGTGTCGGTGCCGAGGCCCGCCAACAGTTGCTCGCGATAGAAGGGTTCGAGGCCATTGGAGTGACTGACGAGCAGGAAGCGCCGCATCGGCCAGCGCGACAGCACGGCCAGTGCCAGCCACGCTTCGCCGCCATACAGCTCGACGATGTCGTAGCGGGTGCGGCGCAGGGAGCGCAGCGCCTGCAGCAGCATGCCCATCGCGAGCCGCCACGAGCGCCCGCGCCGCAGCCAGCGCCACGGCTCGATGTGCTCCGGACCAAACGCATCAACGGTCCAGCCGCGGCTCCGCAGCCCGGTTACGAATCCCAGAATGATGTATCCGGAGCCTTGATGTGCCGCCAGCGGGCAATTGGCGAGGGTCAGAACTTTCACGACGCGCGCCGGCTATTCCGCCGTCCGGCGCGTCTGCGGGGTGCGCACCGGCGGCGTGCTGTTCTCGCCGAGCTTGGCATCCACCAGCATCCGAAACCACAGCGCCTGGAAAAACGTGTAGTAGAAGCCGACGCGGCCGTCGAGGAAACCGAACTGCAGGACGTAGCGGAACAAAAAATAGGCCGCCGCGCGCAGGCCCGGCGGGAGGCGGTAGTAAATTCCTTTGTAGAGCCGCCGCCGCTTGCGCGGGTCCGATGACAGCTCGCCCTCGAGCTTGCCCGCGCTGTCTTGCGGGCGCAGCAGCTCGTTGGCTTCCAGGTCGCTCCAGCGGTTGTGGCGTGCCGTCCATTCCGAGAGCGTGCCGACGTTCATGTCGTGCATCAGGCCCTCGAGCCGCGCGACCGGGCCGTCGCAGGTGAAATGCTGGTCGTACAGCCGGTCCTCGCAGGCGCCGTGCCCCGACCGGAACAACCGCAGGTGCCAGGAGTTCTCGCCGGCGAATCGCAACGGCCGGTTCATGAAGTAGGTGAGCCGCTTGAGGAGGAAGCCCGCGCGGTCGCCCGGGTTGCGCAACGCCGCCTGCAGCGCGGCGATGGCGCGCTCGTCGAGCACTTCATCGGCATCCAGATGCAGCTGCCAGGCGTGGCGGTTGCCGTGCTCGGCGATCGCCCAGTTGCGCTGGTCGGCGTAGTGCTTGAACGCGCGCGTCAGGACCGTGCAGCCGAGGCGGGCGGCAAGCTCGCGCGTGTCGTCGGCCGAGAACGAATCCACGACGAGGATGTCCGTGCAGACCTGCCGTGCGGCGCGCACCGTGCGCTCGATGACGCCGCCCGAGTTGAACGTCAGGATGACGATCAGTACATCCGTGCGGTCCACGCGGGCCTCACTCGGCCAGGAGCTTGCGGAAGTACGCGATGGTCGGATCGAGGCCGTCGTCCAGGCTCACGGTCGGCTCCCACTTGAACAAAGATCGGGCCTTGGCGATGTCGGGCTGGCGCTGCTTGGGGTCGTCGCCGGGCAGGGGCTTGAAGCAGACGGTCGAGCGTCCGCCGACTTTGCGCAGCACCTTCTCGGCCAGCTCGAGCATGGTGAACTCGACGGGGTTGCCGAAGTTGATCGGGCCGGTGACGCCGGCCGGGCTCTCCATCAGCAGCAGCATCCCCCGTATCAGGTCGTCCACGTAGCAGAAGCTGCGGGTCTGCTGGCCATCGCCGAACACGGTGATGTCATCGCCGCGCAGCGCCTGGACGATGAAGTTCGACACGACGCGCCCGTCGTTCGGGTGCATGCGCGGGCCGTAGGTGTTGAAGATGCGCATGACCTTGATGTCGAGCTTGTGCTGGCGGTGGTAGTCGAAGAACAGAGTTTCCGCGCAGCGCTTGCCCTCGTCGTAGCAGGAGCGTATGCCGATCGGGTTGACGTTGCCCCAGTACTCCTCGCGCTGCGGATGGACCGACGGATCGCCGTACACTTCGCTGGTCGAGGCCTGCAGGATGCTCGCGCGCAGCCGCTTGGCGAGGCCGAGCATGTTGATCGCGCCGTGCACGCTGGTCTTGGTGGTCTGCACCGGATCGTGCTGGTAATGAACCGGGGAGGCGGGGCAGGCGAGGTTGTAGATCTGCCTGACCTCGATGTAGAGCGGAAAGGTCACGTCGTGGCGCATGAACTCGAAGCGGTCGCGGCTCAGCAGGTGGCGGATGTTGCGCTTGCTGCCCGTGAACAGATTGTCGACGCACAGCACCTCGCGACCCTGCTCGATGAGCCGGTCGCACAGGTGCGAGCCGAGAAAACCGGCGCCGCCGGTGACCATGATGGTTTCGTTCATGACGGTTTGGTGCCTGAGAGGATCATCGAGCGGGCCAGCAGCGGGATGCGGCCGACCGTGGAATAGGCGAGGTCGCGCAGGCCGAACTCGGCGAACAGCTGCGTGAGCGTCGCGCGCGAGAAGAACTTCACGTGGCCGAAGTCGCGCAGCGGATGCCAGTGATCGTCGAATTTGCCGGTCAGCGCGAGCGCCAGGTTCTTCCAGTAGCCGTGGTAGGGCGTGGTGACGACGAGCAGGCCGCCGGGCCTGAGCAGGTAGAGCGCCGCCTGCATCAACTGGCGCGGCAGGAGCAGGTGCTCGATGACTTCCGTCGAGACCACCGCGTCGTAGCGCGCGGCGAGCCGCGGCGCGAAGCTCGCGCCGAAGTCCTGGTGCCAGAACGTCAGCTCCGGATGCGTGCGCTGCGCGATGCGGATTCCGGAAGCGCTGCCGTCGCATCCTTCGATGCGATAGCCGCGCGCGGCGAGCATGGCGGTGAACGAGCCGTTGCCGCAGCCAAGGTCGAGCACCAGCCCGGGCTTGTGCCGCTCGAGCCGATGCAGGACCGGAGCGCCGAGAAGCTCGTGCGTCGCGGTGTTGCCGTCCACGTCCCACACGAACTCCGAAGCCGCGTGCGACAGCCGCTGGTCTGTCAACGGAACACTGCTCATGGGCGGCGCTTTCTCTCGCCGAGGCGTGTCGCGGGCACGCCGCCGTAGATCGTCCAGGGCTTCAGGTCGCGCGTCGCGACGCCGCCGAGCGCGAGGACCGCGCCTTCCGCAACCGAGACGCCCGGCAGCACCGTGGCCCGGGCGCAGATCCACGCGCGCCGGCCGATGACGATCGGCCGGGTGAGGAGCGGGAATGCCGGGTCGTGCAGATCGTGCGTCGCCGCGCACAGATAGGCCTGCTGCGAGATCGTCGCGTGCGAGCCGATGTCGATCCGCGCGGGGTTGTACACGATGGCCTCATCCGCGATGGCCACGACGTCCTCGCACACGAGGTTCCACGGCGCCCAGATCCTGGCGCCGGGATAGATGTGGCAGTTCGGGCCGAGACGGGCGCCGAAGCAGCGCAGGAGGAAGGCCCGCCAGGCGTGCAGCGGACGTGGCGACGGCCGGAACAGGAGCGTACAAACGAGGCCCCACAGAACGCGCCCGAGCTTGTTGGCCAATGAGGTCTGAGGCTGCAGATAAGGATCGTCAGCCGGCCCGCCGGATGGAGCGACGCTCAGACCGCGAAGCTGTGTCGGCGCCGGCATACCTCCGCCTCCATGGTGGCCACGACGCTGCGGGCCGCCGCATCGATGTGAAAGCGCTGCTGAAAGCAGCTCACGGCGTTGCGGGCCATGCGCTCGCGCTCGAAAGGGCTCAGGTCGAGCCACGCTTGCAGCAGCTGCCGGGTCCCGGCCAGCGTGTCCGCCGCCACCAGGCCCGCCCGGTCCGCGGCGACCTCGCGCCAGATGTTCACCTTGTTCGAAATGAGCACCGGCACCCGGCAGGCCAGCGCCTCGGCGACGGCGATGCCGAAGTTTTCCTGATGCGAGGGAAGCACGAACGCCTGCGCGGCGCGCAGCGCGCCCCATTTGATCCCGCCCTGAAGCATTCCGGTCCAGGTGATCGCGTGCGACAGCTGCAGCTGCCGGGCGCGGCTCTCGAGCGCTGCCTGCAGGCCGAGGGGGTCTGGACCGCACATGACCAGGTGCAGCCCCGGGTCGCGGCGACTTGCTTCGGCAAACGCTTCGATCAGCAGATCGCAGCCTTTCTTCGGATGCAGGCGGCCGAGGAACAGCAGGATGCGCTTGTCGCGCAGCTGCGGGTACACGCTCAGGAAAGCTTCCCGCTGCGCGGCCGGATCTCCGCTCGGTCCGGGCGTGCCATAGTTTACGACGGCCTCGTTGGCGCGATAGAGCCCGAAGCTCTGCCGCGACAGGAGTTTTTCCTCCTCGCAGGTGAACAGCACCGCGCAGGCGTCGCGCAGGATGCGGTACTCGGCCCACGGCCAGTAGAGCAGCTTCTTCAGGTGCTTGAGCGGGTAATGGCGCTTGAACCACGGATCGAGCATGCCGTGCGTGAAGACGAAGTAAGGCGTCGCGCGCGCGTGCAGCGCCCGCCAGGTCGCAAAGCCGTGGTATTGCCACAGCCCGTTCACGATGACCGCATCGAAGCGTCCGGCATTCTCGTGCAGCCAGCCGAGGAGCTTGGGTCCATAGCGGTAGCGCCCGAGACTGGCGGGGCCGAGCTGGTGCACCGGACACTCGAAGTCCTCGTCCCACGGCGCAGCCGGCGGATCGAGCGTGGCGATCTCCACCTTGTGGTGCAACCGTCGCGCCGCCGCTGACAATTGTCTGACACCCTCCGCCGGCCCGCCCCCCTGCGGATCGAGCGAGGAGATGACATGGAGATAGTTCACGATGGCGTCGGGTGTGCGGGCAGGCCTTGTCGTCTTTGTTTTGGGTAGCGCCACGTTCACCGCTGCGTGCAGAAACCGGACGCTGCTTATACCGCCGCAATGTGAACCGTTCGTGACAAACGGCGGCGTTGAAAAAATATCCGGGCGCGCGCTTTACTTTTGTAAACTTGCACTAAGCTCGCGCCCGTGCCGTGGTGCACGGCACTTTGCCGCAGACAAACATTGCCGGCCCGGGTGTTCCGGACGAACAAAGGTGAAGCACATGAAAGACAAGCGCAAGCGTCTGCTGGTCGTCGCGATCAACTTCGCCCCCGAGCTCACCGGCATCGGCAAGTACGTGAGCGAGATGACGCAGTGGCTCGGCGAGGAGGAGATCGACGTGCGCGTGATCACCGCCCCGCCGTATTACCCCGCGTGGTCGGTGCAGCCCGGGTACTCCAGCCGGTGGTATTCGCGCGAGCGGCTGGCCGGCGCGCAGGTCTACCGCTGTCCGCTGTGGGTACCGCAGCGTCCGCGCGGGCTCACGCGCATCCTGCACCTGCTGTCGTTCGCGGTCTCGAGCCTCCCGGTCACGCTGTGGCAGGCGTGGTTCTGGCAGCCGCACGTGGTGTTCGTGGTCGAGCCGCCGCTCGGCTGCGCGCCGGCCGCGTGGCTCGCGGCGAAGCTGTGCGGCGCGCGCTCGTGGCTGCACGTGCAGGACTTCGAGGTCGACGCCGCCTTCGACCTGGGCCTGCTGCATTCGGGCTGGGTCAGGAACAGCGTGCTCGCGGCGGAGCGCTGGCTGATGCGCAGGTTCGATCACGTCTCGAGCATCTCGCAGCGGATGCTCGCGCGCCTCGCGCAGAAGGGCGTGGCCCGCGATCGCATCCTGTTCTTCCCCAACTGGGTCGACACCGCCCTGATCCGGCCGCTGGCGGCGCAGAGCCCGCTGCGCGCGGAGCTGGGCATCGCCGCCGATACGCGCGTGCTGCTCTACTCGGGCAACATGGGCGAGAAGCAGGGGCTCGAGGTCCTCGTCGAGGTCGCACGCGCGTTCGGCCCCGAGGACAAAGTTTTGTTCCTGCTGTGCGGCGACGGCGCGGCGCGCGCGCGCATCGAGCGCTCCGCCGCCGGCCTGGAGCATGTGCGCTTCATCGGCCTGCAGCCGCTGCAGAAGCTCAACGAGCTGCTCAACCTGGCGGACGTGCACCTGCTGCCGCAGCGGGCGGACGCCGAGGATCTGGTGATGCCCTCCAAGCTCACCGCCATCATGGCGTGCGGCCGGCCACTGGTGGCCAGCGCCCGCGCCGGCTCGGACGTGGGACGCATCGCCGGGGAGGCCGGGATCGTCGTGCCGCCCGGCGATGTGCCGGCCTTCGAGGCCGCCATCCGCCGCCTGCTGGGGAATGAGGCGTTGCGCGCGCGCCTGGGCAGCTCGGGGCGGGCCTACGCTCTGGCGAACTGGGATCGCGAGATCGTGCTGCGGCGGGTCCTCGCGGAAATATGACGCCGACGCTGTTCTCATTCACCCGCGCCCAGCTGATCGCGGCTGCCGTCGGCGCGCTGCTGTTCTCGGCGGTGTTCCAGGGCACCTTCGAGCTGCTCTATGCGACCTGGCAGCGCGCGGAGTACAGCCACGGAATACTGATTCCCTTCATCAGCGCGTTCCTGCTCTGGCAGCGCCGGGACGCGTTCGGACAGGTGCCGTTCGAGGGCTCGTGGTCGGGCGTGGCGCTGGTCGTGCTCGGCCTGGCGCTCTACTTCCTCGGCTTCATGGCCTCGATCACCACGCTCGATGCCTATGCGCTGGTGTGCGTAATCGCCGGGTGCCTCCTGGCCGTCATGGGCTGGAAGGCCTTCAAGCCGGCGCTGGTGCCGATCGCGCTGCTCCTGCTGATGGTCCCGCTGCCGACCTTCTTCTACAACAACCTGTCCTCGCACCTGCAGCTGATCTCCTCGCAGATCGGCGTCGCGGTGATTCGTTTGTTCGGGATCAGCGTCTACCTCGAAGGCAACGTGATCGACCTCGGCAGCTACAAGCTGCAGGTGGTGGAGGCCTGCAGCGGTCTGCGGTACCTCTTCCCGCTCATGACGCTCGGCGTGCTGATGACCTGTTTCTTCCGCGGCAAGGCGTGGATGCGCTGGGTCATCTTCCTCTCGACCATTCCGATCACCGTGCTGATGAACAGCTTCCGCATCGGCGCGATCGGCGTGCTGGTGGACAAGTTCGGCAAGGAGCAGGCCGACGGTTTCCTGCACGACTTCGAGGGCTGGGTCATCTTCATGGCCTGCTTCATATTGCTCGTGATCGAGACATGGCTCCTGCTGCGCCTGAGCGGGGAGCGGCGCTCGCTGCGCGATGTCTTCACGGTCGAGCTGCCTGCGCCGCGCCCGCGCGGTGCGCCGGTGCAGGCGCGCCGGCTCGGCAAGCCGGCGTTTGCCGCGCTCGCGCTGCTGGTCCTCGCGGTCTATCCGGCGCTGTCGATGCCCGAGCGTGTGGAGATCAAGCCCGCGCGCACGCCGTTCGCGCAGTTCCCGCTGCAGATCGCCGGCTGGCAGGGGCGGCGCGATTCGCTGGAGCGGATGTACCTGGACGTCCTGCAGCTCGACGACTATATCCTGGCTGACTATATTCTGCCCGACTACGGTCTACCCGACTACGGCAAACCGCGGTCCGAGGGCGCGCGCCCCGGCGCGGCCGTCGTGAACTTCTACTCCGCCTACTACGCTTCGCAGCGCGCGGGACAATCGGCGCATTCGCCGCGCTCGTGCCTGCCGGGCGGCGGCTGGCGGATCCTCGAGCTCGACCGGCGCCCCGTGAACGTCTCTACGGCGCACGGCATGCTCCAGGTCAATCGCGCGCTGATCCAGCACGGATCCTCGCGCCAGCTCGTGTACTACTGGTTCCAGCAGCGCGGGCGCGAGATCACCAGCGAATACCTGGTGAAGTGGTATCTGTTCACGGATGCCCTGACGCGCAATCGCTCCGACGGCGCGCTGGTGCGGCTGATAACGCCGCTGCAGGAAGGCGAGGATGCCGCAGGAGGAGATGCCCGGCTGAGCGAGTTCGCGCAGGAGGTCGCGCCGCTCCTCGGGAAGTACGTACCGGATTGAGCCGCGATGAATCCTTTCTTTCTACTCACGCTCGCCGTGGCGGTGAGCATGTTGATCATTCCCCTGGCCTGGCGGCTGGCGCCGCACCTGGGGATGGTGGACATGCCGGATGTGCGCAAGGTCCACACCGCGCCGGTGCCCCGCGTGGGCGGCTGGGGCATCGCGATCGGCACGCTCATCCCGCTGGTCCTGTCGTTCAAGCTCGACCCGATGCTGCAATCCTTCGCGATCGCCAGCGTCACGCTCTTTCTCTTCGGCCTCTGGGACGATGCGCGCCAGATCGGCCACTGGGCCAAGTTCACCGGCCAGCTCCTGGCCGCCGGCGTGGTCGTATACCACGGCGGACTCTACATCTCGCATTTCCCCTTCATCGACGATCCGGCGCTCGGCGCGGCGATCGGCCAGCCCTTCACGCTGTTCGCGCTGGTCGGGACGATCAATGCCGTCAATCATTCCGACGGGCTCGATGGCCTCGCGGGCGGGGAGTCGATGCTCAGCCTGATTGCGATCGCCTTCCTCGGCTATCTGGTGGACAACGCGCTGGTGGTCGGCATCGCGCTCGCCACGATGGGCGGGATTCTCGGGTTCCTGCGCTATAACACCCATCCGGCGCAGGTCTTCATGGGCGATTCCGGCAGCCAGGTGCTCGGCTTCACGCTGGGCTTCCTGGCGGTGTATCTCACGCAGGTGGCCCACCCGGCGCTGAGCCCGGCGCTGCCTCTGCTGCTCCTGGGCCTGCCGCTTGCGGACATCGTGGCGGTCCTGTTCCAGCGCATCAGGGGCGGGATGAACTGGTTCAGGGCCACGCGCAACCATGTCCATCACCGCCTGCTCGACCTGGGTCTGGACCACTACGAGACGGTGGTGGTCATCTATTCGATCCAGGCAGCGCTCGTGGCGAGCGCGGTGCTGTTGCGCTATCAGTCCGACTACAGCGTCGCGGGGCTGTATTGCCTCTCGATCGGCGGTCTGTTCACCACGCTCGTCGTCGCGGAGAGCCGCGGCTGGAAACGGCGCAAGCGCGAGGGGGGGCGCTCGCAGCTCGCCGCGGCGCTGGCGCGGCTGCAGGGCAACAAACAACTGCGCGCCGCGCCGTTGGCGCTGATCTCGGTGCTGGTTCCGGCCACGATGCTGTTCGGCGCGACGTGGGCCGGGAAGGTCCCCTGGGATTTCGGCGCGGTCGCGGCGCTCCTGGCCGTGGCGCTCGGCGTGGCGATCGCGCGCAATCGCGCGGCCGGCTCGGTCGCCGTGCGGACGGTGGTCTATGTGACGGCGGTGTTTTGCGTCTATCTCACGCTGCACTATCCGCGCGCGGCCTGCGAGCCGGACGGCGTCATCGCCGGCCTGCCGGTCGAGACTTTGATGGCGGCAGCGATGGCGGCCATAGCCGTCGCCGTCTTCATCCGCTTTGCCGCGGACCGTAAGTTCGGGACGACGCCCACCGACTATCTGATCGTCTTCGGCATGCTCGCCCTGGCCGCATTCAGCAACGTCGACAGCAAGGTGCACGCCACGGTGCGGTTCGTGATGTACGCGACCATACTGCTGTACGGCTGCGAAGTCCTGATCGAGCGTTTCGAGCGGCGCCGGCATCCGCTGCTATGGTCGGCGCTCGCGGCGCTCCTCGTCATGGCGGTTCGCGGCCTGCTCGCGGCGGGGTGAGCCCTGTCACACGTTCGTAAAGAAGTTGCCATACGCTGCCCCTCCGGTCTCGCCGCCGCTGCCGCTGCAGCCTCAAACATAACTTCCAGGTGATGACATGTCCTTTCCGATCCGCCGTTCGATAGCCGCTCTGTCGCTCATCGCCGCCGTCAGCGCCGTGGTGCTCACGAGCGCCGGTTGCAGCGGCGCCGAGGCGCGCAAGGCGCGCTACCTCGAGCGCGGGCAGGCCTATATTGCCGAAGAGAATTACGAGAAGGCGCGCGTCGAGCTGCGCAACGTGCTGCAGATCGACCCGGGCAACGCCGAGGCGCGTTTTTTGTCCGGGCGCGTCGCCGAAAAACTGCAGGAGCTGCGTGAAGCGGTCGGGTTCTATAACGCGGCGATCGAAGCCAATCCGGATCACGTGCAGGCGCGCGCCAGCCTGGCCCGGCTGTACATGCTGGGCGGCGCGTCGGACAAAGCGTTGAAACTGATCGAGCCGGCGCTGCAGAAAGCCGAGGACGCCGATCTTCTCGCCATCCGCGGCGCGGTGCGTGCCCGGCAGGGTGACACGCAGGGCGCGTTCGACGATGCGCAGCGCGCGGTCAAGATCAGTCCCGATAACGAGAACGCGATTGCGCTGCTGGCCTCGATCTACACCAAAACCGGCAAGGCCGACGCGGCGCTCGCGCTCCTCAAGGACGCCGTGCAGCGCCATCCGCGCAGCTCCGACCTGCGGTTCGTGCTGTCGAGCCTGTATCTGCAGCGCGGCGACCGGCCGGGCGCGGAGAACGAGCTGAAGCAGCTGATCGCGCTCAAGCCGCAGGACCTCGGACTGCGTCGCCAGCTGACGATGTTTTATCTCGGCGGCAAGGACGTCGCGGCCGCGGAGCGCACGCTGCGCGAGGCGGTGGCAGCGGTTCCGCAGTCGGTGGAGCCGAAGCTGGCGCTGGTGGATTTCCTGGCCACGCAGCGCTCGCGCGAAGCGGCCGAGCGCGAGTACCTGGCCTTTGTCGAGCGCGAGCCGAAGAACGCGCAGCTGCGGCTGGGGCTCGGGCAGTTCTACGAGCGCGCCGGCCAGGCGGACAAGGCCGAGGCGGTCTATCGCGAGGTCATCGCCGGCGAGCAGCGCAGCGCCCAGGGCCTCACGGCGCGCAACCGCGTCGCCGCGCTCGAGGCGCAGTCCGGCGAATACGACGAGGCCGGCCGTTTGATCGAGGAAGTGCTGAAGGAGAATCCACACGACAATGACGCGCTCATCCTGCGCGGCAATATCGCCCTGTCGCGCGGCGACCCGGCGACGGCGATAGCGGATCTGCGCGCGGTGCTGCGCGACCAGCCGGGTTCGGTTGGTTTGTTGCGCGCGCTGGCGCGGGCGCATCTGCAGAACAATGAGCCGGCGCTGGCGGAGGAAAGCCTGCGCCGGGCGATGGAGGCCGCGCCCAAGGACCTCGACCCCCGCATCGATCTGGCGCAGCTGCTGATGCAGCAGGGGCGCACTGCTCAGTCGGTGGAGCTGCTGGAGCAGGTCGTGCGCGACGCGCCGCAGAACGTCGCCGCGCGCGAACTTCTGTTCCGCGGTCAGCTTCTTGCCCAGCAATGGGACGGCGCCGCCCGCACCGCCGAGGACATCAAGCTGCTCAAGCCGGACCAGGCGCTCGGCCACTATCTGGCCGGCCTGGTGTCGGAAGCGCGCAAGAAGCCGGAGCAGGGGATCGCCGAGTTCGAGCGTGCGCTGGAGCTGCAGCCCGGCGCGACGGAGCCGCTCACCGCGCTGGTGCGCGCGAAGCTCGCGCAGAAACAAACCGACGCGGCGCTGACCCTGCTCGACAAACAGATCGAGCGCGTGCCGAACAACGTCATCGCGCGCAACCTCAAGGGCGAGGTGCTGCTGGAGAAGAAGAGCTATCCCGAGGCGGTCCAGACGCTGCAGGGAGCCATCGAGCGCGCGCCCAAGTGGTGGGTGCCGTATCGCAATCTCGCCGCGGCCCAATTGGCGCAGAAGAACGTGCCGGGCGCCATCGATGCCTACCGGCGCGGATTGCAGGCCACGCAGGATTCAGCGCCGCTCGCCCTGGCGCTCGCCGCGTTGTACGAGAACACCGGGAAGGCGGAAGAGGCGATCCAGGTCTATGAAGGCCTGGTGAAGCGCGAGCCGCATTCGGATATCGCGGCGAACAATCTCGCCATGCTGCTCGCCACGTACCGCAAGGACCGCGCCAGCCTCGATCGCGCGCACGATCTGGCGGCCCGCTTCGCCACGTCCACGGTGCCCGCTTACCTGGATACGCATGGCTGGGTGCAATACCGCCGCGGTGAGTTCGACGCCGCACTGCCGGCGCTGCAGCAGGCCGTGGACAAGGTGCCCGACTCGCCTCTGCTGCGCTACCACCTGGGCATGGCGCAGTTCCGCGCCGGTCGGCTCGACCAGGCGCGCGAGAACCTGCGTTTGGCGCTGGCGCCCGGCAAGGGCTTCACGGGGCTCGACGAAGCGCGCGCAACGTTCGAGCAGATCTCCAAGAACAACAGCGGCTGATCCATGCACTTGCCAATGGTTGCAGGTGCGCGCCGCGCAGGAGTGGCGTTGCTCGTGAATCTCTTCGCGGGCGAGGCGGGAAGCCAGACACCGGCGGTGTTCGACGAGGTGCACACTTTGAGCCGCGCGGCCTCGGCGGCCGAGCGCGCCTTCGAGATCCAGGATGACGGCGACTACGAAGTCACGTTGACCGACAACGCCTTTCCGGCGGCGTTCGATTCGCTGACTCTCATAGTCACTCGCGGCACGCAGATCGTCGCCACCGTGGCCGCGCCCGGCAACACCGTGCGATTTGCCGCCTCGGCGGGCACGCATCGCGTCCATGTGGTCGGCACTCCGACGACCGCCGCAGGCTCCGGCAGTTTCGGCGTCAAGGTCGTGCCGGCCGGCGGCGCGACTCCCGTGCTGCAGTTCGCGGCGGCAATCAATCTGCCTCCGGCGCCGTCCAATCCGGACGTCACCGTTTTCGAGCACACCTTCACCGTCGCCGCGGACGGCGACTGCCAGGTCACGCTCAGCGACTTCGCTTTCCCCGTGGCGCTCGAGAGCCTGTCGTTCAACATCGTACGCGTCGGAGGTGCGTCGGTGTTTGCGACTCCGCCGGGACCGCCGGCCGCCCCGGGTGGACCGTACACATTCAACGCGACGGCGGGCGACTACAAACTGATCGTGATCGCCGAAGTCGACGCCGCGGCAGGCTCGGGTATCTACAGCGCGCAGATTACTCAAGGCGCCCAGACGCTGTATTCGCAAGTGCAGTCGGTGAATACCCAGACGGAGGAGGGTGCTCCGGGCTACACGTTCGAGACGGACGTTCCCGCGGCCGGCACGTATCGCGTGACGCTCACCGACTTCCAGTTCCGGGTCGCGTTTCAGTCTCTCTCGCTCAACGTGACCCAGTCCGGCGCGAGTCTCGGGACTCTCAGCGCGCCTGCGCCTTTCGCCGACATCGCCGTCCCGGCCGCCGGCCGCGTGTTTGTCTCGGTCATCGCGCGCCCGGCGTCGAGCACCGACAACGGTCTGTTCGGACTGCGGCTCGAGCCGGTCGGCGGCGGCGCAGGCCCGCTGATCGACGTGACTCAGGGCGTTGGGCCATTGTTCGACGTGCGCACCGTGACGATCGATTCGGCCGGCTCGTACGACGTGACCTTGAGCGACGTCGGCTTTCCCACGCCTTTCACCGACATCTCCCTCGCGGTGACGCGCGGCACCGATCGGGTGGGCTCGATCATCGCCGGGGGCGGCGGGAGTGGAAAATTCTCCTTCCCCGCGACGCCGGGCGCCTACCTCCTCAACTTCATTGCCGTTCCGAGCTTGGCCACGCATGCGGGTACTTATGGGCTGCAGGTGAGCCCTTCCCCGCCTGCACCGACCGTCACGCTCAATGCCAATCCGGTGATCGTCCGCAGCGGCGAGGCGACCACGCTCAACTGGGCGACCACCGACGCGACCGCGTGCCAGGCTTCCGGCGCCTGGTCGGGAAACAAGTCGACGCAGGGCTCGCAAGCCACTGCCGCGCTGACCGCCAACAGCACTTTCACGTTGACCTGCACGGGCGCCGGAGGCACCGCGAGCGGCTCGGTGACGGTCAATCTGAGCTCGGAGCGACGCAGCGGCGGCGGGGGAGTCCTGGACCTTTGGGCGCTGCTGACCTGGGCGCTCCTGCTCGCGCACCGCCGGAGGACGCTGTCAGGTTAGTGCGCAGCTGCATTTCAGCTTCGGCCCCGTTACCGAAGTTTTGTCTCTTGTATTACACTGCCAGCACGATGCGCCGATTCTCCGGCGCGGGGAGAGACCATGGATACCGCCGACTTTTCCCATCACATCTCACGCCGCTTCAACGAAGACCTCGAGCGCCTGCGCAACAAAGTGCTGACCATGGGCGGCTTCGTGGAGCAGCAGCTGCAGAAAGCCGTGACCGCCCTGGTGGAAGGCGACAGCAGCCTGGGCGAGGCTGTGGCCATGGACGACTACAAGGTCAACAACATGGAGGTCACCATCGACGAGGAGTGCAGCCGGATTCTGGCGACGCGCGCCCCGACGGCGGGCGATCTGCGCCTCATCGTGGCGATCATCAAAGCCGCCACGGACCTGGAGCGCATCGGCGATGAAGGCGAGAAGATCGGCTACATCGCCTCGCGGCTCGCCTCGATGGAGCGTCCGGCGGACAAATATCGCGAGGTGAAGCACCTCGGCCGCCAGGTGTCCGAGATGGTCCACGCGGCGCTCGATGCCTTTGCCCGGCTCGACGCTCAGGCGGCGCTGGCGGTAGCGCGCGAGGACAAGACCATCGACGAGGAGTACGAGGCGATCCAGCGCCAGTGCATTACTTTCATGATGGAAGATCCGCGCACTATCCGCCGCGCGCTGGACGTGATGTGGCTGGTGCGCGCGCTCGAGCGCATCGGCGATCACGCGAAGAACATCTGCGAGTACGTCATCTACATGGTGCACGGCAAGGACGTGCGCCATACCTCCCTGGAGGATGTCGAGAAGGAGCTGCGCTCCGAGGCCCACTGAGCGCTGCTGCCGATGACGATCTCCACGCGCGCGGCGAACTTTCTCGGCTTCGCGGCCTGCGCGCTGCTGCTGGGCTACGCCTACTATCTGCAATACCACGAGGGGCTCGAGCCCTGTCCGCTCTGTATCTTCCAGCGGGTAGCCCTTTTCGGGGTCGCGGTCCTCTTTTTGATCGCCGCGCTCCACAACGCCGGGCGGATCGGGGCTCGGATCTACGGGGGGCTGCTGGGGGTTGCCGCGGCGGCGGGGGCGGGGCTGTCGATCCGGCACATATATATACAGAGTCAGCCGGAGGGGTCGGTTCCGGCGTGCGGGGCTACGCTGGATTACCTCATGGAAGTGTTTCCGCTGATGCACGTGATCAAGAAGGTGCTGACGGGGTCGGGGGAATGCGCCAAGGTGGATTGGACGTTGTGGGGGTTGAGCATGCCGTGGTGGGTGTTGGGGGCGTTTGTGGTGCTCGGCGCGTGGGCGGTCATCGTGAATTGGCGGCGGGGGCGGGTGGCGTAGCGAACTGCAGCAAGTCATCTAGAAGAGAAACGAAGAATTCTAGTCAGTGCCGGGGCGTGGTCTTGGCTTGGGGAGGGGGGTCTGGGGGACGCCGTGGGACTGTCTGATTTTTTGTGTGTTGAGCCATACACTGCCCGCGAGGGCGAGGAGGTTGTATGGCGAAGAACGACACAGCAGGTTTTTCCAAAGAGCTG
>WBZO01000468.1_pt1 | contig 86424 bp, 78 predicted proteins | sample 5204261 | NCBI WGS metagenome assembly WBZO01 (sample SAMN12412400, study PRJNA552823) | activated sludge metagenome | isolation source: activated sludge from anammox sidestream of wastewater treatment plant... | place: USA: North Carolina | collected 2017-09 | reverse complement strand
TCGTACCGGCTCAAGGAGAAACTTAAAGCCGGTTTGGTGCGCGTCGAAGAAGCCGCCACGACCACGTAACCAGGGTGGGGAGTTTTCGATGACCATAACTGGGGAAATTTGGGTGACCCTTGACATCCACCGTCACCGTGCCGGGCGTCGTGGCTTCTTGCACCCGGGGATGATGCCCGTTGCTCACCGTGTCATACGTCCAGGTGATATTGCCGCCGACGGAATCGCTGACACTGGTGAGCCGTCCGATCGCATCGTAGCCAAAGGCCACGGAACTATCCGGATAGGTGGCCCCCGTCCGGCGGTTCAAGGCATCGTAGGTGAACGTCGCTTGCTGACTCTTGCGATCCGTGAACGTGGTCAGATTGCCGTTCTTGTCATAGACATAACTTTCCGTCCGGCTCAGCGCATCGGTCCGGGTCTTCAAGCGGTCCATCTCGTCATAGGTGTAGGTCGTCGTCTGATTCTTCGCATCGGTGACCGTGAGGAGATTGCCGTTGTAATCGTAGGTGAACCGCGTGAGACCACCCATCGCATCCTGAATGGTAGTGACCCGGTTCACGTCATCGTAGCTGAAGCGGGTGAGGGCTCCGCGGGGATCGACGAGGTGGGTGAGCCGCGACACCGTGTCATAGTACCGGGTCGTGACATTGCCAACGGCATTAGTCGTCGTGGAAAGGTTGCCCAGGGCGTCATAGCCGAAGCTCGTCGCGTAGGAGAGCGGACGGATGATGCTACTGGACCGGTTGGCCTCCCGTAACACGTATTCTTTACTCTCACACATTAGTTGGGCTCGGCTATCTAAAAGATGATAGTTCTTCATTAGTGAGATCGCGGCGTTCATTCCGGTTATCGATCGCAAAACCCTCGGCATGAAACCGCCACGACGCAAGCATTCCGGGCTTTCCGGCTTGAACGACTATTCTGTGTTCACCGGACTCCAAGATATCGTGCCAGATTGAAATCATTAGCGTATATCCTTCACGGAGAACCTCCTGCCAGGAATAATCGGGAAGTTCAGACAACTCATCGAATGATTTGTCTGACAACTCAGCTAAACGTTCACTGGCAGCCGCACTTAGTACCGCCGAGAGGGGGCGCATAGGGAATCCTCGATCGCAAGTCATAATGAAAGGGGTTTCTAATACCTGGATTCTCTGGTCCAAATACTACCCGAGGCACCTGCGGTCCTGGACCGAGACGCGCACCTTTGTAACCGGGCATTCTGCCAGGACCGATCCGCCAATACCGTCCGTGGTTCAACCAATGCCCAATGCGAGTCTGAGTAGTGGCTACCGCAGCAGCACCTCGGAGTGCGAACGGCACGCTGCCTTCAATGAATCCAATGATCTTTCCGGCCTTGTACTCAGTTGAACACGTATTCACAAAACCTTGGAGGCCCTGATAGTCTCTAACTAATTCCGGTAGTAGGAAGGCATCACCAAACCCAACCACGGAGTCCACTAAACCTTGAGGTAGTGTTGGTAGATCACCCACGAACTCATCCATGCTGTACAGTCCAGACGGATCCACATAGTTGATCGGGCTATCAAAGACATAAGCATAGAAATTTGTGTCTCCACCTGCGAGCTCTAGGGGATCTTCGCCTATAAAGCGATTCAGGCTTGTTGAATAGAACCGCGCCCGGTAGTAGTAGAGACCGGTCGCGTCGTTGTCTCTACCGGTGAATTGAAAGCTATTGGTCGAGGCACCCGTCTTGGTGGTCTTTCCAAATGGTTCGTAGGTATACGATGTGTTCGAGGCCCCGCTGCCATCGGTCAACGCTAGCGTGGTGCCTAGCGCATCCGTCTGATAGAACTCATCCCCCCCGGACTGCTTCCGAATAAACGGCTCATCGATGCTCAAGCTTCTGATGTACGTTGCGGTTGGAGTACTGCCAGAAAGCTCGGCCAGCACGTCAGCTCCGTCATACCAAAAGCCCGTTGTGCTGCTGTTGATGGTCTTGCTGGTCCTGCGTCCAAGTCCGTCGTACACGAAACTGACGGAAAGACTTGGTCCACTGATGGCCGTCAACTGGTTCCGCGCATTCCAGGTGTAGGTCGTCGTGCCGGAGGCATCCGTGAAGGAGGTGAGGTTCCCGTTGTTGTCATAGACAAGGTTCGTCGAGGCGCTGTTAAAGCGGGTCTGTTCGTTGGCCGCATCGAAGGCGGTATTCGTCACTGCTTGGGGGATGAGTGACGCTGCCGCATTCGCGCGAGTGAGCTTGATTCGGTTCCCGGCGGCATCGTTTTGATAGGTCAAGGCTTCAATGGTGGTCGGCGTTTTGATGTGGTTAATGCTGAGCAGCCGATTGGCGTTGTCATACGCGTAGCTGGTCACCACCCCATTCGGATAGGTCAGGCCGGTTCGGCGTCCCGCATCGTCATAGGCCAAGGTCACGGTCTGCGTGCCTTGGGTCACGGTCTTGAGCCGGGAGTTCTTATCATAGGTGTACGTGACATCCGTTTGGCCCGTGGCGCTGAGCTTCACCCGTCGCCCGATCTCGTCGTATTCCACCGTCACCGTGCCGGGCGTCGTGGCTTCTTGCACCCGGGGATGATGCCCGTTGCTCACCGTGTCATACGTCCAGGTGATATTGCCGCCGACGGAATCGCTGACACTGGTGAGCCGTCCGATCGCATCGTAGCCAAAGGCCACGGAACTATCCGGATAGGTGGCCCCCGTCCGGCGGTTCAAGGCATCGTAGGTGAACGTCGCTTGCTGACTCTTGCGATCCGTGAACGTGGTCAGATTGCCGTTCTTGTCATAGACATAACTTTCCGTCCGGCTCAGCGCATCGGTCCGGGTCTTCAAGCGGTCCATCTCGTCATAGGTGTAGGTCGTCGTCTGATTCTTCGCATCGGTGACCGTGAGGAGATTGCCGTTGTAATCGTAGGTGAACCGCGTGAGACCACCCATCGCATCCTGAATGGCCGTCACCCGGTTCACGTCGTCGTAGCTGAAGCGGGTGAGGGCTCCGCGGGGATCGACGAGATGGGTCAGCCGCGACACCGTGTCATAGTACCGCGTCGTGACATTCCCCAGCGCATCGGTGGTCGTCGCGAGGTTGCCCACCGCGTCATAGCCGAAGCTCGTCACGTGCGTCAGCGGATCGGTGATGCTGGTCGGCTGGCCGGCCGTGTTGTATTGGATGACCGTCTGCTTATTCTCCGGATCCGTGATCGTGGTCGTCCTAGCCGTATCGTTATAGCTAAACGTCGTCACATTGGCCGGCGAGAGGGCATCCGTGATCGTCGCGAGGCGGTTATAGGTCGCTTCATACGTGAACGTCGTGGTGTTGTTCTCGGGATCTTGAATGGTCAACACGTTCCCCATGCTGTCGTACGTAAACTCGGTCCGCCGGGAGAGCGGATCCACCACGGCGGTGAGCTTGTTCGTCCCCGTTTCCCGCTCATAGGTGGTCACGTTTGATCCCGGCCGCTCGACTTCAGTCACGTATTGGGAGCCGTTCATCCGATAGATCGTGGCGTTGCCGCGCGGGTCCGTCACGGTGGTCTGGGTCACCGTCTGGCCGGCCAAGGTATAGGCGAAGGTATAGGCGCCCCCATCGGCCAGGATCTGCTTCGCCACGCGGCCGTTGGCATCGTACTGATTCTGGAGATAGGTGATCCCCCGCGCATCGGTGATCGAGAGCATCCCCTCGTTCCAGTAATAGGTCTGTGCCTGCTCGCCGTAGGTGTAGCGGGTCACCCCGCCGGCCGGGTCCATCACGGACGCCAAGCGGCCATTGTGGAACTCGTGGTAGGCATACCGGACCGTGCGGCCCACCGGGTCGGTGATCGACGCAATCACGGGAAAATAGTTATGCCCACGCCGCACCGTGGTGTAGGTGAAGGTCAAGGCTTGGCCGGCCGGGTTCTTAATTTCCGTAATGAGGTTGGACGCATCGCGAAGGATTTGTATCTTATTGTTGTACCGATCGCGCTGTTCGATGAGCCAGCCCGCCGAGTTAAAGACATACACCATGCCATCGCGCCACCGGAGTTCATCGGTCGTCCCCAGCCGCGTAATCGCGGCCCCTTTTAAGAACGGATAGCTCGTATTGCGATACTTGCCGTCGGGGTCCTGGGAAAACAAATACCGGCTTTGATCCGCCAGTTGCAGGCGGAGCGCCGTGCCCACGACGGACAGGTGCAGGTGATAGGTGAAGCTGCCGCCTTGGCCGAATGGCCCGATGCCTTCCGACTTGCTGCGGTAGGTCCGCGTAATGTGGACCGGCAGGACCCCTGGGAGCACCAGGTCCGTTTTCTCCATCGAGAAGACGCCCGACGTGACATCCACCGGGTCAGCCTTCTTGCAGTCGGCATCGGGTGGACAGGTCTGCGTATTCACGGCATTCACATCGGTCGCATAGGCATAGCAGAAGCGCGGCATGCCGACGTTGGGATCCGGGACGAGCGACCGCCCATCTTGGCTCACTTTGCCATAGCCAGCGAGTTTCCACTGGTGCGAGGTCGGATCCGGCGTCGGCACCTTGTCGTAATACCAAAAGGCAATCGGGCTGCCCGGATCGGCATTCAGGTCGTTCGGCATGATGACCGGCACCGGTTTGTTGGAGACGCCGCCGCCGTGCTTGTCGAAACTGATGAGATAGACCGTCCGCGGCGCGGCCGACTCGGGCAAGCGGGGGACCCGATCCGGTGGCACGGCCGTGACGCTGATGCGTGTGTGGGGTCGTCCATCTGCTCCCATGATCGTCGTGCCGCTCGGAATGGCGACCGTGAAGCCGGGGAGATGGGTGGGCCGCACATCCGTCTGCTGGCCGGGAGTAATGGGAGACGTCGCCGGCTGGGTTTGCACGACCCAGATCGGATCAGGAAGTTCGATGGCCGTTTCGCTGGAGACGTTCACCAAGACGGGATCCGCGTGCATGAGGCCGCCGGGCGAGCCGTCCTTGAGCGGCCGTCGGAAGCCATCGAGCGACGCATGGTCGATCTGAATGAGCTGATACCCGCTGGGCGGCTGCGCGAAGGTAAAGCGTCCGCTGGCATCGGTCCGTGAAGATTGGCCTGCCAAACTCACCAACACACCGGCCAGGGGCTTGCCATCCCGGACCGACAAGACCCGCCCACTCACCGGCCGACCTGGGGTCCCGACCGTCTCGGCCCAGGTCTGGGGCACGAGACTGGTGATCCCTGCAAGGACCACGGAGACCAATAGCAAAAAGACCCGGCATCGCGAGGCATGCGGGGAATCCGAAACAGCATTCTGAAGTGTGGTCATGATGTCCTTCAATGAACTCAGATCACGTCGTGAAGCGGACTGGAATAGGACAACTGTAGCAGAGGATTTCCCACGCGCAAGTGTGTCGCATGAATCGTGACACCATACCATCATATAGGACCTATAGCTAGGTATTTTGTACCTTATCATGGAGACAGGCCAGTGTGACCTATCGCGGGGAGAGACAGGGCTCACGGTCTCAGGGGGCGGATCCGTCCCCATTCTCTTGGGATCAAGGTGTCGTCGTCTGTTGCTGGGTCCCAGAGAACGGCGGGACATTATCGGTCACGATACTGTCGCCGGCCGGAACCGGTTTTTGTTTGACTTGCGTCGGCATCTCGGGCGGCGAGGCCGGCTGGGACTCCACCGTGTCGGCCAATTGCAGGGTCTGCCGGACACCCACGCCCGTGCTATGGGAGTTCATCGACTGCGAAGGACTGTAATAGACCTGGGCGATGACGAGACCGGCGGACACGCCGAGCGCGGCCCAGCCGAACGGACTATGCGAATCGCGGTCGAGGTAGGATTGGCGGTCACCGCGGAGCCGCCGCGACCTTCGCCGCGAGGTCGCTCTTCTTGGCCGCCAGACAGGCGATCCGTTTGGCTTTGGCCACGACCCGGACATATTGCGTGGTCTGGAGGACCAGTGCTTCCATCGGCAGCAAGAAGGAAGACGCAAACTTTCAGAAAAGAAGCATGCATCGCGCAGCATCTCGCCCAATCATGTCATTGAGGCTTGGCGGCATTTGCTTTCGTTCGCCGGATGACCGTATGATTTCCGGTCACCTATGAAATGCGCGAAGTGCAAGACCAAAGCCGTCATCGGACTGCCGCGGCATAATGCCGCCTTCTGCAAGCCCTGCTTTATCGGTTATGCCCATGAGCAGGTGGCCCGCGCGATCAAACACGAGCGGATGTTCGGCCCAGACGACCGTATCCTCGTGGCGGTGTCGGGGGGCAAGGACAGTCTGGCCCTCTGGCACATGCTCCTTGCGATGGGCTACCGGGCGGACGCGCTCTATGTCGATCTCGGCATTCCTGGCTATTCGACCCGCTCGCGGGAAAAGGTCGAGGGCTACCATCAGACACATGCGGCCTCTCTGGGCGCCAAGCTCCTCATCCACCAAACCCAGGAAGAAGAAGGTGCCGGAATCCGCGAGTTGTCCCAGTTGATCAACCGTCCGACCTGCTCGACCTGCGGGACGATCAAACGTTATCAATTCAACCGGGCCGCGGTGGAGCACGACTACGATGTCATGGCGACCGGCCATAACCTCGACGACGAAGCCGCCCGGCTGCTCGGCAACGTCTTGCACTGGCAGGAGGAGTATCTGGACAAACAAGGCCCGACGCTTCCCGCGTCGGTCGAAGGGTTTGCCAAGAAGGTGAAGCCGCTGTACCGGTTGACCGAGCGCGAGGTGGCTGCCTATGCCCTGCTCAACGGGATTGACTACGTGGTGGAAGAATGTCCGATGGCCAAGGGCTCCAAGATGCTCCTTTATAAAGAGGTCCTCAACCGGTTGGAGACCGAATCCCCAGGCACCAAGCAATCCTTCTATTGGAAATTCCTCGAACGGCAAGCCAAGCTCCAGCCGAGCGGCCTGTTCATGACAGAGAAAGATCAGGCCACCCTGCATCCCTGCCCGACCTGCGGCCAACCTACCACGGCCGAAACCTGTTCCTACTGCAAGATGATGGCCCGCGCCAAGGCCGCCGCGCCTCGCTGACATCAACCGGAAGGCCGTCAGCCGTCATTCGCCAAACGTCAAACGAGACAAGTCGGCAGGAGGAGGCAGTTCCGCGATTCACGCGCGATTGACGGTTGACGCCATTACACCACCGGGGATCGTGGACCCATTGCCATTTGCAGAGCAATGGGTGCCCTCCAGGATTGCAATGACTGCCCCAATAAAGCCTTGGCGAATAATCCGGGGGCGGGCTGGCATAAGCCGGCTGACAGTGTTACAGGACATGATATGGCTCCTGTGGCGCGACGATCCTTGATCGCCGGCTGGTCGGCGATCAATGCACTGCGCCGGCGACCGCCTTTGTTCCCGGTCGCCCTGTGCGCTGTGGCCTTTGCCGCCTGGCTCTCGGCTACGGACTTCGGCTTGGGCGCGCCGCAACCGGATTCCCGGATCACCCTGCGGTTTGTCTCCTGGAAACCGGACCACCCTCGGGCTTGGGACGAGGCGATCGCGCGGTTCCAAGAAGCACATCCCGGCATTTCGATCGTCCGCGAGATCGCGCCCCATTCCTCCACCGCCTATCACGACCTGCTCACCCAGAAACTGAAGAACCGCGATCGCACCGTCGATCTCTTTTTCATGGATGTGATCTGGGTGCCGGAATTTGCCGCGGCGGGGTGGGTCTTGCCCTTGGATGATCTCTTTCCCGAATCGGAACAAGCTGATTTTCTGCCGGCCACGATCGTGACCGGGCTTTATCAGGATCACGTCTATGGGGTCCCGAGCCGGATCGACGCGGGCATGCTCTACTATCGCGCCGACCTATTGAACAAGTACGGTTACGAACCTCCACGCACCTGGACCGAGTTGGTCGAGCAGGCGGAGGCCATCGTGCGGGGAGAAGCGGCGGTCCAGCCGACCCTGCGCGGCTATTCGGCGCAGTTCAAACAGTACGAAGGTCTCGTCTGCAACATGCTGGAACTGGTCGGGAGCCACGGCGGGTCGCTGCTCCGCGAACGGGACGGGAGCTCGACGTTGGCCGCTCCCGAGACGCTCGCCGCCTTACGCTTCGCCCGAGACCAACTCATGGGCCGCGTGGCGCCGCGCGCCCTGCTCACCTATCAAGAGCCGGAATCGCTGGCGGCCTTCGTCCAGGGCCAGATGGTCTTTCACCGCAACTGGCCCTACGCTTGGGAAGTGGTGAACAGCCGGGAGCGATCCAAAATTGCCGGGCTCGTGGGCGTGGCGCCCCTTCCCAGCACCGCCAACCACCGCGGCATCGCCACGCTCGGCGGATGGCTGTTCGGGATCAGCGCGCTGTCGGCGCATCAACGGGAAGCCTGGGCGTTCATCTCGTTCTTGTCGAGCGAGGCCATCCAGAAACATTTCGCGCTCGCGGCCGGCATTGCGCCCTCGCGGCGAGCGCTCTACGACGATCCGACCCTGCTCGACGCCCATCCCCATTGGCGCAACCAATTGACCGTCCTACAGTCCGCGACGCCGCGGCCCAGGACGCCCGTCTATCCAGCCCTGTCCCACATCCTGCAGCGGTTCTTCAGCCGGGCCCTCGCCTACCCGGCCATCGACCTAGCCGCCGAGGCCGCCATGGCCGACGAACAGATCACCCGACTACTCGAACTCACAAGGAGCACGACGTGAGCCTGCCGGCTATCGACTCGGCCACCGATCAGATCACCGGCCCTCGGGCTCGTGCGCGATGGCGCGATCAACTCCAGGCCTGGTGGATGATCGCGCCGGCCTTGGCCTTCACCCTGGTGTTCGCGCTCTATCCGGTGATCGAATCATTCTTGCTGAGCCTCCAGCGGGTGTTTCTGGCCGTGCCGTCTCTAGGCCAACAGTGGGTGGGGCTTGACAACTTTCGCCTGCTCGTCCAGGACCCGGTTGTCCGCCAGGCCCTCGGCGTCACATTGGGATTCGTGCTGCTCTCGACGGCCTTGGAGGTCGCGCTCGGTCTCGTCATCGCCCTGGTGATTCACGAGCGGTTCTGGGGCCGGGCCTGGGTGCGGGCGGCCGCGCTGATTCCCTGGGCCATTCCCACGGTCGTGGCCTCCCAAATGTGGCGCTACATCTTCAACGACCAATACGGCTTCGCCAATCTGCTCCTATTCGGCGACGAGGTCGCCCATTACGTACCCTGGCTCGCCTACCCAGGTTTCGCGTTCGTGATCATCGTCCTGGCCGACGTCTGGAAGACTTCGTCATTCGCCGGGCTTCTGCTGCTGGCCGGCCTCCAGGTCATCCCGGACGAGCTGTACGAGGCCGCGAAGATCGACGGGGCGACCCTCTGGCAACGGTTCTGGCACATCACCCTGCCGCTGTTGCGGCCCGCCATCTTATTGGCTCTGCTGTTTCGGACGATGGATGCCTTCCGCGTCTTCGATCTGGTCTTCGTGATGACCCAAGGAGGCCCCGGCGACGCCACACAGGTGCTGCAATTCTACGGGTACAAGACCCTGTTCACGGAGGGCCGGATGGGCTATGGCGCCGCCATTTCCGTCCTGGTGTTTCTGACGATTCTGTCGCTCTCGCTGATCTACATCCGCGCGGTCGGCTCGCGGCTGTTGGAACGGGAGGCCCGATGACGAAACGGATTCTCCTCGCGATCGGTATCGTCGGCATCGTGGCGGGGAGCCTGTTCCCGTTCGTCTGGTTCCTGCTGACGTCGCTGAAATCCCAACATGACATCGAGGCGGTCCCGCCGACGTGGTGGCCGAGCGGCGGATGGCATTTTTACCGCTCGGCTCTGATCGACCATCGCCTCACGGATTACATGCTGAACAGCGTCGTCGTCGCGGGCTCCACGACCCTTGTGGCGCTGGCCGTCGGCATCCCAGCCGCCTATGCGCTGGCGCGCCTCAAGCTGCCGGGCCGGTCCTGGATCATGGGCGGGCTGCTCTGCATCTCGATGTTTCCGCAAATCGCCATCGCGGGTCCCGTGTGGCAGGTCCTGGAACGGATCGGCGGCCTGAATACCCATTGGGGCCTCGTCTTGCCCTACGTCACGCTCACGCTGCCGCTGGCTATCTGGATTCTGGCCAGTTTCTTTAAGGAGCTGCCGACGGAGCTGGAAGAGGCCGCGCGGGTGGACGGCTGCGGGGTCTGGGGCGCCTTGCTGCGCATCATGCTGCCGCTCGCGGCGCCGGGCATCTTCACCGCCGCCATCCTGATTTTCGTCTATGCCTGGAACGAGTTCTTCTTCGCCCTGCTCATCCTGACGCAGCCGGAACAGCAAACGCTGCCGGTCGGGATCGCCCTGTTCCAAGGCGAGTTTACGATGCCCTGGGGGGAACTCGCCGCCGCATCGGTGCTGGCGACGTTGCCGCTGGTTCTGCTCGTGATCCTGTTCCAGCGCTGGATCATCAGCGGACTCTCCGCGGGAGCCGTGAAAGGCTAAGGGACGGTCTTGCCATGGCTGATCTGGAGTTGCGCAACCTGACGAAACAATTCGGCGAGCAGACGATCCTGCAGGACATCTCGCTGCACGTGCCGGACGGCAGCTTCACGATCCTGTTGGGGCCGTCGGGCTGCGGGAAGTCCACCGTGCTCCGGATCATCGCGGGATTGGAGCCCCAGACCGAGGGGCAGGTCTTCATCGGCGATCGTTTGGTTGACGGCCTTTCGCCCAAGGACCGGGACATCGCGATGGTCTTTCAGCACTATGCCCTCTATCCCCACCTGACGGTGCGCGAGAACCTGGCCTTCGGGCTCAAGATGCGCGGCGAGCCGCGCCGTGTGATCGATCCCCGCATCGAGGAAGTCGCGCAGCTCTTAGAAATCCACTCCCTGCTGGACCGCAAGCCCAAAGATCTGTCAGGAGGCCAGCGGCAACGGGTGGCGATGGGCCGGGCGATCGTCCGCCAGCCGAAGCTCTTTCTTTTCGACGAGCCGTTGTCCAATCTCGACGCCAAACTCCGCAGTTCGATGCGGATCGAGCTCAAGCGGTTGCACCAACGGTTGGGCGCCACGATGATCTACGTCACGCATGACCAGGTCGAAGCCATGACCCTGGGCGATACCATCGTCGTGATGGAAGGGGGCCGCATCCGGCAGGTCGATCCGCCCGGCCGCATCTATGACACACCGGCCGATCCCTTTGTCGCGGGGTTCATCGGCACGCCGCCGATGAACCTGTTGGAGGGCTCGCTCCAGCATCAAGGCTCGCACTGGACCCTTCAGACCGGCACCATCGCGATTGCCATTCCACCGGTGAAAGGGCCGACGCCGATCGAGCCGATTTCTCACGTGGCCTTGGGCATTCGCCCCGAGGACCTGCGGCTCGAGAAGAGCGGCGAGCCGGTCACCGAGATCGAAGTCCGTGTTGAGGTGGTGGAGAACTTGGGCTCCGATTTCATTCTGCACCTATCGATCGGTCCCCACCGGCTGATCATGCGCGCGCACCCGGGCAGCTCCCTAGTCGAAGGCACGACGATTCCGCTCTATCTGCCCCATGACAAACTCCACCTCTTTATCGACGACCGCCGGGCCGATTGGGCCTAATTCCCGCTGATCCGGCAAGGACGGACGGCTTGTGCCTCCCCTCCCCGCCTTGCTTGCAAAGCGCGAACAGAGTTCGTACATTGAGATCGGATTGCGTCCCCCGGCGAGGGGATTATCCGAGCTCGGAAACCGCTAATGGCCACGACCCAACGAGATTTCTACGACATCCTGGGCGTCCCGCGCGGCGCGAGCGCCGACGAGATCAAGAAGGCCTACCGCCGCCTGGCCCGGCAGTACCATCCCGATCTGCACACGGGCACGAAGAAAACCGACATGGAGCGCAAGTTCAAGGAGCTGAACGAAGCGCATGAAGTGTTGAGCGACCCGGACAAGCGCAAGAAGTACGATCAGTACGGCCATCGGTGGCAGGAGGCTGAGGCCTATGAGAAGGCCCGGCAACAGGCCCGCGAATCCGGCTTCGGCGGCACACGCCAGGACGAAGGTTTCGAATACCAATTCGGCGGCGGCGACTTCAGCGATCTGTTCGAGTCGTTCTTCGGTCGAGGCGGGCGGACGAGTCGCCAAGGCGGCCCGCGCGGCTCGGCGCCTGGGCAGGATACCGAAACCGTCGTCCAGCTCACGCTGCAGGAGGTCCTCAACGGCACGACCAAGCGCGTCCAGATGATGGAGCAGGGTGTCAACGGACGGCTGGAGGCGAAGACGATCGATGTCCGAATTCCGGCCGGCGTACAAGACGGCACGCGGGTCCGGGTGCCGGGGAAGGGCCAGCCCGGTTTCAACGGCGGGAAGCGCGGCGATCTGTACCTGCATGTCCATATTCAGGACGATCCGGTGTTTCGCCGGCAGGGCAGCGACATCCACGTGACTTTGCCCGTCTGGCCCTGGGAAGCCGTGCTCGGAGCCGAGGTCACGGCGCCGACTTTGGCCGATCCGGTCAAGGTCCGGGTGCCGGCCGGCAGCAGGGCCGACAGCAAGCTCCGGCTCAAAGGCAAAGGCCTGCCCACCGCCTCCGGCGGGCACGGCGACCTCTTTTACACGTTGCAGATCGTCGTGCCGTCATCACCGTCGGATGACGAACGGAAACTGTACGAACAGCTCAACCGCATCTCCCATCCTGACCCCAGAGCGGAGTTGATCCGCCTCACGCGCCGCCACGCATGACGGTCGAATCGTCCGCGCCCTCTCTCCGGACTTCCTCTCACCCGCAGGCGCCCCGATGGACCTGACGGAATATGCCCTGTTCTGTTTCGGCACACTGTTCGTCATCGTCGATCCCGTCGCTGCGGTGCCGGCCTTCATCGCGATGACGGCCAGCCACAGCATTCCCGATCGGGTGCGGACCGCGCGTATGGCCTGTCTGGTGACGGCCGGTTTGTTGGGCCTCTTTGCGTTTATCGGCCAGCCGCTGTTCCGCACTCTCGGCGTCAGCCTCCCGGCGCTCCAGGTCGCGGGCGGCCTGCTGTTGCTCCTCGTCTCTCTGGACATGCTGCGCGCGCAACGGTCTCCCGTGCAGGAAACGGCCGAAGAGACTGCCGCCGGCGTGGATAAGCATGACGTCGCCATCACGCCATTGGCGATTCCGATGATGGCCGGGCCCGCCGCCATTTCCAGCGCGATCCTGCTCGGCTCCCAGGCTCAGTCCTGGCTCCAGCGGGCCGTGTTGCTCGCCTGCATTGGCGCGGTGGGTCTGGCCAGTTATCTGATTCTGGCGCTGGCCGGCCGGGGCACGCGCTGGCTCAGCCCGATTGCGGAAAAAATCATCACGCGTCTGATGGGCCTGTTGCTGGCCGCGCTCGCGGTGCAGTTCATCATCAACGCGCTTCGCGACATCGGATTGCTGGCCGGCCGATCGTGACCGCCGATTTTTCCGACCCAGGTTTCTTCACAAGACCGGAGCCCATGGTAAGATGAATAATCGATCTTCACCACAGAGGAGGACATTATGGCTCGATTGATGCTTTCCGGCGCGCTCGCACTGATCATGGCGTTCGGCTTCTCCCTCACGCCCGTCTTCGCCGATCCCGGAGGGAAAGACTACGAACACGGGAAGAAGGACGGGTACAGCCGCGAAGGCCATGGCTACGGAGGCGGCATGGGCGGCCACGGCATGGGCATGATGCACAGCAGCACCGGCCATCTCATCCGCCACCTGCTCAAGCACGAGAAGGACATCGGCTTGACGGAGGAGCAGGTCACGAAGCTCAAGGCCATGCAACTCGACCTCGACAAGCTGCGGATCAAGAGCGAGGCGGATATTCAAGTCGCCGAGCGCGAATTGAAGGCGCTGGTGGAGGATGAGAAGTCGGACCTCGGCGCCATCGAGGCCAAACTGAAGCAGAGCGAGGATTCGCAGGTGGCGCTGCGCCTCGCCTCGATCAAGACCCGCCGCGAGGTGCTGGCCCTGCTGACCCCGGAACAGCGGGGAAAAGAGAAGGCCGAACACGAGAAGATGATGCAGGAGCACCGCGCCAAGGGTCGCGAGCACGGCGATCCGCACAAGGGCGGAGGGGCAAAGTGAGGACAATAGCCGGATGTGCGCGCAGAGCCTGATAGGACTCCCCTTCGATTGGGAGCGGAGCGGGACGGGAAAAAAGCATGAAATGTGCCCGTCCCGCTCGCCATGCTCGAAGGTGGTGTCACCCCTCTTCTCCTCGCTGCAAGGGAATGCGGATGATTACCGGCCAATTAAGCCGCCTTGCGCAGAGGTTCCTCCTGCACCGGCTTGTTCTCGGTGAATCTGCGCCAGAGTCCGATGGTGCCAGCACAGATCGCCGAGAACCCGAGGATCACCGCCATCGCGTCCATCCAATCCAAGGAAAAGAAGCTGTTTATCCACTCCATCGCGATTCACCTCCTTTCCCACCGACATGATGCGCAGGCATAACCTACAGTAATCACCACTCTATTCCTGTCAAGTCTCGGATTGACCCCTCGCCGGCGGCTATGCGAAAGTGGCGTCCCTACAGGACAAATCAGACACAAGGAGCGTCCATGACCCCCTCTCTGAAGCACAAAAGCCACGACCTTACCGACGGTCCGGGCCGCGCGCCGGCACGGGCCATGCTCAAGGCGGTGGGATTTTCCGACGACGACCTCGCCAAGCCTCTCGTAGGGGTGGCCAACACCTGGATCGAAGTCATGCCCTGCAACTACCACCTGCGCCGGCTTTCGGAACGGGTCAAGGCCGGCATTCGGGCGGCGGGCGGCACCCCCATCGAATACAACACGATCGCGGTTTCCGACGGCATTGCGATGGGCACCGAGGGCATGAAGGCCTCGCTGATCAGCCGGGAAGTGATCGCTGATTCGATCGAGCTAGTCGCCCGGGGCCATCTGTTCGACGCGGTCGTGGCCCTGTCCGGCTGCGACAAGACGATTCCCGGCACCGTGATGGCCCTGGCCCGCCTCAATGTGCCCTCTCTCATGCTGTACGGCGGATCAATCATGCCCGGGACGTTTCAGGGACATGACGTGACTATTCAGGATGTCTTTGAAGCCGTCGGGAAACACGCGACCGGCAGGATGACGAACGCCGAACTCAAGGATCTGGAGGACCATGCCTGCCCCGGTCCCGGCGCCTGCGGAGGACAATTCACGGCCAACACGATGGCCATTGCCTTCGAGTTTCTCGGGATCTCCCCGATGGGACGCAACGGGGTGCCGGCGATGGACGCGCGGAAGGACGACGTGGCCTTCGAATGCGGCCAGCTCGTGATGGAGTTGCTCAAGCGCGATCTCCGCCCGCGCACGATCATCACGCGCAAATCGCTGGAAAACGCGATCGCCGCCGTCGCCACCACCGGCGGGTCCACCAATGCGGTGCTGCATCTGCTGGCCATCGCGCGCGAATCCGGCGTGCGGTTGACCATCGACGACTTCGACCGGATCAATCGCAAAGTCCCGCTGCTCGCGGACCTGAAGCCGGGCGGCCGGTTCACGGCCTCGGATCTCTATGCCGCGGGCGGCACGACGCTGGTGGCCAAACGCCTGTTGGATGCCGGGCTGCTGCACAAGGATCAACCCACGGTGAGCGGCCGAACGATCGGCGAGGAAGCGCAACGGGCGAAGGAGACGGCCGGGCAGCAGGTCCTCCGTCCGTTGAACAACCCGATCAAGCCGTCTGGCGGGCTCGTCATCCTCAAGGGCAACCTGGCTCCGGAAGGCTGCGTGGTCAAGGTCGCCGGCCATTCCATGATGAAATTCAGCGGGCCGGCCAGGGTGTTCGACCGGGAAGAGGACGCGTTCGCGGCGGTGCAAGCCAATCAGATCAAGGCGGGCGAGGTGGTCGTGATTCGCTATGAGGGGCCTTCAGGCGGCCCGGGGATGCGCGAGATGTTGGGCGTGACGGCCGCGATCGTCGGCGCCGGTCTCGGCGATAAGGTGGCTCTTCTGACCGACGGCCGCTTTTCAGGAGCCACGCATGGCCTGATGGCGGGACACGTGGCGCCGGAAGCCGTCAAGGGCGGCCCGATCGCCGCCGTCAAGAACGGCGACATGATCGTGTTCGACATCAAGGCCAGGACCCTCACCGTCGAGCTGAGCCAGCGTGAAATCGCGGCCCGGCTCAAGAAGGTGAAGCCGTTCGTGCCCCGCTACACGACCGGCGTCATGGGCAAATACGCCCGCCACGTCTCCTCGGCTTCGGAAGGAGCCGTGACAAGTTGAGCTGGTTCGGCGTGGCCGGGAACAAGGTGTCGCGATGTGAAGGAGCACAGAGCCGAGGTGATGGGCGGCAGGGCTCTGCGAGGAACAGCGCACAGGGCCCGGCCTCTCGATAGAGTTGTCTGTTTCCGGCCTACTCTGCTTCAACCATCCGTGTATGGGGCGGCTCGGCGGCGACTTTTTCCAACAGGCCCCTGGCCTTGGCTTCGAGCTGCTCCGCTTCATCGGGCCGCTGCTTCCGCTTGAGCAGCACGGCATAGTTCTTCAGTGCGTCCGCGTAGGACGCCTTGTACTGGCCCTTCCCGTTTTCGTAGATCCGGATCGCCTGGCGGTACAGGTCATCGGCTTCCGCCAGCCGCCCTTCGTTTTGACACAACTTGGCGATCTGCGTGAGCGTTGTCGCCACCTGCGGATGTTTGGGCCCCAGATTGGCTTCCCGAATCCCAAGCGCCTGCCGGTGCAACAGCTCGGCCTTGCCGTTCCGCCCCTGCGTTTCATAGAGCTTCGCCAACTGCGTGAGGTTCGAGGCAACCGCAAGGTCTTCTGCGCCCTTGTTGCGCTCGACGATCGCCAAGGCCCGCTCGAACACGGATTCCGCGCTTTCAAACTGCCCCTCCCCGACATAGGCGCGGGCCAGCAGGCTCAAGGTCGTCGCCACCAGTAGGTGGTCCGGGCCGAACGCCTTCTCCCTGATCGCCAAGGCCCGTTGCAGAATCGGTTTCGCCACGTTTGATTGGCCCTGGAGCAGATGGGCCTCTCCGATCACCGTCAGCAAACTCCCGACCCGAGGATGGTCTTTCCCGAGGCTCTGCTCGAGCCCCGGCAACGCCTGCTGGTACAGCCCCAGCGCCTCTTCCGTTCGTCCTTGCGCCCGATAGACGTCCCCCAATTGGCTCAGCGCGTTGGCGGTCTCCGGATGTTGCGGACCCAGCACTTTGCGGCGGATGGCATGGGCCCGCCGGAGCAACGGTTCGGCCTTGGCGTATTTCTGCTGGGCCTGATAGACCTCCGCCAGATGGGTGAGGCTTGCCACGGTTTCAAGATGATCCGGCCCCAGGGCCTGTTCCCGGATCGTCGCGGCCCGCTGGCAGAGAGTTTCCGCCTCCTGATACTGGCCCTGCATAAAATGCCACTCGCAGAATTTATCCAGCGTCGCCGCAGTGAAGTAGCCGTCGTGGGGCTCCAACTTCTCGGCGTACTGCTGCGCCTTGAGCAACGAGTCGTGGGCCTTCTCGTATTGATGCGCGTTCAGCGCGAGGGTCCCCTCCTCCATCGCGTTCCGCCACCGCTGATCCAGGGCACAGCCGCCGAGGAGGATGCCGACCAGTCCGCCGATGAGAATTCGGATCCGCCAAACCGTTTGCTTATTCATTTCGCACCACCTTCGTCAGACGGATGGAATCGAATTGTTCAGACTTAGCGCAGATCTCTGCCGGAAGGCAACAGTTTTTTCGAGACGCCGGGAACGGCGGCCTGCTTCGCCTTCTGCTGAGCGGTTCGGATGCGTGTTCGACGACGGGCTAGGCGGCGCGAGGATAGGGCTGTTGGTGCAGGTCGGCGAGCAGTTGCTCGTATATCTGCTCCTGCCGGCGGACCATTTCATGGCAGTCAAACTGGATGGGAAGATGAGTCCCCCTGAGCCCCATTTGCTTGGCATGAACCGGGTGACTCAGGAGCCAGAGGACCCGCTCTGCAAGCCTCGACACATCTCCAGGCTCGACCAGAAAGCCGTTCACGCCGTCGTGAACGGCGTCCGGTGCCCCGTCCACCTTGGTCCCGACCACGGGGACCCCGCTGGTCAAGGCCTCTAAATAGACCCGGGGCAATCCTTCCCACCGCGAGGTCAACACGAACACATCGAGGCAACGGAGGAGGTCCAGCACGTCACGACGCCATCCCGTGAGCAGCACCCTGTCGGTCAACCCGGTCCGATGAATCTCATCCGTGACGGCCTGGCGAAGCTCGCCGTCGCCGACGAGCAGGAACCGGACGTCGGGTCGCTGTCGGTGGATCGCCACCGCCATGCGAATAAAATCCACCGGCGCCTTTTGCGGCTTGAAGGGCGCCACCATGCCGACAAGCGGGCACGGGGATTCAAGGCCAAGTTCCCGTCGTTTGCGCGCGACATCGACACGTCGTCTCCGGATCGCTTCCAGATCCACGCCGGGGGGCAACCACATCGCCTGATCGTCGGTGAAGAGTCCCAGATCGACGCCTTGCCGAAGATTCACGGAAGAGGCGGTCAAGATCTTGGTCGTGATGCGGCCGGTCCGCCGCTCGGCCCAGATGAGCAGCCGGCGCATCCAGGGCGGTTGAGCGGGCGTAAACCCATAGCCGTGCACGTAGTGGAGAATGATCGGCACGCCGGCCAACCGCGCCGCCCATCTTCCCAACAGGCCGGCTTTCGAACTGTGTGTTTGGACGATGGCGGGACGGAGCCGGCTCAGAAGCCGCGTCAACTGATATAGCGCGATCACATCGGACCAGGGACGGATGGGGCGAACCAGCGACGGAATCCGGTACCGCCCCAGATCGGCAATGGTTTGCGCCTCCTCGTCCAAGAGTCCCGGTTCGCCCGTGATCAGAATCGGCGCAAACTTGGCCCGGTTGAGTTGCGCGACCGTGAAGAGCGCGACCTGTTGCGCGCCTCCGAGTTCGAGCTTGGTGATGATATGGGCGACTCGGACGGGGTGAGGCACCGTATACTCTCGTCAGGCGGCGCGTGACCACCGTTCCATAAGGCGCGCGGCAATCTGCCGGCCTTGACTGATGGCGTCTTCCATGGACGTATGCTCCCAGCGCCCGTACCGACCGATCGAGTGGATGCCGCGCCGTTCCAGCTCCCGCAGAATCTCGGGCAGCGCGCGGGCTCGATGCCGATCGAACAGGACATAGGCGTAATGAATGTCCTTCACGTCTTGCACAATACAGGTATCCGTCGCACGCAGGATTCCCGCCCGTTCCAGCCCGAGCCGGACTTGCCCCAGCAATTCGGCTTCGGGTATCCGAACGGCTGGTTGATGCGAGATCTCGACATACAAGGAGCTGCAGCCAGGCAGGCCGAGTTCCGGCGAAAAGTTCATAGGGAAGCCGGCTCGATAGAAGGGATACTCGGGTTCGGGAAAATAGATCCAATGTTTGTCCGTGATGCCGGCGCGGTCGATGCCCAAGTTCACGCTGTAGACCGAGACCCATCGGAGCGCGGCCGCCGCGTCCTTGACGGCCGGCGGAAGATCGATGCAGCGCTTGACCAGCTCGGTCACGGGCATGGTGGAGACGAGGCTTTCGTATGACTCTTCCCGGCAGCCTTGCCTGTTGCGGAAGAGGGCCCGGCGTCGCCCGGTGTGAATCTCGACCAATTCCTCGCCCAACGCAAGATTCTCGACAAAGGGCAGAAACGCGTCGGGAAGCGCCTTGATCCCTCCCTGCACGGGATAGAGGAACGACGGGTTATAGCCGAAGGCCTTGTCTTTGATCCCAAGCGCGCCGTTGACGATATCCTTGATATCCGGTTTCGGCACGAGCCAGGATACCCAATCGGCCGTCAATTCATCCAGTCGGACCTGCCAGAGCTTCTCGTTGAACGGCACCATGAAGTGCTTCGCAATCCCCTCGCCGAGATTGTCGAGAATCCACTGTTGCAGGGACCGCTCGCCGGCGGCATCCTGTTTTGCGGTCAGCGTCGCAATGAACCCCAACAGGCAATCTCGCACGACCTCGGGGGGCAGGCCGTGAGTGTTCACCTGGAACGGATATTCGGTATAGGTCCGGTGTGAATAGATGAAGGAACGCCGCCCGTGCTTGGTCAAACGTCCCGCAAGCAGCGCCTCCACCAGGGCCTTGATGTCCGGCTGCCTGAAGTGAAGCAGGTGGCCGGTCATGTCGAAGGTGAACCCGTCCTTTGTATAGGAGCGGCAAAGCCCGCCGACTTCCGTCTCCTTTTCGTGCAAGCGATAGGGCAGGCCCTTCAAATGATAGGCCGTGCTCAACCCGGCTAATCCTGCGCCGACAATGTGGATCATGCGGATCCCGCCTTCCGTGTGACCGTCACCGCGGGGGCCGGATCCGACGCAACGGCCTGCGGCGCTCTGGTATCGACCTTAAGCAAGCCATAGGCGGCGGCCAGTGCGGCCGCTCCCGAGAAGATGCAAATGGCAAACGCCGCCTGGCGATCGGCATAGATCAACAGGATGCCGAGTCCGCCGAAGACAGCCGACGCGGCATAGCTCAGGGTCACGACTTGCGTCACGCTGAGCCCCCACCGGCGAAGGCGGAGCGGCATGTGGTCGGGACTTCCCAGAAACATTGGCAACCCGCGTCGGTATCGAACATACATGACGAACATGGTGTCGAAAATTGGAACCCCCAGAATGAAGACCGGAGACAGGAGCGCCAAGTCTTGCCGAGCGGCGTATTGCCCAATCATGGAGAGGGCCCCCAGCATGAGGCCGATGAACATGGCTCCCGTGTCGCCCATGTAGATCGTGGCGGGATGCCAGTTGTAGCGAAGAAACCCGAGCAGGCTGCCGACCAGCGCCGCCAACATGACGGCGGTGCCCTGGTCGCCGTTCAACAGCGACACGATCATGAGACAGGACGCGCTGACAACGCCGACCCCCGCCGCCAAACCATCCATGATGTCGAGGAGATTAAAGGCATTGATAAGCCCGACCATCCACCACACGGTCAGGACCAGATCAAGCCAATCCGGCAGGGCGGCAATGCTGATCCGAATGCCGCTTTTGATGAGAATAAAGACCGTGAGCACCTGGCCGATCAGCTTGGTCATGGGCGAGAGGACTCCGAAATCATCAATGAGTCCCAGCATGACGACGATGGTCCCCCCGAGAATAACCCCCAGCACGTCATGCCGGAACTCGAACGTGAAGGCCAGGCTCATGAGAAACGCTAAGTAGATCGCCAGGCCGCCCAAATAGGGGACCGGCTCCCGCTGATGCTTCAATTTGCCGTCCGGTTTGTCGACGATGTTGTAGAGCAACGCCGCCCGCCGCGCCAGCGGCACGCCATAGAGGGACAGCAGGCATGCGAAGAGAAAAGTCAGAATGAGAACAAACATGGCACCTTGTGTGTGACCCCAAGCTCACGCTGCAGGCAACACATCACTTTCCTGCATGGCTCCTTGGCCGGACATGGCGAAGAGCGTTTCGTAAAGTTCTTCGTGTCGTTTCACGGCCACCTCGATCGAAAATCGTTTCCGCACCCGCCTCAAGCCAGCGGCCCCATACGCGTTCGCGCGCTCGGGATGATTCAAGACACTGGACATGGCTTCGGCCAACCCCGCTATATCACCTGGAGGGACAAGCAGTCCCGTCTCGCCCTGGACGACAATTTCGGGGATTCCCCCCACAGCGGTAGCCACAACAGGACGGCTGGCGGCCATCGCTTCGATGATGGCAATGCCGAAGCCCTCATACTGAGATGGCAACACGAAGAGATCGATGAGGGGAAGGACTTTCTCTACATCCCGCCGCATTCCCGCAAACACCACCTGCTTTGAAATACCGAGGGCCAGGGCAAGCCCTTCCAGGCTGGCGCGCGACCGCCCATCTCCGATCATCAATAGTCGGCATCCGTCCATCTCCGGCTCTTTGAGCAAGAGAGCGAAGGCGTGGAGCAAACTCGTGAGGCCTTTCACCGGTTCGTCGAGACGACAGACGGTTCCGATAACCGGCATGCCATCCGATAATCCAACATCGGCTCGCGTGAGGGACGTTCGTCCTCCAAAACGCACGACATCAATGCCGTTGTAAATCGCCACGTATTTCTCGGGTGCCCCACCGACTCGCGACAACATGGACTGCCGAACCGCAAGCGAACAGCAGGTCATGGTATGGACCCAGCGGGCGGTCAGGCGATCAAGAAGCACACAGGGCCAACTCATCCAGATTTCCACCCCCCTGTATGACCCGATCACCACGGGAATCTTTAAGAATCGCCCCACGATCCGGCCTAGGATATTTGCAAGGTACAGGAAGGTATGGATGATGTCAGGTTGCTCATTGCGGAGTATCTGCCACAACTTGAAGGACACCCGAACGTCCCATTTGCCCCTACCACCTAACGCGAGGACCCTGATTCCGCGGTCACGACATTCATTTCCAATCGTGCCCATTCCCTTCAAGGCACAGACGATGACTTCAAAGCGCCGGCGATCAAGACGCGAGGCGATGTCGAGGATCTGTTTCTCAGTGCCGCCAACCTCAAGTCCCACCGCCACCATCATCACCTTCAGTCGTCGGGAAGGATTGATGCGTTCACTCCACACGATCACAGTCTCCACTTACTCCACGGTGTCCACCCGGGAGCACCCCGCACCCCGATATCAGGAGAAGAAGCGTTGGTGCCACAATTCCAGACAGACCCACCGCCAGACGCTCGACCCGATCTCTATCTCTCCCCGACAATAGCGCTCATATGCCTTCCGCAACTGCTTCGGATCCCAATATCCCCGCTGCTCAAACGATGGCGAACTAAATAGGATCTCGAGTTCCGGGCGCCATGTCTCTCGGAGCCATCGGTCCTGCGGGGTGGAGAACCCCATCTTGTCAACTCTGCCGGCCACCTCGGGAGGGAGTACCCCTGCAAGCGCATCTCGAAGGATTGCCTTGCTCCGACCCCGGCTCAATTTTAGTTCAGGCGGCGCTCCCAGCAAAAACTCCACCACATTTGAGTCCAGGAACGGCAGCCTGGCTTCGACAGAAAATGCCATGGAGCTTCGGTCTTCGTGATGCAACAATGCGGGCAAGCTATGCGTTCGAAGGTATGAGGCAATGTGATTGTCCAGCGCGGTCCCGCACTCGCGGCTATATGACAATCCCGCATGATCGCGACTTCTATGCGCGGCGCAGAAATCCGGATCCAGCCAAAGCGCGTGACGCTTGAGGCCAAACCGTACATCCGATACTAAGTGAGCCGGGAGCACAGCGCGTGCCAAATTGCTGACGACCGTGGGATGCAGCCGCCCTTGTTGCCGGATATATGCGCTTCCTTCGCTGCAAGCCTTCCGCCAGAAGCCCGATCGAATCAGATCGCCCACATAGGACCCCCAATATCCAGGGTACCCGCAGAGGAGTTCATCGCCGCCTTGGCCATCGAGAAGTACCTTGACGCCTTGTTGGGACGCCGCCCGCATGATCTCCCATTGGGCCAAATAGCTTGTCCCAGCAAAGGGCTCTTCCTGAGCCCGAAGAATCGCCGGCATTTCTGCAAGCAACCGGCGTTCATCCGGCATGATTTCCACACACTTCGTACGAGCCTTGGAGGCAACCGCCCGGATATATGGACGTTCATCGCAGCCCCGATCCTTGAAATAGGCCGAAAAGGTTTGTATCTCGCTGGAAGGAAGACACTGCCGCAGCGTGCAAACGATCGACGACGAGTCCAGTCCGCCACTCAAGCAACTTCCTACGGGGACATCGCTTCTCAGATGAATGCGGACGGCATCCCGAAAGAGGTCGGTGAACGCCGCTGTCGGTGTGCATTCCCCTGACCACCGTTGAGAAGGTCGGGGGCGAACATTCCACCATTCTTCAACATGCACCTTGTCCCTTTCGGCCAGCAGGAAATGTCCCGGGCTGAGCTGCCTGATACCTTCAAAAAAGGTCTCGTCTGTGTGATCCTGAAGATTGAGCACAAGAAAATCATAAATGATATGGACATTAGGTGATGACTTGAGCAAAGGATCTTCGAGTAGCGCCTTGATTTCGGATGCAAAGATCAAGCGATTGCTGCCCACCCGATAATAAAACGGTTTCATGCCCAGGCGATCCCTGGCACAGAACAGTCGATTGCGGCCCCCATCCCAGACGGCAAAGGCGAACATTCCATTGAGACGCTCCAGACAGGGGATTCCCCATTCCTCGTACGCCTGCAACACCACTTCCGTATCGGTCACGGAGCGGAACCGCCTCCCAAGCGCCATCAGCTCGCGACGGATTTCGAGATAGTTGTAGACCTCTCCGTTGTAAGTAATCCATATCAGGCCGTCCTCGCTCGCCATCGGTTGCCGGCCCAATGGGGAAAGATCGAGCACCGCAAGGCGGCGATGACCGAGGCCGACGCCATATTCCGGAGGAATCTCCCGTACGGAGTTCGACAAACTATTGACCACGGCAACCGGCTTGCTCTTCCCATCACTAGCCAGCAGCACATACCCTTCCTCGTCCGGACCGCGATGCGCCAGTGAACGAGTCATGGCCTCCAGGAGTTTCACATCCAGAGGCGTTCTATCGAACCGGAACATGCCAGCAATACCGCACATGGCCGTGTCTCGCTGATCTCCGTTATGCCGCCTTTTCGAGGAGCTGATCGTACCATTGCTCCATCCGCAGCATTTCACAATCTTGATTTCCGATCGCTTCGACTAGATCACGGTTTCGTCGCGCCGCCTCCTGTCTCAGCTTCACATTAGCGAGCGCTTTCAGCAGGGCTTTGGAGATCGCTTCCGGGAACGAATCCGTCAATAGACCATTTCGCTCTTGTTCGATAATTTCCTCATACTGAGGAAGTCTGTTCAGCACAGGGAACGTACCGCACGCCATCGCTTCCAACAGCGTATTCGGCATGCCATCTGATCGGGGAACCATAATCACGATCTGGGCCAGATTGAGCCACAGGGGCATGGCGTTATAGGAAATAGGGCCGACGAATCGTACACATGGACTCAGATCAAGGGCTTCGACCAATGCGCGCAATCGTCGATCATAGCCCTGGTCGGCGAACTGTCCGGTCATCACGAGCACAGCGCTCGGAGCTTTGCGACGCACCTCTTGGAACGCCTCAATGATTAACTCGTGCCGGTAAAAGGGTTGTGCAAGCCGAGGACTGAAGACCACTTGTTGATCGGCGCTGATGTTCCAGTCCCGACGCAACGCCGCCGTATCCAGCCCCGGGCGGAACATGGCCAGATCGACACCCCATCCGATACGCGCGATCGGCGTGACGGCCGACACCAATCCTTTAACTTGCTTTTCCAGGTATTGTGAGTGAGCCGTCACAAGATCCGCCTCTTCAAGAACTCGCCTGGTCAGGACACGGCCCGCCCAATCTCGAAATGCCCCCTGTTCGTCCAATACATCGCTTCCCCAAGGCGTGGCGACATAGGGATGGTATCGACTTAGCAGGACGCCCCATGCCAACCCCCTGAGATAATGGACATGGACAATATCCGGAGCAAACCGTCTGATATTCACAGCCAACCGGGCAGCGGAAATCAATCGTCCCACCTTGTGCGACATCGCCCGTGTTGATAAATCAATCTGGTAAAAGTTCTGAACGTCACATGGATCGGCTGGTTCTACCGTGAGGAGTATTGCCTCATGTCCACGTCTTGAAAACCATTGAACCCAGCGTCTGGTCGTGATGTTCTGCGCCGGCCCTACAAAACACAGACGTAGTCGCCTCATAGCCCTTTCCAAGCCGACCGCGGCTACCCCGCAGCCCTTCACAATCGAGCGCCTGATGCCGTGACACCAATGCCGGTTGGCTTTCAGTCTCGATTCCCTCCAAATACATTCTTCAATCGATAGGCAAAGGCCCTGCTCATCAGTGTTCGACAGGATAGCTCCATCGATGTTCCAGACAGATGAGCCCTCCGTCGCGTCTCGTGCTCAATACCTCGAATTTGCACACGCGTTCCCGCAGATCATATGGGACGGACCAATCATTGTCCGATGTGGCTCCTACCGTCAACCAATATGGACCAGGGACCATTGGGAGGTTTGGATAGAACAACTCAATCGTCCCGAATTCCCTGGTCAAATCCAATATCATCCCGTGAATGAACGTGTTCGTCCCATGCACAAAGACTCCATCATGAGACATGATGTTTATCCCAAATCCCGGATCGTAGCAGGGCTTATGGACACGGTATTTGATCCGGACCAACAGCACTTCGTCTCCCCTAAACGCCATCCGCGGTGCCCCTGTTCCATCGCAGGTCGCAACCTCAACAATCTCCACTTCACCCGTTCCTCGACGACGTTCCTCTGGTGCATGATCTCGATTTTTGTCGGCCCTCAGATGGTGATCACGGTCTCGCTGAACGGCTTGCAAATACGCCTCGATCACTTTTTCTGATTCCCCCTCGCCGTGAAGTCGTCCCTGCTTTATCCAGAGCACTCGCGAACACACTTCTTTGACCCTGACCAAGTCGTGTGACACAAAAATGATCGTGGAGACAGCTTGGAGCTCCTTGAACTTCCGCAAACATTGCCGTTGAAATGCCGTGTCTCCAACCGCCAGAATCTCATCTGTCAGAATGACATCGGCCTTTACATGTACCGCAATGGCAAACCCCAATCTCGCATACATACCAGACGAATAGTACTTGACTGGCACATCTAAAAAACTGCCCAATCCCGAGAAGGTAACGATCTGTCCCAGACAGCCGTCGATCTCTCGCCTGGTCAATCCCAAGACCGCCCCGTTGAGATAGATGTTCTCATACCCGGTAAGATCTGGGTTGAAGCCCGCCCCTAATTCGATGAGGCTGCTGATGCGTCCCTTGATATTCACTCGTCCATGAGTCGGCACCGTGATTCCGGCTATGAGCTTAAGAATCGTGCTTTTCCCCGCTCCGTTGTCTCCAATGATTCCCAGGGTTTCTCCCCGTCTGACCTCAAAGCTCACATCCTTCACCGCCCAGAATCCCGCTTCCCTTGATGGCTCGCGCTCGATACTCTGCCCGCACAGACGAGTCAGGGATTCCCGGAATGTTCGCGCTTGTCTCACGTAACACTTCGAGACTTGGTCGAACTGAATCATATGCTCACCCAAACCCATGTTTACATGATGTCCGCGAAACGGACTTCCATGGACTTGAAATATGCATATCCACTCACAAAGACCGCCAGCGCGATGAACGTGGCCGAAGCCATGATTCCTAATGGAGGAACGGTTCCTCCCAGCATCGCACCCCGGTACGATTCGATGATAGCTGCCATGGGATTCAACAGATAAAGGGTCCGATAGCCGTCGGGAATCAGGTCCGAGGGATAAATGACTGGGCTCAGAAACATCCATACCTGCAATACGAGCGGAAGGAGGCTTCCCACGTCCCGTTTCAGCACGTAAAGCGCCGCTCCCCAGAGGACCATACCCGCTGTGAACAGCACATGAACGACGAGAACCCCGGGAACAATGAACCAGGCAGGCCTTGCTGGGACACCGTACCAAATGAGAAGGAGAATGAAACATGCCCAGCCAATCAGAAAATCGAATCCACTCGCAACCAACCTCGCAAGGGGAATCACTTCTCGCGGGAAGTTCGCCTTTGTAATGAGGTTCATCTGCCCGACGACGCTAATCGTCCCCGCCGAAAGCGAGGTGGAAAAAAATAGCCAGGTGACAAGACCGACAAACGAGAACAACGGATATGGAACATTCTTGACTGGCACGTTCACCACAACGGAAAAGACGATTGCATAGACGGCCATTAGAGACACCGGCTGAAGCAACGCCCACGTCATTCCGAGAGCGGTTTGGCGATGCTTGGCTTTCAATTCGCTGAGAGCCAGGTTCCAGAGCAAGCCTCGATACTGAACCAGCCTGGTCACATGTTGGATCATGGGTGAATTGTCTGTCAGGGGAGGAAGACTGAAAGGCCTCCGATCTGCACGCAACAACATCCCATCGGAGTATGTGGCTCACGCAGACGACCTGCCCGTTGAACACTTCTTCACAGGGAGCGAATCATGTGTTTAAATCGCTCCACCGCATCAGACAGACGATGATATTCCGTTGCGTAGGCATAGGCTCGGCGACCGTATTCATCTCGAAGACTTCGCGACGAGAGGAGCTGCTGCAGCATGCGGAGTAATTCTTCGAATGACCCAGCCGCACACATTCCGATGCCATGCCTCACCAACACGCCGTCTGGATCGACTGACCATGAAAGGATTGGAGCACCCGCCATTGCGGCCTGCACAAAGGTGTTGGGAAACCCTTCATACTCAGAGGTGCAGACCAACACCTTTGCCTCTTCGAAGAAACGGTCCATCGCATGCCAGGCCACATTCTCACATACGCGCAGATTGGGCAGCGCGGCAGCCTGTTTACGGATTTCCAGCCACAGATCCGGATACCCATCATCTTTCATGATGACCATAGTACATGGCTCATCGGAAAAGTGGCGCACGACATCCAAGAACTGGTGCGGTCGCTTTACCGGAGTAACCCTGCCTACCCACAAGAGCGTATGCCGTTCTGACGGTGCTTGATCCCTGCTCTGCGCCTTGACCTCGGCATGAGCCGATCTGATGACAACTCCCACTTTATGAAAGCGCGTATGAAGCCATTCTTGCTGCTCTTCAGAGCGACACACCACCGTATGCGCAAAGCGGACTCCGAGCGGATAGAGCCAGCGGAGCGGAGACCTGACTTTACCGTAGGGCTCGCACAGATCAGCCGATGAAGCCACAACAAAGACAAACCGCCGATGGAGCAACCGGCAAATAAGGGCATAGGCTCCCACCTCGACTCCTGCTCCTGCGTGTATATACACATCGGCATCGATCGACCGGAGTAGGGCGAACATTTCGAGGAACGCCGAGACGTAGCCCCTGATTACCTTCGGAGCGGGCCAGCAACCATTGTTGTCAAGTCGGCCTCCCGCCCGCCGCTTTATCAATGTGACCAGCCCTACTTGTTCAGTCCCTGCTCCATCGTTCACGGTGGTCAGCACCGACACCCGGTAATCAGCTTCCGAAGACAAGGCCCTCGCGAGTAGGAATAGTTGAAATTCAGCTCCGCCCGAGTATCCCACATCCGATTTGTACAGACCCGCGCCAAGTGGAGAAAGCACACAGACATGGAGCGTCCCTGCCAGCGTGCTCCCAGCCGCACCATTTTCGCCGCTCGGCCCATACGCCCCCAATGGAATAGATGCACGTTTTGCCGGTTCGGATGCTGCAATCAGGTGTGATGATCGCATTGCACTCTTGCCACTGGGTTCCCGGTATAGTTCCCTCAGGATCCACCGACCTTGGTTGCGGTAGCGCATGCGCTCATGCCGCGACAGGATCGGCACTGGCCTGGCTATCGACATATTCGCGATGCCAAAGCTCCAGCATAAGCAACGCGTATAATCTATAGCCGCAGGTCATCCCACGATACTGATGGTTATCGATCAGCTCCTGTACTCTCTCGCGGACAAAATATCCTCGCGTCACGCTACGGGTGGACAGGAGCGTCTCTCGAATAAAATCCCGACACTCTTCACGAAACCAGCGGTCGATCGGCACCCCGAATCCCTGCTTGTTTCGAGCGATAACGCGGTCCGGCAATACCCCGCGCATGGCGCTTTTCAGCAGGTACTTCGACTCCCCTTTGCGAACTTTTAGGTCGATAGGCAGCAAGGCCCCGAACTCCATCAGCTTATGATCCAAGAATGGGCTACGAGCCTCAAGACCGTGAGCCATCGTTGCTCGATCGACCTTTACCAGCAAGTCATCCGGCAGATACGTACGCGTATCGACGGCCAACAACTGGTCCAACAATTCGACCGCTGGAGCCTCGTCAAACCACTTCCTGAGAAGGTCAAACGAATCCTGTTGATGAATCGCCTCCCAGAATTCCGGCGTGTATAAGGATGCTTTCTCGTTCGGCGAGAAATAGCAAATTCTGCCCAGATACGTGGCCGCAAACGGCTCACACACACGCTCGGCCATTCGCCGCCCCGCTTGCACTAGGGACAGGCGCGGCACTCGCGAAAGGACAGCCTTGAACGCCTTCCGCAGCCCAGCCGTCCCATACCGGTTCATCCATCGCTCCGCTTCATAGTATTTGTATCTCGGGTATCCGGCAAGCAATTCATCACCGCCGTCACCGTTCAGAATTACCGTGACGTCCCGACGACTCAGCTCCGAGAGGTAATAGGTCGGGATCGCGGACGAGTCAGCATATGGCTCATCATAGACGCGTACCAACTTTGGAAGGATCTCCAAAGCAGACGGTTCAACGATGAATTCATGATGATCTGTGCAGAAGCGCTGCGCGATGTCGCGCGCATACGACAGCTCGTTGTAATCCTCCTCCTTAAAACCGATCGAGAACGTCTTCACCGGCTGTTTCATGAGCCTACTCATCACAGCTACAATGCTGCTCGAATCCAAGCCGCCGCTGAGGAACGCCCCGATCGGGACATCACTGATTAGACGGAGCTGCACGGATTCCTCAAGAAGATTTTCGAAAGCTGCGCGATACTCCTCGTCGGATCCCATCTGTATTTTTGTGTCGTATTGCAAAGACCAGTACGTGCTGAATGAGATCTTTCCCTGCTCGTATACCATCACCTGACCTGGAAGCAGTTTGTGAATGCCTCGAAAAATTGTCAGTGGGGCGGGAACATATTGAAAGGTCAGATAATGATTGAGGGAGATGGAGTCTATTTCCGGCCTTGGTTGTTCGACAAGTAACGCCTTGAGCTCAGATGCAAAAGCAAGACTCCTATCTGTTGATCGGTAAAAGAGAGGCTTTTTCCCGATGCGGTCTCTGACTAAGACAAGCCGCTGTGCCGGCTCATCCCATATGGCAAAAGCAAACATCCCCCGCAACATGTGCAGACATTGCAATCCGTAGTCTTCATAGAGATAAAGCAGTACCTCTGTATCTGTTCTGGTACGGAACTCCCGAGACGTGCGAAGACACCCTCGCAATTCCTCAAAGTTGTAAATCTCACCGTTGAAAACGATCCATAGACTACCTTGCGGATTGGACATCGGCTGTCGTCCTGCCGCGCTCAGATCCAAGATACTGAGTCGCTGATGTGCAAGACCAACGTGGCCTTTCACATAGATACCGGAGTCGTCAGGACCACGGTGGCGCAGTTGCGCGCTCATGGCCATGAGCAATTCGCGCTGTACCGGCCGTCGATCGCTCTGAATTCTTCCAGCTATGCCGCACATGGCCTACTCCATTGGAGCGTCTAGGTGTGAGGCTTCCTGCCTCTTACCGAGACTGGGAAGTTCAGGACCCGGATATCCTCCAGATTGGCATCTTTGAACCAGTCGACCACCTCCGCTTCTGTATGTTTCCACTGATAGCGCGGAGAGTACGCATCAAACGTGTCCAATACGTCCCAGACCAACCCTCGTCCTTGGTTACTGACCGGCACATGCAAGGCCAGTTGTCCTAGACCTGGCATGCGCGCCATAGTTTGCAGCAGCGGCACTATGATCCAGCAGATCGTATAGAGTGGAAAACGGGGAATATGCACGGTAAGGGTGCGCACCCGATCCAAACGCCTCGAATATTCACCCGCCTCGACATACACCCAAATGGCTACGATCCCAGTCCGCTTCAACAGATGCGGAAGGCAAGCGAACGCTTTTCCTGTGGAGGGAGTGTGGTGAAGAACCCCGATACTGTAGATCACGTCGAAGGTTTCAGAACGAAACGGTAGACGGAAGACATCGGCCTGAACTACATGGACACCTGCCCGACGTCCCATGTTCACATAAGCCGCATCGACTGCGTACGAGAGATCTATGCCTATGACTTCCGCTCCCAAGTTGTTTGCCACCTCCATAAATCTTCCAGTTCCCACCCCGACATCTAGAACCAGCTTGCCGTTGAGTTCAGCGTCGTTCAGCCCTGTTTTTGTGCGGAACGTGTTGCCGGACTCCGCGTGCCCTGCGAGAGAGTCCACTTGTGTTGTGCGATGGGTATTCCACTGGAATGAAAAGTTTTTGACATATGCGTCGGTCGAGACGAACCTTGGGATGCCTCTAACGATGGGAAACATCGCCGAACAGGACGTACAACGCAGTTCACCTCGTACAATCTCTTGGCCATCCCAATCCGCGGTCGCCAGATTCAACGAGTGCTTGCAGTCAGGACACACAAGGAACGAGACCAGCTTCTCTTTCATAGGGCATCCTTCACTTCAGTCATGTGGGTGCTCAACCGCGACATGAGTATTTTTTCGCTTGTTATCCTGCTGATAGGTGCGGCCATACTGCTCGCAGTAACATCCCTCGACAGATGCTGCAAACCGCTCAGCTGAAAACAGGATGCGGGTTCGTGCCTTTGCCGCGTCGATAAACTTCTGTCTCAACGCCCGATCTCGAATGAGATCCAGTACCCTGTCTGCGACACTCCGAGGATCTTTGCAAGGCACCACAAATCCGGTTTCCCCGTGGACGACAACCTCACTCGCACCACCAGCAGCGCAGGTAACTGTGGGAACACCACAGACCGCCGCCTCCAACAATACATTCGGAAGACCCTCACTCGTTGATGTCAGCACCAGAATATCCATAAGTTGGATGAGGTACAGCACATCTCGACGCTCACCGGTCATCACGACGCAACCCTCCAGGCCGAGCGCCGCGATTTCTGCTCGAATCGCATCGTGCAAGGGGCCGCCGCCGACTACCACAAATACGGCGGTTGGCATAACATCTATTACGAACCGGGCCGCCCGAAGGAAAGTGATGTGGTCTTTCTCTGGAGAAAGACGCCCCACGATCCCCACGACGGGTGTCCCTTGCGGCAAATGAAGCTCCTCCCGAAGCTGCCGTTCCTGCTCCGGAAGCAGCGGTCTAATGTCCTGGACATTGATTCCATTGTAGATCGTGACCATTTTCCGCTCAGGCAGGAATGCCCACTGTTGATTCTCGTGGCGGACGGCATTGGAATTGGCGATTATTACGGTTTGCAGCGGTGCAGTGACAATATCGATGGCACGTTGCCAAGGGGGGAAAAACCATGGAAACCGGGCTGGCTGTTCGCTTCTAATGGATCCGATAATTCTTGCAATGCCCACCAGCGTACCTGCCACTGCACCAATTGCGACAGAAAAGTGAAGCCAACTATGCAATACATGGCAAGGCCTTCGATAAAGATATCGCACCAACTGCCACACCAGTCCCACTTCGTAAAGTTGGCAATGGGGGTTCAAATAATGAATCGTAATGTTCTGCTCCCGAATGGTCGGCTCAAAGAACTTATCCAATGCGTCAACGGTAACGACCTCTACGTCCCACAGACTTCGATCAATTCGTTCCAGAAAGATCGCTAGTTGGCGTTGGGCGCCGCCCAAGCCCAGACTGGGGATATGGAGCACCACTCTTCGGCGTCCTGTTGGTAATCTCTTCTCGATGACCCATTTCACGGGATGAAGACCCAACGATGCCAAACCTCGAAGGAGCAACGCCAATCCCGCCAGAACAAACAATACGGCAATGGATAGATTCCTGCGCAGCCTCCACCACACTCTCTTGCCAAAACACATCACGAGAACTATCGCTCGCGCGACGGTATTCACGAAAAGGCTTTCGAGGATCCAGATGGCAAGGGGTGCCTCCTTGAAACGATGGAGTCTGTTATAGGAACCGATGTGATGGATCCCCAACCGGATAGGAATGGACCGAAAGGTCCAATATTGAATGCCGAACCGATCCTCAAATGGTACAAGACAATAGTCGAAAGAGGTGACACCCAGCTTATAGAGAGTCCGCAGAGGGCCGTCATCTTGAATTTGAATAATCTCCTTGAATAGCTTGCTGATTCTTGCTCGTTCCAGGTCATCAGCCTTGATAAGGCCGGTGAGCCTCGCATCAGGATATCGCACAACCGCCTGTTCAACGGCAGAGCTGAAATGCTCATATTGCCCTGTCTGCAATGCAAGGATATTCATTGAGAAGCCATTGGCTTCGCATGCGTGCTGAGGCCGAGGCAGTTCAGCTCCTTAGGCAGCGCTGACATACGTTCCAGAGGCATTATTAGAAATCACGCCGTTGAAAGATCATGCAGGCCAAAGTGATCGCCGCGGCGGCATATGACAACCCATACAGTGAGGCTAGCGCTCCGTAACTCGCAGTCACCGCAACACCCATCGCAGCCTGTCCTTTAATATTCAGAACTTCCAGATTCGGACACAGATAGGACAGCGCGGAGACGACATTCTTTAACCCCACTGCTTGGCTGTTCTGCGTAAGGCCCTTGAGATCCCCAATCAGGTGTCCAATCACGTAGAGAGCGAGTGTAATAATTGCGCTGAGTGTCGAGGAGCTGAACGTCGAAAAGAGAAGAGCCATCGCCGTGATCAACAGCATCTCCACGAACATCAGTTGCACGGCTTGGAAGAGTGTCCAGGCAATTGGCACGCCGTACAATCCCAGTGTTGCCATGAATATCCCCAACATCACGATAAAATTGATCAACAGCGTGAGTACTAGTCCGCAATACTTCCCGAGAATGAACGCCGTCCGGCTGATTGGCCTGGCCATGATTGTGTATACCGTCCGTCGTTCGATCTCCCTGTTCACTAGTCCAATCCCGACAAAGATGCTAATGATCAACCCAACAAGGTTAATCGCCGCCAGACCCATATCTTTGATCATGCGGTGATGTTCCATAATGGTCAGATCGGCAAGCAGTACCGATAGACCAATCAACACAACCGCAAATAAGATGAGGTTGTAGAGAATCTTGTCCCGCAGATTCTCCCGCAACGTGTTGAGAGCAATAACATAGATTGCCCGCATTGTGGATATCCTATGCCGCTCGTGATTCGGCACATACCACAAGCCTATCTTCGACGGCTTGACGCATGAAGAGCTCCTCCAGAGAGCCTTTCTGAGGAGTCACCGATACCAGCTTGCCTCCCTGTTTTCTAATCTCAGCCAAGGTTTCTTCGACTAGGTCCGCATTGGGAAGTACGACTAGGCATTGCCCTCTTTGTTGGAGAACCCGTGTCGCCCTCTCCCTCGTCACCGGCAGATCATCCACCCGAACATTGCGAAAGCCGATTTCCACAGACTGAGTGTTCTGATGGTTAACGAGTTCGTCGATACGGCCGCTGGTGAGCATTCTGCCTTTCACGACTATGCCTACCCGATCACACATAACCTCGACATCCGCAATGATGTGAGAGCTAAAAAAGATTGTTTTGCCGCGCTCACGCAATCCGAGAATCACATCCCGCACGTGCTTGCGGCCAACAGGATCCAAGCCGGACATCGGCTCATCAAGGATTACCAATTCCGGGTCATGAATAAGCGCTTGGGCTAACCCCACGCGTTGCAGCATACCCTTGGAGAACTTGCACAACTGTCTCGTTCTAGCCTCGCATAGCCCGACAAGCTCGATCAGCTCAGTCACTCTTCGATGAATGCTCGATCGGCTTAAGCCGGCCAGTTGCCCGTAGAACCCCAGAAATTCTTCTGCGGTCAGGTAATCGTAGAAATATGGCGCCTCGGGCAAGAATCCGATTTTGGCGCGCGTCTGTACATCTCCTGCCGGCTTGCCCAGCACGGTGGCCTTTCCGCTTGTCGTACGCATGAGTCCCAGAAGTATCTTGAGTGTTGTAGTCTTGCCCGCCCCGTTAGGACCGAGAAATCCGAAAATCTCTCCTTGCGGAACAGACAGCGAGAGATTTGCCAGTGCAACGATCGGCGGACACCAAGGCCATCCAGATCCATACGTTTTGGTAAGTCCCTCAACAGTAATCGCGTCCACACATGCCTCCTACTTATCCGGCTGGGACGGACCACGACAAGTTCTTCCACGCCGGCAACTTCGATCCATCCGCATGGCTATCTCACCTTTGACAGCTCCCCTGTTGATGAAGGCGCAGACGTTCGCGATGGGCAGTGCTCTGGACCTGTCCTTCAGCATTCAGAACATACTGTCCTCCAAACGGATCGGCAGGAATCGCATCGATGATCTTTTTGGCAATCATGTCCTCGAGTGTGCCCGGCCCTTTGTGATATGAGGCAGAATATCTGCTGACAGCCGCATCGAGGAAGCGAAGATTCCGTTCCTGCATCACATGTTTCATTCGTTCGGTCAGCACTGTGCGCAATCGTTCGTCGTTGGTTTGCCGAACCAATCCCTCCAGAAATTCAAGAGCCGCTTCTGGGTCGCCGGCTTCCACAGCCATCCTTGCAGCTAATCTAGGCAAGTACTCTGGAGCGCCCGGAAGCATCGCAGCGATTTGAAGGTATCGGGCAGCACTGGAAGGATCGCATAGTTCATAGAAGTAGTCGTAGCCGATCAGAAATGGCAGTTGCCACACTTCAGGATTATGCTGCATTCCTTTCTTCAAGATCGCGATACTTTCCTGAGTTCGTCCCGCCCATACACCCAAAATAGTGCCCGCTGCCTGATAGGCTGGAACAAACGTTGGATCCAAGTCTGTAAGCACATCGACCGCATGATAGGTCCAGCGGTAACCTTGCTTGGTGTCAGTCCGAGCACCAAGGTGCTGCACGGCTTGCAGCCAGATAATGTCAGCCACTATCTGTCGATAACCCAATGACGCCAATCTTAAATATTGTCCTTTGGGAAGGTATCCTAGTTCCTCTGCTCTGACGTGGGGAGGGCGCTTCTCCTCCAGAGAAGGCAAGGCATACGCTCCCGTCAAAGCTACCCCCAGGAGGAACAACGCTCCAGATAATTTCTTCACCATGCAGTTGACAATAAGCCGCGCTATTATCCGGACGTCTGTTGCTGATCAAGAACCACCCTGATTGGAGCTACGTCCACTGTCAGAAATGACACTTCGAGAGGGTTCTTCGGCCAACTGGCGAAACGCAGCCGACGCTCATGAATCTCTTGCAACTCTTGGCGTGCCTCACTTATTCGCTTGAGATCCACGTACAATCCAGCCAGCAACCCGCGCGCAGGCAGGTAGTTTGGTTCCAAGAGAAGGAGCTCACGTGCATGCTGTTCTGCGCTTCTCGGATCGCCAAGCAACGAATACAGTTTGGCCAGTCTAAACCGATAGTACGCGACAAAAGGGGCCAATTCGGCAGCGCGATGATAGGCACGCAGTGAGTTCCCTTGCAGGACTCGTCGCTGCTCCTGCCCCAACGCCTCATGCAGGAAGGACCACTGAAAATAAAGATCTCCCAGGAGTCCATGAAGTCTGCCGTCAAGAGGGTTGAGCTCGGTAGCCCTCTCTAATTCTTGAAGTGCTGCTCGGGCCGCTTCATGTTTTCCAGCCTGCTCATATTGGTTCACGTATTGCATAGCCAAGGCACGATGATACAAAGCTTTTCCGGGATCTAGAGAAGCGGCAAGGCGAAGACTTTCAATGGCGGCAGATATCTGATGCTCCGAGGAGTGCCGTGACCCGGTTTCGAATGCCGACCACGCAACACCCAAGCGAACAATCTCAAATCCCAGTGTAAGAACCAACGTCGCCGTAAGTACTCCCCATAAACGACGCGACCTCATCGGTACGATTGTGACTGATTGTCGATATCTGCGTTGGAACGCTGCGGCACAAAAAAGAAGGCCAAGACAGACCGTAAAGAGAATCGCAATCGCTGGTTCGTGCAAGTTGGAGTCGAGCGCGGCGTGCGTCAGAATGGATGCCACACCGCCGCTCATACCCAGTATCATCCCTCGCTGCCATCGCGTCAGTCGCTGCTTAAGCAAAAAAGCAACATGACGTCCCGTCAGAATGACCGCCCATACAAATACAGCAATTGCCGCCACTCCCAGTTCGACACCGATCTGGAGATACTCATTGTGAGGGGTTTGAGCGCTTCGCCCGTACCGTGTGATTTCCCCTTCAATGGGAAATCCATATCGGGGAGATATGTATTGATACAGGCCCAGTCCGACTCCCAAGGGATGATCGGCCATGATGGCAAGCGCACGCTGCCACATTTGCCAGCGTGCATAGCTCGCCGTATTGGCCATATGCTCGTCAATGCTTCGCTCACGAATTGGGTTAGGGACCATCATGAGACATGTGAGGGCCATGACTATCACGGCTGTTGCTCGCCATAAACCATATCGCAACGCCAATACCACTCCCGTGCCTGCCATCATAGCGATGAGACCGCCGCGCGAGCCTGTCCATATAAGGGCGCCTAATAAGATTGCCAAAATCCCCGTGATTGCCAGGATGGTCATCGCATGGAATGATTTGGGGAAACAAACGCAGCGCCATCTGATCCTCAAGCACACTAATAGACCAATGAGAAGAGTCCAACTCACGCACAGGTATCCGGCAAGAAAATTCGGATTGAAAAAGGTCCCGTGTGAACGTTGAACTTTCCATATAAGCCCTTGCCATAGTGCCCATGCGGCTTCAGCAGTGCCCACACATAGGATAGCGACAACGATTTTCCTTATATGTTCCCATTGGGTAACAAAAGATGTAACCAAGTAAAGAAACAATGCGTAGCTCGCTAGCACCAGCAACCATTGCCAGCTTTGGTTCGTATAGTCGGAGAAAAGCACCGAGAGCAGGGCTAAAGTCAAAAATATCATCACCGGCATTCCGATCGGCAGCGAAGGCCACGTCAATTGTCTGTTGGTGACGCTGTTCCAGAACAGTAAGCCAAGTAAGCTTAGGATCATCAGGCGAATCACCATGACTGCCAGATGAGTCGTTCCTCCGTCTAATAGAGGAGAGAAGACGACCATACAGGCAATGCCTATGATCGGAGCATGTTGAGGCTCCGCCCCTTTGTGCACCATCATGAGTATCAATCTAGTAGTCTAGCTCAACGAGGGTCGATGGAGGATCCCATATAACGGTCTAATGTTATCCTGAAGAACGAATTTTCTGAAATTAATTTCGAATCTACGTTGGAAGGAAAAGCGTAAAGGGAGATGTGGAGAAGGATGAGGGGAAGAGGGAGAAACGCTTTCCCTCTTCCCCTCCAGCGCCGCTACTAACCAGTCACGTCGTCGGTATCCGCTTGCTGCAGGTTTTGCTTGATATCGTTCACGTGCCACTGGTCCGGATTCGGATCGTTGTCGAGATTTCCAGTCGCTGTGGCAGTGAAACCAACAGCGCCTGCGGCCGTGCTTGCATTGGAAGCCACCACCGTATTTTCTGCTGTAGCCGCAAGAGGAGCAGGGGGATTAAGCTGATCAACGTTCGCAGTGCCGCCTGAGCCACCATTACCGCCGGTGGTCGGGCTCCGGTACGTGTACCGGTTGGACGCACCAGCCAATGCATAGCCGATTTCCTGAAAACTACCGTACCGAGATTGTTCTCCAAAATACGACGTTTCTGCCACAAAGATCGCGCCCAAGTTGGTCTTGGCCTCTGATTGGCGCGCCTTCGCCTGATAACGCAGGAAGTTAGGAATCGCAATCGCCGCCAGAATACCGATGATCGCAACAACGATCATCAACTCGATCAGCGTAAAACCTTGCTCACTTCGAGACCGTTGTAACATGTGCGCCTCCCTTGTTGTTAATGACCACCGACTGACTATCATCTTGCCGCTGCAGACGTTTCCGCGCTCTTGGGATGCTTGCCTTGTCAGGAGCAGGTTTCATGCCGATCAACCTTTTCGGACATCGACTTATTTTTCCATCACTTCGATTGTCTCTTTCCCTAAATCTCAACAGCCTTGCACTCCTTAGAGCCATTTTTTGTATATCCCATGATCCAAATCTTGTTACGTTCTTCCCTTAGAATCCCGGGTCGTTGACATCGGCAACCGTTAAACCGTTTTTCAAGTCATTTACGTGCCATTGATCAATTGTGGGATCGTTGTCAATATTGCCTGTAGCGGTTGCGGTAAACCCCGGAGTGGTCGCAGTCATGGAGGCGGCAGCGACAACTGTGTTCTCTGCAGAAGGACCTGACATAGGAGCGAGCACCTCGATCACACCCGGAGTTGCGGCACTATCAGTAACCTGCGCCCGATAGGTATATCGCTGCGTCGCTCCTGCCACCTGGTACCCGGTTTCCGTAAACCCGCTATATCGTGAATGTTCACCATAAAATGCGACCTCCGTCACATATACGCCAGCTAGATTACTCTTTGCTTCCGATTGAATGCTCTTGGCCCGCCAAGCCATGTAGGCCGGAGCAGCGATGGCCGCAAGAATTCCGATAATGGCAACCACCACCATCAATTCAATCAGCGTAAATCCGTTCCGTGATTGGATAAATTTCATAGCATCTTTCGTGTTGCCCTGCAGGCAGGTCTGACACAAATCTAGCAAGCATATGATATGCCTGATCTCCAAGCGGACAAAAATCAATTAACTTTTTCGGCAGATCAGCAACCGATAAGGATGTCGGATAGACCGATCCCGCCATCAGAAAAGACAATTTTTGGTGACAGAAGCCGGATTACGGCCTTGATTTCGAGAGAACGAAACGGGGATTCGCAGAGAGATTGAACTAGCTTACCGCGGGGAATGCTGGGAGGACATCTGTTCGGACACACGGCGCTTGGCCTGTTGAATTCGCTCCTCGTGAGAGGGATCACCCAGGCCTACTTCGCGAAAACGCTCCATCAGCTTAATATTGTTAGGATCCAACTCAAGGGACTTGAGCCATGCTTCACGGGCTTCAGTCGAACGTCCCTGTTTGAGATAGATTTCGCCGAGATGCTCATAGATCACCGGATCATCTCCGACAAGCGCCGCGGCTTTTTTGATCTCAATCAATGCTTCGGCCACTTCTCCTTTCTTAAAAAAAGCCCATCCTAAGCTATCGATATAGTAGCCGTTATTGGGTTTTAGCGCGACCGCTCGTTGAGTGAGGGAAACCGCTTCCTCGATCTTGATACCTCGCTCCGCATAACTGTAGCCCAAATAATTGAGAGCATCCGCATGTTTGGGATCGATCTGGAGCGTTTTCTCCATCGCCCGCACCACGTCCTCAAATCGATCCATTTTGTCGTAGACGGTCCCAAGATTGAAATGCAGATCGGCGTTTGATGGGTGGAACCGAACCCCTTGTTCAAATGCCTGCGATGCGAGATCAAATTGCTCCGCCTGAAGATGTGTCAATCCCAGCAACAAATGCCCATCCGGCTGCTTCGGATTCAAGCGAACTGCTTCAACAAGATGTGGGGCGGCGTCTGCCCAGCGCTTCTGTCGATACAGCAGGAATCCATAGTGCAAGTGGCTGTCATAATAGGTCGGATCAATTCGAAGGTTCTCCTCATAGGCCAACGCCGCCTGGTCAACCTGTTTGTTCTCCTCGTACACCATGGCGAGATAATCGCGCACGCGTAGTTCGCCAGGCCTCTCCCGCAGAATATTCTTGAGCTTTTCGATCGCCTTCGGATACTCCTTCATTTCGCCGTAGACGAGGCTGATCCTGAGTTGGGCATCAAGGTCGCTCGGATCTTGAGCGATCAGTTCCTCCAACTCGTGAAGCGCCCGCTGATACTCACGCCCTTGAAGAAAGACACGGACTAATTGCTGGCGCATTTCCCGACTGTGTGGGTAATTGCCTCGAAGATACCGCCGATACACCGCTACAGCCTTGTCTGTTTCTTGGCGGGATTCGTGGAGGGCGCCCAACGCAAGATAGGCCTGCTCAAATGAGGGATTAAGATCGATGGCACGCTCAAACTCCGTCGCGGCCTGATCCGGCCGTCTGGCCTCCAACGCAAGCCGTCCCAGGTAATAATGCCCCATCGGAGCCTCAGGAGCAATCTTGAGTCCTTCCCGAAAGGCTTCTTCGGCTTCGGGATAGCGTTTCAGATTGATCAACAGGAGCCCTTTCGCAAAATACAGTTCCGATTTTCCGGGATCAGCCACGGTCGCATGCGAGTACAGGCGAAGCGCCTTGTCCGGCTTCCCGGCACCCGTATAGATTCCGGCCAAATGCGCCAGCGTTTGCGCATCTTTCACTTCCTCCACCGGAACCTGGTCGGCGTACAACAATGCATTGTTCACATCACCCATCGAGAAATACAAACTTGCAACTCTTGTCTTAAGAAGATTCGAGTGGGAATCGACCGTTAGGGCCGCTTGATATTCGCGAATGGCCGTCTCGTAATCTTGTTGCATTTCCGCCAGGTTCCCGCGCATGAAATGATACGAAGCACGCGGATCCATCGGCTCTGTTGCGCGGGCGGCCGTCGATGCCGACTCGGCCGGCTGGTCGGATGCCTTGGGCGACGAAGAAGTCGCAGCGCAAGCCGTGATGGCTATCGACGCAAGCAACATCGAGAGCGCCAGGAAATCCAGCCGTTGTTGCCTCCAGGGAGAGCGGACGCTGCGGGAGCAGATGAGTATGGGAAAGTGGTGCATCATGGAGATCGATCTTACTGTATCACGAACCCACCAGCATGTAGGGGAATTATAACGAGAGGCGTGAACAAGGGTCAAAGGCCTTCGCGATTCTCAAGATTCTCGAACTTGGCGTACCGGTCGTGGAAGAACAACTGACACTCCCCCACCGGCCCGTTCCGATGCTTCCGAATGAGAATCTCGGCAATACCCTTTTTCTCCGATTCTGGCTCGTACATCTCTTCCCGATAAATGAACATCACGACGTCGGCATCCTGTTCGATCGCACCGCTTTCGCGCAGATCCGCCAGAACCGGGATTGGGGGCTTTCTTGATTCAACCGCCCGACTCAACTGCGACAGCGCGATCACTGGCACATTCAGTTCCTTGGCCAGCCCTTTCAGCGAGCGCGAGATATCGGAAATTTCCTGCTGGCGCGACTCCGCATCACTCCGGCCTTGGATTAGTTGCAGATAGTCTACGACAATCAGATCCAGTCCTCGCTCAGCCTTGAGACGGCGCGCCTTGGCCCGCATTTGCTGCACGGTCATGGCGCCGGAATCATCAATATAAATGGGAGCCTGTTCCAGGCGACCCGCAGCCTCCGCCAATCGCCACCAGTCTTCTTTCGCCAAGCGACCGATCCGCAGCGAGTGGGAGTCGACGCGAGCCTCCGAGCTGAGCATGCGCAGAACCAGTTGCGGCTTCGACATTTCCAGGCTGAAGATGCCGACGGTGTGATGACTTGAGATCGCCGCATACTGTGCCATGCCGAGCGCAAGGCTGGTTTTCCCCATGCTGGGCCGCCCGGCCACGACGACAAGATCGGATGGTTGAAGACCTGCCAGCATATTGTCCAGGTCGAGATAGCCGGTCGGCACACCAGTCACATGTTCTTTTCGCTTCGACAGTCGATCGACAAGGTCCAGGCTTTCTTTGATCACGTCCTTTAACGGCGTAAAGGACCGCCCGAGCTTGCCTTCCGCCAAGCGGAAGACCGCCTGCTCCGCAGAATCCAGCAGATCACCGACGGGCGTGTCCCCTTCGTATCCGCGCGTAATGATGTCCGTCGAGACCGTGATCAACCCGCGCACCAGGGCCTTTTCATGAACGATCTTGCAGTGATACCGAACATTTGCCGCGCTGGGCACGATGTGAACCAGTTCAGCCAGATAGGCGACGCCCCCGACTGCCTCGAGGTCGCCCCGTGCTTTCAACCGCTCAGCGAGCGTGATAGAGTCAATTTCTTCATTGGCCTCTGAAAGATCCATCATTGCGGCAAAGATCTTCCGATGGGCGGACCGGTAGAAGTCTTCTTCCGTGAGCATCTCGACGGCTTTATTCAACGCATCCTTGTCCAGAAGGATGGCGCCGAGGATGCATTGTTCAGCTTCGATATTCTGAGGGGGCACCTTCGGGTTGAGAATATCGGTCGCACTCATCGCCTTGTCCTCATCCCGGTCATGATTTCCGAGGGGCTTTGGTCAGGGCATCCGCCACAGTATCAACAGAGAGTACGCGTGCCCCGGCGATCGTGAGCACAGAACTGGGCATACGGGCGGCACCCAGCGGCAACAAGGCCGGCTCGATCAATACCGCTTGCTCGGGGGTGGTTGGAGGCACACCCAAGAAGATCAGCCTGATAGCCCCAAGACGCCTGGCTTCGTCGATCGCATCACCGATTGCGCGCGAGCCGGCTGCCAGCGGCCTGCCGAGGATGGCGCAGACCCCACGCATCCGCAGAAGCTGGGCCACGCGCCGCATCGCGGAGGCCTGAGACTTTGGAGCGACCACGAGCACCTCGGCCTCGGATGCCGAGGTGCTGATTTCGATCTGTTCGGAAACTTGAAAAAGCCGATCGACATCGAAGGCAAAACCCGTGGAAGGGGACATCCGTCCGAAACGTCCTAAGAGGTGGTCGTAGCGCCCCCCTCCGCCGAGTTCATATCCCACCCCCTCGGCAAATACGTCGAAAACGATGCCGTCGTAATAGTCCAAGCCCCGCAACTCCCCAAGGTCCAAAAGGAGGTGCTCACGGAACCCGCTCTCTTCAAGTGCCCGATAGACCGCACCGAGACGGTCGAGGGCGGCACAGACCACTCGATCGCGGCCGGCCAAGGCCCGCCCCCTTTCCAACACTTCCTCCCGGCCATAGAGCCCAGGGGCCTCGAGAACGGCTCTGGCGCGCCGGGATGGGATTCGCTCCTTGGCCAGCAGTTCTTCAAGCTTCGGAATGTCCTTTCGCGCCGCCGCGTGTTCGGCTTCTTTTCGAGCCGCCGGCCCCATGCCCGTCCGGCGCAACAGCCCCTGCAAAAACCCGGCGTGCCCCAGTGAGATCTTGAACGATTTGACCCCGATGCGGCGCAAGCACTCGATCATCAATGCGATGATCTCCGTGTCGGCCTCCATATCCGGAAGCCCGATGAGTTCCGCCCCAACCTGGAGCAGTTCTCGGTCCCGCCCCAAGTGCTCGGGCTCGTAGCGAAAAACGGTGGTGCGATAGGCCAGCCGCAGCGGAAGCCGGTCGCCCAACATCCCCATCGCCACGGTCCGAGCAATCTGGGCCGTCGCGTCCGGCCGCAGCACCAGCGTCCGGCCGGTCGTACGATCCGTCAGTTGATACCCCTTTTCGATTGCCCGCGCCTGCAGTCCGGGTGACAACACATCGAGGTATTCGAACGTGGGGAGAATGATCTCGTGATAACCCCATCGACCGAGCGTCGCCAGCAGGGCATCTTCCAACTGGCGAACCCGTCGAGCGGTTTCTGGTAGGATCGTGGTGATACCGACGGGCAGGAGCGATCGACCGGTGGTCGGACCGAGCATGCCGACGACCGGTCTGGGCCTGGAAGGACGAACTGGCATCGGTCGGACGGAACCCGTGTTAGAGCCCCGGGGACAGATCGACGACTTTGACGGAAAGAATATTCGGCGAGGTTCGAATACGCTCGACGATGGCCGGAGCGATCGGTGCATCAAGCCCGATGATCAAGAGCGCATTGCCCCCTCGTTCTTCTCGCGAACACTGCATACGCGCGATGTTGATCTGATGATCACCCAACGCCGATGACACCGCGCCGATGACGCCGGGCCGGTCCACATTTTGAATCAACAGCATGTGGCCCTCCGGAAAGATTTCCACCTGAAAGCGGTCGATCTCGATGATCCGGGGGTCTTTCTTGTGGAACAACGTGCCGGCCACGTGATGAACCTTTTTCCCCGATTCGACCCGCACCCGAATCACGCTCGTGAAATCGCCGGCATCGCTGCTCTTGACCTCTTTGACCTCGATGCCGCGATCTTTAGCCAGGACTGGCGCATTCACATAATTCACGTCGTTGCCCAGGATCGGCGTCAAGAGCCCCCTGAGCACGGCGATGGTGAGCGGCGCGACGGAGAGGCCGGCCACTTCGCCGTTGTACTCCACTGTCACCCGTTCAAGACCGCCCTCATAGAGTTGCGCCTGGGTCAACCCGACTTTCTCGGCCAGCGAGAGATAGGGTTGAAGCCGCGGCAACAACTCCGGCGGCACCGAGGGAATGTTGACGGCCCCCCGGGCGATGCCTTTGCTGAAGTAATCGACGATTTGCTCGGCAATCCCCACGGCCACGTTCTCCTGCGCTTCGGTTGTCGAAGCGCCGATATGCGGGGTGGAAATAAAGTTATCCAGCATCAGCAACGGGTGATCCGGCTTGGCCGGCTCTTCTTCGAAGACATCGAACGCGGCCGCGGAGACCCGTTTCGTCTTGAGAGCCTCGTAGAGATCCGCCTCATTGACGATTCCGCCTCGCGCGCAGTTCACGATCATCACCCCGGGTTTCATCTTCGCAATGGCCTGCGCATTGATCAGCGATTTGGTTTCCGCCGTCAGCGGCGTGTGCACGGAAATGATGTCGGCTCGACCGTACAACTCGTCGAGATCGACGATCTCGATCCCCATCTTCTTGGCCCGCTCCTCGGCAAGGTATGGATCGTAGGCAATAACCGTCATGGCAATGCCCTGGGCCAGTTTCGCCAAATAGCCGCCGATCTGTCCGACTCCGACGATCCCCAAGGTCTTGTTGTACAGCTCCATACCCATGAACTTTTCTTTTTCCCACTTGCCGGCTCGCATTGACGCGGTGGCTTGAGGAATCCGCCGCGTCATGGCAAAGATCATGGCCATGGTATGTTCGGCGGTGGTCACCGTGTTGCCGCCGGGCGTGTTCATCACGACGATGCCCCGACGGGTCGCCGCCTGGCTATCAACGTTGTCCAGTCCCGAGCCGGCGCGGCCCACGACCTTGAGCCGTTCGCCGGCCGCGATGACCTCAGCGGTCACCTTCGTGCCGGACCGGACAATGAGTCCGTCGCAATCCCGGATCTCCTTCAACAGCTCGTCCTTCGGCAACTTGGTCTTGACCACAACCTGAAAGCCGGCCTTCTCAAGAAGCTCAACCCCCTGTTTCGACAAACTGTCGCTCACAAGAATTTTCATGGGTCCTGCCATCGTAGATAAGTGGTCGTCGAGAACGTGAGTTAGGCCTTCGGCATCAACAACTCTTGGGCGCGTCCGACCCCGCTTCCCAATGTGATCGGATAGCCGAGCCCCTTGACGACCATTTCGGTCGCCGCCAGAGCCGTGATGACATCGAACCGATCGGCATAGCCCATATGGGAGATGCGGAAGACCTTGCCCTTGAGATGGTCTTGTCCGCCGGCCGCGGTAATCCCGTATTGCACCCGGAGGTTCTTGTAGATCTGCTGCCCATCGACTCCCTCGGGAGCCGTCACGGTGGTCAGGGCGTCGCTGGGGGATTCTTTCGGGAACAGCGTCAGACCGGCGGCCTTGACGCCCTCTCGCATAGCCTGCGCCAGAGTGGCATGCCGCGCAAAGACGTTGGCCAACCCTTCGGCCTTCAGCATGCGCAGCACTTCTTGCAAGCCGAGAATCATGGAGACCGCCGGCGTATAGGCAGTTTGGTTTTTCTGCTGATTCTCCCGCTCGCGCTTGAAATTGAAATAGAACGCGGCGTTCTTCGCCTTGTCCGCGAGCCGCCACGCCTTATCGCTGACGCTCACAAACGCCATGCCGGGCGGAAGCATCAGGGCCTTCTGGGAACCGGTCACGACCACATCGAGGCCCCACTCATCCGTCTTCAAATCAAACACGCCAAGGGCGGTGATGGCGTCCACCACCAGAATGGTTTCGCCGAGCGGGCGTACGATGTCCGCGAGGGCCTTGCAGTTGTGCGCCACTCCGGTCGAGGTTTCACTCGCCTGGACGTACACCGCTTTGATGGACGGATCCTTTTTGAGCGCCTCGGCGACCATTTGAGGATCGACGGCGCGCCCCCAATCGACTTTGATCTCATGAACCTGCACACCAAACGTCTTACAGATCTTGGTCCAGCGCTCGCCGAATTTTCCCCCGTTGATGCAAATCGCCTTGTCGCCGGGCGATAGGAAATTCGAGACGGCTCCCTCCATTCCACCCGTTCCCGAGCAAGCAAGCTGAAGGACATCGTTCCTGGTCTGGAACAGCCACTTCAGGTTCTCCCGAACCTCTGCAAAGATGGGATCAAATTCCGGCGCCCGATGGTGGATCATCGGACGAGCCATGGCGAGCAACACTTCAGGGGGCACCGGGGTCGGTCCGGGAGCGAGCAGGTAACGCTTTAACATGGGTTTAGCCTCCGGGGGAACTCTACCGTCAAGATTGATGATACTGGCTTGCGGATTGCGGAGCGCGCACGCTACCACACCACTAGACGGGAGTCAAGGTAAGGACGTGTTTTCAATGAGTTGAGTCATGTTTGGGAGTGAGAGCCTACAGGGAGTTTCGCGGTGATTGCGCCCCGCGGCGACACGTCTTCGGATGACTGGAGCGCGCTAACCTATTGGTGAATGTTACATTTTCTTGACATCGTGGAGCGACACGGATACCTTTAGCCCCATCATGATGAACGGGTGCGCTCATCGGGCTGTTCTCCTCTTCGTTCCTTTGCTGGCACTGTGCAATTGGGCACCGGCTCGAGCGGACCAAACGGGGTTCGAGGTTGTTCCGACCATCCGGCAGAGCATTCATGCGGAAACCCTTCCGCTTCCCGCGGGTCCTCAGGGGCCCAGTGCTTCGGATCCTGCACCCAGCGACCGTTCTTCTGCATCTCTATCTAACCCGGATCAGCCTTCGGAGGCCGTCCTTCCAGAATCAGCGGAGGACGCACCTGTCACCCAACCGGCATCCGGTCCCTCTCCCAAGGAGGCAGAATCTTCGCAAGCCGCTGCGCATCAGGCTTTGGGGCACCAATCGCAGCAAGCTAGTACGGCAGTCGCTCTTAAGAAGGCGGCCCCTTACAATGTGCCGATCGTGATCGATTCTCAGGTCGAATCCCACATCCGTTATTTCAACACCGCGATCCGAGATCGATTTGAAAAGTGGCTGCTCCGCCTCAGTCATTATCGGCCCCTGGTCGAGCGCATTTTCTCGGAATTCGAGTTGCCCACAGACCTGGTCTACCTGTCCCTCGTGGAGAGCGGATTCAACCCCTATGCCTACTCGAGGGCGCGGGCAACCGGCCCCTGGCAATTTATGAAAGGCACGGCCCGGGTCTACGGACTGCGAGTCGACAGTTACGTGGATGAGCGCCGGGATCCCATTAAATCGACCGTGGCCGCCGCCCGCTATCTGCGCGATCTGTACGATCTCTTCGGAACCTGGCCCCTGGCCATGGCCGCATACAACGCGGGCGAAGGGAAGGTCATGCGCGCCCTTCAGAAGAGCCAATCGGAGAGTTTTGTCGAGATTTCACAAACCCGTTTCATTCGACGGGAAACCAAGGAATATGTGCCGCGCTTCATGGCCGCCACGATTATTGCCAAAGACCCGGAGCGGTTTGGATTTCAATTGGCGGATGTGGCGCCCCATGATTTTGATGAAGTGATCGTTCGCCGCTCCATTCATCTGCAATCGCTGGCTGCCGCTAGCGGCGTGCCTTTCGAAGTCCTCAAAAACCTCAACCCCGAGTTGCGCCGATACGCCACGCCCCCGGGGGAAGCGGCCTACCATCTCAAAGTGCCGCTGGGCGCCAAATCCAAGATCGAGTCGGTCTTAGAGCGAGTTCCGACGTGGAAAGCGACGCCGGAACCCCGGTCCTTCCGTTCCGTCAAGACGAAACCGCCCTCCTCCACAACCCGCAAATGGTATCGTGTGCGCGGAGGAGATACGCTCGTCTCGATCGCCAAACGCTTCGGGCTCTCCGTTGAAGCGCTCAAGCATCGCAACCGCATCTCCGCTCGGCAGCTCCGAGCGGGTGAGCTGCTCGCGATCCGCTGACCCCTCCCCCTCGCTTGCCTGGCAACGATTTATTTCGAAGAAGAGCTGGATGAATCCTTCGCCGGCTGACTGGAGGCCGAAGGGGAGGAATTGCCTTGAGGAGAACCTGCGCCCGAGGATTTTTTCACGTCCAACACTTTCAGTCTCACGCCGGCTTCACTGGCCAGCGGGGAATCCGGATAAGTTTTCATCAGCTCTTGATAGTGGGCCAACGCTCCTTCAGGCCTCGATTGAGCTTCCTCAAGCTTTCCCAGTTCAAACAGGGCATGGTCTCGGTTCAAGGCGCCGGGAATATCGACGATCGCCGAAAAGGACTTCGCCGCCAGCTCCCGATCGCCCTTCACGAGATAGGCATAGGCAAGCCTCTGGTGGATCAGCCCCGCCATCATGGGATTGCCCGCATAGGCCACGAGGGCCTTCTGATACGCCTCTATGGCGCCCGGCAGGTCGTTCTGTTGAGTCAACAGGTTGCCGAGATTGTACAGCCCGATGGCGGCAAACGGCGTGCGCGGGTAAGCCTCTACAAGCTGGCGATAGAGCGCGACAGCCTGCTTCACATTCTCTTCAGTTTCCTTCGGCTTGTCCGGCACACGCGCCAGCGACAAGCTGGTCGCCCGCTGCAATAAATGGGACGCGGCTTCCGTGCGCTGACCGTCGTACCAGAGGATCCCGCCGACAATCCCGACCGCCGCAATAATCACGCCCCCCCCGGCCAATACCGCACGCCGGTTGTCCTCCAGACCCTGGAGCAGACGATCACCCCACGTTCCTAGATGGGCCTCATCTAGAGGAATCGATTTGGGCGGGATCTTGATTCGATACGACATAAAGAAGCATCCTCCGACACAGACCGATCAATCGCGCCAAGATTTCACGGCCATAAGCCGTTGCTTATACTAAGGTCTCAACAAGTTGTCAACGAACCGGTGGGACGCGAGATCATCTGCTTGACTCTCCACCGCTTCCATTTGTATAGGCTCCATGCGCCTGCCGTTACCGATCCGCCATCTCGTTCTTGCTTTGGTACGGCCACCGTGAATGAATTCGATCCCCTCTTTGAGCCTGAATTGTCCAGACTTGACGCACAGCATTGGCTTAGACAATGCCGTGTCATCGAGTCCGCCTGCGCGCCGGAGATCGTGTATCAAGGGCGCCGCCTCATCCTCATGGCGTCCAACGACTATCTCGGCCTGGCCAACCATCCGGCCGTCAAGGAGGCGGCCGCCCAGGCAATTCGGCAATATGGGATCGGCGCAGGCGCCGCACGCCTGATCTCCGGAACCCAACCACCGCACCATGACTTGGAAGTGGCCCTGGCAAAATGGAAGGACGCCGAGGCGGCCTTGTGCTTCGGGTCCGGCTATCTCGCCAACCTGGGCCTCCTTTCCAGCCTGGCCGGCCCTCAGGACATCATCCTGGCCGATCGGCTCTGCCATGCAAGCGTGATCGACGGCTGCCGCCTCAGCCGAGCAAGGCTCCGCATCTTTCATCACGCGGATGTCGACCACCTCGAACGGCTCCTCAAACGACGGCCCGCTGTTCGCCGGACGCTCATCGTCACAGACGGCCTGTTTAGCATGGATGGAGATCTGGCGCCTCTCTCGGCATTGGCACGGCTCGCCAACCAGTATGAAGGCCTGCTGGTCGTGGACGATGCCCATGGCACCGGCGTGATGGGCGCGCATGGGCGAGGGTCGCTGGAGGCCTGCGGCGTCGAAGCTGACGTGCCCTTTCATATGGGCACCCTTGGGAAGGCGCTCGGGACGAGTGGGGCTTATGTGGTCGGCTCCGAAACCTTCGTGCGATTCCTTGTGAATACCGCCCGGACTTTTCTCTTCACGACCTCACCCCCCGCCGCCATGGCGGCGGCCACGATCGCCGCTCTGGAGCTGCTCCAAAGAGAGCCAGACCGCCGCGCGCGTTTGTGGGCCAATCGCGAGGTCCTGTTCCAGGGTCTCATCAGGATGGGGCTCCGACTGACGGCCACCGCCAGCCCGATTCTTCCGGTCATCATCGGAGATGAGGCGCTCGCGCTGGGGGTGGCCCAGGCTCTATTGGAGCGAGGAATTTACGCGCCCGCCATCCGGCCTCCGACTGTTCCGAAGGGAAGCAGCCGGATCAGGCTCACGGTTACAGCCGAGCATACCCGCGAGCACTTGGATCAGGTGCTGCACGCCTTCCAAGACATTCTCGCCTCGCGTTCGTTGACGTAACCGTTTTCAGCTTCCCCGCGTCTCTCCTCATTTTCCATCGACGCCCGAACATCCACTGACGATCCGTGCTCGCAAGCTGCTGCATCTTGACGCGATTTTCTTGCTTTCCGACCTCACTGTGGCATGATGCGACGAGCTGGAGCGACGGCGATCCTACCGCCTCTTCTAGGCCGGGCCGGCATCATCTTTTCTCGTTATTCGTCTTTTCCAAGGAGGGCGACGCGCAATGGACATTTCCCAACTGCTCAGCTTTGGCGTGAAGGAGGGCGCATCGGACTGTCACCTCAGCGCGGGGGAACCGCCGATGTTGCGGCTGCACGGCGACATGAAGAAAGTGGACATGCCTCCCATGACGCAAGAGCAGGTCCATTCCTTGGTCTACGACATCATGAGCGACGCCCAACGGAAGAGCTTTGAAGAGCATCTGGAATGTGATTTCTCCTTCGCGCTGGGAGACATCTCCCGCTTCCGCGTGAACGTGTTCCTGCAGAACCGGGGCTTGGCGGCGGTGTTCCGGACCATCCCGACGGAAATCCTTCCACTTGAGAAGCTAGGCATGCCCCCCATCGTCCGCCAACTGTGCGATCGTGAAAAGGGCCTCATTCTCGTCACCGGACCGACCGGATCAGGCAAGTCCACCACCCTGGCCGGCATGATCGACTACCTGAACAATCTCTACGAAGGGCACGTCATCACGATCGAAGACCCGATCGAGTTCGTCCATAAGTCCAAGAAATGCCTGGTCAACCAGCGGGAACTCGGCGTGCACACCAAGTCGTTTGCCAACGCGCTCCGATCCGCTCTGCGGGAAGATCCCGATATTGTCCTGGTCGGCGAAATGCGGGATCTCGAAACCATTCAACTGGCGTTGACCGCCGCGGAAACGGGGCACCTGGTCTTCGCCACCCTGCATACATCCAGCGCGCCCAAGACCGTGGATCGGATCATCGACGCCTTCCCGCCCAACCAGCAGGCCCAGGTGCGAACCCAGCTCGCGGAGGCGCTGGAGGCCGTGCTCACGCAGACGCTCGTCAAGAAAAAGACGGGCGGCCGCGCCGCCGCCGTGGAGATTCTGGTCGCCACCACTGCGATCCGCAACCTCATCCGAGAACAGAAGCTCCACCAAATTCCCGGCTTGATGCAGGCCAGCCAGAAGGAAGGGATGCAGACCATGGATATGGCCCTGCTCGATCTGGCCACGCGGGGCGTGATCACCAAGGCCGAGGCCCAATCGCGCAGCATGAACCCGAACCTGTTTGCCAACGCCGTGTAGCACCATCGACGATCGGCATCATTATCCCGGGAACGGTCCTGCCACAGACGGAGAGAGCAATGGAAATTCGCGAGCTGCTCAAGACCATGGTCGACCGCGAAGGGTCGGACCTGTACCTCACCGTGGATGCGCCGCCCATCTACCGCATCCATGGGATGACGCACCCCACGTCGGACCCTCCCTTCACCAACGAACAATTGGAGGCCCTGGCGCTCGCCTTGATGCGCGGACCGCAGCGAAGCGAGTTCGAGGAGAAGATGGAGATGAATCTGGCCCTCTATTACAAAGACCTGGGCCGTTTCCGCGTGAACGTCTTTCGCCAGCGGGGCAACGTGGGCCTCGTGTTTCGGCACATCAAGGCGGAGATTCAGAGCGTGGAGCAGCTCGGACTGCCCCCGATCATCAAGGACCTCGCCATGACCAAGCGCGGGTTGATCCTCGTGGTCGGCGCCACAGGGTCCGGAAAATCTACCACCCTGGCGGCCATGATCGACCACCGCAACTCGGTCTCGCCCGGACATATCATCTCGGTTGAGGATCCGATCGAGTTCGTGCACCCGCACAAGAAATGCCTCATCACCCAACGTGAAGTCGGCTTCGACACCTTGTCCTTCCACAACGCGCTCAAGAACACCCTGCGGCAGGCGCCGGACGTGATCCTCATCGGCGAAATCCGGGACACGGAAACCATGGAAGCCGCCATCACGTTCGCGGAAACCGGCCATCTCTGCCTGGGCACGCTGCACTCCAACAACGCCAACCAGGCCATCGAACGCATCATGAACTTCTTTCCGGTGGAGCGACACCAGCAGATCTACCTGCAACTGTCCTTGAACCTGCGCGCCATCCTGTCCCAGCGCCTCGTCCCCTCTCTGGACGGACGGCGGGCGCCGGCGATCGAGATCATGCTGGATACCCCCCGCATCAAGGACCTGATCAAGAAGGCCGAGATCGACACGCTGAAGGAAGCGATGGAACAGGGCGTCGAAGAAGGGTGCCAGACTTTCGATTACGTCCTGTTTACCCTGTACAAAGAAGGAAAGATCAGCCTGGAGCAGGCTTTGATCAACGCCGACAGCGCCAATAACCTCCGCCTCAAGATCAAGCTGGAGGGGGTGCGGAGCGGAGATGAGCAGCTCTCGAAACTGTTGGAGGGAGACAACAAAGACAAAACCCGAGACCGCAAGGCCACCTTCCAGATTGTCGGAAACGAACCTACCCTCCGGAGGAAATAGCGCCGGGCCGCCGCGCCAGGCGCTCAGGGCATGGCGGCGGACGGCTCCGTCAACTGTTCCAGATAGGCAGCCATCTGATCGAGCGCTTCCGCGCTCAGCTTCTGCCCGTACCAACGCGGCATGGCATGGGTCGGATAACCCGGCACAATATACACGCCGGGATTCACAATCGACTCCACGATATATTCCCGCACCGTTTGCGCCTTTCCCTTATATTTGGGATCAGCCAGCCGCTGCGGCCCCGTCGTTCCGAGCCTGAGCGCAGGACCTTCGCGCCCCTGCGCCCCTTCAATCCCCGGGATGGTGTGACAGACCGGACAACCGGCCTTGAGGAACATGACCTGGAGCGGCTCCTGGCCGCTGACGAGCGGCACCATCTCCGGCGTCAACTGCGGTCCGGTGATGCCTCCTCCATCCTTCGGGTGTTCCGACACCGTCGGAGTCCGGCTGATCGTGTAGAGGGCAAACAGCAGGACGGCGCCGACAAGCCAGGCCGTGATGCTGCGCTCGCGCCGCCGAGCTGCGGCTTTCTTGCTATCGGATGTGGCGTCCCTGTCGGATGACGATGTCGGTGGTGAATCTGACACAACCCCTCCCGCCTCGACTCTCCCATCGCAGACGTTGCCTCAAGGCCTCGGCTTGAATCGGATCGCCCGATCGCAGCCGGTCAACCGTTCAGCCCTGCATGGCCTGCGAGCTTCATGGATGGACAGCCCAGAGTCAACGTCGAGGAAGGGCCCGGCCGGCTCCCGCTCATTGGGGAACCGTCGTCGCCGCACAGCGGAACCCGATGGTGCGATCCCTGAATTCCGGCTCCGCCGACACTCGGGCAGTGACGCGCAACGCCACCGGCAGATCGGCCCAGGACCCGCCCCGAATCACTCGCTTTTCTCCCTCAGCCGGACCGGGAGGATTTTTCGCGGGACTCTTGGCGTAGTATTCACGGTCATACCAATCCGCCACCCATTCCGCCGCATTCCCGGACATATGGGCCACCCCATAGGGACTCTTGCCCCCTTCCTTGAGGCCATGGCGCACACTCATGCCCTCGCCGCCGCTCGTGACCGCCGCCAACGTGATGGCTTCGCTGACCCAAAGCCCCCGGTTGTAATTGGCAATATCGACGAACGGTTGCATATGTCCCCAGGGGTATCGCCGGCCGTCTGTGCCGCGCGCCGCCTTCTCCCATTCCGCTTCAGTCGGAAGCCGCTTCCCGGCCCACTTGCAATAGGCATCCGCATCGTGCCAACTGACGCCGACTACCGGCCGATCGCCCGCCGCCGTGACAGCTTCTTCATCCCAGGTCGGGGGAGGCCGGCGCTTGGCCGCCTCCAGAAAGGCGGCATATTGGGCGATCGTCACTTCATACTGGTCGATATAGAAGGTATCCAGCGTCACCTGATGCTGGGGACGCTCATTGGGGAGCCCGTCGTCGCTGCCCATCGTAAAGGCCCCTTCGGGAATCTGCATCATCGGACCATCCTTGCTCTTGACCGGCTCGGCGCCGAAGGATAGGGCGCCTACGAAGATCATCATTCCCGCCGCCATCACGCCCGCCGCTACACCCACGCCTCGTCGGTTCATGAGTCCCCCCATTAAGAGATCAAGCGCCGAGTTCCACCGGGATAATCCGAGGCAGTGTACCGTCGGCCTTATTCAAACTCAACGGCTGATTGCGGGCTGATTGCGGGATGGCAGGACCGGGCGAGATGCCGATCAGCGCCGTGGCAAGGACCTACCTCTGGTGACGATTGTCGAGACTCGACCAATGGAGGGAAGAAGGTGGCGTCCCCAACGGGATTCGAACCCGTGTTGCCGGCTTGAAAGGCCGGCGTCCTAGGCCAGGCTAGACGATGGGGACGCACGAGGGAATGTCGGGCGATAGTAACGGATGGGCAGGAGGTGAGTCAATTAGAGGTGAGTCAATTATCGGCAACGATCCGGACACGAACGATCGCCACTGTATGATGTAGGCACATACCGATCGTCGTGTTCGCAGTCCCGCCCTTGTGCGCCATCCGCCGGTTCAGTATGCTCACCGAGATTCAACCCGGTCCACTCATGACAAAGCTTTATCACGAGGCCTGCACCATGATCATGTCCGTCCTGCGATCCAGCACTCGCCCGTTCGTCGCACTGCTGGCTTGTGTCCTCTACTTCGGTTCCGCCGAAGCCGGGCCATTGCCCTCGGAGCGTATCGAAACCAGCAAACTGGCCACCGTCGGCGTACTGCAACCGGGCGAAGATCTCACAAGCCCGGCCAGCAAGACCCACTTTACGATGCGGGGGACCGCGGTGCATCTACGGGACGGGTTTATCGTGACGGCGCGCCACGTCGTGGAGAAGGACGACAACGGAAGAAAAGTCGTCCCGAATCAGATCACCGTGATGACCGCCGGGTTGGAGGAGACCGCCGCCTCATTGGTCGGCGGGAGCGCCTTTCTGGATCTGGCCGTCTTTCGGATCGACGGCGACGTGGCCGCGCATCTGCCGCCCACGCGGTTCGCGGACGGCGAAGCATCACCGGGCCAGCCGGTCTACACGATCGGCTATCCGCTCGGTTGGGGGCCGGCCATGGGATTCGGGCGAGTGGGCAATCCCAACACATTTCTCCCGACCGCCGACACCAGATTGCTCCAACTCGATCTCTCTGCCTGCAGCGGCAATTCCGGCGGAGGGGTATTCAACGAACAGGGAGAACTCGTCGGCCTCATGCATGCCATCATTCAAACCGAGACCGCCCAGGGCGAGCAACGTTGCAGTCGATTCGGCTTTGCCGTCCCCGGTTCATTGGCGCAAAAAATCGTGACCGCGGTCCTGAACGGCGAGCAGCCTCGGTTTTCCCGCCTCGGGGTCGGGCTGACCCTGATGAGGATGGGCGGTCAATGGCGCATCGCCGCCTCCGACGTGACGGGACCGGCCCGCGACGGAGGCCTTCAAAAGGGCGACATCATCCTGGCCATCGACGACACCGAGCTGACCGACGGCGTGCAACTGAAGAATTATCTCATCGAACACACCGCCCCGGGACAGCAGATCTCAGTCAAGGTCCTGCGGGGACAAACCGAACGCGTGCTCAAGGTGACGCTGGGACAGTCCTAGTCGAACGGCAGGCGGGCTAATATCGGGACCATCTCACGATCAGCGAACGATATAGCGAGGAAGCCGTTCGACCAATGAGGGAATTGCCGTCCAGATGTACTCGACGATGCCGGTGACATAGGCCTTGGCGGCCTCGGGAAATTCCTGCCACTGCGGCAGTGCCTCGTGCAGATCAAGAATGGCGGATTCTCGGCCGTAGCTGACCTCGTTGAACAGCCGGATTTCTCGACCGAAGCGCCGTCGAATGATGTCCCGATGATCCAGACTCATCGCCACGGGCAAGGCCGCCTCATCCAGCAACATCTGGGTGAGCCGGCGCTGCACATGAGCGGTGACATCCACTCCCTTGGCGAGCAAGAGTCCTCGCACGAATGGATGGATTGCTTGAGGACTGGCCTCAATGCCGGCAGAGCTGACAAGGTAGCCGGACTGTTCGCCAAAATAGGGCTTCAATGCATGTTCGGCGACCAGGCTGCGGAAGATATTGCCGGTGCAGATAAAGAGGATCGAGGCCATGCGACGACTCACACACCGATTCCACTCACCAGCCCAACCCACCCCTCCCTTTTTGATCACGTCGAGAGGTAGAATGCCGCCCATGATCGAATCAACCAACCCGCAGCCGCGCCCGTCCGATCGCATTGCCGGCTTGACCGGCGAGGCCAGAAAACTCCAAACCCGCCTGTGCCGGTTGACGGGACAAGCCATTGCCGATTACGGCATGATCGATGAGGGCGACACGATCATGGTCTGCCTGTCCGGCGGCAAGGACAGTTACGGCTTGCTGGACATCCTCCTCCTGCTGCAGAGCCGGGCGCCGATCAGCTACAACATCGTCGCGGTGAACCTGGACCAAAAACAGCCAGGATTTCCAGCCCATGTGTTGCCGGAGTATCTTTCCAAACTGGGCGTGCCCTTTCGGATCGAGACGCGCGACACCTATTCGACGGTCAAACGCGTGATCCCCGAAGGGGAAACGATGTGTTCCCTCTGCTCGCGGCTGCGGCGCGCCATCCTTTATCAGGTCGCGACGGAACTCGGGGCGACCAAGATCGCCCTCGGCCACCATCGTGAGGATATCCTGGAAACGTTTGTCTTGAATATGCTGTACAACGGCGCACTCAAGACCATGCCGCCCAAGCTGGGCTCGGACGACGGGCGCCACGTCGTGATCCGGCCGTTGGCCTATGTGCCGGAATCGGACCTGGCCGCCTATGCCGAGGCCCGGAGATTTCCCATCATCCCCTGCGACCTCTGCGGCTCTCAAGAGCATCTCAAGCGGAAGGTCGTGAAGTCCCTGTTGGGGACCTGGGAACAGGAATCACCCGGCTGCTTGGACAGCATGCTCGCGGCCCTGGGGAATGTGGCTCCCTCGCACCTCTTGGATCGCGCCCTGTACGATTTTCAGGCGCTGGAGCCGGAGCGCGAGACCGGCCGGCCGACTGAAGCGATTCATCCCGCCTCGCTCCAGTCGTTGAAATCATCGTCGCGCTAACGAACCCCGACGGTTGGAGCCCGGAGACGGCGCGGGCGCGGCCTTTCCCTCAGCAGGGAAAAGCCGCGCCCGCACGGATGACTCAACCGATTTTCGGATCAGAACCGGCTACAAGGAGGTCGCTTTCTCGTACTGAACAGCCAGCAGCTTCAGCATGTCGTCCACGCTCTCCCGCATCTCCGCCCCCCACTTCGAGCCTTCCGGCTTGTTTTGAACCTTGTAGATTTCGCGGGCGACGTTGTCGCGGGTCATCATGAGGTCCGCGACCACAGCGAAGTTCTTCTGATCCCCCTTCAGCTTGCCGATTACCTGATCGACCTTGGCAAGAATTTCATCCACCTTGGCCTTGTAGGCAGCCGGTTCCTTCGGCAGCCCTTCGACGTTGATCGAATCCGCCCAACTGACCGTGGCGCCCATCCAGACGGTGGCGGCCATCACCACCGCCAGCACCATCCCTGCCTGACCAACCATCCGCTTTCCCATGCAATCCTCCTTTCATCACCCTTTCAAGCAATCCATCACGACAAGATGACTATGATCGACCCCGTCGATTCATTACCTGTACATGAACGGACGACGGACGAGCACCTCCTTGGCAACCGGCGTCTATATCCCAACCGGCCCCAAAAAGGCAAGCCCCGGTCGACGCCCTACCGTATTGACGGAATGCTAGGTTCCAGCCTTTAGGCGATCAGCGAATTTCTTTCGGAATTTTGAGACCTTGGGGCCGACCACGTAGGTGCAGTAGTGTTGGGAAGGATTCCTGGCAAAGTATTCCTGATGATAGGCCTCAGCCAAGTAGAAGGGGCCGGCAGGGACCACCTCCGTGACAATCGGATTGTCATAGAGCCGTTCAGCGGTCAGGGTTGCAATCACATCCGACGCAACGGCCTTTTGCTCGGGCGAGTGGTAGAAAATCGCCGATCGGTATTGGGTTCCGACGTCGTTGCCCTGCCGGTTGAGGGTCGTGGGGTCGTGGATGACGAAGAAGATATCCAGAATATCGCGAAAGGAAACAACAGAAGGGTCGAACCGGATCTGCACCACCTCGGCATGGCCGGTCCGGCCCATACAGACCGCTTCATAGGTCGGATGTTCGACCTGTCCGCCCATGTACCCCGACTCGACGGAGGAGACCCCCTTCAATTGGTCGTAGACGGCTTCCAGACACCAGAAACACCCGCCGGCAAGTGTGGCGACTTCTTGGCTAGCTGTGGACATGATCCGTTCCCTTGCCCCCTGCCGCTTACCGGTCTTGCGTGATCGAGCCAGCCATCGCAGATAGTCCGAGCTTGGATGGAACCTTACACGACCGTGCAGCGAGATGTACAGGGCTCCCCCCGGGCTCTCAGGCTCAATTACGAACGAGGCTCCCGTTCGCCGGGTCGTTTGGCTCGGCGGGTCGGCGTCGCGCTCAACGGGTCCTCGGGCCAATGGTGCTTCGGATAGCGTCCTCGCAATTCCTTCCGGACCGCGACATAAGACGTGGTCCAAAAGCCGGCGAGATCGTTGGTGACCTGAACCGGCCGGCCAGCCGGCGATAAGAGATGGATCATGATTGGGACCTTCCCATCGGCTACTCGTGGAGTCTCCCGGCATCCGAACAGTTCTTGCAACCGCACTGCCAACACAGGCCGCTCGTTCCCTTCATAGTCCAGGTGCACGCGAGAACCGGTGGGGACCGTCACATGGGTCGGCGCAAGCCGATCCAACCGCTGCTGTTGCTCTCTGGTGAGCAGGCTCTGGAGCGGACCGGTAAGGTCGAGCCGTTGCACCTGATCCCATCGCGTGAGCCTGCCCAGCCAGGGCCCAAGCCAGACAGCCAATCGCTCGGACAGGGCCTGATCGGAGACATCCGGCCAGTTTGACTCCGGTCCAAAGATACGGCGGAGAAACGCCACACGGGCCCGCCATTGATGCAATTCTCTGGTCCAGGGCAGATTCGCCACGCCGGCGCGACGAATGCCGTCGAGCAGCGCATGACTGACCTGTTCGGGGTCGGGATCAGACAATCCCTGATCCGAGAGCACCAGGGAACCCAATCGCCGTTGCCGGCGGGCCTGGACCTCCCTTCCACGCTCGTCCCACCGGATAAAATCCACGGTCTGAATGAGCGGACCGCAGGACGATTCAAGCTCCTCCAACCGGACCGGCGCGGCGAGATCGATACGCGCCCATTGTCCTGTCCCGTCGAGACCGGCGATGACAAGATACTCTTCGGTCGCGAGCGCATCCGGAGAGGCAAACTGAGCGCCACGGCCGTTGGCCAAGAGATATCGGCCTTGTCCGCCAGGCTGACGCTGCGCGCTTCGGTCCGGATAGGCCAGCGCGAGAAGCGCACCGAGGGAATCGAGTTGCGACGCCTTGCGTCCCGTGGATTGACCTGCTCCTGAAAGTCGGCGTTGCAGCGCGGCAGCCACTCGATGAACCCGCTGACCGAGCGCTCGATCATATTGGGCGCCGCCAGCCGGATCATGATCCCGTTCGAGCGCGTCCAACCGAAGGCGCAGATCGGCATTGCGCCAGCCGCTCGGCCCTCGCAACAGGTCTCGCTCGCTGAGCAAGGCCGCCACGTTGCAGGCCAAGTTCCCAAGTCCCTGCTCGCCGCCACGGAGCACCATATGGGCCAGCCTCGGATGCAAAGCCAACTCCGCCACGCGCCGCCCATGCTCCGTCACCTTTCCCTTCCCATCGAGCGCCGCCAGTTGGATCAAGAGACTGCGCGCTTGGGCCGTCGCCCCGGTCGGCGGCGGATCGAGCCATGACAGGTCCGCCGGATCATGCGTGCCCCAGAGGGCCAATTCCAAAACCAGCGGGGCCAGGTCCGCTTCGAGGATCTCTGGAGGGCGGCTCGGCAAGAGCGTCTGTTGATCCGCTTCGGTCCAGAGGCGGTAACAGACTCCGGGCTCCAGACGCCCGGCGCGGCCGCGCCGCTGTTCGGCCGAATCTTGCGTGACGCGAACCGTATCCAGGCGCGTGAGCCCGGTGCGGGGATCGAACCGCGGGATTCTCAAGAGTCCCGCATCGACCACGACGCGCACCCCTTCGATCGTCAAACTGGTCTCAGCGATCGAGGTGGTCAAGACCACTTTGCGCCTGCCGGCGGCGGACGGAGCGATCGCCAGATCCTGCGCCTCCTGCGGCAACTCGCCATGCAACGGCGCAATGGTGATGGATGAGTCGAGCGCCGCCTCCTGCAAGCGGCGCTCGACCCGGCGGATTTCTGCCATGCCCGGGAGGAACACCAGGATGCTGCCGCCGTCTTGCAGGAGCGCACGCCTGACAGTCTGGACCACCACCTGTTCCAGGGGAGCCGCGATCCGCCGATCCAGATAGCGGGTCTCGACCGGATAATTCCGACCCTGGCAGGAGAGGATCGGCGCCTGGCCCAACAGATCGGACAGGGTCGCACAGTCCAAGGTCGCTGACATCACGACCAGACGAAGATCGGGGCGGAACAGCCGTTGCGATTCCAGCGCCAAGGCCAATCCAAGGTCGGCCTGCAGGCTCCGCTCGTGAAATTCGTCGAAGAGCACGGTTCCGTACCCGGCGAGCGAGGGATCGTGCTGGAGCAGGCGCGTCAGAATGCCCTCCGTTACGACTTCGATCCTGGTCGTTCGTCCGACTTTCGTATCAAGACGGGTTCGATACCCGACCGTCATGCCGACCGACTCGCCGAGCAGCCGCGCCATGTAATGCGCCGCCGCCCTTGCGGCCAGCCGGCGAGGCTCCAGCAGTAGCAGCTTTTGTCCCTCCATCCAGGCGGTCTTCAGCAAGGCCAATGGGACGCGGGTCGTTTTGCCTGCCCCCGGCTCGGCCGTCACCAGCAGCGACGGCCGGCATTCCAGCATGCCGCAGAGTTCGGGCAGCACCTGTTCAATGGGAAGATCGGTCATGGCTCCAACGCGAGACGGACCAGATCGATCCGATGACTTTATCAGAAACGGCTAAAGGAAACCGGCTTAGCCCGCATTATTCATGACGGTTCGTCGTGTTGCACCCGTTGCATTGAAAGGACAACGGGTACCCGGCAGTCGCCAGGCGTTGGACCCATTGCATGGAAAAGCGCAATGGGTACCCCCAAGCACAGCCGCCGTCAGGCTCTGTCGCAGCGGCGAATCCGCGATTGCAGCAGGAGCGCTCATGAATAATGCGGGTTAGGGACGCGCAATGCCAACGGCCGGAAGATCTCCGAGTTACCGCGGAGACGACGGGGATCCTGTCGATGTTGGAGATCGAATCAGCGTATAATTCGTTTGATGTCTCCGAGAAAGCCGTCCGTCCAGATCAGCCCACTCAGATGGACCAGCGAAAAGCCGATCCAACCAGGTTGGTATTGGTATCGTGGCCTGATTGATGAGGCCGATCCCTTGATCGTGCTGGTGGATGAAGCCGGCTATTTCCAGTGGCCCGACGGCGCGTTCGAGGATGTCAGACAGACCGATGGACAATGGGCCGGCCCCATCGCCTTGCCTAGCGAAGCCTGACAATACCGGCTCAGCCGCAGACCGGCCTATCCCTTAGCCCGCATTATTCACGAGAGTCCGTCACGAAACCATGGAGACGCCTCGCGAGGGCGCGTGGAGCCCGTCGGGGCCGAAGCATACTTGACACAGTATGTTGAGGCCACGAGGGGCGAGCCCGCCCGCTTGGGTGCGAGCATCCCGCAGCCAAGCTTGTCGCAGCGGCGCATCGGTGGTTGCAGTAGGAGTCATCGTGAATAATGCGGGTGAGACCACCGGGGCTTATGAAGACAAGCCGAGCGCGCTAAATCTCTGTTCCAGCGAGGTGAGAATCGCATCGCGGAGTTGATCCCGAAAGGAAGCAAAGGACGGATCCCCCAGATAACGATCGAGGGTGCGAGGGAGACGATTCCACCAAGCCTGAGCGGAGTTCCTTGCGCATCGGGCCGGCCCTTCTCCGCTTGAGAGGAGAGACCTGAGCTGCCGTTCAAAAAATCCGACGTGCGCCTCCTCGTCCTTGAGGATTTCAGCCAAATCCGGCCGGACTGCCACCAGTAAGGTTGCGAATTCAAGGCCGAGCGCTTCATAGCCGTAGAGGTGAACGGCCAGGGCGCACCATTGTTCGGGAACCCTTGGCAGGCGCTCCCGTCCCAGCGAGCGGGCGCCCAGCATCTCCTCGAATTGCTGTAGGTGTCGCTGCTCATCCTGCTCATGTCGCTGGAGGAAATTCATCACGGATGTAGGTAGCGCCTGTTTCTGTGCCGCCTGGACCGCCCACATCGCCATGGCTTCGGCCCGAAGGAACCGTTCCAGCAACGCGCGTTCGCAGCTCTGGGGCAGCAGGAGCTTCACAAGACCGGCTTCTCTGCGCAGACGACCAGAGCCACGGTCAACGCCGCTTCGCGGGAGTATTGACGGGGGTCTGACAACTTGGGACGGACCCGCTCAATGTCCGCACTTTCAGCTTCCATTCCATCAGATTCCACAGTCAGGCCGGATACCGCAAACAGTCGAAGAGGTGTTGCCGGTCACTGGAGCGATAGACGGCATGATCGGCCAAATCGACGTTCGCAATCAAGAGCCCTGGGCGTGAGTGGTACGCCTCTGCACACCGGCGCGGGATGGCGAAGGTATCGAAGGGATTGGGCGACCAGATCGGATCCCATCGCGCGGATGGGAACGGGTTCGTTCTGGACAGGAAGGGAACCGCACGAGTGAAACGATTGGCGAGTAGCGCAGCGGCATCCAAGCAGTTGCAAGAAGCGCACGACAATCGCATCGTTTCTCCTCCTCACCCTGTAGGCTTCAACACACAATCAGGCAGAAGTCGGCCGCCAGCCTCAGCCTTGGACCAGCCCGATCAGGCCGCAACCACCCTCTCCAGGCCACAGAGCAAAATTGTTATAATCTGCTGCCATGACTTGCCCGATCTGCAAGACCCCTGTCACCTGGCAGGACAATCCCGTGCGGCCCTTCTGCTCCGAGCGCTGTAAATTGATCGACCTGGGCCGCTGGGCTTCCGGACAATACCGGATTCCCGGCCAGAGCTTCGCGCTGACTCCGCCTGAATCCAGTTCCTCGGACCAGGAACCAGAGTGAACGGGCCAGCCGGCTGAACGGCCATTGGCAGCCCCCACGTCAGACCTTCACCTTGCGATCGCCGGTCCCCGCCACCCATTGTCCTGATTTCGGCAAGCGCAAGATGGCAGCCACCAACCGATCATGGGCCCGATCTCCGAAGAACCGTTTGGCCGCTGCCCGGACCTTAGCATCGGTCCCGACCAGATAGCGGAGGCGGGGACGAGCCGCGGTCAGCGCATGGACAACGGCCAAGGCCACTGCATTGGGCGAGAGGGCTCGGCGCTCCGCATCTGTGGCACGCCGGGCCAATCCCCGCATTAAGGGTTCGTAGAGCGCGACCAGTGCTGGATCGGCCGAGGCGCGGATCGATTCGGCCAAGCAAGCCGATTTGTTCCAAATCCGGGTGGCGATTGCGCCCGGCTCCACCAGGGAAACCGAGATCCCCCAAGCCCTCAATTCAAGCCGGAGCGCGTCGGTCATCGCCTCCAGCGCGAATTTTGAGGCTCCGTAGATTCCCAGAAACGGCACAGCCGCGACCCCGGCAATCGACGACATATTCACGATACGGCCCCGTCCCTTGCGCAACAGGGGAAGAAAGGCCTGAATCACCGCGATCTGCCCGACAACATTGACCTCGAACTGTCTTCGGACAAGATCGAGCGGCACCGTTTCGATCGGGCCTGGCACGGCGATCCCGGCGTTGTTGACCAACCCGGCCAGCCCGGCCTCCCCTACCGCCTCGGAAACCGTCCGGACCGCCGTTGCAATCGAGTCGAGATCCGTGACATCCAGCCGCAGCGGCGTCAGCCGCGATGAAGCCTTGGCCCGCAAGGCCGCTCGATCTCGCTCAGCCCTGACTCCGGCAAAGACGCGGAACCCCTGCCGATCAAGGTGCATCGCGCAGGCTTCCCCGATGCCACTGGAAGCTCCTGTGATCACGATTCCTGCCCGCCCGGTCGAGGCCGCTGCCCCCGTTCCCGTCTCCACACCCATAGCCGCCTCTCTTTTTGATGAAGGTTCGGACGGTACCACGACCGTGCCCGGAACAAAACAGTTTCTCAGCCGGGTGAATGGGCGAATCCTTTTCTCCGGAATAGGCTCTTAAAACAGACAGGGAGGTTCTCGCTGTCGGGTGATGGAATCAGTGGTCATCTGACAGAGACGAGAGCACGAGTGAGATTCCCTGAGTGACGGTGTTCATCCAGGAGAGGAGAAGGCAAACGTGGTGGGTCAAGAGAAGAAACCCAGGACATCGGGAACCCCGGGACCCTGCCACCGTTGCGGCGGGCTTATGGTCCCGGAACGGAGCCAAGACCGATACATGACTGAGTGGCGGTGCGTGAGTTGCGGAGATCGCATCGATCCGGTGATTTTGGCGCACCGTGCCCAACACCAACAGCAGACAGAAAAGGATACGGCTCGGGAACGCGCGGAGACGCTCTTCACGCCGTTCAGTCTGAATTAGATAGAGTATCTCTCCGGGTCACTCCAGCCAGCGGCCGCTGCCGGTTGGTGCTCCTATGCGCTCTCACCCTCCACCTGTTGAGCGCATAGCCCCGCCGGCCGCGCGGCGGCCCGTTTTGCGTTCCATCCCCGATTTGACTGCTGGCCCCTACGTAGCTTCATTCTCACCTAGGGATAGTCCGAGAGCCATTGAATCGACGGAAGCTGTAAGCTAATCTTTCCATCACCGACATCGCTCTCAGTATCATCCACAGTCGCAGCAGCGGCACGCTTCCGGCCCCGCCGCCTGCGCAATTGCAAGAGGAGCCGTGATTTCGTGAAGCTCCTTCTCGTTCATCCAGGTCCGTTGATGTACACCAAGATCTACCTCCGCCTGGAACCGTTGGGGCTGGAGCTTGTGGCAGATGCGGCCCGCCGCGCCGGGCACCAGGTCGCGTTGCTCGACCTCCAGGTGGAGCAGCCGGAGGCCTACCTGGCGCTGGCGGCGGAATGGCGGCCGGACGCGATCGGGTTCTCGTGCAACTATCTGGCGAACGTGCCGGAAATCGTGGACCTTGCCAAGGAGACCAAGGCGCGATGGCCGGACGTGTTTCTCTTTGTCGGCGGCCACAGCGCATCGTTCGTCGCGGAGGAACTGCTGGAACATGCGGAGGGGGCGATCGACTGCGTGGTCAAAGGCGAAGGGGAACCGGCGATCGTCGCGCTCCTTGACGCCCTGCAGGAGGACCGCGCCGCCATCGCCTCCGTCGCCGGCGTGGTCTCGCATCTGGGTCAGGGTCCCCCTCCGCAATTCCTGCATAGCCTGGACGAGTGCCGGCCGGCCCGGGATCTGCTCCGGCATCGCCGGCGGTATTTCATCGGGGTCCTCGATCCCTGCGCCTCCATCGAATTTTCACGGGGCTGTCCCTGGGACTGCTCGTTCTGTAGCGCATGGACCTTTTATGGAAGGAGCTACCGGCTGGTCTCTCCTGAGGTCGTCGTGGAGGATCTGGCACGTGTGCGGGAGCCAGGGGTCTTCATCGTGGACGACGTGGCCTTCATCCAGGCGAAACACGGGCTGGCGATCGGTGAGGCCATCGCCAGACGTGGCATCAAGAAACAGTACTATCTCGAGACGCGCGGCGACGTGCTGCTTCGCAACAAGGAGGTGTTCCAACTGTGGAAACGGCTGGGCCTCGAATACATGTTCATCGGCATCGAAGCGATCGATGAGGAAGGGCTGCGGCTGTATCGCAAGCGCATCTCGCAAAGCAAGAACTTCGAAGCCCTGGAGTATGCCCGATCCCTGGGGATCACCGTGGCCATCAACTTGATCGCCGACCCGGACTGGGACCGTCGCCAGTTTGAAGTGATCAGGCGGTGGTGCCTGGAGATTCCCGAGATCGTCAACGTGAGCGTCAATACCCCTTACCCCGGCACGGAAAGCTGGCGGACGGAGTCCCGCAGGATCGTCTCGCGGGATTATCGGCTGTACGATATTCAACATGCGGTGTTGCCCACGAAGCTGCCGTTGCCCGAATTCTACGAGGAATTGGTGAAGACCCAGCAAATTCTCAACCGCAAGCACCTGGGTTGGGCCGCGTTGAAATCCACGGCCTGGATCGCCGCTGGACACCTCCTGCGCGGACAGACCAACTTCGTCAAAATGCTCTGGAAATTCGACAGTGTCTATGACCCCAAGCTGCAACTGGCCGACCATGCGAGGCCGGTCCGCTATCAGATGGCTCCGCCGCCCGACCCATCGCCGCATGCGAATGGCGCGCTACTCTACATTCACCGCGCCAAAGGCCGCCAGAGCCGGGCGATTGACGACGACACCGAAGCGTTCGTCGATACCAGTCGCACCGGGACCGGTCTCTAACCTCCCCTCCGACGTTGTGCTGATGAGGCAGAACGGGATATCGTGAACCCGGAGGCCGCGCGTTCTTGTTCATTCATATGCGTCCTGCGCATAAGCGCTGCCGGAAGAGGATCCCGCTCCATGGCGTCCAACAGCTCCGTGCCTCCACACATCGTCATTGTCGGAGGCGGCTTCGGCGGCCTCGCAGCGGCGCAGGGTTTGGCCCATGCCCCGGTCGAGGTCCTGCTCATCGACCGGACCAACCACCATCTCTTCCAGCCCCTGCTCTATCAGGTCGCAACCGCCGCCTTGTCGCCTGGAGACATTGCCTGGCCCCTGCGGACCGCCGTGCGTGGACAACAGAACGTGCGGGTGGTGATGGACAAGGTCGAAGCGGTCGATCGTGCAACCCGCCGTGTCATCGTCACAAACGGTCCCGCCATTCCGTTCGACACGTTGATTTTGGCGCCGGGGTCCCGGCCCGCCTACTTCGGGCATGACGAATGGGCCGCCCACGCGCCAGGACTCAAAACGTTGTCCGATGCTTTGACGCTCCGTGAACGGCTGCTGCTGGCCTTCGAAAACGCCGACCGCCGCGCCAGATTCGCGGCGGCCCAGCCGCTTACCTTCGTGATCGTCGGCGGAGGGCCAACCGGTGTGGAGTTGGCCGGCGCCCTTGCCGAAATCGGGCGCAACGCGATGGTCCCGGACTTCCCCGCTCTCCGATGGGACGAGGTCCGCATTCTCCTGGTCGAAGGGGGAGAGCGGATTTTACCGGGATTCAGCCCGGCCCTTTCGAGTCAAGCCACGATCGCGCTCCAGCGAATGGGGGTCACGGTCCTGCTCAAAACACAGGTGCGGGAGGTGCGCGACTCCGGCGTCATGGTCGGTGATCGATTCATCGAACCGGCCTCTGTGATCTGGGCGGCCGGCAACCGGGCTTCCCCGCTCACACAAGGTCTCGGGTGCCCATTGGATTCGTCGGGACGGGTGCGGGTGCAAGCCGACCTGTCGATTCCCGGCGATCCCTGGATCTTCGTGATCGGCGACGCCGCCCATTGTACCGGCAAGGATGAGCGGCCGTTACCGGGTTTGGCCCCGGTCGCGATGCAACAGGGCCGTTACGTCGCAGAGGTGATCCGAAATCGGCAAGCACCGGGTCAACGGGCTCCGTTCGTCTATGCGGACCGAGGCCAGCTCGCCACCATCGGACGCGCCAAGGCCGTCGCTGAACTCGGCCCCCTGCGGTTCTCAGGCCTTCCCGCCTGGCTGCTCTGGTGCGTCGTGCATGTCTTCTTCCTCATCAGCCTGCGCAACCGCTTTCGCGTCATGTCCGAATGGATCTGGTATTACCTCACCTTTAAACCCGGCGCTCGGCTCATCTATGATGGGGGCGAGCGGCACAGCAGATCAGGAGGACAGCCATGACCCAACAGGGATCCCCGGGCGAGCGCCGCGCTCAAGCGCGCTTCGGCACCGCCGATCGGGCGGACCAGTTCTATAACAGCCAGATGCTGGCCTACCTGAACCCGCACATGCGGGAATTCATTGCCCGCCAGGAGATGGTCTACATCGCCACAGCCGGGACGGACGGGGCCTGTGATTGCTCACTGCGGTCCGGTCCGCCTGGTTTCGTGCAGGCGCTCGACGACAAGACCCTCGTCTATCCGGAATATCGAGGAAACGGCGTGTTCGCGAGCGTGGGCAACATCCTGGAGAATCCTCGGATCGGCCTGCTCTTTGTCGATTATTTCCAGAGTACGGTGGGCCTGCACGTGAACGGAACGGCCCGCGTCCTGTCCAACGACGACATCTTGAGTCTGCCTGATGGCCCCGCCTCACTGGCCGAGGCGACCAAGCAAAGGGGAGGCCGGCGACCGGAATGTTGGATCGCCGTCGAGGTCGAAGAAGCCTACATCCACTGCTCGAAACACGTCCCGCTGCTGGCCAAGCGGGACAAGCACCTGGCCTGGGGCACAGATGATGAGGCCGCAAAAGGCGGCGATTACTTCAAGGCCAAATCTGAGTCCCGCTGCTCCACGACGTGACCGCCGGATCTGGTCACGAATCGGGGTTCGCCCGGCCGGACATGGATTTCATATTCGGCTCAGCCTAATATACGAGGCCGTTCACGCTTCATCCTATTCTCACCTCAAGGAGGACGCGATGATTCGGATAGTCCTGCTCATCCTTGTATTCGCTGTCTCCATCGCCAGTCCTGCCGCGCTCGTCGCGGCAGACAAGCCGTCCAAGAAGGGTGCATCGGTCAAGGACGTCAAATCCATGCCCGAGCAGCAACAAATCGCGCTGGCCCTGAGCGCCGCGCCGGCTCACATCGCAAAAGACGCCGCCGTCATGGTCTACGGCGAAGACGGCAAGCTCAAGGAGGTGAAGGCCGGCACCAACGGCTTCACCTGCATTCCTACCGTGATGAACCTGCCGGAACCGGATCCGATGTGCATGGATGCCGCCGTGCACCAGTGGATGACCGATCTGATGAACAACGCGCCCAAGCCGTCGAACACGGTCCCCGGGATCGCCTATATGGCGCGAGGCGGATCACATTTCGAGAAAAGCGGGAAAATCGTGATGAATCGGGAAGACGGGACGAAGGTCGTGAAGGAACCGCCGCACTGGATGATCATGTGGCCATTTGACGCGGCGGCAACCAAGCTCCCGACCGCGCCCAACCCGTCGGGTGTCTATATCATGTTCGAGGGCACGCCCTACGCGCACCTGATGGTGTATCAGGACCCCAAGAAAATGAAATAGCCGGCGAGCGCCGTTCCCGGCCAACTGTCGGAACAAGACGCGGATCGCAGGCGGAGTTCAGCGAACCACTTCGTTGATGATCGCGGATCGGATGGCCTGGTATAACTGCTCGGCGGCGGACTCCTTGGTCAAGAAGCCGGTGGCGCCGGCGGCTCTCATGGCCTGTTCGGTTTCCCGATCGTTGCGGACGGACAGGCCGATGACCAACGGGCCGGGGGTGGCCTGCTTGATCACGCGCGTGGCGTCGATGCCGTCCATGCGGGGCATAGTCACATCCATGACAACCACGTCCGGCGACAGGCTGTGCGCCAATTCAATCGCTTCGATGCCGTTGCCGGCTTCGCCAGCGATGTGGATGTCCTCGTATCCTTCCAGAATGCTCCGCAACCCCTGCCGCACCATCGCATGGTCATCGACCAGCAGGACGCGAATCACCCCGCTCTTGCATGGACCGCGAGACAGGGGTCCCTGGTGGGGCTTCCCATGGGACGCCGAAGGAATGGCAGGTTCCGCGACCGGAACCCTCTGTTCTTGGGACGCTGCGGCGGCCGCCCGGTAGGGGATCACCAACGTCACGCATGTCCCCTGCTCAGGACCGGAATCGATCGCCAGCGTGCCGCCCATCACCGTCATCCGCTCCCGAATGCTGAAGAGCCCGAACCGCGGCGGCATCGTCTCGGCGGTCGCGCTTTCAGTGAAATCCCCGCCACGCCCCCGGTCGGTCACCGCAATGCGCAGTTCCCCCTCCAGCGACAGACGCAGCGATACGGTGGCTCGATCGACGCCGGCATGCTTGACGACGTTGAAGAGCAATTCTCGCACCGATTGATAGAGCAGCACGGCCTGATCCTCCGGCAGATCGAGGTCCTCGTGCCCTGCCTCCACCGCCACCGTCAGCCCGTGCTGGCGCATCTGGTCGGCCAGCCACCGGAGCGCCACCACTAACCCGAATTCGTGCAGCACCGGCGGGCTCAATTGCGCCACCAACGAACGGGTATAGGTCAGCGATTGCTCCAACAGGCCGTCGAGTTCCTTCAACCAGTCTTGTTGGGGAGTATTGTGCAGCCATCTTTGTCCCTGACTCAGTTTCAGCCGGCCCACGACGAGGAGTTGCGCCAGGTAATCGTGGAGTTCCGTGGCAATGCGCCGGCGCTCCTTCTGTTCCGTCAGCGTGACCTCGGCCGCCAGCGCCCGCAGCCGCTGCTGCGATCGCGTCAACTCCTCCGTCCGCTCCTTGACTCGAACCTCCAACTCTTCCGTCAGTTGCCGCAACTGCTCTTCAGCCCGTTTCCGCTCGGTGACGTCGCGCAAGATGACCGTGAACAGCCGTTCGCCCGCCACCTCGCTCTGGGAAATAGAGGCCTCGATCGGAAACTCCTCCCCGTCGCGCCGGTATGCTGTCAGGGAACCGAGCGCGCCTGTGTGCCGGCCGGCTTCGTCGCCGTGCCCGACCGTCAGGCCTTTTTCGATCCGGAACCGCGAGGAGATGAACCGATCGAGCGACGATCCCACGGCATCCTGCGCGGGACATTGGAACATCTCTTCGGCGGCGGGATTGAACAAGACGATGCGTTGGCGGGAATCGACGGCGATCACCGCGTCCATCGCGGAGTTGATGATCCCGTCGAGCCGGGCTCGGCCTTCGGCGATCTCCCGTTCGACCTGTTTTTGTGCCGTGAGATCCCGCGTCACCTTGGAGAACCCGCGCAGATGGCCTTGCTCGTCACGAATCGCCGTGATCACTCCGTTGGCCCAGAAGCGCGAACCGTCCTTTCGCACACGCCAGCCTTCCTCCTCCGACCGCCCCAAAGCCCTGGCCCGCTCCAGTTCCCCTTCCGGCTCACCCGCGGCGACATCCTCCGGCAGATAAAACCAGGACATGTGCTTGCCGATGACTTCTTCGGCCGTATAGCCCTTAATCCGCTCGGCGCCGCTGTTCCAGCTTGCGACCCGCCCCTCCGGATCGAGAATGAAAATGGCATAGTCCTGGACTCCGTCGATGAACGTGCGAAACCGCGCCTCGCTCTCGCGCAGGGCGTCCTCCGCCTGCTTCCGCTCCGTGACGTCGCTGACCACCGCCACCAATCCCCGGATTTCACCTGAAGGGGCCACGTCCGGCACGTACGCGCAATGCATGTAACGAGACCCGATGGCCCTGTAGGGAATGAGCGCGTCGAACTCGACCTTCTCCCCCGCAAGCGCTCGCTCCACGAAGGGATGGATACTTTCGTAGGCCTGCTGCCCCAACACGTCCGCGATCCGCTTCCCGATGATGTCCTCCGGCTCGAGCCCCAGACGGGCCGCATAGGCCCGATTGACGAACTGATAGCGTCGTTCGGTATCGCAGTGGGCGATGAAAATCGGGGCATGGTCGGTGATGAGGCGCAGATGGGCCTCCTTCTTTTGCAAGGCCTCTTCGGCCCGCAATCGTTCGCTGATGTCGATCGCCATGCCACCGATCAGGATGACCCGGCCTTCCCGATCCAAGATCGGGAACTTGCTGACGAGCGAATGATGCAGGCCGTCGTCATGCCGTAATGTCTCCACGATCTGGATGCCGGACGGAGACTGCATCGCCCTCTGGTCGTTGGCCCTGAACTGGGCGGCGGTGTCGGGCGAGAAGAGGTCGTCGTCGGTCTTGCCCACGAGGTCGGACCAACGGACCCCGAACGCCTGGATGGCCGCGTCGTTCGCATACACGTACCGACCTTCCAGGTCTTTGATCCAGGCCAGACCCGGCAGGTGCTCCATGAACCGTCCGAACCGCTGGTCGTTCCGATGCTCGGCCTCGGCGAGACGTCTGCGCAGTTCCTCGTTCTCTCGCATGAGCCTGTCAACGGGTTTCATCGCATACCCCTCGGCCGGTTGAGGGCGACCCGCGTGATGCGGCCGGCCGTGATTGTGTCATGGCCACCGGTTCTTTGCCAACCGCGAGAACTCGGCTAGGGATCGCGCTAGTTCTCACTCCATGAACCGCGGCGCTACCCTCGCACTATCTGACCCTTATCGTTTCGTTACGGTTGGGAGCCCTTCACGCCCGCCGCACCCGGCCGACGACAGAAGGAGAAAGGACGACCCATGCAGCCGACGGCCACCGTGCCCTCTCCGCTCCCCCTTGTGCTCCTCCTGTCCATCGCTTTCACGCTGTCGCCGGCAGGACCATCCGATGCCGCGAGCGACATCGTCAAGGCCTCGACGATCATCGGAACCCGCGTTCAGAGCCTGGAGAGGAAAGACATTGGCGAAGTCAAGGATTTGGCGATCGATGAACATACGGGGGAAATCCTCTATGCCGTGCTCTCCTTCGGCGGCGTCTTTGGAATCGGCGACAAGTATTTCGCCGTTCCGTGGGAAGCCTTGGACCAGACCGACGACGCAAAATATTTTCTCCTGAACGTCAAGAAGACCGATCTCAGCAAGGCGCCGGGATTCGACAAGGACAATTGGCCGGATTTCGCCGATCCGGAGAACTATCTCCAGATCTACGAATATTACGAACTCCCTCCTCCCGAACGCCACGGACAGCCGCGCGTCAGCCCGGAGAGGGGCGTACTGCTCCCGCAGCCTGAGTGATAGGGCTGCACGCTTCCTCCCGCCTGGTATCCGGCGCTCCGGCGTTCCTCACCAGTCCGCGCCGAGCCGATCGACGACGATCTGGTGGACGACGGCGTAGGGCCCCAGCGTCGCCAAATACAGGGCGGTTTCCGCAATATCGTAGGGGCTGATCCGCTCGCTGCGCAGGAGTTCGTCCGGCGTGGCATCCACCAGCTCGTCGGCCACCCCGCCTGGGCAAATGGCGCTCACCTTGATGCGATGGGGCCGTCCCTCATCGGCCAACGCCTTCGTCAGCGCCATGATCGCATGTTTGGATGCGCTGTAGGTCCCCGTGCCGCTCCAGGCCTGCACACCCGCCACGCTCGACATGTTGATGATCACCCCTCCGCCTTGCCGTTTCATCTGGTTGAACCCGGCCCGGCAGCAGAAGAAGGTCCCGCGCACGTTCGTGTTCATCACCTCGTCGAACGCCTCGGTTGCGGTTTCGGCCAGTCGGGTGCCTCCGAAGATGCCGGCATTGTTCACGAGAATATCGAGGCGGCCGAACTGCCGCACGGTGTCTTGGATCAGCGACTCGACCTGGCGTTCGTCCGCCACGTCCGTGGGAAGGACGATGGCCGTTCCCCCGTTCCGGCGGATCTGGTCCGCCGTGCGTTCGCACAAATCGGCCCGTCGGGCCGCCACCGCAACCTTGGCGCCCTCTTCGCCGAAGCGAAGCGCGATGGCCTTGCCGATGCCGCTGCTGCTCCCGGTGACAATAGCGACACGGTCATGCAAACGCGGCATGGTGTCCTCCCGCTCATCATGAGTGATGCCGGCCGGCACGTCCGGACGGGACACTCCTCGCAAAGAATTGCACACTGTATGCGCCGACGTGCGGAAACTCGATTGTCAGCGCGAGCGTGGTTGAGCGCCGGCCGATTCCCGCAGCAGGGCGAGATAGGCGAGCAGCGCTCGAATGTCGTCATCCGTGAGTCGAGTATCCGGGAACATCCCCGTCCCCTCGTGCCCTTCGCGAATGAGGCGGAACCGCGCGGCGTCGTCCCGGAGCTTCAGACTTGAGGGCCTGCGCAGATCGGACGGCTTCGGCGTGAGGCGCTGAATGATCGCCTCGGTGTCCTTCGAGAGGTTCGGGCGTCTGTCGACGAAGGCTTCGATACCGTGACAGTAGAAACAGATACCGGTGCTGTTGAAGATGGTCTGTCCCCGTTCAGCGAGACGCTGCTCCGGTTTCGGAGTGCGAGCCTCCGGGAATTCCCTCGAGACACCCGGGAACGGGCCTCGTATCACCTCGGCCCCGACCAGCGGCGCCAGGCTCACCGCTGCGATCACTGTCCACACCGCTCGACGTGTCAGCGAGTCCATGTCCTGACCCGATGGGGGAATCGGTCTCAACTTGGAGCAACAGCACACAGGGTACGGTCGTGGGGTCAACCTGTCAATCGGCCCGCCGGTTAATTCCCGAGCGGTGAGCGGGAATGGGACAATCCTTTCGATCGGACAGCTCGCGATCGAACGGACGAACGGCGTCAGGCGGAGGAACTGGCCGGCGGCGTCGCACCGGCCCTTCTCTTCCAGAGAGTCAGCACCGCCGGCTGACTGCGGGCTCTGAGCGGCTGTTGATGTATATGCCGCCCGAGACAGTGCAGACCGGCCTGTATGGCCCCTTGCCGGGCGACTTGCAACTCGTCGACACTGTAGTTCACCATCACGAAGGTGCCGTCGACCGCCAAACTCCTGGATGCCTGCTCGAAGAGTTTCGTGGGCTCGAACAACGTCAGGGGCAACCGCCAGGCCAGCAGTCGCTTTGGCGTCACGAAGGGATACCAGGCCAGGATGACATCAGCCGTGAAGCGAAGGGTGCGATAGTCCGCGACCACATAGTCCGCGTGGGGTAGATCCCTCACATAGCCACGGGCCAAATCAAGCCGGCTCCTCCAATGGTGGTACAGCCGATAGGCATCGATCTCGACCGCTACCAGTCGCTGCGGCTTGAAAAAGGCATGGAGCGAAGCCGCGTAGGAAAAGGTGGCGGAACCCAAGTCGTAGACCGTCTTTCCCTGCGGGACCGCCCAATTCAATGCCTCACGCGCGCGATCCAGCACATCCAGATACGCATAGTTCCGGACCGCCGTGTCTTTTTGGTAGCGATGCTCGAATCGAACGTGGTAGCGGGCGATCAGGCTAATCACGCGCCGGCGTTGGACGGGCGAGAGTTCAGGAAGGTTCTCCGCCGGTATTTCGCGGACCATCCCCCGCGACCAGCGGACGGTTCGGCTCAGCTCATACCGGACGCGATAGGTGAGCGAACGGACCCGATCGCCGACCGTGATGTTCAGACGGGCGGTCGCCGGCGCTTCCGATTCAGCCGTCGATTGGTTTGCGGCCCTCGCGTCCGCGAATGGATCAGACGCATCGGTGGATTCGGAATACATGGGGTGACGCCTGTCCGAGTTTCGCGCCGAGGAGGCGCCGCTTCCATTTCGACCGGCTGATTGTCTCGCGAGCGCGACGCCGTGGCAAGTTGACTCGCACTTTCTGCAAGGCCCGCCGATTCGATCTGCGATCCGCCGAACCGCGGCAGAAAGGTGCCGAGGAGACGGCTACTTGGCGGCAGGAGGAGTCAACGTCAAGGTCATGGTCGTTTGATGCCCGGCGGTGAGCGTGACTGTTCCTTCCTGATACCCCAGCACGGGATGCCAGGCGCCGATCGTGTGTGTCCCCGGCGGGATGTCCGTCAATTCGAAGCGTCCCTGTTCGTTCGTGACGGTGGCATAGGGGTTGGCGGTGATCAGCACCCACCCTTCCATAAATCGATGCTGGTCGCAACTTAACTGGAGGATGCTGCTCCGCTTGATGTGGAGCGGAAAGGCCTGTTCGGCTCCGGGATTCAACCCGCTTGAGAAAAACGACGGGATGCGGCTTTTGCCTACCATTTCCCACCCGCGAATCTGGTGCACGATCGTATCCTTCATCGACACGCCCAACAGTTGTCCGATGGTTCCCGTCACGACCCTCGGACCAAAGCGGCACTGCTCCACCGTGACCCGCGGCCCGTCCCTGGGAACCGGCTTGCCTTTCTCCACCTCCTGGAGGAACACGACCACGTCCGCCAATTCCTGCAACGCCGAGACCCGTACTTGCGGCGCCACAATGTTGCCGTCGGCATCGGCAATAGCACGGCAATACTCGGGATTCGCCCCCATCGTCACCCGGTATCGTTGGGGCGGCGGAACCGTGCCGCTGAACTTGACCACTCCGACGATCGAGGCTGGTTTCTCGACAGTCATTTCGTCATAGGCGCCGGCCGGCCCGCCAAGCAGACCTATCGCAAGCAGTGCCGCACAGATTCCAAGCTCCGCTGGTGGATTGCGCGTATGTCCGCCATCGAACCTTGCCACAGATCCCCGTCGCTCATGACACCACGATGCCATCCAACTGAGAAACATTGGTCTGTTTATCCTCTCTTCCATTTTTCCAGTAGCATGCAGACGGATAGGCCGGCGAGGCAGAAGTTCCGGTCCTCAGTCACTCGCCGTTCAGCGACGAGGCGGAGCGCTCTCACCATCCTCGACAGAATCTACTTGATCTGGCGGCTCTTCTCCCTATACTGTCGCCCGGTCCGAGAAGCATTCCTCATCACCCCATGCGCAAGACAACCATGAAGAGATTCCCGTGGTGGCCGACCTGCGGACTCCTCAAGCCGCTTCTCCTGTCGCGACCTTCACTTTGTGCTCAGTTGGGAGCGGCCGCCATTCTGCTCTGGGCCGACCTCGCGGCCGGCTTCACCCCGATGGTCGACGTGTCGTTGGATCGCGACGGGGCCAAAGGCTCGCTGGGTCCCGGAGAACGTGCTCAGTTAATTCTTTCGGTCGATACGCCCCCCCGCCCCCATGAGGACGACATCGTGGCTATCCTGGAAAGTCCCTTTCTCGCCACCCGACTCCTGCCGCTGACGTTCGACCAGGGCACGCGCACTTTGATCGGACATGTGGATGTCGAAGCCCCGGTGCTCGGCGCAGGGGGAACCCTTCCGAAGGCCATTCCTGTGCGAGTGATCGTGGCCTCCCGCCAGGGCACCAGACTGACCCCCTTGGCCCGCCGCCTGCTCTATGTCACGATGCAACCGCCGCAGCCAGATCTTCGCGGAAACCCCGTCGCCGGTTCTTTGCCGGCCGCTCCGTCCGAACCGCCTGTGCCAAGCGGCGAAGTCCAGCCGGCTGTCGCCCCACTGCCTTTTGCGGAGTCCGACGGCACGTTACAGGAGCAGTCCCTGCTTCCCGAATCCGCCTCTGTTCCCAATCCCGGCTATTGGAGCACGGTCAAAGCCCGTATCGTCCAGAGTGTCCGCGAGCATCTGCCGGCTCACCATCGAACAGGGTCCGCACAGGCCGTGACCGTACATTTTCGGCTCTATGCAAACGGGGACGCCCAGCTCATCCAAATCGAGCAGAGTTCCGGCGACGCGGCCGTTGATGACGCGGCCATGAGAGCGGTCGTGGAGGCACAACCCTTTCCCCCATTTCCTCCGGACATCACGGACCCGCACCTTGAAGTCCACATCGCGGTTCCGCCGGCCTCAAGCCGAGCACGTCGCCAGACTGACCGGCCCGGCGGCTCCGTCTCTATTTCTCCCGCAACTGCGTCGGGCCCAGACCGCACCCAGATCTCCGATTGAACACGACCCGTTTGGCTCGCAGGCTCCAGGAAACCCCTTTGGGTGGCTTTTGGATTGCGAGGTCATCCGTTATCTCCGGCAAAGAGAGGTCGCCCGGAGCACGCCGCTAGGACCTCGGCCGGCCCAAAAGCATGCCCAATGCGGTCCCCAGCGTAAGCCCGGCCAGCATCAGGACAAGGGCCTCTCCATGTGACCATTCCCGCAAACCGGCCTCTCGCTTGGACCGGCTGTACCCGGGACCGACCATGGCTTCTCCACCCAGCCACTGGTCGGAGCCGGTTGAACCGAAGCCGGCTGAACTGGCGATATCCGGCACGGCCTCTGCGCGTCGAGTTCTCGTTGGATCGTTCATGATCCCGAATTCCTTTCGAGGTGCGCCGCGCCGGAGCCCATCCGCTTATAGATGACCTTCCTGCCGATCAACATCAACCCGAACGACGTGGCAAACGCGATCGGAACGAAGATGGCCGAAGCCAACGTGGCATTGCCCAGCCATCCCATCTCATGCAACGCCTTGAAGATATAGCTCCCGAGCCCGCTGAGGTAATACGTGATGACAATCACCGAGAGGCTCTCGACCGTATGCTGCAAGATAGCCTGGCTGCGCGTGGTCTTATCCACGCTGGCCAGCAGCTTGAGGTTTTGATCCTGAGCGGCCAAATTCTGTTCCTGCAACCGCAGCTCGATCTGCGTGCGGATGACGGCCACCGTGGCCTCGAAATCCGCCTGCATGGCATCGATCCGCCGCAGGAGCTGTTGGTAGCCGTCCGCCACACCGGTGATGCGCCAGCGAATATACTCTGAAATCGGCCGGATCGACGGCACCGGCTGTTCCTGCAAGGCCTCTAAATTTCCCCGGACGATCTTGTCGTAGGGGAAGGCTCCTGACAACCGATACCGCATGGATTCAGCGAGCCGGCTGACTTGCAGCAAGTCCTGCGTCAGCGCATTGAGCCATTTTTGAAGGGAGGCGGGGGTCGCCGTCCCCATCTGCTCCATAATGACGGCGCGCTGATAGAGATGGCGCTGCTCGTAATCGTGAATCTGATCGACCGCCCGGGAAAAGGCCTGCATCGGCAACATCACCAAGTGGTAGTAATTCTCGATGGCGACGATCGTGTCCACCAGCTTGACTGCGTATTGCCTGAGCGTCTCACCTGACCGCCCGCTGACGTGGTAGCGTTCTCGCGTATCATCGTCCGGCGTGAAGCTGGTCGCCAGCGTGATGTCTTCGCCGAACACCCGGCTGGCGTGGAGGTGGGGGCCAGGCAGTAGAGGTTTCAGATGTTCCGGCGTGACCGATCCTTCGACCTGGATGACAATGTCCAGCGCGTTGACCCGAATCCCAAGCGGACAGACCGGAAAGACATAGCCCGGATAGGTGATCGGACCGAAAGAAAGCGGCTTGGTCTTGTCGGCCGGAATGTGCCATGCCTGATAGCTGTAGTACTCCGTATGCGCTTCCCAGGCAACGATCAGGCGATCGCCATGCTCATCCAGTTTGGCCCCAAAGCCAAACCGTTCCCGTACATCCGCCTGATCAGCTCGAATGGCGAGGCAGTCAAGAATGTGCAGGAATTCCCGCCGGCTGTGCGGGCGATCCACAGGGGGATTAGCCATCCGATGAGCCACATGGTGGATGTGCGCCGGAACATCCAGCGAGCTGGGCAAGAAATGCTTGATTGGCTCATGAATACGGCGGAGAAACGGTTTCCCGCCGTCCGCCCGATCGCTTTCCTGGCCGACCGACACGTCCGGTTCCTCCTCAGTAATGTCCGCATCCGGTTGTACCGAATTCACCGCGGGCAATCAAGCGAAGCGGAAGCGAGCGAAGCCGTGATGACACAATAACCATGGGCAAGGTCGGCGCGAGCATGGATCGCCGGGGGGGAGCGGAGGCGGCGCGGCGGCACGACGTGGATCGGATCCGCTACTCCTCTTCCACCTCCTCTTCCTCCTCGATATCTTCGATCCCCTCATAGCTGGCCTCGCTGAGCGAAAACGAGGCGGCGGCTTTCTCTCCCATGGAATCCACGAACTCCTCGGCCTCTTCAGGCGAGTCGGCGCTGACAATAAATTTGACGATGACTCCGTAACGTTGGCTCACTGGATACTCCTTTGTGATAACGGCGACCTTCGATCGGCTTGATCCAACCTGTCCGTTCTTTGCCGGCTCTCCAACCTCTCTGCACCAAGCGTTGTTGGGTTGGAAGAGGGGCGCATCATACACCAGACGATCCGCCGCCGTCATCCGCCCCCCTCTCCAAACGAACCGATTCAACACGAACATGCGCCGCACCAGATGCCCTGTCGGCCTTTCGGGCAAAACACGGCGCGACGAGAAGCCGGCGCGATCCCGCCGCCGCGGTTACGGCGCAGGAAACGTTGGCTGAAATGCGGAGATCGTTTTCTGGAAAGCCAATGAGGCAGGAAAGGGAGGCCCCGTCGGCTCGATCGTCCGATGATCGAGCCGACGGGACAGTGGAAGGCCGCGATTACTTCATGCTCAAAAAGAAATGGCCGCGACGGTTCTGCTGATAACACGATTCATCGTGCTCCGAACAGAACGGCCGGTTCTTACCGAACGAGATGATGGAGACCTGTTTGGGGTTCACACCCAGATCGCTCAGAACCCGTTTGACAGCCTTCGCTCGCTTCTCTCCGAGCACGACGTTGTAATCGTTGGTGCCCCGCTCATCGCAATGACCGGATACGCGGATCTGGGCGCGCGGGTTTCGTTTGATCCACTCGGCATTCGCCGACAATCCCGTCATCGTTTCATTGGAGATGCTCCAGAGATCGAAGCCGAAGAAGGCATCTCTCAAACCTGCTTCAATGGCAGCTTCTTCTTCCCGACGAAGCTCGGCCATTCGCCGATCCGACTGTTCTCCGGTCGCCGTCAGCATGCGGGATGAGATTGCGCCCTGCCCCACCCGTTCCTCCGAGGGTTCTTGGCCCGGATTGAGTCGGTCCAACCCGCGCAATGTTCCTCCATCTACCGTTTCAGGCGACACGCCCGGACTTGTCTTCGAGAGAGCCGGGGCGTCATGCCTGACGCCGTCGCCGGCGACCATTTCATCGGATGATCCTCCATCGAGGCTGGGAGAGCCAACCGACTGGGAATCCTCCCCATGACTGGAGGTTCCGGCCGAACGATGGGTCTGGACATACTCAGCGTCCGAAGTGGACGAAAACCATTTCCCGCCACTACAGCCTGGCAAGACAAGGAAGCACAACCCCGCACAGACCGCAACGTGTCTGGAAACTTGACGTACCATAAGGAGACTCCTTGTGTGTGATGGCAGCCACGTGACAGCAATCTGCTCGGCGATCACGTCTGGATTCCCCAAGTGTAGCTCATCCAGAAGAGCCGGCCGTGTACTGTCGGTCTGTACCCATTTGTGCCCATTTGGGCAATCGGGCCGCATACAACACGCCGCCAAAGTCGCCGTGTCCGACATTAATACTTCGCCTCCCTCATCACTTCGAACCCGTCCACCTCGAGTCGGCATCAGCTCACTGACTGAATGAGGATCTCTTCTGGAATCCGTGGATCTTAGAAAGGATCAAGCTTCGAGCCAGGTTTGTCTGCACTGACTTTTCAAGATTGCCGTAACAGGTTTGCCTCTGGACGGTCGCTAGGAGGACGGGACCAGGCGATAGGGCTGATCTGTCATGTCCATGCAGTCTTGCCGACTAGGGTCTAGTGAATCTACAAGAGATGACGACAGTGTGATAGCGTTTGAAGGATGGAACATTCGCTTACAGAGGCTCGCCTGTAGCATGGGGGCCGAGACGCCTTCGCACACGGCCCAAGGTATGAGCTTCGTCCCAATGATAACGAAAAGGCTCCTACTGACAGATGGCTCGGAATGGCGGGAAGGGAGAAGTCGATGCCGCTGGACCCGGACAGCCAAATAAAGCGAAAGATATTAAGGCTCTTGCAAGATCGCGGCGGCACATGGGGGCACCAAGAATGGAGACAAATCGATTCGGGTCCTTTTCGACTCGATCAACATATGGCCGAATTAGTGCGAGAAGGATCGGTACAGGACGATGAAGTCGGACAGCATTACCGACTCACCGAGAGCGGAAAGAAAAAGTTGGCCTCACTGGAAGAGTCTGTCGAAGGCTAGAACAGCTTCAGTCACTACCAGATGTTTCGAAGCTCATCCTCCCGATTAGACTCTGGGTTGTGCGGATTCTTGGATAAGCTGTTCTTCCTGGGCCGTCGCCTATAGCTCCGACGCCATGAGACAGGCCCAACTCTTCAGCCGCTGCTGTGTCTCCGGGTTGGGATTCACCAACTCGATTCCGAACTCATGTCCCCGGCTCCATTGCACGACGGCTTGAGGAATCTGGAGCGGACTCGGGTCTTCCGGCAACTGCACCCGCAAGCTGAGCCGCGTCCCTTGCCGAACAGGATAGGTTCCGACCAACCGCCACCCTCTTAGCGAGAAGTCGGTTACGGTCGCTTGGCCTGCACAGTCTTTGCCCAGATAGTAGGCCGGCAATTGGACCGAAAACCGTTGATGCATTCGTGCGATGAACCGTGCGATCATATCTCGCTCTCCCTTGTTGTGTGCCCCGGACACGCCTATCCCCCTGACCATCCCGAATATAGCCGGCGCGTTGTCCCGTGACATGACGCGCAGGAGGTACTGCAAAGGAGGGAGAGATCGCTGGCGAAGTAAACGGTCAATGTGTTGGTCTACCGCTTGTGGAATCTAACAAGTTGAGTCGTTGCCGACCGGCGTCGGTCAGGCGATAGTACTGCCCGTCGTCATCCGTGTGCACATACCCCAAGTTCGCGAGCGCAGTGAGATAGGGCGCGATGGCCTCTTTGCCAGAGATGAGGACTCCACCATTCCCCTCATGCCAGCCTTCTTCTCCATCCTGCAAGCGTCGGAGGAGGGTCCGGATGATGTACCGGCCACGCTCGAGAACTCGGCCCACCTCCTGCTCCTGTTCGGTCTGATCGTTCTCGACTCGCTCCTTCGCGATCATGGCTAAATTGGCCCGCATGACACCCTCACGATCTCAGGCCCGCGTCAGGCAGCCCGCTCAAAAGGCACCATGTCCGACGGCTCGGCCGGCACGGGTGCGTCACTCGCGACCGTCATCAGACTCGCTTCGTGACGCCGGCGGTTGGCTTCAATCTGGGGTTCGACCACGTTCCCACAGTTCATGCAGCGCATCGCCATGACCCAGTGCGGCCCCATTGTCTCCTGAAGATCTAAGAAATAGTCTTCGACCATGAACCCCTGACATCGCGGACAGTTCATCCCTCACCTCCCTAGTCGCATCACTTCGTAATCACACCACTCCGCCCGATTCCGGGGCGCATGTTTCAAGGATAATGGCCGGGGATCGGATCGGTAGACCCGTTGAGGGTAGCTCAAAAGGTGGGCACGGGAAAGTTATCAGAAAGCCTGGGAAGCTGGGTGACAAGCAGTCAGGCGGAGATGCGAACTTGCTTGAAAAGTGGTGAGCCGGCTGGGACTCGAACCCAGGGCCCTCGCCTTAAAAGGGCGATGCTCTACCGACTGAGCTACCGGCTCAACTGATGTGATGGTGGCGCCTCGGCCGAGGCCTGACCGGGATGCTGTCACCTGGGGGGCATGTCTGTCAACCTCGCCGAGAGGCGCTGCGAGTGGAAGCCCGTTTGCTCAGTGGATTCCTGATAATGATCGTTTCGCGGCGTTTGGTTCCTGTCGAGACCAGATCGATCGGGCATCCGGTCAGTTCCTCGATCCGATCGAGGTAACGTCGCGCCAGTTTCGGCAACGCGGACCGCGAGGTGATACCGGTCGTCGACGATTGCCAGCCCGGCCATGTTTCATACACTGGTTCGCACTGCGACAAGACGTCCAGATCGGCCGGGACCTCCGTGTAGGTCTTTCCCTGATAACGATAGGCCGTGCACACGTTGATCTCGGCGCTGTCATCCAACACATCCAGTTTGGTGATGGCTTGTGAGGTGAGCCCGTTCACCCGTTTGGCATAGCGCACCGCCACCGCGTCAAACCACCCGCATCGCCGCGGACGGCCGGTGGTGGCGCCGAATTCCCGTCCTCGCTCCTGCAGCCGAGCCCCGACCTCATCCTTCAGCTCCGTGGGAAACGGTCCGCTTCCCACCCTCGTCGTATAGGCTTTCGTGATGCCCAAGACCGCATCGATCATGGTCGGTCCCACACCGGTCCCGGTGCAGGCTCCCCCCGCCGAGGCGCTTGATGACGTCACATAGGGATAGGTGCCGAAATCTACATCGAGGTGGGTGCCTTGCGCCCCCTCAAAGAGGATGGTCTTCTTCTTCGCGATCGCCCGATCAAGTTGAAGCGAGACGTCCACGATGTGCTGGGCCAGTCGCTCTCCATAGGCTCGGTATTGAAGAAAGACCTTTTCAAGCTCGACGCCGTTGATTTGGTACACTCGCTCCAGGAAGGTGTTGATTTCCGCCACGTTGACTTCAAGCTTGACGCGGAGGAGATCGGGGTTCAACAGATCACTCATGCGCACGCCGATGCGGGCCATCTTGTCGGCGTAGGTCGGGCCGATCCCACGGCCGGTGGTGCCGATGCGGTGCGGGCCTTTGGATTCCTCGCTCGCCTTTTCCACGACCTTATGGTATGGCATGATCACGTGCGCCCGATCGCTGATCAGCAGATTCCGGCCGATCTTGACGCCCGATCTCTGCAAGCTATCGATCTCCTCGATCAACGCTTCCGGATCAACGACTACCCCGTTGCCGACCAGGCACAACTTTCCTCGGTACAACACGCCGGAAGGCAATAGATGGAACACATAGGTTCCCTTGCTTGTGACGACCGTATGACCCGCATTCGATCCCCCTTGGTAGCGCACGACCACGTCGGCGTCGCGGGCGAGCACGTCGACGATCTTGCCTTTCCCCTCGTCGCCCCACTGTGATCCCACGATAACCAGATTCATCGTTCTTCGACCAACTCACCAGAGGTTCTTGATAGGACGATTGACTTCGATAGCGGCTTCAAAAAAATGGCCCTGACCCGGGATCGGCCAGAGCCTCTGGCCCGCGCATGCTATGCCGAGGATACGCCATTGTCAAGCAGCGGTTCATGCCATAGGACCGGACAATTACAGGCGGCACTGTCGAGTCGACGGCGGCGGAGATCTGGGATCAGAGTTTAGTCAACGATCCGCCTCTGTCCTCGATCAAGAAAACTGGACTGAAAACACGCCGACGAAGATGGCCGTCAAGGCCCTATTCTCCGGCTAAGCGGGGCTGAGCGCCAGGATTTTGCTTCGCGCCAAGGCCAAAAGGGTCTGTTGGACCGCTGCTGTGAGGCGCAAGAGCGTGCGGCGGGCATGATGGATGACTGTGCCGACCGTATTGAACACCAGAAATC